>Ga0247770_1000084_pt1 | contig 78281 bp, 27 predicted proteins | sample UWRJL136409B6_FD_179943 | JGI IMG/M metagenome (GOLD analysis project Ga0247770, IMG submission 179943) | Plant litter microbial communities from Arlington Agricultural Research Station in Wisconsin, United States - UWRJ-L136-409B-6 | ecosystem: Environmental > Terrestrial > Plant litter >...
GCAACCGATCACCCGGATTCGCATCGCCGACAGGCCCGTGGAATCTACTTCTCGAGCAGCGAGGCCCGGGCGCGGCAGCGGCGAGATCGGCCGCCCTCGGAACCGCCCGCGTCGCGAGTGGGCCGCATCCCCGTGCGATAGTCCAGAATCCGCCTCGAGCCGCGGCTCTTGCAGCCGCGGCGGTCTCGACGCTGCCGCGCCCCGGCCTCGCTCGTGACTCGGTTAGATCCTACGGCCCTGCCGTCACCTGGGCAGGGCGAGGCTTGCTCGGCCGGGCCTCAGGATGACTGCTGAACGGCAACGGATCATCCGGGTTCGATGGGGTTCCAGGTCCGAGGTCCGTCGCCCATCGTCCGATGTGCATCCACCGTGCAGTTCAGCACCAAGCACCAAGCACTAAGCACTTCTTTTCATCTCTTCCGGATCAGCGCCTGCCGCCTCGCGCTTCCGCGGTCCCGGCCGGCTCCCGCCGTCTCCTGCGCGGGCTCGCCGCGCGCCGCCTTCGCCTGCTGCTCGATGCGGGCGGAGAGGGCGGCGACGGTGGGGAACTGGAAGAGGTCCACCAGCGTGACGTCGATCTCCAGCGCGGCGCGCAGGCGCTCGTGCAGCCGCACCAGCAGCAGCGAGTGGCCGCCGATCTCGAAGAAGTTGTCGTTGACGCCCACGGCGCCGCGCCCCAGCACCTCGCTCCAGACGCCGGCGATGCGCCCCTCCATCTCGCCGCGCGGCGCCACGAACGCCTCGCCCGCCTCCACCTCGGGGAGCGGGAGCGCGGCGCGGTCCACCTTGCCGTTGGGGGTGCGCGGGAAGTCTTCCATCATCACCACCGCGGAGGGGACCATGTACTCGGGGAGCCGCCGCTTCAGCTCGGCGCGCAGCTCCAGGGGGTCGGGCTGGTCGGTGCCGGGCTCGGCGACGATCCACGCCACCAGCCGGCGGTCGCCCGCGTGCTCGCGCACCAGCGCCAGCGCGTCGCGCACGCCGTGGAGCGCGCACAGCACCGCCGCCACCTCGCCCGGCTCGATGCGGAAGCCGCGCAGCTTCACCTGCTCGTCCGTCCGCCCCAGGAACTCCAGCTCGCCGTCCGCCCGCCACCGCACCCGGTCGCCCGTGCGGTACAGGCGCGCGCCCGGCTCGCCCGAGAGCGCGTCGGGGACGAAGCGCTCGGCCGTCAGCCCGGCGCGGCCGTGGTAGCCGCGCGCCACGCCGGGGCCGCCCGCGTGCAGCTCGCCCGGGACGCCCACCGGCACGGGATCGCCCCCCGCGTCCAGCACGTAGACGCGCACGTTGTCGAACGGCCGGCCGATCGCCGGCGGACGCCCGTCCGGCTCGCAGACGGCGGCGGCCGTGCCCACGGTGGCCTCCGTGGGCCCGTAGGCGTTGACGAACCGCCGCCCCGGCGCCCACCGCTCCACCACCGGCGCGCTCACCGCCTCGCCCGCCGAGACCAGCGCGCGCAGCTCCGGGAGGTCGTCCGGGGAGAGGACGGCCAGGACGGAGGGCGGAAGGGTGACGTGGGAGATGCGCTCGCGCCGCATCGTCTCCAGCAGCGCCGGCCCGGGGACCAGCGCCTCGCGCGGCGCGACGACGAGCGTCGCCCCGGCGAGAAGGGTGGCGAACAGCTCCGACACCGAGGCGTCGAAGGAGAGCGAGGCGAACTGGAGGACCCGCGAGGCGCGATCGACGGCGAAGCGGCGCCCCTGCGCCAGCGCCAGGTTCGGCACCCCGCGGTGCGTCACCAGCACCCCCTTGGGCGTGCCGGTGGAGCCGGAGGTGTAGATGACGTACGCCAGGTGATCGGGATCGATCTCGACTCCCGGGCGCTCCGCCGGCCGCGCCGCGATCGCCTCCGCCTCCGCGCGGAGATCGATCGCCCCGTCCACGACGGCCGACAGCTCCGCGGGAACGTCCGCCGTCGCGAGGAGGATCGACACGCCGGAATCGGACGCCATCCACGCCAGCCGCGCGGCGGGGTTGGAGGGATCCAGCGGGAGCCAGGCGCCGCCCGCCTTCAGGATCGCCAGGATGGCGACGGCGGCCTCCGGCGAGCGCCCGGCGAAGAGGCCCACCCGCGTCTCCGGCCCCACGCCGCGGGCGATCAGGTGATGCGCGAGACGATTCGCGCGCCCGTCCAGCTCGGCGTAGGAGATCTCCGCCCCGCCGAAGGAGATCGCGGGGTGGTGCGGGGCCTCGTCCGCACGCGCCTCGAAGAGGGCGTGGACGGGGAGGGCGGGGAAGGGGTGCTCGGCGCGGCTCCACTCCGCCAGCACGCGCCGCCGCTCATCCCCCCGCAGCAGCGCCGGGAGGCGGGAGAGCGGGCGGTCGGGGTCGGCGAGGGCGGCCTCCAGGAGCGCCTCGAAGTGGCGCGCCATCCGCTCCACCGTGGCCGCGTCGAAGAGGTCGGCGGCGTACTCGATCCCCCCCGCCAGCCCGCCGTCGGACGGCCAGAGGACGAAGGTGAGGTCGAACTTGGTGGTTCCCGTGTCGCCCTCGTCCATCTCCATCCGGACGCCGGGGAGCGCGGCGGGATCGGCCTCCATCCCCTGCACGGAGAAGGAGACCTGGAAGAGCGGATGGCGGCCGAGGCTGCGCTCCACCTTCATCTCCTCCACCAGCTTCTCGAAGGGGAGGTCCTGGTGCGCGTACGCGTCCAGCGTGGTCTCCCGCACCCGCCGCAGCAGCTCGCGGTACGACGGATCGCCCGCCAGGTCCGTCCGCAGGGCCAGCGTGTTGACGAAGAGGCCGATCAGCCCCTCCGTCTCCGCCCTCGTCCGTCCCGCGATCGGCGAGCCGACCACCACGTCGTCGGTGCCGGTGTAGCGCAGGAGGAGCGCCTTGAAGGCGGCCAGCAGCGTCATGAAGCGGGTGGCGCCCTCCGCGCGCGCCAGCCGGTCCACCCCCTCGGCCACGGGCTCCGGGAGACGGAAGGAGTGCCAGCCGCCGCGGAAGCTCTGCACCGCCGCGCGGGGGCGGTCCGCCGGGAGCTCCAGCACCGGCGCGCCGGTGAGCGTCCGGCGCCAGAAGGCCAGCTGCCGCTGCAGCCGCACCCCCGAGAGCCAGGCGCGCTGCCAGGCGGCGTAGTCGGCGTAGCGGACGGGGAGCGGCGGGAGCGCGGCCTCCGTCCCGGCGAGCGCGGCCCCGTAGAGCGCCGCCAGCTCGCGGAGGAGCACCTCCGTGGACCAGGCGTCGCCCACGGCGTGGTGCATGTTCAGGAGGAGCGTCCACTCCTCCGCCGTCCGCCGCACCAGCGTGGCGCGGAAGAGGGGGCCGCGCTCCAGGTCGAAGGCCGCGAGCGCGTCGTCCCCCGCCAGCCGCGCCGCCTCGCCCTCCGCCTCCTCGCGGGGGAGATGGGCGAGATCGAACAGCGGGAGATCGAACTGCGACGGCGGGGCGATGACCTGCACCGGCCGCCCGCCGCGCAGGGTGAAGGTGGTGCGCAGCGGCTCGTGCCGGTGGACGATCCCCTCCAGCGCGATGCGCAGCGCCTCGGGATGGAGATCTCCCGTCAGCCGGATCGACATCGGCATGCTGTAGATGGCGCGGCCGGGCTGCAGCCGCTCCACGAACCAGAGCCGCTCCTGCGCGAACGAGAGCGGGAGATCGGCATCCGCATCGCCCCTGACCAGCGGGACGTCGTCCATCCCCTCCGCCGAGGCGCGGGCGGCGTCCACCCGCTCGGCCAGCCGGGCGACGGTGGGGGCGTCGAAGAGCTCGCGGAGTGGGAGGTCCACGCGGAGCGCCTGGCGCAGGCGCGACATCACCTGCGTGGCCAGGAGCGAGTGCCCGCCGAGCGCGAAGAAGTCGTCGTTGACGCCCACGCGCTCCACGCCCAGGAGCGTGGCCCACAGCCCCGCCAGCACCTCTTCCGTCGGGGTGCGCGGCGCGGCGTGCGCGGACGGGTCGGCGGCGGCCTCGGGCGCGGGGAGCGCGGCGCGGTCCACCTTGCCGTGCGGGGTGAGCGGGAGCCGGTCCAGCACCACCCAGGCGGTGGGGACCAGCGGATCCGGGAGGACGGCGCGCAGGTGGTCGCGCAACCCCGCCGGCGAGGGCGCGGCGCCCTCCGCGGGGACCACGTACGCCGCCAGCCGGTCGTCCGCGGCGATCACGACCGCCTCGCGGACGGACGGATGGGTGAGGAGCGCCGCCTCCACCTCGCCGGGCTCCACGCGGTGGCCGCGCACCTTCACCTGGAAGTCCGCGCGCCCCACGTAGCGCACCTCGCCGTCCGCCCCCAGCCGCGCCAGGTCGCCGGTGCGGTAGAGGCGGGCGCCAGGGACGCCGGAGACGGGGTCGGGGACGAACTTCTCGGCCGTGAGCCCCGGCCGGCGCAGGTATCCCCGCGCCAGCCCGGCCCCGCCGATGCACAGCTCGCCCACGACGCCCGCCGGGACGGGGCGGAGCGCCTCGTCCAGCACGTACGCCCGGTCGTTGGCCACCGGCCGGCCGATGGGCACGCCGGGCGCGTCGAAGGGCGGCTCGGCGACGTGGATGACCGACTGGATGCAGGTCTCCGTGGGCCCGTAGAGGTTGACGACCTCAACGTCCAGCCGCGCCTTCAGCCGCTCCACCAGCTCCGCCGCCAGCGCCTCGCCGCCCACGTACACGCGGCGCAGCGACGCGCACCGCTCCAGCCCCGGCTCGTCCAGGAGCGCGCGGAGGAGGAGGGGGACCAGCTGGATGGTCGTGATCCCCTCGCGGGCGATCGTCTCGACCAGATACGCCGGGTCGCCGTGGCCGCCGGGGCGCGCCATCACCAGCCGCGCGCCCTCCAGCAGCGGCGCCCAGAACTCCCACACCGACGCGTCGAACCCGAACGGCGTCTTCTGCAGCACGCTCCCGCCCTCGCCGAGCGGGAAGGCGCGGCTCATCCACGCCATGTGGTTCGTGAGCGCGCGATGCGGGATCTCCACGCCCTTGGGCTGGCCGGTCGATCCCGACGTGTAGATGACGTAGGCGAGCGATTCGGGATCGACCGCGATCCCCGGATCCGTCGCCGGGTGCATCTCCATCTCCCCCCACGCCGTGTCCAGCGCCACCACGGCCGCGTCGGACGACGGGAGGTCGGCCAGGAGATGCGACTGCGTCAGGACGACGGGGGCGGCGGAGTCGCGGAGGAGGAATGCCTTCCGCTCCGCCGGGTAGTCGGGGACCACGGGGACGTACGCCGCCCCCGCCTTCAGCACGCCCAGGAGCGCGACGACCATCTCCGGCCCTCGCTCCAGGCAGACGACCACCCGCGAGTCCGGCCGCACGCCCAGCGACACCAGGTGCCGCGCGAGGCGGTTGGCCCGCGCGTCCAGCTCCGCGAAGGGGAGCGTGCCCCCCTCCCACGCCACGGCGACCGCGTCCGGCGTCCGCCGCGCCTGCATCGCCACGCCCACGTGCACCGGCGGCTCCGCGAGGTGCCGCGGATCCGCGACGGCGTCGTTCCAGGCGGCGATCTCCCGCCGCCCTTCGTCGCCGAGCAGATCGATCTCACCGATGTGCTGATCGGGATCGGCCGCGACCGCCTCCAGGAGACGCGCGAACTGCGTCGACAGGCGCTCGGCGGTCCCGGCGTCGAAGAGGTCGGCGGCGTACTCCATCCACCCGGCGAGGCCGTCCGCCGTCTCGTCGAGGGAGAGGGAGAGGTCGAACTTCGCCGTGTGGTGCCCCGTCTCGCGCGTCGACACCCGCGCGCCGGCCAGCTCCAGGTCGCCGGCGGGGGCGTTCTGGAGGGCGAACATCACCTGGAAGACGGGGGGGATGGCCAGGCTGCGCTCCACCTTCAGCTCGTCCACCAGCCGCTCGAAGGGCAGCTCCTGGTGGGCGTACGCCTCCAGCGTGGTCTCGCGCACCCGCTTGAGGAGCGCGCGGAAGGTGGGCGCGCCGGAGAGGTCGGCCCGGAGCGCCAGCGTGTTGACGAAGAGGCCGACGACGTCCTCCGCCTCCGCCCGCGTCCGCCCGGCGATGGGCGTGCCGACGACGACGTCTTCCGTACGGGCCCAGCGGCCCAGCAGCGCCTGGAAGGCGGCGAGCGCGGCCATGAAGAGCGTGGCGTGCTCGTCCGCCGCCAGCCCGCGCAGCCGCGCGAGGGCGGCGGCGGGGACGCGGAAGGGGTGCAGCCCGCCGCGGAGGGTGGGGCGCGCGGGGCGCGGGCGGTCGGCCGGCATCTCCAGCACGGCGGGGGCGCCGGCCAGCTTCCGGCGCCAGTACGCCGCCTGCCGCTCCAGCACCCCGCCCGCCGCGAACCACCGCCGCTGCCACGCCGCGTAGTCCGCGTAGGAGACGCCCGGCTCGGGGAGATGGGGATCGCGTCCCTCCACCCGCGCCGCGTAGCGCTCCGACAGCTCGCGGAGGAGGATGCCGAACGACCACCCGTCCGCCGCGATGTGGTGCAGGTTGAGCGCGAGGACGTGGCGCGCCGTGCCGACGCGGAAGAGCGTCGCCCGCACCAGCGGCCCGTGCTCCAGGTCGAACGGGCGCACGCCCTCCTCGTCCACCCGCCGCTCCAGCTCCGCCTCGTCCCCCACCGGGACGACGGGGAGGTCGAAGCGGCCGGGGGCGCGGACCACCAGCGCCGGCCCGCCCTCGCGCTCGGCGAAGGTGGAGCGCAGCGCCGCGTGCCGGGCGACCGTCTCCTCGATCGCCACCCGCAGCGCCTCGACGTCGATCTCGCCGGCCACGTCGAAGGCGAAGGGGATGTTGTAGGCGCCGCTCGCCGGGTCCAGCTGGTGCAGGAACCACATCCGCTCCTGCGCGAAGGAGAGCGGCGCCTCCTCGCCTTCCCGAAGCGGGACGATCTCGGGGGACGTCGCCCCGTCGGCCGCGGCGCGGAGCGCGTCCACCCGCTCGGCCAGGGCGCGCACGGAGGGCGCCTCGAACACCTCGCGGAGCGGAAGCTCCACCTCCAGCAGCGTCCGGACGCGGGAGGCGAGGCGCGCCGCCAGCAGCGAGTGCCCGCCGAGGGCGAAGAAGTGCCCCTCGCGCCCCACGCGCTCCGCGTCCAGCAGCTCCTCGAAGGCCGCCGCCAGCGACTCCTCCGTCGGCGTGCGAGGCGCCTCGTACGCCGCGTCCGCCTCCGGCTCCGGATCGGGGAGCGACTTGCGGTCGATCTTCCCGTTCGGCGTCAGCGGGAGCGCGTCCAGCCGCACGAAGGCGGCGGGGACCATGTACTCGGGGAGCACGCGAGCGAGCGCCGGCGCCAGCCCGGCGATCTCCATCTCCGCGCCCTCCTCCGCCACCACCCACGCGACCAGGCGGGGCGTGCCGCCGGGCCCCGGGCGTGGCGCCACCACGGCGGCGGACACGCCCTCGATCGCCTCCAGCGCCGCCTCCACCTCGCCCGGCTCGATGCGGAAGCCCCGCACCTTCACCTGCTGGTCGATGCGCCCGAGGAACTCGAGAACGGCGGTGCGGGGGTGCGAGGGTGCGTGGGTGCGGTCGGCCCTGGCGGGATCCGCCGCGCTTTCCTTCCACCGCGCCCGGTCGCCGGTGCGATACAGCCGCGCGCCGGGGATCGTCGAGAAGGGATCGGGGACGAATCGCTCGGCGGTGAGGTCGGGACGGCCGTGGTAGCCGCGCGCGACGCCCATCCCGCCGATCAGCAGCTCGCCGGGGACGCCCAGCGGCTGCGCGCCGCCCATCTCGTCGCAGACGTACAGGCGCACGTTCCCCAGCGGCCGGCCGATGGGGTGGCCGGCGACCGCGCCGCCGGCCGGGACCGGGTGCGCGGAGGCCAGGATGGTCCCCTCCGTGGGGCCGTAGAGGATGTGGGTCCGCGCGGCCGGGAAGGCGGCGGCCATCTCCGCCAGCAGGTCGGCGGGAACCTGGTCGCCGCCCACGAAGGTGCCGCGGAGGCGCGCCAGCCGCGGCGCCTCGCGCTCCACCCGCGCGATCTCGCGCATCAGCGCGGGGACGGCGTGCAGGAGGGTGGCGTCCGCGATCTCGCCCAGGAGCGCGCGGGCGTCCATCACCCGCTCGCGCGGGACCACGCGCACCGCCGCGCCCGACGAGAGCGGGAGAAGGAGCTCGAAGAGGGAGATGTCGAAGGCGCTGGAGGCCAGCGACGGCATCACGTCACCCGCGTGGACGCCGAACGCCGCGCGGGAGACGGCCAGCAGGTTGACGATCGACCCGTGCCGCACCAGCACGCCCTTGGGCCTGCCCGTCGATCCCGACGTGTAGATGACGTACGCGAGATCGTCCGGCCCGACGTCGACACCGAGCGTGTCGCCGCTCTCCCCATCGATCGCCTCCGCCTCGCGCTCGATCACCATCGTCCGTCCCGCGAAGCCGGCGAAGCGGTCCGCGTGCGCCTCCTCCGTCACCAGGACCGCGGCGCCGGAGTCGGCCAGCATGAAGGCCAGCCGGTCCTCGGGATACGACGGGTCGAGCGGCACGTAGGCGCCGCCGGCCTTGAGCACCGCCAGGAGCGCCACCAGCAGCTCCGGCGATCGCTCCATCGCCACCCCCACCCGCGCCTCGGCACCGACGCCGGACGCGCGCAGCCGCCGCGCCAGGCGATTGGAACGCGCGTCCAGCTCCGCGTAGGTGATCGCCGCGTCGCCGGAGAGGACGGCGGCCGCGTTGGGCGAGCGCGCGGCGTGCGCCTCGAAGGCGGCGTGCAGGGCATCGGTCTCCGCCGCGACCTCGACGTCCGACCGGCTCCACGCGTCCAGCCGCTCGCGCTCGGCGGCCGTCCGCAGGTCCGCCTCCAGCGGGCGCGTCTCCACGTCCGCCGCGACCGCCTCCAGGAGCGCGGTGAAGTGGTCCGCCAGCCGCGCGGCGGTCGACGCGTCGAAGAGGTCCGCGTCGTACTCCAGCGCCCCGACGATCCCCGCCTCCGTCTCCTCCAGCTCGAGGGTGAGGTCGTACTTGGCGACGCGGGGATCCAGCTCCATCCACCGCGCCTGGATGCCGGGGATGCGCAGGTCGGCGTCGCCGAAGTTCTGGAGCGCGAAGGCGGCCTGGAAGACGGGGGTGTGGGAGAGGCTGCGCTCCACGCGAAGCTCCTCCACCAGCCGCTCGAACGGAAGGTCCTGGCGCGCGTAGGCGTCCAGCGTGCGGCGCCGCGCCTGCGACAGGAGCTCGCGGAAGGTGGGCCGCCCCGCCAGCTCCATCCGCAGCGGGAGCATGTTGACGAAGAAGCCGACGATCCCCTCCGACTCCGCGTGGTTGCGCCCGGCGATGGGCGCGCCCACCACCACGTCGTCCTGCCCCGACCAGCGCGCCAGCAGCGCCTGCCAGGCCGCCAGCAGCGTCATGAAGAGCGTGGCGCCCTCCCGCCGCGCCACCCCCTGCAGCCGCGCCTTCAGCTCCGGCGCCAGGGTCATGGCGTGCGCCGCGCCCAGGTGGCGCCGCAGCACGGGGCGGGGGCGGTCCGTCGGCAATTCGAGGAGCGACGGGGCGCCGGCGAGCGCGTCACGCCACCCGGCGAGCTGCGCCTCCACCCGATCCCCCGAGAGCCACCCGCGCTGCCACGCCGCGAAGTCCGCGTACTGCAGCGGCACCGGGGGGAGATCGGGAGATTCGCCGCGCCGGAACGCCTCGTACGCCGCCGACACCTCGCGGAGGAGGATCCCCAGCGACCACCCGTCCGCCACGCTGTGGTGGATGTTGAGCGCCAGGACGTGCTCCGCCGCGGAGAAGCGGAGCAGCGCCGCGCGGACCAGCGGCCCGCGCTCCAGGTCGAACGGCCGCCACGCCTCCGCCGACAGCCACGCCGCCGCCTCGTCCTCGCCCGCGAAGTCGATCAAGGGGAGGTCGAAGCGGGACGGGGGATCGGCCGCCTGCACCGGCTGGCCCTCCACCTCGGAGTAGCGGGAGCGCAGCGCCTCGTGCCGGGAGACGGAGGTCTCCAGGGCGCGGCGCAGCGCCTCGGCGTCCACCTCGCCCTCCATCCTCACGCGGGCGGGCATGTTGTAGACGCCCGCGCCGGGATCCAGCCGCTCCAGGAACCAGAGCCGCTCCTGCGCGAAGGAGAGCGGGAGCGGGCCGTCGCGCGGCACGGGAAGGACGGGCGGCACCTCCTCGCCCCCGCGCGCCTCGTCCACGCGCGCGGCCAGGCGGCGGAGCGTGGTCGCCTCGAACATCACCCGCAGTGGGAGATCGGCGCCGAGCGCTTGGCGGACGCGCGAGACCACCTGCGTGGCCAGGAGCGAGTGGCCGCCCAGGAGGAAGAAGTCGTCGTCGGCGCCCACGCGATCCACGCCCAGCACGCCCGCCCAGATCCCCGCCAGCACCTCCTCGGCCGGGGTGCGCGGCGCGACGTACGCGTTGTCCGACGCCGGATCCGGGTCGGGGAGCGCGCGGCGGTCCACCTTCCCGTTCGTGGTGAGCGGAATCGCGTCCACCGCCACGAAGGCGGAGGGGACCATGTGGGCGGGGAGGCGCGACGCCAGCGCCGCGCGCAGGTCGGCGGCGCGCGGCGCGCTCGCGTTCCGCGCCACGACGTACGCCACCAGCCGCCGGTCGCCGCCGCCGTCCGCGCGGGCGATCACCACCGCGTCGCCGACCTCGGGGATCTCCTTGAGCGCGGTCTCGATCTCCCCCGGCTCCACGCGGAAGCCGCGCACCTTCACCTGCTGGTCGGCGCGCCCCAGGAACTCCAGCGTCCCGTCCTCCAGCCACCGCGCCCGGTCGCCGGTGCGGTAGAGCCGCGCGCCGGGACGGTGGGAGAAGGGATCGGGGACGAAGGATGCCGCCGTCTGCCCGGGGCGCCCCAGGTAGCCGCGCGCCACGCCCTCGCCGCCCGTGTACAGCTCGCCTGCGACGCCCACCGGGCAGGGCCGCCCGCGCTCGTCCATCACCCAGGCCGTCGTCCCCGCGATCGGCCGGCCGACGGGGATCGACAGGCGCTCCAGGTCCCCCGGCCGCACCGTGTGGCAGGAGGTGAAGGTGGTGTTCTCCGTGGGCCCGTAGCCGTCGATCATCCGCAGGGCGGGGTGCGCCTCCACCACACGCCGCACGTGCGGGACGGAGAGGACGTCGCCGCCGGCCAGGAGCTGGCGCAGGTGCCCGAGCGCCGCCAGCTCCTCGTCCACCATCAGGTGGAAGAGCCCGGCGGTCAGCCAGATGGTGGTGACCCCCCGCTCCTTGATCAGCGCGCCGATCTCGCGCGTGGTGAGCTGGTGCGGCGGCGCCACGACCAGGCGTCCGCCGTTCAGCAGCGGCGCCCAGACTTCGAGGGTCGACAGATCGAAGGCCACGGGGGCGAGCTGGAGGAAGGTCTCCTCCGGCCCGAAGTCGGCGAAGTCCGTCTCCCGCACCAGCCGCACGACGGCGCGGTGCGGCACCCCCACCCCCTTCGGCATCCCCGTGGACCCCGACGTGTAGAGGACGTACGCCAGCCCCTCCGCGCTCGTCTCGACGTCGAGATCCCCATCGTCCCCATCTCCCGCGTCCCGATCGTCGTCGATGTCGTCGACGGAGATCACGGGCCCGGCGTACGAGGCCAGCGCCGCCGGCACCTCGCCGCGGACCACGAGCGCGGAGACGGCGCCGTTCTCCAGCATGTACGCCAGGCGGTCGGCGGGATAGGCGGCGTCCAGCGGAACGTACGCGCCGCCCGCCTTGAGCGCCGCCAGGAGCGCCACCACCAGCTCCGCCGAGCGCTCCACCGCCACGCCCACGCGAGCGTCGACGCCCACGCCGGCCTCGCGGAGGCGCCGCGCCAGCCGGTTGGCCCGCGCGTTCAGCCGCGCGTACGTCAGCCGCTCGTCGCCGAACTCCACGGCGACGTCGTTCGGCGTCCGCTCCGCCTGCCGCTCGAAGAGGCGGTGGACCGGCGTGTCGCACAGGGCGCTGGCCGGGGCTCCGTCCGCCAGCCGGGCCAGGAGGGCGCGCTCCCCCGCGTCCGCCATCTCCAGCTGCGAGCGGCGGCGCTCCGGGGCGGCGGCCGCGCTCCGCAGCACGCCGGCGAAGTGCGCGGCGAGCCGCTCGGCCGTGGAGGCGTCGAAAAGGTCGGTCGCGTACTCCACGTCCACCCGCAGCCCGCCGCCGTCCTCCGTGTAGACGTCGAAGGTGAGGTCGAACTTGGCCGTCTCGTACTCGGGCTTCAGCAGCGTCACCACGCAGCCGGGGAGCTCCGGCGGGTCCATGCGGGCGTTCTGCAGCGTCAGCATCACCTGGAACACGGGGTTGCGCCCCGGGTCGCGCGACACCTTCAGCTCCTCCACCAGCCGCTCGAACGGGAGGTCCTGGTGGTTGAAGGCCCCCAGCGCCGCCCGGGCCTCCTCGCGCGCCAGCTCGCGGAAGGTGGGGTCGCCGGGGACGGAGGCCCGCAGCGCCAGCGTGTTGACGAAGACGCCGATCAGCCCCTCCACCTCGCTGCGGGTGCGGTTGGCGACGGGCGTGCCCACCACCACGTCGTCCTGCCCCGCGTGCCGCGCCAGCACCACGCGCAGCCCGGCCAGGAGGACGGCGAAGAGCGTCCCGCCCGTCTCGCGCGCCAGCTCGCCCAGCGACTCCGCCAGCCACGCCGGGAGGTCCACGCGCACCACGCGCCCGCGGCGGCTCTCCACGGCCGGGCGGGGACGGTCGGTGGGCAGCTCCAGCGCGGGCGGGGCGCCCTCCAGCGCGCCGCGCCAGAAGTCCAGGTGCCCGCGGAGCGTATCCCCCGTCAGGTGCTCGCGCTGCCAGGCGGCGAAGTCGGCGTACTGCAGCGCCGGCGCCGGGAGCGGGTCGGGGAGGCCGGCCCGGAAGGCGGCGTAGAGCGTCCCCAGCTCGCGGTGCAGCACCCCGATGCTCCACCCGTCGCTGACGATGTGGTGCATGCAGAGGAGGAGGACGTGCTCGTCGGCCGCGAGGCGCAGCAGGCTCGCGCGGAAGAGCGGCCCCTTCGCCAGGTCGAACCCCGTGTCCGCGTCCGCGTCGATGCGCCGCCGCGCCTCGGCCTCGCGCGCTTCCGGCGCCAGGTGCGACAGGTCGTCGACGGCGAGGTCCAGGGACGCGGCGGGATGGACCACCTGCACGGGGATCCCGCCGCGCTCCTCGAAGGTGGTGCGCAGCGACTCGTGCCGGGCGACGAGCGCGTCCAGCGCCCGCCCCAGCGCGGCCACGTCCAGCCGGCCGCTGAGCCCCATCGGGTGCGGCATGTTGTAGGCGGAGCCGCCGGGCTGCATCCGCTCCACCACCCACAGCCGCTGCTGGGCGAAGGAGAGCGGCGCCGTCCCGTCCGGGCGCGCCCGCGGGCGCAGCTCGGGGCCGGCGGCGCGGGAGCGCGCCATCTTCAGGCGCAGCTCCAGCAGCCTCCGCCACTCGGGGGAGAGCGCCGCCAGCCGCCGGTGGGCCTCCGTCGCGTGTCCATGCGCTCCGCCGGTCGGCGCCTCCGCCGGCGAGGCGGACCCGTTCTCCAGCAGCGCCGCCAGCTCCTCCTCCGGGAGCGCCTCCATCTCGTCCAGCACCGCCAGGAGCGCCTGGGCCTTCGCCGCCTCCACCACGCGCGCCATCTCGGCCACGGTGGGCGCCTCGAAGACGCGCTGCAGCGGCATCTCCATCCCGAACGCCTCGCGCACCCGCACGGCCAGCTGCGTGGCCAGGAGCGAGTGCCCGCCCAGGTCGAAGAAGTTGTCGTTGGCGTAGACGCGCTCCAGCCGCAGCACCCCGGCCCAGATCACCGCCAGCCGCTCTTCCGTCTCCGTGCGCGGCTCCACCAGCTCCGACTCGCGCGCCCGGCGCACCGGCTCGGGGGCGGGGAGGGCGCGGCGGTCCACCTTGCCGCTGGGGGTCAGCGGGAACGCCTCCATGGGCACCACGGCCGCGGGGACCATGTGCTCCGGGAGCTGCTCCTTCAGCCACGCGCGGAGGACGGGCGCCAGCTCGCGCGCCTCGGCCGCCCAGAGCGGGTCGTTCGCCAGTCCCGCCGGCTCCACGTCGCCCATCGGAGCATCGGGGAAGGCCGCGTCCGTCCGCCCGGGGGCGTGGAAGAGCGCGTCCATCCGCCCCGGCGCCGCAGATCCGGCCGGCCGGATCTCGACCTCGAGATTCAGGGCGTCGGCGATCTCCCACAGCGCCTCGGGGTCCACGCCGCGCACGTCTTCCGCGTCCAGCGCGCGGCGCATCTCCCCCGCCGTCGCGGGCGCGTCCTCCGCCGCCAGCAGCTCCATCGCGCGCATCTCCCGCCCCAGGCGCGCGTTGGGGATCCCCATCACCGCGACCGGCCCGCCCTCGCCGGCCAGGATCTCCCGCAGCCGATCGACCGACAATCCCTCGCCGTCCCAGTCGCGGGAGGGCGCGGGGGATGCGGGCGCCGTGGATCCGACGCGCAGGACCACGTCGTAGCGGTGGCGCGTCAGCTCGTTGTGGAAGACGCCGCGCTTGACCCGCACCTCCACGCGGCCGATGCGCGGGACGCGGGGCTGAAGCGCGCGGAAGAAGCCGGGGTCCATCACCAGCTCCTCTTCCTCCTCCACGGCCCGCCAGGCGCGGTCGCGCACCTCGCGCGCGGGGAGGTCGGCGGGGGCGCTGTCCAGCTCCACCGCGGCGCGGAACGCCTTGAGCGTGGAGAGGTCGCGCACGTCGCCGATGAAGAAGGCGCCGCCGTCCTCCAGCGCCTCCACCGTCCCCTCCACCACCCGCGCCAGGTACTCCGCGCCGGGGAAGTACTGGCAGACGGAGTTGAGCACCGCCGTGTCGAAGCGGCGCGGGGGGATGCCGCCGAAGTCCGCCGCCTCGCGCGCCATCAGCCGCACGGGGGGAAGCCCGTCGCCCGCCGAGGCCACGCGCCGCCCCAGCTTCTCGATCACCTGCGCGGAGAAGTCGGTCCCCACGTACTCCGCGGCGGCCGGGGCCACGCGGAAGAGGAGGAGCCCCGTCCCCACGCCCAGCTCCAGCACGCGCCCCGGCCCCAGCGCGCCGATCCGCTCGGCGGTGCGGTCCACCCACTCGCGCATCTGCTCGGCGGGGATCGGCTGCCCGGTGTAGGAGCTGTTCCACCCGACGATGTCGAACGAGGCGTCGGTCTCCTCCTCGGCCGGCGCGCCGCTGTACATGTCGTCGAAAAGCGCCTCCCACTGCGACAGCTGCGCCCCCGCCCGCCCCGCATCCCCCGAATCCTCGCCGACCGAATCGGCCGCGTCCACGGAGGGGACGGGGGATTCGCCGCGCCGGACGGGGACCACGTACGCCACCAGGCGCGGGTCGCCCGGGGTGTCCTCGCGGAGGTGGACCACGGCGCCCGCCACGCCCGGATGGCGCTCCAGCGCGCCTTCCACCTCGCCCGGCTCGATGCGGAAGCCGCGCACCTTCACCTGGAAATCGGTGCGCCCCAGGTACTCCAGGACGACGGAGGTGCGGGGGTGCGAGGGTGCGCGGGTGCGTCCGGACTCGCTCGAATCCGCACTTTCGAACTCCACCCAGCGCGCCCGGTCTCCCGTGCGATACATCCTCGCGCCGGGGACGTCCGAGAACGGATCGGGGAGGAAGCGGTCCGCCGTGAGCTCCGGCCGCCGCCAGTAGCCGCGCCCCACCTGCGCGCCGGCGATGAACAGCTCGCCGGGGACGCCCACGGGGCAGGGGCCGCCGCGCCCGTCCAGCACGTACATCCGCGTGTTGGCGATGGGCGCGCCGATCGGCACCGTGGCCCGTCCGTCCTCCGCCGAGCAGGCGAAGTGCGTCACGTCCACGGCGGCCTCGGTCGGACCGTAGAGGTTGTGCAGGCCGACGGTGGGGAGGCGCTCGAAGAAGCGCGCGGCCAGCGCGGGCGGGAGCGCCTCGCCGCTGCTCATCACCCTCGACAGGCGGCGGCAGCGCTCCGCGTCGGCGTCCTCGATCCACGCGCGGAGCATGGAGGGGACGAAGTGCAGCGTGGTGACGCCGTGGCGCTCGATCAGCTCCGAGAGCGCCGCCGGGTCGCGGTGCGCGGCGGGCGGAGCGATCACCAGCCGCGCGCCGACCGCGAGGGGCCAGAAGAACTCCCAGACGGAGACGTCGAAGGAGAACGGCGTCTTCTGCAGCACCGCGTCGTCCGCCGTCAGCCCGAAGGCGTCCTGCATCCACAGGATCCGGTTGACGACGCCGCGGTGCGCGTTCATCGCCCCCTTGGGACGGCCGGTCGATCCCGACGTGTAGATGACGTACGCCATCCGGTCCGTCCCCACGTCGGGGGATGCGGGGCGGTCCGCGGAGAATCCCTCCAGCGCGCCGGGACGATCCAGCGCGACCGCCTCGATCCCCTCGGGGAGACGGGAGGCGAGGCGGTCCAGCGTCAGCGCCAGCGCGGAAGCCGAATCCTCCAGCATGTAGGCGACGCGGCCCTCGGGATACTCCGGGTCGACGGGGACGTACGCCGCGCCCGCCTTCAGCACGCCGTAGAGCGCGGCCACCATCTCCACGGAGCGCTCCATGAAGACGGCCACGGGCGATTCGGCGCCGACGCCCCGCGCGCGCAGCAGGTGCGCGATCCGGTTCGCCTTCGCGTCCAGCTCCGCGTAGGTGAGCGTCTCCTCGCCGAAGACGAGCGCGACCGCGCCCGGCGTCCGCGCCGCCTGCGCCTCGAAGAGCGAGTGCAGGGCGACGTCCGGATAATCGGCCTTCGCGCCGGAGGACGTCTCCAGCAGCGCCGCGCGGTCCTCGACGCCGAGGAGCGGGAGATCCGCGATCCGGGCGGACGGCTCGCGCGCGGCGGCGTCCAGGGCGCGGCCGAGCTGGTCCATCATCCGCGCCACGGTGGCGTGGTCGAAGAGGTCGGCGGCGTACTCCGCCATCCCCTCCAGGCCGCCGTCCGCGGTCTCGCGCAGCTCCACCAGCAGGTCGAACTTGGCGGTCCCGCTCGCCAGCTCCTCCAGCCCCATCTCCAGCTCCGGGAGCTCCACCGGCGGCTCGGGGGCGTTCTGCAGGACCAGGAGCACCTGGAAGAGGGGCATCCGGTCCAGCGTGCGCTCGGGCGCCAGCTCCTCCACCAGCCGCTCGAAGGGGAGATCCTGGTGCGCGTACGCGTCCAGCGCCGTCTCCCGCGCGCGCGCCAGCAGCTCGCGGAAGGAGGGCTCGCCCGAGAGGTCCACGCGGAGCGCCAAAGTGTTGACGAAGAAGCCGATCAGCCCCTCCACCTCGCGCCGCACCCGCCCGGCCGTGGGCGAGCCCACCACCACGTCGTCCGCCCCCGACCAGCGGTGGAGGACCACGTCCAGCCCGGCCAGGAGCACCATGAAGAGGCTCGCCCCCTCGCGTCGCGCCAGCTCGCGCACCCGCGCCGCCGCCTCCAGCGGGAAGCGGAAGTTGAGCGTTCCGCCCCGGTGGCTCTGCACGGCGGGGCGGGGGCGGTCGGTGGGAAGCTCCAGGAGCGGCGGCGCGCCCGCCAGCCGGTGGCGCCAGTAGTCCAGCTGCCCCTCCAGCGCCTCGCCCGAAAGCCACTCGCGCTGCCACACCGCGTAGTCGGCGTACTGCACCGGCGGCTCGTCCAGCGGCGAGGGGCGCCCGGCGCGGAAGGCGCCGTACAGCTCCGCCACCTCGTGGAAGAGGAGGCCGATGGACCACCCGTCGCCCGCCACGTGGTGGAGGTTGAGGACCAGCAGGTGCTCGTCCCCGGCCACGCGGACCAGGAGGGCGCGCAGCATCAGGTCGCGCCCCAGGTCGAAGGGCGCCCGCGCCTCGGCGACGGCCAGCGACCACGCCTCGGCGTCGGCTTCCGCGCGGTCCCGGGCGCTCGTGTCGGCGACGGGGAGGGGGAAGTCGTCGGGGGCGGGGTGCACCACCTGCACGGAGCCTTCGGCGCCGGCCAGGAAGGTGGTGCGCAGCGCCTCGTGCCGGCGGACGATCTCGCGGAGGGCGCGGCGGAGCGCGTCCACGTCCAGCGCGCCGGTGAGCCGCACCGCCGCGGGGATGTTGTAGAAGGGGCTCTCCGGCTCCATCTGGTGGAGGAACCAGAGGCGCTGCTGGGCGAAGGAGAGGGGGAGCGGCCCCTCGCGCCGCATGGGCCGGAGCGGCGGCTGCGCGTGGAGCGTGGGCGCCCCGCCCGCGGTGTCGATCCGCGCCGCGAGCGCCGCCGGGGTGGGCGCCTCGAACACCGCGCGCACCGGGAGCTCCACCCCGAAGCGCTGCCGCACGCGCGACAGCACCTGCATCCCCAGGAGCGAGTGGCCGCCCAGGTCGAAGAAGTCGTCGCCGGCGCCCACGCGCTCGGCGCCCAGCACCTCGCTCCAGATCTCGGCCACCGCCGCCTCGGTGCTCGTGGCCGGCGCGCGGTACTCGGCGTCCAGCGGGAGGAGCACGGCGGGGGCGGGAAGGGCGCGGCGGTCCACCTTGCCGTGCGCCGAGAGCGGGAGCGCGTCCAGCACCACCACGGCCGAGGGGACCATGTAGCCGGGGAGCCGCGCGCGCAGCCAGCGCCGGAGCGCCCCCTCGCCGGCGGCGGCGCCCGCGCGCGGGACCACGTAGCCGACCAGGCGGACGCGCCCGGTGCCGTCGTCGCGCGCCACCACGGCGGCGTGGGCGACGTCCGGGTGCCCGGCGAGCACCGCCTCCACCTCGCCCGGCTCCACGCGGAAGCCGCCGACCTTCACCTGGTCGTCGAGGCGGCCGAGGAACTGGAGTGCGGGGGTGCGGGGGTGCGCGGGTGCGCGGGTGCGCTCGGACTCGATCGAATCCGCACCTTCGCCCCTCCGCCCCTCCGCACCTTCGCACCTCGGTTCCGCCCAGCGGACGCGGTCGCCGGTGCGGTACATCCGCGCGCCGGGGACGTCGGAGAACGGATCGGGGACGAAGGCGCCGGCGGTGAGGGCCGGGCGCCCCAGGTAGCCGCGCGCCAGGCCCGGTCCGCCCAGGCACAGCTCGCCCTCGCCGCCCTCCGCGACGGGGAGGAGGTCGGGGCCGAGGACGTACGCCCGCGTCTCGCCGAAGGGGAGGCCGATCGGCACGTCGCCTTCGGCCTCGCCGTCCGCTTCGCCGAGCGTCTCGGCGGACGCCTCGTGGCTGGTGGCCGTGACGGTGGCTTCGGTGGGGCCGTAGCTGTTGATCCAGCGCACGCGGCCGCCGGTCATCTTCCGCCAGCGCTCCAGTGCGGCGGGGCGCGCCTTCTCGCCGCCCACGATCACCAGGCGGAGCGACGGGGGGAGCGCGGCGCCGGAGGCGGCCAGGTCGTCCACCCAGGCGTGCCAGAGCGCGGTGGGGACGTTGAGGACGGTGACGCCCTCGTCCTCCACCCAGCGCAGGAACGAGGGGCCGACGGACGGGACCTCCGCGGGACGGAAGACGACGGTGCCTCCGGCCGCCCAGGTGGGGAAGATCTCCTCGACGGAGATGTCGAAGCCGATGGAGGAGATCTGCGCCACCCGGTCCGCCGCCGTGAGCCCGTAGTGCTCCACCGCCGCCCCGTTGTGCGCGGCGAGCGCGCGGTGCGGCACGCCGACGCCCTTGGGGCGGCCCGTGGAGCCGGAGGTGTAGATGACGTAGGCGAGCGCGTCGGCCGGGACGCGCGCGGGCGGCGCATCCACGCGGGCGTCGCCCGGCTCCAGGTCCACGCGGACGACGGGGACGGGGGAGTCGGGGAGGCGGTGCGCGGCGGCGGCGTGGGTCAGCAGGAGGGCCGCGGCGGAGTCCTCCACCACGTAGTGGATGCGCTCGGCCGGGTACTCGGGGTCCAGCGGGACGTACGCGCCGCCCGCCTTGCCCACCGCCAGGAGCGCCACCGCCAGCTCCCGTCCGCCCTCCATCAGCACCGCCACGCGCACGTCGGGGCCCACTCCGGCCGCGCGCAGCCGCGCCGCCAGGGCCTCGGCCAGGCGGTCCAGCTCGGCGTACGTCACGTCGCCCGCGCGGTCCGAGACGGCGCGGGCGTCGGGCCGTTCGGCGGCTCGTGCCTCGAAACGGTGGTGCGCGAAGCGGTCCCCGCCGGCGGAGGGACGGAGCTCGAGGGGGCGCGGCGGCTCGGTGGGGAAGCTCACCGGGGGCTCTTCACGGGACGGGTGGACGTACGCGCCTCCGCGGATCGCCACTTACGGGAAAAAACGTACTCTACGTGGCGCAAAACGCTCTCCGGGGAGCGCGCGCGGGAGGACAGGGCTGGCATAAGCTCAGGGCTCGAGCGTCGTCGTAGAAGCTCTCGCGAGATCCCGCGGCCGGTGGGTGGCCTTCCGCGGGAGCGTCCACGAGAGAAAGGGGACGGGGAGAACACGAGGACGGTGAAGAACGCTGGGGCGGGAGACGCGAAAATGGTCCCCCGCCCGTGCCGATGAGTTCTCCGCAGCTGCTGTCAACCGTCCGCGACGCCCGTCCTATTGCGTAGCGCGTCGCAAATCTACTGCGACTCCGCCGGTTTTTGTAGTACTCTGTCCCAGGCCACGGAGTCTGCTCCGCCAGCGCGTCGCAGTTCCGCCGGAGGCCGCTCGCGCTGGCGATCCCGGGCCGCCGTGAGCGTCCGGATGGATCTCCCGGCACCGTCTTCCGGGCGCGATTCTCTCGCGTCCTCACGCGTGAGACGTATCGACCACACGCGTGGCGGAGGTCGGGCGAATCGACCCTCGCGGAGCCTCATCCCTCCACGGCAGGGCGGCGCGCCTAGTCGGAAACTGGCATGGCGGAGAGCGGGATCTCGGGCGCGTCCAGGGCGGCGGCCAGGAACGCGCCCAGCTGCGCCGTGATCCTTCCGATCGTGGCCGGATCGAACAGCTCCGCCGCGTACTCCACCGTGCCGGCGAAGGCGTCGTCCGCGTCCTCGATCGTCAGGACGAGATCGTACGCCGACGTCTTCCGCCCGCGCGGGATCTCGCTCACCTCCACCTCGCCGATCGACCGAGGGAGATCGGCGGCGGGGGCGTCGCGGAGGATGAGCATCGCCTGGACGACGGGCGCGTGGGCCGCCGGCCGTTCCGGGTGCAGCGCGTCCACCAGCGTCTCGAACGGGAGATCCTGGTGATCGTACGCCGCGATCGTCATCTCCCGTGTCCGCTCCACCAGCGCGGCGAACGACGGGTCGCCCGACAGGTCGCCGCGCAGCGCCAGCGTGCCGGCGAACGGGCCGACCAGCGGCTCCGCCTCCGCCTCCGCGCGGCTGGGGACGGGGGTGCCGACGACGACGTCTTCCGTCCCCGCCCAGCGCCCGAGGACGGCCTGGAAGGCGGCCAGGAGCACCATGAACGGCGTGGCGCCGCGCTCGCGGGCGAAGGTCTCCACGGCCGCGCGCTTCCCGGCGGCCAGGCGGAGCTCGTGGACGGCGACCTCGCCGCTGGGCTCGGCCGGGCGCGGGCGGTCGGTCGGGAGCGGCAGCAGGGCGGGGGCGCCGGCCATCCGCTCCGTCCACCACGCGGACAGGCGATCGATCGCGCCGCCGCCCATCTCCTCGCGCCGGCGCAGGGCGTGGCTCCCGTAGCTGGCCGGCAGATCCGGGAGCGGGGACGCCTCGCCGGCCGCGAAGGCGCGGTAGAGCGCCAGCAGCTCGCGGCGGAAGATCTCCCGCGACCCCTCGTCGAACATCACGGGGTGCGCGGTCCAGAGGAGGACGTGGTCGTCGTCGGCCGCGCGGAGGAGCCTGGCGCGGAAGAAGGGGCCCTCGGCGGGGAAGGCGGCGAGCGCTTCCTCCTCCGCGGCCCGCGCGTAGGCGGCGTCTCGCTGAGAGGGATCGTCCGCGTCGACGTCCCGCGCGCGGAGCCGGACCGGCCGCGCGGGCTGGACGACCTGCACGGGCTCGCCGTCGCGTACCTCGAGCTTCGTCCGCAGCGGCTCGTGGCGGCGGACGACCTCGGTCAGCGCGTGCTCCAGCGACCAGTCGTCCAGCGGGCCGGTGAAGCGCAGGCCGTCGGAGAGGTTGCGCGTGGAGCCGCCCCGCTGCATCCGCGCCCACAGGCTCTGCTGCGCGGGGGAGAGCGGGTAGACGCCCGGCGGATACGCCGCCTCGGTCTTCGCCGGCTCCACGGCCACCGCCGCCCGGTCCTCGGGGCGCACGGCGTCCACGGCGGCGGCCAGCCCGCGCACGGTGGGCGCGGCGAAGAAGGCGCGCACCGACAGGGTGACGCCCATCGCCGCCCGGATGCGCGAGAGCACCTGCGTCACCCGCAGCGAGTGCCCGCCCAGCGCGAAGAAGTCGTCCTCCGCGCGGACCCGCTCCGTCTCCAGCACCTCGCGCCAGATGGCGGCGACCGACTCCTCCGTCGCCGTGAGCGGCGCGTCCTCGGCCGTCTCCACGGCGGCGGCCGGGTCGGGGAGCGCGCGGCGGTCCACCTTCCCGTTCGCCGTCAGCGGCACCGCGGCGATCGCCACGAAGGCGGCGGGGACCATCGGCTCGGGAAGGAGGGTCCGCAGGTGCGCCCGCAGCGCCGCCGCGTCCACTTCCGCCCCGTCCGAGGGGACGATGTACGCGGCGAGCGAGCGATCGTCGTCCTCGCCGCGCGCGACGACGACGGCCTCGCGGACGGAGTCGTGCCTCGCGAGGGCGCCCTCGATCTCCCCGGTCTCGATGCGGAAGCCGCGCACCTTCACCTGCGCGTCGGCGCGGCCGGCGACTTCCACCGCGCCGTCCGGGCGGTAGCGGCCCAGGTCGCCGGTGCGGTAGATCCGGTCCGCCTCATCCCCCGTCGCCGGGTTCGCGACGAAGCGGGCGGCCGTCAGCTCCGCGTCGTTCAGGTAGCTGCGGGAGAGATAGGGAGTGCGGACGGCGATCTCCCCCAGCTCCCCGATCCCCGCCAGCCGCCCGTCGGGAGCGAGGACGAGGAGATCCACGCCGTCTATCCCCCGGCCGATCGGGATCGCCGCCCCGAAGTCGGACGGCTCGGACGGGACGCGGAAGGCGGCGATGGCCTGCGGCGTCTCGGTCGCTCCGTAGACGTTTACGATTTGTACGGCGGGGGCGATCGCCCTCAACCGATCCACGTCTCCCGCCCGCAGCACGTCCCCGCCGAAGAGCGCCAGGCGGAGGGAGGGGAGATGCGCATCTCCCGACGACGACAGGAGCTGCCCCATCGCGGGGGTGAGATGCGCGACGGTGATCCCGCTCCCCCGCATCCACTCCGCCAGCCACCCCGGCGTCCCGATCTCCCCCCCGTCGGGGATGGCGATCGATCCGCCGACGGTGAGCGGGGCGAAGACGTCGCGGAGGAGGGGATCGTGGGCCAGCCCGGAGAGGAGGGGGAACCGATCCTCCGCCCCCAGCCCGAACTCCCGCGCGTACCACCCGAAGAAGTGCGCCAGCGGGCGATGGGTCCCGGCGATCGCCTTCGGCTGCCCCGTGGTCCCGGAGGTGAAGGCGACGTACGCCAGGTCGTCCGCACCGGCGGCGACGGCGGGCGGGGTGGCCGGGAAGCGCGCGATCCCGTCCGGGTTGTCCGACTTCGGCCCGAGGACGATGGCCCCCTTGACGCTCTCCCCCAGCGCCTCGATCAGCTCCCCCGGGACGTCGCCCGCGGCGGTGACGAGGAGGATGACGAGCGGCTTCGCGGCGCGGACCTGCGCGGCCAGGCGCGCGGGAGGATACGCGGGATCGAGCACGGCGAACGCCGCCCCCGCCTTCCACGTCCCCAGCAGCGCCCGGACGAGCGGCGCCGAGCGGTGCCCGTGGACGGCGACCACGTGCCCCGGACGGACCCCGCAGTCGATCAGGCGGTGCGCGATCCGGTTGGCCGCCGCGTCCAGCTCCGCGTACGTCCACTCCTCGCCGGAATCGACGATCGCCACCGCATCGGGCGTGGCGGCCGCGCGGGCGGCGAACGCCTCGTGCACCGCGCCGCTCCACGCTTCCGGCTCGATCGGGAGCGACGGGTCGGGGAGGAGCGTCGCCGCGTCGCCGGTCGAGAGCGAGAAGGCGGAGAGGGGGCGCGAGGGATCTTCCACCGCCTGCGCCAGCACCGCCTGGAGCTGCGCCAGCAGCGCCCGCATCCGCCCCGCGCCGAAGAGGGCCGCGTCATAGACCAGGTTGGCGACGATCCCCTCCGGGCCGTCGCCCGCGTACAGCGTCAGGTCGAACTTGCTGGCCGGATCGTCCGCGTGGCCGTACGGCTCCACGGCGAGGCCGGGGACGTCGGTGCGCGCGCCCTCGAAGTTCGTCAGGTTCAGCATCACCTGGAACACGGGGGAGCGGGAGAGGTCGCGCTCCGGCTTCACCTCCGCCAGCACCGCCTCGAAGGGCACGTCCTGGTGCGCGTAGGCGCCCAGCGCCACGTCCCGCACCCGCGCCAGCAGCGCCGCGAAGCCGGGATCGCCCGAGAGGTCCACGCGCAGCGCCAGGGTGTTCAGGAAGAGGCCCATCACCCCCTCCGTCTCCCGCCGCGTCCGCCCGGCGATGGGGGTGCCGACCACGACGTCGTCCTGCCCCGACCACCGCGCGAAGACCACGTCCAGCGCCGCCAGCATCACCATGAAGAGGGTGGCGCCCTCGCGCCGCCCCAGCGCCAGCACCGCGTCGGAGAGCTCGCGGGGGAACGCCACCGTCTCCACGGCGCCGACGTGGCCCTGCACCGGCGGGCGGGGGCGATCCGTGGGCAGCTCCAGCCGCGGGGGGGCGCCGGCCAGCGTGCGCCGCCAGTAGTCCAGCTGCGCCTCCAGCGCCTCGCCGCGCAGCCACTCGCGCTGCCAGGCGGCGAACCCCGGGTACTGCAGCGCCGGCTCGGGGAGCGGCGACGGCTCGCCGCGCGCGAAGGCGGCGTAGAGCGTGGTCCACTCCGAGAGGAAGAGGCTCAGCGACCACCCGTCCGACACCGCGTGGTGGACGCAGGTGAAGGCCGCGTGCTCCTCGTCCCCCAGCCGCGCCAGCTCCACGCGGAGGAGGGGCCCGTGCTCCAGGTCGAACGGCGCCTCCGCCACCCGCCGCGCGATCGCCGCGGCCGCCTCGCCGCGCTCCCCGTCATTCATCCCACGCAGGTCGTGCAGCGGGAGGTCGATGGGCCCGGCGGGGAGGACGCGCTGCACGGGGACGCCGCCGCGCTCGGGGAAGACGGTGCGGAGCGCCTGGTGGCGGCGCACCACCTCCTCCAGCGCGCGCTTCAGCGCCGCGGCGTCCAGCGGGCCGCGGAGCCGGAGGGCGTAGGGGATGGCGAGCGACGCGGTCCCCGGCTCCAGCCGGTCCAGGAACCACATCCGCTCCTGCGCGAACGACACCGGCGCCTCGCCGCCGTCCGGCACCACGGGCGCGTCGATCTCCCCCGGCGCGCCCGCCGGCGCGGCGCCGCGGAGGCGGTCCACCTCCGCCGCCAGCCCCGCCACGGTGGGGTGCTCGAAGAGGGCGCGCAGCGGCACGTCCACCCCGAACGCGGCCCGCAGGCGCGACACCGCGCGCGTGGCCAGGAGCGAGTGCCCGCCCAGGTGGAAGAAGTCGTCCCTCGCGCCGACGCGCTCCACCTCCAGCAGGTCGGCCCAGCTCCCGGCCACGATCTCCTCCGTGGGCCCGGCGGGCGCGACGAAGCCGTCGGCGGAACCGAGGTCCGGCGCCGGGAGCGCGCGCCGGTCCACCTTCCCGTTGGGGGTGAGCGGAAGCGCGCCGATCACCGCGAAGGCGGAGGGGACTAGATGGGGGGGGAGCCGCTCCGCCGCGTGCGCCCGCAGCGCGTCGACCGACGGCGACGCGCCGTCGATGGGGACGACCCAGGCGGCCAGCCGGCGCGCCTCGCCCTCGCCCAGCACGTCCACCACGGCGTCGGCCACGGCCGGGTGGGCGCGGAGGGCCGCCTCGATCTCGCCCGGCTCCACGCGGAAGCCGCGCACCTTGGCCTGCCGGTCCAGCCGCCCCAGGAACTCCACCTCGCCGCGCCGGTTCCAGCGCGCCAGGTCGCCCGTGCGGTACACCCGTCCGCCGTCCGAGAAGGGATCGGGGACGAAGCGCTCGGCCGTCGCCCCCGCGCGCGCCACGAAGCCGCGCCCCACCCCGGTGCCGCCCACGTACACCTCGCCGGGGACGCCGACGGGAACGGGGCGCATCGCCGCGTCCAGCAGGTAGACGCGCGCCCCCCGGATCGGCCGGCCGACGGGGAGCGCCCCCGCCTCGTCTCCGGAGACGACGTGGCAGCAGGCGAAGACGGTCGTCTCCGTCGGGCCGTAGCCGTTCACCAGCCGCGTCTCCGGGAGGAGCACGCGGGCGCGCGCCACGTGCGCCGGGGAAAGGACGTCGCCGCCCGACAGGAGGCCGCGGAGCCCGCCGAAGCCGGGGGCGCCGGCGTCCACCACCTGGTGGAAGAAGCCGGCGGTGAGCCACGCCGCGGTCACCCCGTGCCGCGCCAGGAACTCTCCCAGCCGCTCGGGATCGGGAACGCCGGCGGGGTGCACGGCCACCGCTCCCCCGTTCAGCAGCGCGCCCCAGAGCTCCAGGGTGGAGGCGTCGAACGCCACCGGCGCCACCTGCAGGAACACCTCGCCGGGGCCGAACGCGGCGTACTCCTGCCCGGTCACCACTCCCACGACGGCGCGGTGCCCCACCGCCACGCCCTTGGGCTGCCCCGTCGACCCGGAGGTGTAGAGGACGTACGCCAGCCCCTCCGGATCCACCTCGACCTCCAGGTCGTGATCGGGGCGGGCGGCGATCGCCTCGCCCTCCTCCGCCAGGGAGACGATCCGCGCGCCGCCGCACCAGGGTGCCACCAGGGCGGGATCGTCCGTCACCACGGCGTCCACGCCCGTGTCCGCGGCCATGAAGCGGAGCCGGTCGGCCGGGTACGCGGGGTCCAGGGGGACGTACCCGCCTCCCGCCTTCAGCACGCCCAGGAGCACGGCGACCAGCTCCGCCGAGCGCTCCAGCGACACCCCCACCCGCGACTCCGGGCCGATGCCGGCCGCGCGGAGGTGGTGGGCGACGCGGTTGGCGCGCGCGTTCAGCCGCGCGTAGGTGACCGTGCCCTCGTCCAGCCGCAGCGCCACCGACTCCGGCGCGCGGGCGGCCCACGCCTCGAAGCGGCGGTGGACGGGGATGGAGACGTCGCCCGGCGCGGGGCCCGTGGAGAAGCCCAGGACGCGCTCCGTCTCCGCCGCGTCGGCCGGGGCGGGGGAGGAGACGGGGGCGTCCGGCGCGGCCACGAGCGCCGCCAGGAGCCGGCCGTACTCGGAGACCAGGCGCGCGGCCGTGTCGTGCTCGAAGATCTCGGTGCTGTAGACGGCGCCGCCCACGATGGCGCCCTCCGTCTCGCGCAGCTCGAAGAGGAGCTCGTACTCGGCGCCGACGGGGAAGGGGCCCTCCGGAAGGCCGCCCCCGTCGTCGTCCGGGAGGTCGAGCGTGGAGGCGGCGGGCGCGCTCCCGTCGGACTGGAGGACGAAGGAGACGTTGAAGACGGGGGGATGGCTCAGCGTGCGCTCCACCCCCAGCGCCTCCACCAGCCGCTGGAAGGGGACGTCCTGGTGCGCGTACGCGTCCAGCGTCGCGCGGCGGACGCGCGCCACCGCCTCGCGGAACGGGGGATCGCCCGACAGGTCCGTCCGGAGCGCCAGCCCGTTGACGAAGAGGCCGATCAGCCCCTCCGTCTCCTCGCGGGTCCGCCCGGCCACCTGCGTCCCCACCACCACGTCGTCCGAGCCGGAGAGGCGCGCCAGGAGCACGTCGAAGGCGGCCAGGAGCACCATGAAGAGCGTGGCGCCCTCGCGCTGGGCCAGCGCGCGCGCGTCGGCCACCAGCTCCGCGGGGAGATGGAAGAAGCGGCGGGCGCCGGCGTGGGTGCGCGCGGCGGGGCGCGGCCGGTCGGCGGCCAGGTCCATGGCGGCGGGGGCGCCGGCCAGGGCGCGGCGCCAGAACTCCACCTGCGCGTCCAGCACGCCCGTCTCCAGCCACCGGCGCTGCCACGCCGCGTAGTCCGCGTACTGCGCCGCCAGCGGCGCGAGCGGCGACGGCTCCCCCCGCGAGAACGCGTCGTACAGCGCGCGCATCTCCCGCTCCAGCACGCCGATGGACCACCCGTCGAAGACGATGTGGTGGATGGTCGCCAGCAGCACCGACTCGCCCCGGAGCCGCAGCAGCCGCGCGCGGATCAGCGGCCCGCGCTCCAGGTCGAACCCCTCGGACGATGCGCGAGCCGCCGCGTCCGTCATCGCCCGCGCCGGATCGGCCTCGCCGCGGAGGTCTTCCACGGGGAGATGGATGGAGAACGGCGGCTCCACCACCTGCGCGGGACCGGCGTCGGAGGCGCGGAAGACGGTGCGGAGCGCCTCGTGGCGGCGCACCACCTCGGCGAGGGCGCGGGCGAGCAGGTCCGCGTCCGCGTCGGCGGGGAAGGGGATGGGGATGGAGATGCCGTACGCCAGCGCGCCGGGGGCGAGCGTCTCCATCAGCCAGAGCCGCTCCTGCCCGTAGGAGAGGATCGGGGGGACGTCGCGCGGCGCGGGCCCGATCGGCGGCGGCGGGGCGGCGGCCGCGCCCGCGCGGTGGGCGTCAATGCGCGCCGCCATCGCGCGCAGGGTCGTCGCCTCGAACACCTCGCGCACCGGCAGCTCCGCGGCGAACAGCGCCCGCGCCCGCGACACCACCTTCATGGCCAGGAGCGAGTGGCCGCCCAGCAGGAAGAAGTCGTCCGCCGGCCCGACGCCCTCCACCCCCAGCACCTCCCGCCACACGCCGGCCAGCAGCTCCTCCGTGGGCGTGGCGAGCGCGGAGCGCCCGTCCGCCGCCGCGAAGCCGGGCTCGGGGAGCGCGCGCCGGTCCACCTTCCCGTTCGGCGTGAGCGGAAAGGCGTCCAGCGCGACGATCGCCGACGGAACCATGTGATCGGGGAGACGATCCGCCGCGTGCGCCCGCAGCGCCGCGACGTCGATCGCCGCCGGCGTCACGTACGCCACCAGGCGCCGCATCTCCCCCTCGCCGCGCGTCATCACCACCGCGTCGCGCACGGACGGATGGGCGCGCAGCACCGCCTCGATCTCCCCCGGCTCGATGCGGAAGCCGCGCACCTTCACCTGCTGGTCGATGCGCCCCAGGAACTCGATCTCCCCGCGCTCCGTCCACCGCACCCGGTCCCCGGTGCGGTACAGCCGCCCGCCGTCCGCCGCGAACGGATCGGGGACGAACTTCTCCGCCGTCATCCCCGCCTGGCCCAGGTAGCCGCGCGCCAGCCCGTCGCCGCCCACGTACAGCTCGCCGGGCGCGCCCACGGGGACGGGGCGCATCCCCGCGTCCAGCACGTGGCAGCGCGCGTTCGCCAGCGGCCGGCCGATGGGGATCGCCCGCCCGTCCAGGTCGTCCGCGCGGACGGTGTGGGAGGCGGAGAAGGTCGTCGCCTCCGTGGGTCCGTAGCCGTTGACCAGCCGCGCGCCGGGGAGGATCTCCATCGCCCGCGCCACGTGCGGCGGGGAAAGGACGTCGCCGCCGGCCAGGAGCTGGCGCACGCCCGCGAACCCCGGGAGCCCCTCGTCCACCGCGCGGTGGAAGAGCCCCGCCGTGAGCCAGGCGGTGGTCACCCCGTGGCGCGTGGCGAACTCCCCCAGCGCGCGGGGCTCGGGAGCGTCCGGCGGATGGATGGCCAACGACCCGCCGTTCAGGAGCGGGCCCCAGATCTCGAAGGTGGAGGCGTCGAAGGCCACCGGCGCCGTCTGCAGCACCACCTCGTCCGCGCCGAAGCGCGCGAACTCCTGCCCCCTGACCAGGCGGACGACCGCGCGGTGCGGCACCGCCGCCCCCTTCGGCAGCCCCGTCGATCCGGACGTGTAGAGGACGTACGCCAGCCCCTCGGCATCGATCTCGACGTCGAGCAGATCGTCCGCGGGCTCCGCCTCCAGCACCTCCCGCTCGTCCTCCAGCGCGACGATCCGCGCATCTCCCGCCCACGCCGCCCCGTCCGACGCGTCCCCCGCGCCGGCGGTGACGACGATGCGGACGTCCGCGTCGCGGCGCATGTGCTCCAGCCGCGCGGGCGGATACGACGGGTCCAGCGGGACGTACGCGCCCCCGGCCTTCAGGATGGCGAGAAGGACGACGATCACCTCGGGCGAGCGCTCCAGCGACACGCCCACGCGGTCCTCCGGCCGCACGCCCAGCGCGCGGAGCCGGCGGGCCAGCCGGTTGGCGCGCGCGTTCAGCTCGCCGTATCCCAGCGTCCCGCCGTCCCACCGTAGCGCGACCGCCTCCGGATCCGCCGCCGCGAGCGACTCGAACACCCGGTGCACGGGGTGATGCGGATACGGCGCTGCGGTGCGGTTCCACTCCTCCACCACCCGTCGCCGCTCCTCGTCCCCGACCGGATCCAGCGCGGCGGCGAGGTCGTCCTCGCCCGCGGCCAGCCGCTGGAGCACGGTCGCGTAGGCGGCCAGCAGCGCGCGCGCCCGCTCGGGATCCAGGCGCCGCGCGTCGTAGGTGGCGGTGGCGCGCATCCCCTCGGCGGAGGGCGCCACCACCAGCGAGAACGCGTAGTTGGTGCGCTCCGCCGCGCGGCCGCCCGTCACCACGAACGGATCCTCCCCGTCGTCATCGCCCCCCGCGCCGACGGGGTAGTTCTCGAAGACGAAGAGCGTCTCGAAGAAGGGCGCGTCGCCCGGGAGAGCGCTCCACGAGCGCACCTGGGGGAGGGGAGAGAGCTCGTGGTCGCGCGCCTCCGCCTCTTCCGCCTGGAGCGAGCGGAGCCACTCCGCCGTCGATCCGGAGGCGGGAACGCGGACGCGCACCGGTACCGTGTTGATGAACAGCCCCACCATCTCCTCCACCCCCGGCACTCCCGGCGAGCGCCCGGAGACGGTGGCGCCGAACACCACGTCGCCGCGCCCCGTGTGGCGGGCCAGCACCGCCGCCCACGCCGCCTGCGCCATGGTCCCGAGGGTGACGCGGTGGCGGCGCGCCGCATCGGCCAGCGCGCGCGCCGTCTCGGCGGAGATGGGGACCGTCTCCTGGCCGTGCTCCTCCGCGTGGCGGCCGGCGCGCTCCGGGGCGCGGTCCAGCGGGAGCGGGGTGGGCTCGTCCACCCCCGCCAGCCGCGCGCGCCAGTACGCCTCGGCCGCGCCCGCGTCGCGCTTCGCCACCCAGGCCACGTAGTCGCGGAAGGCGGGGCGGCGCGGGAGGACGGCGGCGCGCCCCTGCCGCTCCGCCTCGTACGCCTCGTGGAAGTCGGCCATCAGCAGCGCCAGCGACCACCCGTCCATCACCAGGTGGTGCATGGAGAAGAGGAAGCGCCACTCGCGCGCCCCCACCCGCGCCAGCGCCAGCCGGACCAGCGGCGCCCGGCGCGGCTCCCACCCCGCCGCGCGGTCCTCGTCCACCAGCACCGCCCAGCGCGCCTCCGCCTCGTCCGCCGGAAGGGCGCCCCAGTCCTCCACGCGCACCGGGAGCGCGGCCTGGCGGAACACCACCTGCACCGGCTGCGGCACCTTCTCCCACACGAACCCGGTGCGCAGCGCCGGGGTGCGGTCCACCACCGCCTGCCACGCCCGCGCGAACGCGTCGGGCCGCACCTCGCCCTCCAGCGAGATCACGATCTGCTCCGCGTACGCGTCCGCCCCGGGCGAGTGGAGCGCGTGGAAGAGCATCCCCTGCTGGAGGGGGGTGAGCGTGTACAGGTCCTCTACGTTCTTCCGGTTCATCTATCGGCGTCGCGCGTCGTCCCGGAGGGCGTTGCGAGGTTCGAGTGTGGTGTCGCGGACGGCCGTCCGCGCGTGCGTCCCCGTCTCCCGTGCCCGACACGCCGTCCCGGGCACGGCGGCCGCGCGTCCCGGCGGACGCCGCAGGAGGAAGAGCGGCGCCGCGGCCTCGCGCTGGAACACGCGGCCGCCTCGGGAACAGATGGATCGATGCTTCGCGTGCCGAGTTACGGCGGTTCGGTCCGCACGCTGGCGCGAAGAGTTCGGTGTAGACGGATCGCCCGCCGGTCCGCGAGCCGAAGCCGCGCCCGGGCGATCGGGTGGCTCCGCCGCTCCCCGCCGGCGCGGGAAGCGTCGTGGGGAACGGAAGCACGGGCCAAGGACGGGTCTTCGGGGAGACAACACAAGCGGCGGGACGGCCGAATCGATCGGCCTCCCGCCCCCTGTCAGGGCGCTGCCCCCGGCGTGCCGGCGGCTGCGAATCTAATATCAGTCGGTCCGGAATTGTAGGAGCGAGCCCCAACGTCCGGCCCCGCTTGGACCTATCCTCCGCCGCCTCCGGGCCGGTCGCGGAGACATCCCTCCGAAGAGCGTTCCACCGGCGCCGTCACGCGGATTCGGCCCCCGTTCCCACCTCCGGCACCCGGTGGACGATCCCCGGCACCCCGTCCATCCCACCCCCTCGCCGTCGCCCAGCGAGGAGAGTAGCCCCGCCCGCAACGCTGTTACCTACTCAGGATCGGTCGCTACGGTGTACGTCCATCCCTGCTGCGCAAGAAGCGTGTGGTCGATCCGCAGCCACCATCGACCATCGATCAGATCAAGGGTCGTGACCTGTATGTAGCCTTCCGTCGTATCCGGATCGTATGGCTCGCCGTCGTGCAGCTCACGGAACAGCACGTGGGCGTTGGTGGACGCGGTCGATCACGAACCACGAATGCGAAGCGGCCCCGGTGCGAGGATGCACCGGGGCCGTCGTCGTGCTGGACCCCCGCGGACGCCGTGGGCCTCGACCCCGCCCGGCACGCCGGTCTACGTCTCCGCCTCCGCCTCCGACACCCGGCGGACGATCCCCGTGGCGCCGTCCATCTCCACCACCTCGCCGTCGCGCAGGGTGGAGAGGAGCCCCGTGACCGCGACGATGCAGGGCACCCCCAGCTCGCGGGCCACGAGGGCGGCGTGGCTCAGCATGCTCCCGCGCTCCACCAGCACCCCCGCGGCCGCCGGAAAGAGCAGCGTCCACCCGGGGTCCGTCTGCTCGGCCACCAGGATGCGGCCGGCGAGGTCTCCGGGCTGGCGGGGGTCGCGGACCACGCGGACCTCCGCGCGCACCACGCCGGGGCAGCATCCCGTGCCGCGCAGCATCCCGTCCCGGCCGGGGGGCGGCGGCGGGCCGGGAGGCGGCACGGGCTCCAGCGCCGAGAGCGCCGGCGGGCCGCGCGTGACGAAGCGGCGCGGCGGGTCGGGGAGAAGCCGGTACCCCTCGAACTCCGCCCGCCGCGCGGCCACCAGCGGGCGCAGGTCCGCGCTCACCGCGTGCCCGTCCAGCCAGGCGAAGATCTCCTCCACCGCCAGGTAGAAGACGTCGCGCGGGTCCGCCAGCGCGCCGGCCTCGGCGAGCCGCGCGCCCATGGCCGTGAAGAGGCGGCGGATCACCCCGAAGGCGCGGGTGCGCTCGAAGCGGGTGTTCTCGCGCCCCCGCACCACCCGCCGCGCCTGCTCCGCCACCGCGAAGAAGGGCGCCACCTGGTCCTCCGCCAGCCGCTCGCGCACCACCGCCTCCGCCCGGGCGCGCAGCTCCTCGCCGCCGCCGCCGGGCGCCGCGCCGGCGGCGCAGGCGCGCAGGGCCTGCACCAGCGCCTCGGGCGACTCGGCGTAGCTCAGCGCCTCCAGCTTCATCTCGTCGGGGCAGCGGTCGCCGAAGCGCTCCTGGAACTCGCGCAGCCCGGCGGCCGCCTCCGCGAACGCCGGATCGGCGTGCAGCGCCTCCCACACCTCGGAGGCGGGGGCGTCGCCGGTGAGGAGGGCGTGCAGCCGCGCGTCGCCCCGCGACCGGCCGGCCAGCGAGGCCAGGAGCCGGACCGGCTCGGCGGAGACGATCTCCGACCCGCCGGCGATCAGCTGGTTGGCCAGCACCGGCGGTGGAACGTCCGGGAGGCACTTCCGGATCACGTGCCGCAGCACCACCACCAGGAGCCCGACGAGGCTGTCGTTCAGCATGGGCCCCCGCCAGTGCGCCAGGAGCCCGCGGTCCAGCCGCTCGTAGTGCCCGCGCAGCTCGTCCGGCGTCGCGCCGCCGAAGTCGGCCGAGGCCAGCGGATCCAGCACCTCGCGCACCCGGGCGCGGAAGTCGTCCAGCTCCTCCTCCAGACGCGCGATGGGCCGCAGCATCTCCTCCGGGATCTCGAAGACGCGGGCGGCGAGCACGAGGTCGGCCGGGAGCGCGGCGGGCGGCTCCCCGGAGGCGGTCGACGGGAGGCGCGCGGGGACGACCACCCCGTCGCGCATCTCCGTCCCCGGGACGAGGAGGAGGACGCGGTTGAGCGCGGCGGTGTCGTCGTAGGCGCGGCCGCGCACCAGCCCCAGGACGTCGGTGAAGGCGTCCCGGTTCTCCGCCACCTCGCGCTCCGGGGCGCCCAGCGCCAGGCAGTGGCCCGCGTACAGGTGGCCGAAGACGCGCCGCGTCACGCTGTAGGTGAGGGGGAGGGTGATCCCGGGAAGGCTCTCCACCACGGCCTCGTTGTCCCACACCCGCAGCGCGCCGGGACGCGACTCCCCCAGCGTGGTGATCGGCCGCGTCTGCAGGAGGAATAGCTGGCGCGGCCCGTCCGGCCCGGGCGCCAGCGCCCACTCCACGTCCTGCTCCGCGCCGAAGGCCGCCGCCAGCGCGCGGGCGTGCTCCGCGATCTCCCGCGCCTCGTCGTCGGTCAGCACCGGCGCGTCCCGCAGCTCCGGGGCGATCCCGTCCATTACGACCGCGCCGGCGTCCGGGTCGAAGCGGAGCGCGTGGGGCTTGTGCGCCACCTTCGTCTCCACCGTCGCCCCTCCGCCCGCCGCCATCCGCACGTAGCAGGTGTCCGCGTCCAGCGCCCCGCTCACCAGCCCCTCGCCCAGCCCGTAGACGGCGCTGACCACCGCCGTGGCGCCGTCGCCGGTGACGGGGTCCACCGAGAACGCCACCCCCGCGGCGGCCGGCTCCACCAGGCGCTGGACCACCACGGCCATCTCCCCCGCGCCCTCGCCGCGCTCGCGGCGGTAGGCCGTCGCCCGCGGGTGGAAGGCCGAGGCCCACACGCGGCGCACGGCGTCCCAGACCGCGTCCTCGTCCGGCGCCACGCCCAGGATCGTCTCGAACTGCCCCGCGAACGAGCTGCGCTCCCCGTCCTCCCCCGCGGCCGAGGAGCGCACCGCCAGCGGCCCGCGCCCCACCGCCTCCAGCGCCTCGCGGAGGGCCTCGCGCACCTCGTCGGGGAGCGGCGCGTACGCGGCGCGCTCTCGCAGCCGTTCCGTCTCCTCCTCCGTCTCCGGGGGCGCATCCCCGCCCAGCAGGGCCGCCAGCGCTCCCGCCCGCATCACGAAGAAGGCGGGGATGGCGGGCGCCATCCGGGCCAGGCGCGCCAGGTTGTATCCTTTGCCACCGATCTCCGCGGGACCCGGCATGGGGCCCTGGCCGGTGACGACCCAGAGCGGATCGTCCTCCAGGGGCGGCGCCGGGAGGGGAGGTGATATATTTCGTGGTCTGACCATCGTCCGTCGTCGTGCCTCGTGTGTGTCCCCGGGCCCGCGGAGAAGACGGCGGGCCGGACGTGCCGCCGGTACCGGGCGCGGATACGGCCGTTGCGGATCGTTGCGCAAAACATACGCAAACCGTGATGATCCAGCCACGCCGTGCCGCATTGCGCGTTCCGATCGGGCCACAGTGGGGAAGAATTGAGATCCGTCCGCGCTCCCCCGCGCCACGATCGCGGGGCGGATCGAAATCCGCGGTGGATAAGGCGTCTACGTCATCACCTTCCACGGCGAATTCACTGCTACCCCATACCGTTTCAGCCAGGACGACCAACGTCCACGCGCGCGGACGGCTGGCCTGATCGCCGTCGGGAGTACAGATTACAGCACCTCCACGACACTCGTCCTCCGTCGACGGCTGTTCCGAGACCGCGCCCCGTCAGCTCCTCCGGACCCTCGGATCCCGATCGGTCCGCTTCCGCCGTTGAGGTCGGCGGACGTCGGCCGCGGGCGGGGATCGGAGCACGGCAGCCGGGTCGGGCCGATGGACGAGGGGGGAGAGAGTCGGCGTCGTGGCTCGCGGGTTCGAGCCCGTCCGTGGCCGCGAGCCGGGCCGCATCGTGGGGAAGCCCGCGGTTGGACGGTACCAGAATGTCCAGAGAGCGCACCTGAAGGGATCGATGAACCGGATGAACGTGGACCGCGTGGCCGTGCCCAGCGACGAGATGGCCGGAGTGGATGCATCGCCGGAGGCGCGCGCGTACCCGCCGGGCGTCTACCCGCTCTCGTTCGCGCAGCAGCGGCTGTGGGTGATGATGCAGCTGGGCGCCAACGCCGCCTACAACGTCACCGACGCGCTCCGCTTCCGCGGGCCCCTGGACGACCGCGTCCTGGAGTACGCGCTCGGCGAGGTGGTCCGCCGGCACGAGCCGCTGCGCACCCGCATCGAGATGCGCGACGGCGAGCCCGTGCAGGTGGTGCTCCCCGCGCGCCCCGTCCGCCTCCGCGCCGAGGACGTGGACGCGGACGAGGGGGAGGCCCGCGAGGCCGAGTACTCCCGCCGGGTGGAGGAGGAGTCCGCGCGCGAGTTCTCTCCCGAGGGCCCCTTCCTCCGCGCCCGCCTCCTCCGCGCCGACGACGAGGACCACGTCCTCTGCTGGACGGTGCACCACGTGATGACCGACGGGTGGTCGCAGGGCGTCTTCCGCGACGAGCTGCTGACGCTCTACGCCGCCTTCGCGGCGGACCAGGGGTCGCCGCTGGAGGAGCTTCCCACCACCTTCGGCGAGTACGCGCTCCGGCAGCGGCGGGAGCTGGGCGGCGAGGCGCTGGAGGCGCTGGCCGCGTGGTGGCGCGAGCGGATGGCCGGGCTCCCGGAGCTGCTGGAGCTTCCCACCGACCGCCCGCGCCCGGCCGAGCCCAGCGGGGAGGGGGAGTCGCTCACCTTCCAGCTGGCGGAGGGGCGGGGGCGGCGCGTGGAGGAGCTGGCGCGCGAGCGCGGCGCCACGCCGTTCATGGTGCTGCTGGCCGCCTTCCAGGCCGTGCTGGGACGCTGGTCGGGGCAGGAGGACGTGGTGGTGGGCACCCCCATCGCCAACCGCACGCGGCCGGAGGTGGAGGGGCTGGTCGGCTTCTTCGCCAACACGCTGGCGCTGCGCCTGGACCTCTCCGGCGACCCCACCTTCGCGGAGCTGATCGACCGCGCGCGGGAGATGACGCTGGGCGCGTACGAGCACCAGGACCTCCCCTTCGAGAAGCTGGTGGAGGAGCTGCGCTCCGAGCGGTCCACCAGCCATTCGCCGGTCTATCAGGTGATGCTCGTCCTCCAGAACGCGCCCTCGGGCACGGCGGGGGGCGGGGAGATCGAGGGGATCGAGGTGTCCGGCGTGGCGCGCGGCCGCCTCAACGCCCAGAACGACCTCACCTTCTCGCTCTACGAGTGGGAGGGCGGCTTCTTCGGGATGGCGGAGTACGCGGCGGAGCTGTTCGACCGCGCCACCATCGCGCGGATGGCGGAGCAGCTGGACGCGCTCCTCTCGGCCGGGCTGGACGCGCCGGAGACCCCGCTCTCCCTCCTCCCCCCGCTCACCGAGGCCGGCCTGGCCGCCGAGCGCGCGCTCTCCGCCAGCCCCGCGCCCGATCCGGACGCCCGCGGCACCGTCCTGGACCGCATCGCCGCGCGCGCGGCGGAGGCGCCGGGCGCGACGGCCGTGGTGGCGGAGGACGGATCGCTGACCTTCGGGGAGATGGAGGCGCGCGCCGCCTCGCTCGCCGCCTTCCTCCGCGCCCGCGGCGCCGGCCCGGAGTCGCGCGTGGCCATCGCCATGGATCGAGGGATCGACCTCGCCGTCGCCATGCTGGGGGTGATGAAGGCGGGCGCGGCGTACGTCCCCGTGGACCTGGCCTATCCCGCCGAGCGCATCGAGTGGATGCTCGCCGACTCCGGCGCGGCCCTCGTCCTCACCCACTCCTCCTCCATCTCCCGCCTCCCGGAGACGGGCGCGCTCGTCGTCGCCGTCGATACGGAGTGGGAGCGGATCGCGGCGGCGGACGGGGATCTTCCGGCGGTCGAGATCGACCCGGCGAGCGCGGCGTACGTCATCTACACGTCGGGATCGACCGGGCGGCCCAAGGGGGTGGTGATCCCGCACGCGGCGCTGGCGAACCTGGTGGACGGGCACGCGGCGGCGGCGGAGCTGCGCCCGGGGGACCGGCTCCTCCAGGTGGCGTCGGTCTCGTTCGACATCTCGGTGGAGGAGATCTTCCCCACCTGGGGGGCCGGGGCGGCGGTGGTCTTCCGCCCGGCGGAGCTCCCGGACGGCGCGGGGTTCTCGCGGCTCCTGGAAGAGCGGGAGATCACCGTCATCGATCCCCCGACCGCGCTCTGGCACGAGTGGATGCGGGCCCTGGAGGAGGGCGCGCCCTTCCCCCCGTCGCTCCGCCTCTGCGTGATCGGCGGGGAGCGGGCGCGCGAGGACGCGGTGGCGGCGTGGGCGCGGGTGTCGGGCGGCGCGCGGCTCTGGAACAGCTACGGGCCGACGGAGATCACCGTCACCGCCACCACGCACCGTGTCGAGGCCGACGCCGACCCGCGCGCGTCCGTGCCGATCGGGCGCCCCGTGGCCGGCGCGCGCGCGTACGTGCTGGACACGCGGATGCGGCCGCTCCCGGCGGGGATCCCGGGCGAGCTGTTCGTCGGCGGGGCCGGCGTGGCGCGCGGGTACCTGGGGCGGCCGGGGCTCACGGCCGAGAGGTTCCTCCCCGACGCCGTCTCGGGCGTTCCCGGCGCGCGCGTCTACCGCACGGGCGACCGCGTCCGCCGCCGGGTGGGCGGCGAGCTGGAGTTCCTGGGGCGGGTGGACGAGCAGGTGAAGGTGCGCGGCTTCCGGGTGGAGCCGGGGGAGATCGAGTCCGTCCTCCGCGCCTTCCCCGGCGTGCGCGACGCCGTCGTCGTGGCGCGCGGCGACGGCGCGGCGAAGCGGCTGGCGGCGTACGTGACCCCGGCCGGGGTCGACACGGGCGCGCTCCGGGAGCACGCGGCGGCTCGTCTCCCCGAGTACATGGTCCCCTCCGCCTTCGCGGTGCTGGACGCGCTCCCGATGACGCCGGGGGGGAAGGTGGACCGCCGCGCGCTCCCGGAGCCCGAGTTCGGCGCGGGGGCCGGGTGGGTGGCGCCCCGGACGCTGACCGAGGAGATGGTGGCGGGGATCTGGGCGGAGCTGCTGGGGGTGGAGCGCGTGGGCGCGGAGGACGGCTTCTTCGACCTGGGCGGCCATTCGCTCCTGGCCACGCGGCTGGTGACGCGCGTCCGCGAGGCGTTCGGGGTGGAGGTGCCCATGCGGGTGGTGTTCCGCAACGCCACCCTGGCCCGCTTCGCCGCGCGGGTGGACGCGGCGCTCCGCGCGGGCGACGCCTCCGCCGCCGAGCCGCCGCTGGTCCCCGCCGGGGGCCGCTCGGGGCTCCCGCTCTCCTACGGGCAGGAGCGGATCTGGGGGATGGACCGGCTGAACCCCGGCGCCCTGGCGTTCAACGTCTCCACCGCCCTCCACTTCCCCCCCGACGCCGCCCCCGCGCTGCAGCGCGCCCTGACCGAGGTGGTGCGCCGCCACCAGGTGCTCCGCGCCGTCTTCCGCGAGGGCGAGGCGGGGCCGGTGATGGAGATCCTCCCCCCCGCGCCCGTCCCCCTTCCCGTGGACGACCTGGTCGCGCTCTCCGCCGGGGAGGCGGGGGCGGCGGTGGAGGCCGCGACGGCGGCGGCGGGGGCCGAGACCTTCGACCTGGAGCGCGGGCCGCTGCTGCGCGCCCGGCTCCTGCGCGGGGCGCGGGGATCGCTCCTGATCGTCTCCATCCACCACGTCGTCTTCGACGGGTGGTCCACGGGGGTGCTGGAGCGCGAGCTCCGCGCGCTCCACGACGCCTTCTCGCGCGGCGAGCCGTCGCCCCTTCCTCCGCTCCCGGTGCAGTACGCGGACTGGGCGGCGTGGCAGCGCCGGCGCTGGGAGGAGGGGGGGCTGGACGCGCAGGTGGAGTACTGGCGCCAGGCGCTGGCCGGCGCACCGGAGGTGCTGGAGCTTCCCGCCGACCGCCCGCTCCCGGCCGTGCCCACCCACGCCGGCGCCCGGCGCTTCTTCCATCTCCCCGAGTCGGTGATCGCGCCCGCGCGGGCGCTGGCGCGGCGCGAGGGCGCCACCCTCTTTATGGTGCTGATGGCCGCGTACGACGTCCTCCTCTCCCGCCTCTCCGGGAGCGAGGACGTGGTGGTGGGGACGCAGGTGGCGGGGCGGACGCGGGCGGAGACGGAGGGGCTGGTGGGCTTCTTCGTCAACAACCTGGCGCTGCGGACGGACCTCTCCGGCGACCCCTCGTTCCGCGAACTGGTGGTGCGGGTGCGCCGGGCGGCGCTGGACGCGTACGCGCACCAGGACCTCCCCTTCCAGAAGCTGGTGGACGCGCTGGGGGTGGAGCGGACGATGGCGTACTCGCCCATCTTCCAGGCCTCCTTCGTCTTCCAGCCGGCGGAGGACGCGGCGGAGGCGGCCGCGGCGGCGCGGGCGGGCGACCCCGTCCTCCCGGCCGCGCCCCTTTCCCGCCCCGCGCAGTACGAGCTGACCTTCGACCTGCACGAGGCCGGCGCGGGGGTCATCGGGGTGGCGGCGTACAGCACCGAGCGCTTCGACCACGCCACGGCGGAGCGCTTCGTCGACGCCTACCGCCTCCTCCTGGAGTCGTTCGTCGCCGACCCGGAGGCGGCCATCTCCGCCCCGCCCGCCATGGACGAGGCGGAGCGCCGGCGGGTGGTGGAGACGTGGAACGACACCGCCGCCGCCTTCCCCCCCCACCCCTCGGTGCACGCGATGATCGCGCGCCGCGCGGCCGAGACGCCGGCGGCGGTCGCGGCGGTGTTCGAGGAGCGGGAGATGCCGTACGCCGAGCTGGACGCGCGCGCCGGCCGCCTGGCGGCCCTGCTGCGCGGGCTGGGCGTGGGTCCCGAGTCCCGCGTGGCGGTGGCGATGGAGCGGGGGATGGAGATCCCCGTCGCCGTCCTGGGCGCGCTCAAGGCGGGCGCGGCCTACGTCCCCGTCGATCCCGCCTACCCGGCGGAGCGCATCGAGTGGATGACCGCCGACTCCGCCGCCGCCGTGATCCTCACGCAGGCGCGGGTGATCGACCGCCTCCCCTCGACCGGCGCATCGGTCGTCGCCGTCGACGAGGCGTGGGAGCGGCTCGGATCGATGGACGCCGAATCGCTGTCGGCGGAGGTGCATCCGCTGAACGCGGCGTACGTCATCTACACGTCGGGGTCGACCGGGCGGCCCAAGGGGGTCGTCGTTCCCCACGCCACGCTGCTGAACCACAACCGCGCCATCGTGGAGGCGTACGGGCTGCGGGCGGACGACCGCGTCCTCCAGTTCGCCTCGCTCTCCTTCGACAAGTCGGTGGAGGACATCTTCCCCACCTGGACGGTGGGGGCGGCGCTGGTGCTGCGTCCCGCCGAGCTGGCCGGCGGCGCCGACTTCTCGCGCTGGCTGGAGGCGCGGCGGATCACCGTCGCCAACCCCCCCACCGCGTTCTGGAACGAGTGGGTGCGCGACCTGGCCGAGACCGGCGGCGCCGTCCCGTCCTCGCTGCGCGTCTCCCTCTTCGGCGGCGAGACGGTGCGGCCGGACGCCGTCGCGCAGTGGCGGCGGATGGCCCCGCGCGTCCCGATGATCAACGGCTACGGGCCCACGGAGATCACCGTCACCGCCACCGTCCACGCCCTCCGCCCCGGCGCCGACCCGCGCGCCGACGTCCCCATCGGCCGCCCCATCGCCAACGTCCGCGTCTACGTGCTGGACGCGGCCATGCGCCCCGTCCCCACCGGCGTCCCCGGCGAGCTGTACGTGGGCGGCGCGGGGGTGGCGCGCGGCTACCTGAACCGCCCCGCGCTCACCGCCGAGCGCTTCATCCCCGATCCCTTCTCGGCCGAGCCGGGCGCCCGCCTCTACCGCACGGGAGACCGGGCGCGGTGGCGCGGGGACGGCGAGGTGGACTTCCTGGGGCGGATGGACCACCAGGTGAAGATCCGCGGCTTCCGCATCGAGCCGGGGGAGATCGAGATCGCCCTGCGCGAGCACGGCGCGGTGCGCGACGCGGTCGTGATCGCGCGCGAGGACGGGGGCCGCTCCGCGCGGCTCGTGGCCTACGTGGCGCCGATGGACGGCGCCTCGGTCGATTCCGCCGCGCTGCGGGCGCACCTGGCGGACCGGCTCCCGTCGTACATGATCCCCTCCGCCTTCGTGGCCATCGAGCGCGTCCCGCTCACCCCGGGCGGCAAGGTGGACCGCCGCGCCCTCCCCGCTCCGGTGGTCGAGCAGGCCCGGTCGGACGCCGCCCTCCCGTCCTCCCCCGCGGAGGAGGTGCTGGCGCGCATCTGGGCCGGGGTGCTGCGGGTGGACGAGATCGGCGTCCACGACAACTTCTTCGCGCTGGGGGGCGACTCCATCCTGGCCATCCAGGTGGTCTCGCGCGCCGCCCGCGAGGGGTACCGCATCACCCCGCGCGACCTCTTCCAGCACCAGACCGTCGCCGAGCTCGCCCGCGCCGCCGGGGCGGTGGAGGCCGCCGCCGCCCCCGCCGAGCCGCGCGGCCCGGTGACCGGCCCGGCGCCGCTCACGCCCATCCAGCACTGGTTCTTCGACCGCTTCGGCGGCGAGGCGCACTGGAACATGGCGATGATGGTGTCGGTCGCCGCGCCCGTGGACGCGGCCGTGCTGGAGCACGCCCTCGCGGCCGTATCCGAGCACCACGACGTCCTCCGCCTCCGCTTCGCCTTCCGCGACGGCGAGTGGCGGCAGGCGTTCGCGGAGGTGGGCGAGACGGTGCCGGTGGAGGTGGCCGACCTCACCTCGCTCACCGGTGGCGAGCTGTCCGCCGCCATCGAGGCGCACGCGGTGGAGACGCACGGGCGGCTGGAGCTAGAGCGCGGCCCCATCTCCCGCGTGGTGGTCTACCGCGGCGGGGCGGGGGAGGCGGACCGCCTCTTCTGGGTGATCCACCACCTCGCCGTGGACGCGGTCTCGTGGGGGATCCTCCTGGAGGACCTGGTCTCCGCCTACGCGCAGGCGTCCGCCGGGAGCGCGGTCGTCCTTCCGCCGCGGACCACGTCGTTCGCGCGCTGGGCGGAGGGGCTGGCCGCGTGGGCTGCGACGGACGAGGCGCGCGGCGAGGCGGAGTGGTGGCTGTCGCAGCCGTGGGATCGCGCCGCGCCGCTCCCGGCGGGGAACGCGGTCGACGGCGATCGCGAGGGGGACGCGGAGTCGCTCTCGGCCGAGCTGGACGAGGAGACGACGCGCGCGCTGCTGCAGGAGGTGCCCCCCGTCTACGGGACGCAGGTGAACGACGCGCTCCTGGCCGCGCTAGCCCGCGCGCTCTCGGGGTGGACGGGCGGGCGCGCCGTGGCCGTGGAGCTGGAGGGGCACGGGCGCGAGGAGATGGGCGGGATGAACCTCACCCGCAGCGTGGGATGGTTCACCACCGCCTTCCCCGTGCTCCTGCACGCCGCGGCGGACGAGGGCGCGCTCCTGCGCGAGACCAAGGAGCGCCTCCGCGCGCTTCCCCGGCGCGGCCTCTCCTTCGGCGCCGCGCGGTGGCTGTCGAGGGACGAGGAGATGCGCGGCCGGCTGGCGGCGATCCCCTCGCCCGAGGTGAGCTTCAACTACCTGGGGCAGGGCGGCGCGGGCGGCGGCGACGGGTGGCTGCGCGGCGCGGCCGAGTCGCCCGGCCCGCAGTTCTCCCCGCGCGCCCCGCGGGCCACGCCGGTGTCGGTGCTGGCCTCCGTGGCCGGCAGCCGGCTGCGCGTGCGGTGGAGCTGGCCCGCCCGCCGCTTCGCCGCGGCGGAGGTGGAGCGGGTGGCGGCGGCGTACCTGGACGCGCTCCGCGCCCTGGTGGCGCACGCCCGCGCCTCCGCCGGCGGCTACACCCCCTCCGACTTCCCGCTGGCCAGGGTCGACCAGCCCGCGCTGGACCGCGCCCTGGCCGAGGTGGGCGCCGGGGCGCGCGGGAGCGTGGAGGACGTGTATCCCCTGACGCCGCTGCAGGAGGGGATGCTCTTCCACGCGCTGGAGGGCGACGGCGCCGGCGTCTACCACGCCGGGAGCCGCTTCGCCATGCGCGGCGAGCTGGACGAGGAGGCGCTGGCGCGCGCCTGGGCGGCGCTGGTGGAGCGCACCCCCGTGCTGCGCACCGCCTTCGCCTGGCGCGGGCTGGAGCGCCCGCTGCAGGTGGTGCTGCGCGACACCGATTTCGCCGTGGAGCGGCTGGACTGGCGCGGCGAATCGGCGGAGGAGATCGAGGCGCGGCTGGCGGCGCACGCCCGCGAGGACCGCGAGCGCGGCTTCCGCCCCGACCGCGCCCCGCTCCTGCGCGTGGCCCTGGTCCGCACGGCCGAGGACGAGCGGGAGATGCTGTGGAGCTTCCACCACCTGGTGCTGGACGGGTGGTCGTTCCCGCGGATGATGGAGGACCTGGCCGAGCTCCATCGCGCCTTCTCGCAGGGGGACGCTCCGAAGCTCCGCGACCGCCCCCGCTTCCGCGACCACCTGGCGCTGATCGCCGGCCGCGACCCGGCCGTCCTCGAGGCGTTCTGGCGCGCCGAGCTGGCCGGCTACCCCGGCGCCGAGCCCAACCCGCTGGCTCGCCCCGCCGCCCCCGGGCACGTCCCCGCCGTCTTCCGCGAGGCGCGGACGACGCTGGGCCGCGCGGCCAGCGAGCGGCTGCGCGAGCGCGCGGCGCGCGCCGGGCTCACCGTCACCACCCTCTTCCAGGGCGCGCTGGCGCTCCTCCTCTCGCGCTACACGGGCGCGGACGACGTGGCGTTCGGCAACGTGGTCTCCGGCCGCTCCGCCGAGCTGGAGGGGGGCGAGGAGATCGTGGGGATGCTGATCAACACCCTCCCGGTCCGCGCCCGCGTCCCGTCCGACCTGTCCGCCTCCGACTGGCTGCGCCACCTCCAGGCCCGCCAGGCCGAGGCGCGCCAGCACGACCACGCCCCGCTCGTGGAGGTCCGCGAGTGGGCCGGGGTGGAGCCCGGCCGCGAGCTCCTCGACACTCTCTTCGTCTACGAGAACTACCCCGTCCCGCAGGCCCCCGCCGGAAGCGCGGATGCCCCGGCCGAGACGGAGACGGAAGCGGTGCTCCTGGACGTGGAGCCCATGGAGCGCACCAACTACCCGCTCGCCTTCGCCGTCGCGCCCGTGGCGGAGGGGACGCGGGTGAAGCTGACGTACGACGCGGAGCGCTTCGACGCCGCCGCCGCGCGCCGGCTCCTGGGCCACTACCTGGCGCTGATCGACGCGCTCTCCGCCGCCGGCGACGCGCCGCTCGCCACCATTCCGATGCTCTCCGCCGACGAGGAGCGCGCGCTCCTCTCGGCGAGCGTCGGCGCGGCGGCCCCGACGGAGACGGCGCCACTGCACCGGCTGTTCGAGGCGTGGGTGAAGCGCGCGCCGGAGGCGCCCGCCCTCTCCTTCCGCGGCGAGTCGATCAGCTACGCGGAGCTGAACGCGCGCGCCAACCGCCTGGCGCGGCGGCTCGTCGCGCGGGGCGTGGGCGCGGAGTCCGTCGTCGCCATCTCGCTGGAGCGCTCGCCGGAGATCGTCGTCGCCCTCCTCGCCGTCAACAAGGCGGGGGGCGCCTTCCTCCCCGTCGATCCCGCGTATCCCGCGGAGCGGCGGCGGTGGATGCTGGAGGATTCCGGGGCGCGGATCGTCATCACCCACTCGTCGCTCGCCGCTGATCTCCCCACGACGAATGCCGTCGTGATCGCCGTCGACGGAATGGCGACGGAGATCGATCGGGAGGAGGATGCGGATCTGTCGATCGAGGTCGATCCGGAGAACGCCGCGTACGTCATCTTCACCTCCGGATCGACCGGGAGGCCCAAGGGTGTCGTGGTCCCGCACCGGGGGATCGGGAACCTCGCGGCGCGCTTCGCCGAGCTGTTCGGCGTCGGGGCGGGGTCGCGGATGCTGCAGTTCGCCTCCTTCTCCTTCGACGCGACGGTGGGCGAGGTGGCCGTGGCGCTGCTGAACGGCGCCACGCTGGTGGTGGCGGAGGCGGAGCGGATCGCGGGGCCGGGGCTGCTCGCCCTCCTCCGCGACGAGGAGGTCACCGCGACCCTCCTCCCGCCGTCGCTCCTGGCCGCGCTCCCGGACGCCGAGCTTCCCGCGCTGCGCACGCTGATCGCGGGCGGCGAGGCGGTGAGCCCGGAGGTGGCGCGCCGCTGGGGCGCCGGGCGGCGGTTCCTGAACGCGTACGGGCCCACGGAGATCACGGTGGCCGCCTCGGTCTCCGTCGACCCCGCGCCCGCCGACGGCCGGGTCCCCATCGGCCCCCCCATGCCGAACGTGCGGGCGTACGTCCTCGATCCGGCGATGCGCCCGGTTCCGATCGGCGTCCCCGGCGAGCTGTACGTGGGCGGAGTCCAGCTGGCGCGCGGCTACCTCGATCGTCCTGGCCTGACGGCCGAGCGCTTCGTCCCGGACGCCGTCTCCGGCGAGCCCGGCGCCCGGCTGTACCGGACGGGCGACCGCGTCCGCCGGCTGGAGTCGGGGGAGACGGAGTTCCTGGGGCGCGTGGACCAGCAGCTCAAGGTGCGCGGCTTCCGCGTCGAGACCGGCGAGGTCGAGTCCGTCCTCCTGGAGCACCCCGCCGTCCGAGAGGCCGTCGTCCTGGCGCGCGGCGAGGGCGATTCGCGCCGCCTGGTGGCCTACGCCGCCGCCTCGGCGGACGCGCGCCCCACCGCCGCGGAGCTGAAGGCGCACCTGGCGTCCACGCTCCCCGAGCACATGGTGCCGTCGGCGATCGTGATCCTGGACGCCTTCCCGCTCACGCCCAACGGGAAGATCGACCGCCGCGCGCTTCCGGACCCGGACCTCGGGGCGGACGAGGACCGCGCGGCGCCCCGCACGCCCACGGAGGAGATCCTGGCGGGGATCTGGAGCGAGCTGCTGCGCGTGGGGTCGGTCGGCGTGGACGACGGGTTCTTCGCGCTGGGCGGGCACTCGCTCCTGGCCACGCGGATGGTGTCGCGCGTCCGCGAGACGCTGGGCGTGGAGCTGCCCATCCGCGCCGTCTTCGAGGACGCCACGCTGGCCGCCCTCGCCGCGCGCGTCGACGCCTCGCTCCGCGCCGGGGACGGCGTCCCGCTCCCGCCGCTGGCGCCGCGCGGCCACGACGGCGACGCGCCGCTCTCGTTCACGCAGGAGCGGCTCTGGATCCTCCAGCGCCTCTCCCCGGAGTCGCCCGCGTACACCGTCCCCAGCACCTTCCGCTTCGGCGGCGCGCTGGACGCGGGCGTGCTGGAGCGCGCGCTGGCGGAGATCGTCCGCCGCCACCATGCGCTGCGCACCGTCATCGCGCAGACCCCCGACGGCCCCGTGCAGCGGGTGGTGGAGGTGGACTTCCATCTCCCCGTGCGCGACGTCACCGATCTCCCGCCCGGGGCGCGGGAGGCCGAGGCGGCGCGGATCGTCGCGGAGGACCTGGCGGCGCCGTTCGAGATGGAGGGCGGCGCGCTCTTCCGCATCCTCCTGGTCCGCATCGCCCCGGACGACCACGTGCTGCACCTTTCCGCGCACCACGTGGTCTACGACGGGTGGTCGGCCGGCGTCTTCGTCCGCGAGCTGACGGCGCTGTACGACGCCTTCCTGGACGGCCGGCCCTCGCCGCTCCCCGACCTTCCCGTGCAGTACGCCGACTACGCGGAGTGGCAGCGCGGGTGGATGACGGACGAGGCGGTGGCGCGGCAGGTGGGCTACTGGACGGAGCGCCTCGCCGGCGCCCCGCCGCTGCTGGAATTGCCGACGCGCCGGCCGCGCCCCGCCGTGCAGGGGTACGCGGGCGGGGTGGTGGGCGGCGCGCTCCCGCCGGAGCTGCTGGCCGGGGTGCGCGCGCTGGCCCGCCGCGAGGGCGCCACGCCGTTCATGGTGCTGCTGGCGGCGCTGGACGTCGTCCTCTCCCGCTGGTCCGGGCAGGACGACGTGGTGGTGGGGACGCAGGTGGCCGGCCGCACGCACGCCGGCACCGAGCCCCTCCTGGGCGTCTTCCTCAACACCCTGGTCCTCCGCGCCGACCTCTCCGGCGCGCCCTCCTTCCGCGAGGTGCTGGCGCGGGTGCGCGAGGCGGCGCTGGGCGCGTACGCCCACGGGGACGTGCCCTTCGAGCGCGTGCTGGAGGCACTCCGCGTCCCGCGCTCGCTGGGCCACTCGCCGGTCTTCCAGGTGATGGTCAACTACCAGAACTTCGGCGGGGAGGGCGGCGCCCCCGCGGGGCTGGAGGCGCTTCCGTTCGGCGCGGGCGAGGCCGTCTCCAAGCTGGACCTGACGCTCTACGCCTCCGAGCGGGCGGACGGGCTGGGGCTGGCGCTGGTCTACGCCGCCGAGCTCTTCGACGAGGCGGCGATGCGCGAGCTGCTGGAGCAGACCGCCGCCGTCCTCCAGCAGGCCGTGGACGACGCGGGCCGCCCCGTCGGCGAGATGTCGCTGCGGACGCCCGAGGCGGCGGCGATCCTCCCCGATCCTTCCGAGCCGCTGGACCGGACGTGGCGGGGGAGCGTGCCGGAGATCTTCGCCCGCCGCGCGGCGGAGCGCCCCGGCGCCCTCGCCGTGGCCGATCCGCGCGAGCGGTGGACGTACGCCGAGCTGGACGCCTCCACCGCCCGCATCGCGCGGCGGCTGATCGAGGGCGGCGTCCGGCCCGGCGACACGGTGACGATCTGGGCGCACCGCTCCGCCGCCATGGCGCGGGCGATGATGGGCGTGCTCCGCGCCGGCGCCGCGTTCGTCGCGCTCGATCCCGTCTATCCCCCGGCTCGGCTCGCCGAGTATGTCCGCATCGCCTCGCCGCGCGGCTTCCTCCGCATCGCCGCGGCCGGCGCGGTGCCGGCGGAGGTGGAGGATGCGCTCTCGGCGACCGCGACGGTGACGGTGGAGCTGGGATCGAAGTCGGCGGAGGGGATCGACGGCGTGGACGGATGGGGATCGATGTCTCCCGACGCGCTGGGCGTGGAGATCGGGCCCGATTCGCTGGCCTACCTCTCCTTCACCTCCGGGACGACGGGCGCGCCCAAGGCGGTGATGGGGCGCCACGGATCGCTCACGCACTTCACCCCCTGGCTGGCGGAGCGCTTCGGGCTGACGGCGGACGACCGGTACTCGATGCTCTCCGGCCTGGCGCACGACCCGCTGCACCGCGACGTCTTCACCCCGCTCCAGCTCGGCGCGTCCGTCATCGCCCCCGATCCGGCCGGGGTGGGCACGCCGGGGTACCTGGGCCGGTGGATGGCGGAGGCGAGCGTCACCGTCGCGCATCTCACCCCCGCCATGGGCCAGCTCCTGGCGGACACCTCCGATCTCGCCGACGAGGCCGAGGCGGCGGGATCGCTCCCGTCGCTGCGCCGCGCCTTCTTCGTGGGCGACGTGCTGGCGCGCGGCGACGTGGCGCGCCTCCATCGCCTGGCGCCCCACGTGACCGTCGTCAACTACTACGGATCCACCGAGACGCAGCGCGCCGTCTCGCACCACGTGGTCGACCCGGAGCAGGCCGACGCCGCGAAGCCGATCGTCCCGCTGGGGAGGGGGATTCCCGGCGTGCAGCTGCTGGTGCGGAACGCGGGCGGCGCGCTGGCGGGGATCGGAGAGCTGGGCGAGGTGTGGCTGCGCTCGCCGCACGTGGCGCTCGGCTACCGGGGCGACGCGGAGCTGACCGCCGCGCGCTTCGTCGCCAACCCATGGACGGGCGACGCGGGCGACGGGATGTACCGCACCGGCGACCTGGGCCGCTACACCCCCGACGGCGAGGTGGAGCCCGCCGGCCGCGCCGACCAGCAGGTGAAGGTGCGCGGCTTCCGCATCGAGCTGGGCGAGGTGGAGGCGGCGCTCGCCAAACACGCCGCCGTCCGCGAGGCCGTCGTGATGGCGCGCGGCGAGGGGGATGCGAAGCGGCTGGTGGCGTGGCTGACGTCGACGGGCGAGCGGCCCGGATCGCGGGAGATGCGCGACCACCTCCGCGCGCTCCTCCCCGACTTCATGGTCCCGTCCGCCTTCGTGTGGCTGGACGCGCTCCCGCTGACGCCCAACGGCAAGGTGGACCGCCGCGCCCTCCCCGATCCGGGCGCGCCGGCGGCCGCCGCGCCGACCGCGCCGCGCAACCCGACGGAGGAGGTGATCGCGGGGATCTGGACGGAGGTGCTGGGAGTGGAGGACGTGGGCGTGGAGGACGACTTCTTCGTGCTGGGCGGCCACTCGCTGCGCGCCACGCAGGTGCTCTCGCGCATCTCCCGCGCGCTGGAGGTGGAGCTTCCGCTCCGCGTGCTCTTCGAGACCCCCACCGTCGCCGGCCTCGCCGCCGCCGTGGAGGCCGCCGGCGGCGGCGCCCTCGCCGACGCGCTGGCGGAGCTGGAGGGGCTCAGCGACGAGGAGGTGGCGGCGCTGCTGGCGGAGATCGGGGAGGAGGCGTGAGGGCGGGTCGGGTCGGGGCGGGTTGGGCCGGGGGCGACGGGCGGCGGTGCGCTTCGGCGGCGGCGGCGCCCCCTCGTGACCGCTGGGGCGGTCTGTCCTCTCCCGTTCCGGGAGAGGTTGGCTCGCCACGGGATTCCGAGAGCGCCGAAGCCCGCGACCGGTGGAAAAAGCTCCCTCCCGCCGCGCAGCGGAGGAGGGCGGGGGAGGGCCGCGTAGGCATTGTAGACTGCCCGTCGAAACGCATCGAACTGCGGTTCTCCCCTCTGCCGCTTGGTCGCCCGATGACGCGAGAGGGGGAGAACTGCATGCGGCGGGCGGGTTCTCGCGCCGGATCCTGTCTTCTGGTCTCCTCCCCCAGGGGTTTTTGGGGGGAGGTGGGAGGGGAGCCCGCCGCGGCATTGTAGACCCCCGTCGAACCGCATCGAGCCCCATACACTGACGCTCCGGAATCTCCGCCCGCTTGCTGCCACCGTACGTACGGTACGATGCGCCAGCATCATCCGCGCGATCGGCTGTCCTGCTTCGGCGTGAATAGTGTTGCAATTGGGTGGCGGATCGCTCCGACGCCTTCTCGTCCGCCGGCCTGTCGCGTTATACTTCCCGTTGATCTTTGCGGGGAGATGGCCTGCTCTGCCTCGTTCGGCCTTCCACCGGATGATCCCTGATCGAGCCCCCCGCTCGATCCCCCGGGACATCGCGATCGGCACCGCTGGACCCCCACACGCGATCCCGGATCGCGCCCACGCCTCGATCGGACCCACGCGGGCAGGAGATGAAACCCGTGAACGCCAGGATTCAGCAGCCGCGTCCCCCCGCCGAGCGGCCGCCGGCCACGGGCTCCGTCCCCATCGAGCCGGCGCTGGCGGCGTGGACGGGCGGCATCGGCCCCTCCGTCATCGGGAAGATGCTCGGGCTGATGGGGCGCCCGGGGATCACCTCGTTCGCGCTGGGGCTTCCCGCGCCGGAGCTGTTCCCCGTGGAAGCCTACGCCGACGCGGCCGTGCGGGTGCTGCGGGGCGATCCCAACGCGCTGCAGTACACCTCCCCCCACGCCCCCCTGCGCGAGCAGGTGGCGGAGCTGATGGCGCGGCGCGGGATCGACTGCCGCCCGGAGCAGGTCTTCCTCACCACGGCCGCCCAGCAGGGGCTCAGCCTGCTGGCGCACCTGTTCCTGGACCCGGGCGGGCAGATCATCTGCGAGCGGCTCGTCTACAGCGGCTTCCAGCAGGCGGTGGCGCCCCTTTCCCCCCGCATCCTCACCGTCGACACCGACCCGGAGACCGGGATCGACGTGGACGCCGTGGAGAGCCTGCTGGAGGGCGGCGCCCGGCCGGCGTTCATCTACGTGATCACCGACGGGCACAACCCGCTGGGGGTGAGCGTCAGCCTGGAGAAGCGGGTGCGCCTCGTACAGCTCGCGCACCGCTTCGGCGTCCCCATCGTGGAGGACGACGCCTACGGCCTCCTGCACTACGGCGACGAGCCGATCCCGCCCATGCGGGCGATGGACGACCGCTGGGTCTTCTACGTGGGATCGTTCTCCAAGGTGATGGCGCCGGGGTTCCGCGTGGGGTGGCTCCTGGTCCCGGAGGCCCTCCTCCCGGCGCTGGGGAACGCCAAGGACGGGAGCGACGTCAACACCTCCACCTTCTCGCAGCGGCTCGTCTCCGCGTACCTGGAGACCGGCCACTTCCCGGTGCACCTGGAGACCATCCGCGCCGCCTACCGGGAGCGGCGCGACGCCCTGGACTCCGCGCTGGCGCGCTGCTTCGGCGGCGGCGGCGCCCGGTGGACGGTTCCGCAAAGCGGCGCGCTGATCTGGCTGGACGTGGGGGAGGGGATGGACACCACGGCGCTGCTCCGGCCGGCGGTGGAGGAGGAATCGGTGGCGTTCGTGCCCGGCGAGGCGTTCGCCGCCGACGGCTCCCGCGCGGGATCGTCCTGCATGCGGCTCAACTTCTCCAAGCCTCGCGTGGACGAGATCACCAGCGGGGTCGAGCGCATCGCGCGGATCTGCGCGCGCGCCGGCCCGCGCCGCGACCCGGCTCCCTCGCTCGCGGCCGCGGGGTGACCGGCCGCCGCCGTGCGCGCGAGGCGGGCGGCTGAACGACATTCCGGCGGATTCGGAGACTCCGGGAGCCGTCGGCGAGGACGCCCGTCGGCAGAGGCGCCCCTGCGGGGATGGGGGGATCCGGATCGTCGCGGCCGTCTCCCGATTGACGGACTCTCCCGCATTGCGGTATCTTCCTGGCCGATTCCGTGTGCAACGATGCCGCGTCCATGGCGGCGCCGGGACAAGGCGTCCCCTTCCGCGCATCGCCGGTCCCGACCCGCCGCTCCTGATCGGATGCGAGCCGTCTCCGGTTGCGGAGCGGCCCGAAGCGAGCTTCGCGGCCGGGCGCGGTGGCGGGGAGCGGGACGCTGCACTCAACCCTCAGTGGAGGCGAACAACCGTGAGCGATCTTCCGACCAGGCTGTCCCAGGGCGACCATCCCGTGACCTACCGCGCCAGGGGCGGCGACGCCCGGACGGAGCTCCACGAGGCCATCGACCGCCAGTACGTCCACGTGCTGTTCACCGGCACGCGGGGCGGCACCGAGCTGGGCTTCCGCCCCGACCCCGCGCGCTCCGACCTCTCCCGCGCCAGCTGGGAGACGGGCGAGGGCGTGGTGCACCTGGAGGGCGAGCTGAACATCGACGGCGTGCAGGTCCGCTGCGTGGCCGACATCGACCTGGCCACCGTCGAGGGCACGGGGCACCTGGAGATCCTCCAGGAGAGCGCCGTCGCCTGAGCGGGCGCGAGCGAACGAGGACGCCGGCGCCGCGCACGGGCACGATCCGGGCGCCGGCCGCGTAACACCACCCCCTGAAATCAGCCTGGAGACGCGAGATGGCGACGGAAGCGAACGAGGATACCCGCACGTACATCGTCCTGGTCAACCACGAGGAGCAGTACTCGCTCTGGCTGGCGGACAAGGACATCCCGCTGGGCTGGACGGCCGTGGGCAAGCCCGGCACCAAGGACGAGTGCCTGGCGTACGTCAAGGAAGTGTGGACCGACATGACGCCCAAGAGCCTGCGGAACACCCCGGCCGGCGCCCAGGCGTAACGGTCGGCCGGCCGCCGGCGCCTCCCCCTGACGCGTCGGATCCGAACCCGCCGCACCGGCGCGGATGGAGCGCCCGCACAGGCGCTCCATCCGCCGAAGACGAAGCGGATCCTCCGCCCCAGCCGGCCACGCGCCGGCCGGGGCGGAGGAGTTTCCGCCGGCGGCGATCCATCGTCCCCGCGCGGCCGGCTCCGCGATCGGCATGGCCGCGAAGGCAGCGGAGCCAGCGGACGGGGAGGGGATCGGCCGGCACGGAAAGGTTCGGGTTGCGGGCGATCCCCGTCGAGCGGAACCCGTCGCGGCATTGCGGCTCGGCGCGCGACCGGGCAAGATGCCTGCACCCCCGCCTCCCGCTGATCCCGAGCCGTCGATGAGCCGCATCTCCCGACCCTTCGATCCGACGCGCCGCGACTCCCTCGCCGCGCGCGCTTCCGCGTGCCCGCGATCCCGGTGACGGAGACGGCGGCGGGAGATGCGCGGACCGGCTCCGAGCGCGCCATGGCTCGCGAGGACGAGTGGCTGTGGGGGTGGGATCCCACGCCGGGGATCGTCTCCGTCTGGGCGGAGGCGGACGGGCGCGCGGTCGTGTGGCGGCGGATCCCGGAGACGGGCGCGCTGGTGCGCGAGGACGAGCGCTTCCGCCCGTGGATCCTCCTGGACCGCATCGACGACCTGCGCCACCTGGGCCCGCGGCTGGGGCCGGAGGGCGCCCCCGACGTCCACGTCGCCTGGCGCGAGCTGGAGGGCGCGGGCGAGCTGCGCTTCCTGGTCTCCGCCGCGGACGGGCGGACGCTGGCGTCGGAGGTGCTGCACGGCGCCTCGCGGCGGCTGGGACGGCGCGTGGGGCACCTGCGCGAGCTGGGCGCGGCCGCCGTCCTCGCCCTCCCGCCGGAGGAGCAGTACCTGGTGGCCACGGGGCGCACGTACTTCCGCGACCTCGCCTTCGACGGGCTGCGCCGCCTCCAGTTCGATCTGGAGACCACGGGGCTGGACGCCGCGCGCGACCGGATGTTCATGGTCGCCGTCCGCCATCCGTCGGGGACCACGGAGGTGCTGGAGGCGCACGGCACCGGCGAGGCCGCCGAGGCCGACCTGATCCGCCGGCTGGTGGAGACGGTGCGCGAGGCCGATCCGGACGTCATCGAGAACCACAACCTGCACGGCTTCGACCTCCCGTTCCTCTCGCAGCGCGCCCGCAAGCTGGGCGTCCCGCTCGCGCTGGGGCGGCTGGGGAAGCTGGGGCTGCGCGAGCGCGCCGCCCAGCGCGGCACGGCCACGGGAGACGGCACCGGCCGCCGCGTCCGCTTCGTGGCGCCGGGGCGCGAGCTGATCGACACGCTGGACGCGGTGCAGCGCTACGACTTCTCCGCGCGCGAGCTGCCCGGCCACGGCCTCAAGGCGGTCGCGCGCTTCCTGGGCGTGGCCGCGCCGGACCGCGAGTACGTGCCGGGGAAGGAGATCTACACCGTCTACCGCCGCGACCCGGAGCGCGTACGGCGGTACGCCGAGGACGACGTGGAGGAGGTGGCGGCGATCGCTCGGCTCCTGGGGGGCGCGGCGTTCGCGCTGGCGCGGATGGCCCCGCGCCGGTACGAGCGCCTGGCTGACGCCGGCCCCGCCACGGGCGTCATCGACCCGCTCCTGGTGCGCGCCTACCTCCGCGCCGGCGCCGCCCTCCCCGCGCACCGCGCCGGCGACGGCACCCCGCACAGCGGCGCCGCGCTCCACCTCTTCGCCACCGGCGTGGCGTGGCGCGTGGTGAAGGCGGACGTGGCCAGCCTGTACCCGTCGCTCATGCGCGCCTTCCGCATCGGCCCCGCGCGCGACCACCTGGGGGCGCTCCTGGCGCTGGTGGACCGGCTGGTGGAGCGGCGGCTGGCGGCCAAGGCGGCCGGCCGCGCCGCGCCCCCCGGCTCCGCCGAGCGCCACACGCACGAGGCCACCTCCGCGGCGATGAAGCTGGTGGTCAACTCCGCGTACGGCTACCTGGCCGCGGGGGGCGAGCTGACGCGCTTCGCGGACGTCCACGCCGCCAACGAGGTCACGCGCCGCGGGCGGGAGACGCTGGGCTTCATGTGCCGCGAGCTGGCCGCGCGCGGCGTGACGCTGCTGGAGGCGGACACCGACGGCGTCTACTTCGCCGTGCCGGAGGGATGGGGGGAGGACGACGAGCGGCGCGTGGTGGCCGAGGTGGCCGCGCTCCTCCCGCCGCTGGTGAACCTGGAGTTCGAGGGGCGATACGCGGCGATGCTCTCGCACGAGCCCAAGAACTACGCGCTCCTCGGCTACGACGGCACCCTCACCCTGCGCGGCGTGGCCTTCCGCTCCAGCCGCGCGGAGCCCTTCGGCGAGGCGTTCCTCCGCGCCGCGCTCGCGCGCCTCTTCGACGGCGACGTCACCGGCGTCCGCGAGGCGTACCTCGCCACCCTCGATGCGCTGCGCCGCCGCGAGCTCCCCACCTACGACGTCTCGTCGCGCGTGCGCCTCACCAAGTCGCCCGCGAAGTACGCCGAGACGCGCGAGACGCGGCGCGAGCTTCCGTACGAGGCCATGCTCGCCAGCGGCCGCGCGTCGTGGCGCGTGGGCGAGCGCGTCCGCGTCTACCGCACCCAGGCCGGCGGCGCCGCCCTCGCCCCCGCGACGAGCGAGGACGCCGCCCTGAGCGCCTCCACCGACCCGCGCGACTACGACGTCGACCACTACGCCCGCGTCCTCCGCGCCACCTTCGCCGCCCGCCTCGCCCGCGCCCTGGCCCCCTCCGACTTCGCCGCCGTCTTCGCCGACCCCGACCAGCTCTCCCTCTTCTCTCCGTCGACGGCCGCGATGCGGCCCATCCTCGACACGCGAGGGTCTGTCTCGCCGGAATAAGCCTGTCGAGAATTATCTTACCTGATCACGCAGCTCTGCGGCGCCCGTGAATGAAACCGCCCTCGGCCGCGAAGGCCGGGGGCGGTTTCGAGCACGCGGAGGACAGGCTGCGTCGTCGCGTGCCTCATCCGAAAGGTCGATGGGCGGTTGAGAAGATGGACGACGACGGGGGTGCCTGTCGTCGTCCATCCACCCTCACCTGGGCTTCAGTCCCTTGGGCGGAGCGAAGTCCCTGCCGCGGCCGGACTTCTTCCCCGAGACCTTGCTCGGCCATCCGCCGCCTCCGGCTCCACCTTTCGCACCGCCGGACTTGCCGTCGCCGCCGCTCCCTCCAGCGCCGCCGGTCTCGGCTTTCCGTTCTCCAGCATCCTCGCTCATCGCCGCTTCAGTATCGTCGCTCATTGTCGCTTCCTCTCATCAGGCCGGAGTGTGCGTCCTGCCTCGATCCGGCGGCGAGGCAAGCGTGATCGTCAGCGGCACCGTCGCGGCGCTCGCAACGCGTGGAGACGCGTGCATGGCCTGGGCCGCGTCCATCTCCATCCAACCACGCGGCCGATCCCGCCACCTCCTGGCATCGCCTTTCAACGTCCCCGCGGCAGCTCGCCATCGACGATCGTCCTTCGCTCCGCCTCGGCGCGAATGGACGATGGCAAGATGACGACAGCCCCCGGCCGCGACGGCCGGGGGCTGTGTTGCTCGATCGGGCGGAGCGGGGATGCGCCTCGCGGGCGGCGGTCGCGTTACGGGCGGACGGTGCCGGGGGTGCCCTGGAAGGTGGCGACGAAGATCACCCCCTGCTCGTGCCCCGCGCCCCAGCGGCCGGCGGCGGCGATCCCGTCGAAGTAGCGGATGTAGGCCACGTCCTGCGTGGGGATGGTGCGCAGCGCCTGCACGCCGCCCAGCCGCCGGTTGTCCAGGTACACCTGCACCTGCCCCGTCGCGGCCATGTTGTCGGCGCCTCGCGCCAGCAGCCAGTTGCGGTGGATCACCTCCACGCTTTCCAGCGCGTTGGGAAAGCCGCGCTCGCGCAGCTGCTCGTGCGTGATCGTGTCGCGGCTGCCGCGCGCCGCCGTGGTGTGCGACGCCGAGCCGCCGGCGCACGCGGAGCACAGCGCCAGCAGCGCCGCGGTCCGTGCGAAAGAACGTAGCATGGAGAGTCCGCCTGTGTGGGGAGGTGAGGCTCGCGCGCGGGTGGATGGGCCGGGCGACCCGCGAGCCGGCCCCTAACCTAATTTCGCCGCCCGCGCTCTGCCACAATTTCGCCACTGGCCGATCGCATCCGCGGAATGGGCAACCGGATGATCGGGAGATGCGGATGACGGCGCGGAGCTCCAGGGCTCCGCGCCGTCATCTCTTCATCTCGTCATCGAACGGATGGGCATCACGCGGTCGAGATGCGAGCGGCAGTCCGAGGAGGTTCGATGGGCCGTGTCGCATGCCGCGGCGGCCCCCCTCCCAGCCCTCCCCCACGGGCGGAGCGCCTGTGGGGGGAGGGAGCCTTTCTGCCGTGTCCCGTGCCTCGGCGCGCACGAGGTCCTTCGCCAGCCAACCTCTCCCGGAACGGGGGAGGACGGACCGCCCCAGCGGTCAGGAGGGGGCGCGGGGCCGAGGACGCGCGCCGCAGCCCGTCCTCGCGCCAGGACCAACGAGTCCGGGATTGCACGATTGGATGCAGAATCCGGCACGACCGATCCCGATCCGTCCCGCACACGCCCCGATCGCTCCCTGCGTAACACCGCTCCGGCGGATTGGGCGCGGTATGGACCCGGATGGAACGATCGGCGTATCAGGCTGCCGTGCCTCGACTTGGACGTGGACGGCCGCGTCCCCGCGCGCCATCCGTGTGCGTCGTCGCGCGAAGCTTGCATCACCTTCCGGCCGGCTCGGGAACGACGTGTGGTGGCGATCCGGTGTCATACCCGGACCCTCCGCCGCGTTCTCCTTCCGCTGGCCGGCGCCGCCGCCGGATCACTCACCCAACGCCCCCGATCGATGCCGATCTCCCTCATCCGAAGGGCCGCCTTCGCGCTGGCCGCCTGCGCGCTCGTGGCCGCGTGCGACGGCGGCTCCGGTCCCTCCGAGCCCGTCCCCGGCCAGCTGGTGGTGCGGGTGGCGACCCCCAACACCGACCGCGCCCTGGTGGTGCAGGTGAGCGGCCCCGGGCCCATCACCGGCATCCAGGCCGCCGCGCCCGCCGGACGGGCGTTCGGGTCCACCGGCGGCGCCTCGGTGCGGGCCGCCGTGTTCGGCACCTTCCAGGGCGAGAGCGACGTGATCCGCATCACCGTCCCCGACGTCAACCGCGCGGGCAGCTACACCGCCGAGGTGGTCGAGGCCGCAGACGCCGGCAACCAGCTGAGAGCCGTGCTCTCCGGCTACAGCGCCACGGTGTCCAGGTGAGCGGGGCGATGACGATCCTCCGGAAGACGGGCGCCGCGCGCGCCGCCGCCGCCCTCCTGGGGCTGGGCGCCCTGGCGCTGGGCGCGTTCTCGGCCATCCCCGCCCGCGTGGACGACGAGACGCGCACCGGGTGGTTCCACGTGGTCTGGCAGACCCGCGGGGTGGAGAACGCCCTGGCCGACGTGCAGTACCTGCTGGTGGACACCCGCGGCCGCTCCACCCGCCTCACCCTCTCCGACGCCGACCGCGGCGACGCGCTCCGCCTCAACGGCCGCGCCGTCACCGTCACCGGCGACCTGGTCACCGCCACGGTGGGCGGGCCCGCGATGCGCGTGCGCTCGCTGCGCGCCGAGCAGGGGCCGCGCTTCTCGGTGGCCGGCGCCCCGCAGGCCGGCGCCAAGGCGTACGTCACCATCCTCTGCAACTTCTCCGACCAGCTCGCCACCAGCATGCCCCCCAAATCCACCTACGAGCAGTGGATGGGGACGGCGTACCCGGGGCTGGACCACTACTGGCGCGAGCTCTCGGAAGAGCGCGTGAACCTGACGGGGACGCGCGTGGTGGGGCCGTACGTGCTGCCGAAGCCCTCCGCCGCCTACATGACCACGGCCACCCAGGCCGACCTGGGCGCCCTGATCACCGACTGCACCCGCGCCGCCGACGCCGACGTGGACTTCACCGGCTTCGCCGGCATCAACATGCAGTTCAACTTCGGGCTGGGCGGCTTCTCGTGGGGCGGGGGGTGGACCATCACCCTGGACGGCGTCACGCGGCGCTGGTCGACCACCTGGATGGCCAACTGGGCCACCCAGGCCACCTACGCGCACGAGCTGGGGCACTCGCTGGGCCTTCCGCACTCCTCCGGGCCGTACACGCAGACGTACGACTCGCGCTGGGACGTGATGAGCGGCGGCGGATCGAACGACCTGGTGGTGGGGACGCGCGTGGCGCCCCACACCATCGCCTACCACAAGGACCTGCTGGGGTGGGTGCCCGCCGAGCGGAAGTACGTCGCCGTCGCCGGCACCCGCGCCACCATCGACCTGGAGCGCGGCGGCAACCCGGGCGCCACGGGGTACCTGATGGCGCAGGTCCCCATCCCGGGGAGCAGCGTCTTCTACACCGTGGAGGCGCGCCGCTACACGGGGTACGACGCCCCCGGCCGCCTTCCGGGCGAGGCCGTGGTCATCCACCGCGTGGATCCGCGCGACGTCAGCCCGGCGCGGGTGGTGGACTCCGACGCCAACGGCAACCCCAACGACGCCGGCGCCCAGTGGCTCCCGGGCGAGGTGTTCGTGGACGCGGCCTCGCAGTTCCGCATGACCGTGGTGCAGCAGACGGCGAGCGGCTTCCGGGTGGAGATCTCCACGCAGGGCGGCATCGCGGTGCAGGGCGACTCGGTGCGCCCCTCCGCCACCATGGGCTCCGTCTACTCCGACCAGCTGACCGCCGTGGGCCTGCCGGCCTCGGGCACCTGGACGGTCGCCACGGGCCGCCTTCCCACGGGGCTGGCCATCAGCTTCAACGGGGCCATCACCGGGGTGCCGGCCGAGGCGGGGAGCTTCACCTTCACGGTGAGCGTGGTGAGCGGCACCGCGTTCGGGGCGCGCACCTTCACGCTGGAGGTGGCCAAGCCGCAGCTGGCCGAGGCCGCCGTGATGGACCAGCTCCTGGGCGGCCCCTCCACCCTCACGGCCGACCAGGTGCGCTTCCTGGACCTGCTGGGCAACAAGAACGGCCGCCTGGACGTGGGCGACGCCCGCGCCTGGCTCCAGGACGCCAACGTCATCCCCGCCTCGCCGCCCAGCGCCGACGCCCGTCAGCGGTAGGGCGGGGAAGGGATCGGGATTCGGGAAGATCGGGATCGGGAGATCGCGATCGGGGGGCTCCGGCGAGTTTGCCGGGGCCCTTTTCGTTGGATGAGGATCGGAGAATCCGCATCTCCGAAGATGCAGTGCATCCGGCAGAGAGAAAGTCCGCGTCCCGCCGTGGAACCATGGGCGGAGATTTGTATCGAAATTTTTTTGAGGAGACCCCTCTCAGGTCTGCCTCCCCTCGATCCGTGTCCTCCCACAGCGCCCGCGCCTCCATCGCGCGAAGCAGGACATCCAACGCGCCTCCAGCATCGCGAACTGCGTCATCAGGAGGGTCGGCGCGGGAGGCGGGCCTCGCTCCACATCCTCCCGATGACGCAGGTAACGGGGCCTGGATGAGGACGAGACTTCGATGAGGGGCGAGAGCGGTGGGACGACCCGATTCGTGATCCGGGTCGGCGTGGGAGGCGGGGCCCGCTCCACATCCCCCCGATGACGCAGGTAACGGGGCTTGGGTGAGGACGAGACTTCGATGATGGGGGAGAGCGATTGGGCGATTCGATGCGGCGCCCGGGATCAGGACGACGGGATGAGTGCTGACGGAGGGGGTAGGCGAGGACGGTGGGGGATGGATCCGCCGTTTGGCGCCGGAACGGGCGATCCGCTCGTCCGGGGGGCCCTGCGGATCCATCCCGCCGGGCGCGCCGTTCACCCCCGCGCGCTTGTGCGCGGAGGTGTGGCCCCGCACTGTGCTGCGCGCGCCGGGGACGGAGGGAACATCCGTCCCGGCGCCGGGGTTCTCACGCCCGCACTGGCGGGCCGTTTGACGCCGCCGTATCGTGGAACCCGCATCACCTCCGGAAATCCCTCAGCAGAAAGGCCGCTCGATGAAACGCCTGGTTGCGCTGCTGGCGCTGGCCGCGGCCCCGGCCGCGGCACAGGACCTCAGCATCCCCCACACCACCTTCACGCTCCCCAACGGGCTGCGGGTGATCGTGGCGGAGGACCATTCCACCCCCGTGGCCGCCGTCAACGTGTGGTACCACGTGGGATCCGGCTACGAGAAGCCCGGCCGCACCGGCTTCGCCCACCTCTTCGAGCACGTGATGTTCGAGGGGAGCCAGAACGTCCCCGAGGGCCAGTTCGACCAGCTCCTGGAAGCCGCCGGCGGCTCCAACAACGGGAGCACCAACACCGACCGCACCAACTACTACGAGGTAATCCCCTCCAACGCCCTTCCCCTGGCCCTGTGGCTGGAGGCCGACCGCATGGGCGGGCTGCTGGGCGCCATGAGCCAGCAGAAGCTGGACGGCCAGCGCGACGTGGTGAAGAACGAGCGCCGCCAGCGCGTGGACAACCAGCCGTACGGCACCCTGGGCGAAGTGGCCTCGGCCGCCCTCTACCCGGAGGGGCACCCGTACTCGTGGAGCACCATCGGCTCCATGGAGGACCTGTCGTCCGCCTCGCTGGAGGACGTCAGCGGCTTCTTCCGCCAGTACTACGCCCCCAACAACGCCGTCCTGACGGTGGCGGGCGACGTCAACGCCGCCGAGGTGCGCCGCCTGGTCGAGCAGTACTTCACCTGGATCCCGCGCGCCGCCGCCGTCGAGCGCCCGCAGATCCCCATCCCGCCGCTCGCCGCCACGCGGTACATCACCCGCGAGGACCGCGTCACCCTCCCGCAGCTGGCCGTCGTCTGGCGCGCCGACAAGCGCTTCGGCGCCGACGAGGCGCCGCTGGACGTGCTCTCCGCCATCCTCACCGGCGGCAAGAGCTCGCGGCTCTTCAAGCGGCTGGTGTACGAGCAGCAGATCGCCCAGATGGTGAACGCCTCCAACGACGCCCGCCTCCTGGCCGGCGACTTCTGGGTGGTGGTGCGCGGCAAGCCCGACACCGACCTGGACGTGCTGGAGACCGCCGTCTACGAGGAGATCCAGAAGCTGGCCGCCGCCCCGCCCTCGGCCGACGAGGTCCGCCGCGCCGTCAACGGGATCGAGACCGGCTTCGTGGCCCGCCTGGAGACGGTGGAGAACAAGGCCGAGCAGCTGAACGACTACCTGTACTACACCGGCGACGCCGGGTACGTGGGCCGCGACATCGCCCGCTACCGCGCCGTCACCCCGGCCGAGGTCCAGCGCGTGGCGCGGCAGTACCTGGCCGGCCGCAACCACCTGGTCATGAGCTACGTCCCGCAGGGAAAGACGGCCCTGGCCGCCGAGGAGAACCAGTGATGCGACGCACCCTCCCCATCGTGGCGGTCGGCGCCGCCCTGATCGCGGCCCCCGGGGCCGCGCAGAACCCGTTTCCCACCACGCCCCCGACGCTGGGCGCCGCGCCCTCGGTGACGCCGCCCACGCCGGTGGTGCGCACCATGGCCAACGGGCTCAAGGTCATGTACGTGCGGATGCCCGAGCTCCCGGTGGTCAGCGCCTCGCTGGTCATCCGCGGCGCCGGCACCACCGACGACCCGGCCGAGCTTCCCGGGCTGTCGTCGTTCACCGCCTCCATGCTGGACGAGGGGGCCGCCGGCCGCACCTCGCTCCAGATCGCCGACCAGCTGGAGATGCTGGGCGCCTCGCTGGGCACGGGCGCGGCTTGGGACGCGGCGCAGGTGAACCTGTACGTGCTGCGCAAGAACTTCCCCGAGGCGCTCCGCATCTTCTCGGACGTGGTGCTGCGGCCGGACTTCCCGGCCAACGAGGTGCAGCGCCTGCGCGACGAGCGCGTCACCAACCTGATGCGCGGCCGCGACGAGCCGGGGGTGATCGCCGGCAACGCCTTCCAGGCGCTGGTCTTCGGCGCGCGGCACCCGTACGGGCGCTTCGCCACCGTCGAGGCCACCCGCGGGCTGGACCGCGCCCGCGTGGAGGCCTTCCACCGCGCCGCCTACCGTCCGTCCAATTCCACGCTCCTGCTGGTGGGCGACGTCGATCCGGCCGCCATGCAGCCGCAGATCGAGCAGGCGTTCGGGTCGTGGCGCGCCACGGGGACCGCGCCCGCCGCCAACGTGGGGATCGCCGAGCCGCGCATCGAGAAGACCACCATCTTCCTGGTGGACAAGCCGGGCGCCGCGCAGTCCGAGATCCGCATCGGGCACCCCGGCGTGGCGCGCAACACCCCCGACTACTACGCGCTCCAGGTGCTCAACACCATCCTGGGCGGCTCGTTCACCAGCCGGCTCAACCAGAACCTGCGCGAGACGCACGGCTGGTCGTACGGCGCGGGGTCGGGCTTCTCCATGCGCGCCGCCGCCGGCCCCTTCACCGCCCGCTCGGCGGTGGTGACGGCCAAGACGGACAGCGCCGTGGTGGAGTTCTTCAACGAGCTCAACCGCATCCGCACCGAGCCCATCCCCGCCGCGGAGCTGGACAAGGCCAAGCGCTACCTGGCGCTGGGCTTCCCGCAGGGGCTGGAGACCACGCAGGCCGTCAGCGGGCAGCTCTCGGAGCTGGTCACCTACGGCATCGAGCCGGCGTTCCTGCAGAGCTACGTGCAGCGCGTGATGGCCGTCACCCCCGAGGACGTGCGGCGCGTGGCCAACCAGTACGTGCGCCCCGGCCAGTCCGTGGTGGTCGTCGTCGGCGACCGCAGCGTCATCGAGGCCGGCCTCCGGGCGATCAACGTGGCGCCCGTGGAGGTTCGCGACGTGGGCGAGTTCGTGAAGTGAGCTGAAGTCCTGAGTCCTAAGTCCTTGGTCCTTAACAGCTAACGGCCGGGACCTCAGGTTGGTTTGAGATGCGTCGAAGGGCACCGGGCTCGCTCCCGGTGCCCTTCGCGCGTTCCGCGCCCGCCGATTCTCCACGAATCATCTCCCCGCACGACTGCCCGCCTCGCGCACGGACGCTCTCGCCGCAGTCCGCGAAGGCGGACTTCGTGCCTTCGTAGCCCCCGGTTTCAACCGGGCGGTGAATTCCCCGGGCGCTCTGGATCATCCATATCCGATCTGGATGATCCACGGCCGATCCGGATCCATCCGTAACCCGATCCGATCCATCCGCGGGCGATCCAGATCCATCCGTGACCGATCCGATCCATCCACGGGCGATCCGGATCCATCCCTGACCAATCCGATCTATCCACGGGCGATGTGGATCCATCCATGACCAATCCGATCCATCCACGGGGATGTGGATCCATCCCTGACCGACCCGATCAATCCACGGGCGATCCGGATCTATCCGTGACCAATCCCTCCATCCACGGGCGATGGGCGATCGGGATCCATCCATGATCGCTCCGATCAATCCACTGCGATCCGGATCCATCCATGATCGATCCGATCCATCCACGGGGGATGTGAATCCATCCATGACCGATCCGGTCCATCCGCGGCCGATCTCGGTGGCCGCGGACTCGCGACGACATCCGATCCGCTCGATCATCGCCCCGACCGACCGCGCGCGCTCGACCATCCCATCCCGCAGCCGCGGCATCCGCCGTCCCGAAATCCGGGCCGCGAACCCGCCCGGCGACGCCCCTCCCGCCGTCCCCTGTCCCCTGTAACCTGTCCCCTCGCAGTTCCCGCGCGCCTTGACGCCCCGGCGCCCCCGGTCTATTCTACCCGCCCTTAAACCGACCACCAGCACCCGCGCAGATCGAGCCAGATGCCCGCCCAATCCGTCTCCGAAGGCAAGCTGATGATGCTGGCCGGCACGGCCAACCAGCCGCTCGCCGCCGAGATCGCCAGCGGCCTCGGCATCCCGCTGGGAGGCGTCACCATCAAGCGCTTCTCCGACGGCGAGATCTTCGTCAAGATCGACGAGAACGTCCGGGGGCGCGACCTGTACATCGTGCAGACCACCTGCCCCCCCGCCGACAACATCATGGAGCTGCTGCTCCTGCTGGACGCGGCGCGGCGGGCCTCGGCGGAGCGCATCACGGCCGTCATCCCCTATTTCGGATACGCGCGGCAGGACCGAAAGGACCAGCCGCGCGTCGCCATCGGGGCCAAGCTGATCTCCAACATGATCGTGGCCGCCGGCGCGCACCGGGTGCTCTCGGTGGACTTCCACCAGCACCAGCTGCAGGGGTTCTTCGACGTCCCCGTCGACCACCTCTACGCCGCCCCCGTCTTCACCCGGTACTTCCTGGAGAAGCGGCTGGACAACCTGGTGGTGGTCTCGCCCGACGTGGGGAGCGCCAAGATGGCCCGCGGCTTCGCCAAGCGGCTGAACGCCACCATGGGCATCATCGACAAGCGCCGCCCCACGGCCAACGTCTCCGAGGTGATGCACGTCATCGGCGACGTGGAGGGGAAGGACTGCCTCCTCTCCGACGACATGATCGACACGGCCGGCACCATGGCCGAGGCCGCGCGCGCCCTCAAGGACCGGGGCGCCCGCGACGTGTACGCCTGCGCCACCCACGCCCTCCTCTCCGGCCCGGCCGTCGACCGCCTGGCGAACGCGCCGTTCAAGGAGATCGTGGTGACCAACACCATGCCGGTCCCCGAGGAGAAGCGATTCCCGTCGCTCACCGTCCTCTCGGTCGGCGAGCTGCTGGCGCGCGCGGTGCGGTACACGCACTACAACGAGTCCGTCAGCTCGCTCTTCGAGGTCGAAGGCGCGTAGCGGCTCGGCACACGAAACACTTTCGGGCAGCGCGCGCCGCGCGGGCCCATCATTTTCAGAGAGGGAGGATCTTCATGGCGAACGCCACGCTCAAGGCCAGCCGCCGCGACCAGGGCGGCAAGGGCGCCGCGCGCAAGCTGCGCGGCACCGGCCGCGTCCCCGCCGTCCTGTACGGCCACGGCGACAAGAACGAGTCGCTCTCGCTGGACGCGCACGAGCTGGAGCTGCTCCTTGCCCACATCGCCTCCGGCAGCACGCTGATCTCGCTGGACATCGACGGCCGCCGCACCGACGTCCTCATCCGCGAGCTCCAGAAGCACCCGTACAAGCCCGAGGTGATGCACGTCGACTTCCTGCAGGTGCACGGCGACGAGACGCTCACGCTCTCCGTCCCCATCCGCCTGACGGGGACGCCCAGGGGCGTCATGGACGACGGCGGCGTGCTGGACCAGGTGCTCTACGAGCTGGAGATCGAGTGCCTCCCGAAGGACATCCCCGAGGCGGTGGAGATCGACATCTCCGGGCTGGGGATCGGCGAGCAGCTGCGCGTGCACGACGTCTCCTTCCCCAACGCCACCATCCTGAACGACGGCGACCTTCCCATCGCCAGCGTGCTGGAGCCGCGCACTCCGCAGGCCGGTGACGAGGCCACGCCGGCCGACGCCGAGCCCGAGGTGGGGTAAAACACCTGGACCGCCCGGCTGCGGGCGCTTCTTTCCATCACGCCTGAAGCGAGCGACGTGGCCGGGCTCAAGGTGATCGTCGGGCTGGGGAACCCCGGCCGGGAGTACGCCCTCACGCGGCACAACGTGGGGTGGTGGCTGCTGGACGCGCTGGCCGAGGAGTGGGGGCTGGGCCGCTTCCGCGCCGACAAGGCGTCGGCGGTGGCGTCGGGGCGCGTGGAGCCGTACGCGGTGCGGCTGATCAAGCCGCTGACCTACATGAACCGCAGCGGCTCCGCGCTTCTCCCCTACGCGCGGATGAAGGCCATCGACATCCAGAAGGACCTGCTGGTGGTGGTGGACGACATCGCGCTGGAGCCCGGCCGCACCCGCTTCCGCCCCGAGGGGAGCCCGGGCGGCCACAACGGCCTCAAGTCGGTGGAGCAGGCGCTGGGGACGCGCACCTATCCCCGCCTCCGCATCGGCGTCGGCGCCAAGCCGCCGCAGATGGACCTGGCCGACTACGTCCTGGCGCCGCCCTCCAAGGCCGACCGCCAGGCGATCCTCGAGCGCTTCCCCGACCTCGTCGGCTGCGTCCGCATGTGGATGGACGAGGGGATGGAGGCGGTGATGAATCGCTGCAACGGATAGTCCTTAGTCCTTAGTCCTTAGTCCTTAGTCCTTTGTCCTAAAGTGACTGACAGGAACGCCCCCACGGATCTTTCCGCGGGGGCGTTTCTTTCGTCGATGCATCACGCTGTCATTCCGCGCCGTCCGCGCGTCCATCCGCTCTCCGCGCATGTGACCTGATCCGAGGACACCGGTCCCGACCCATCTGGTCGGACGATCCTCAGTCCATCCATCTATCCGATTCACCCGTAATCACTTGCGATTCGCGGCGCGGATGCCGTCCAGGTGGCACCGGGGTTGATAAAGGGGAACGCGGCACCGCGCCGCATCCGGCGCATGGTTCCCACCCTGAATGCGAAGCGCTGGAGTCCCTCCCATGAGCCGCAAGTTCCGCTTCCTGGCCATCCCCGCCGCGCTGATGATGATGAGCGCGTGCGTTTCCGTCAGCGCCTCGCGCCTGGGCGCCGGCACCGTCTACCCCGAGGTCGCGAAGGGCCAGGTGCTGGTCTACCAGTCCGAGGCCGACGTCCCCGGCGACTACGAGAAGGTGGCGCTCCTGTACGTCTCCGGCGACGCCAACAGCATCAGCCAGCGGCAGATGATCGAGGCCGCGCGCAAGAAGGCCGGCCGCCTAGGCGCCAACGCCATCGTCCTGGCCGAGTTCGAGGATCCCAAGTTCGCCACCCGCGTCGCCTCCGTCATCTTCGACGTCCCCATCGAGCGCCGCACGCAGATGCTGGCCATCCGCACGCGGGGGCCGCTCTCGGCGGAGTCGATGGAAGCGCGGCACCAGAGCCAGCGGTAGCACCCTCCACCGCTGCTGACCCAACCCACCGGCCCACGCGGCCGTGACCGATAGATCGAAGCACCGCAGGCAAGCCATCTCCACCCTCCCGGCCACGCGGCCGTTCCCGATAGATCGCAGGACCACACAGGCCGGGCCTCCCGCACAAGGAGGCCCGGCCTGTTTCCGTCGGTGGATCACGGGAGGCGAATCTTCTCCGGTACGGCGCGCCGTTCTTGACAGGGGACCTTCCGCGGCGGAACGTGGTATGTAGGCGCCGCCTTCCCATCGCAGGAACCCGCTGCAAGCCCACTCCGATGAAGTCCATCGCCCTCCTGCTCCGTACCTGGCGCGGCCGCGTGGCCCTGGCGGCCATCGCGTCCGTCGCGATGCTCACCGCCCGTCCGCTCTTCTCGGCCGAGGAGGCGCCGCGCGGCGTCCGCGGCGTGGACGTGTCGCGCTACCAGGGCACCATCGACTGGAGCGCCGTCAAGGACGACGGCGTGCACTTCGCCTTCATCAAGGCCACGGAGGGCGGCGACCTCACCGATCCCACCTTCGCGCGCAACTGGCGCAACTCCAAGCGGGCGGGGGTCATCCGCGGCGCGTACCACTTCTACCGCCCGGGGACGGACGCGGCGCGGCAGGCGCGCCACTTCCTGCGCACGGTGAAGCTGTCGGAGGGCGACCTGCCGCCGGTGCTGGACGTGGAGGTGCACGGCGGGCTCGGCTCCACGCGGCTGCAGCGGGGCGTGCGCACCTGGCTGCGGATCGTGGAGGAGGAGACGGGGAAGCGGCCGATCGTCTACACCAACCCGGGGTTCGCGCGGCGGCTGGCGGGCGGCGACTTCCGCCGGCACGCGCTCTGGATCGCCCACTACCGCTCTTCCACGCCCCGCGTGCCGAGCGGCTGGGGGAAGTGGACGTTCTGGCAGTACAGCGAGCGCGGCCGGGTGGACGGCATCCCCCGCCGCGTGGACATCAACCGCTTCCGCGGCACCCTCCCCCACCTCCGCCGCTTCGTCGAGGCGCAGGGGCGGACGCATCATTGACGGTCGAAGAACCGCCGTCGGTTGACGCGGCGGGCGGGCGGGTTAGATTTGTGTGTCTCGGCCGGGCCCCGCTTGGGCGCCCGGCCTGTTCGTTTGCCGAAATCGTCTCCTTGATCGGACGCGGATCGATATGCTGAAGCTGGGGATCGTCGGGCTGCCGAACGTGGGGAAGAGCACGCTGTTCAACGCGCTGACCATGGCGGGCGCGGATGCGGCCAACTACCCGTTCTGCACGGTGGAGCCCAACGTGGGCAACGTGGAGGTGCCAGACTCGCGCGTGGACCTGCTCACGGAGAAGGTCAAGCCGCAGCGCACCCTGCGCGCGGTGGTGCAGTTCGTGGACATCGCCGGGCTGGTGAAGGGCGCCAGCGAGGGCGAGGGGCTGGGAAACCAGTTCCTCACCAACATCCGCGAGACGGACGCGGTGGTGCACGTCATCCGCTGCTTCGACGACCCGGACGTGGTGCACGTGATGGGGAGCGTGGACCCGGTGCGCGACCGCGAGGTCATCAACCTGGAGCTGGTGCTCTCCGACCTGGCGGTGGCCGAGAAGCGGCTGGAGCGCGTCCGCAAGTCGGCGCGCGGCGGCGACAAGGAGGCCGTGGCCGAGGTGGGGCTCCTGGAGCGGCTGGTGGCCACCCTGGGCGAGGGCCGGCCCGCCCGGTCGGTGGAGATGAGCGACGAGGAGCGGAAGGCGATGAAGGGGTTCAACCTCCTCACCTCCAAGCCCGTGCTCTACCTGGCCAACGTGGCCGAGGACGACCTCCCCGAGGGCGACAACGAGCACGTCCGCGCGCTCCGGGCGGCGGTGGAGGAGAGCGGGGAGGTGGCGCACGTGATCCCCATCTCCAGCAAGATCGAGTCGGAGCTGGGCGAGCTTCCGGACGAGGAGCGCGCGGACTTCCTGGCCTCGCTGGGGCTGGAGGAGCCGGGGCTCCACAAGCTGATCCGCGAGGGCTACCGGCTGCTGGGGCTGCAGGTGTACTTCACGGCCGGCGAAAAGGAAGTGCGCGCCTGGGAGATTCCCATCGGCGCGAAGGCGCCGGAGGCGGCGGGCGTCATCCACTCGGATTTCGAGCGCCTCTTCATCCGCGCCGAGACCGTCGGGTGGGACGACTTCCTGAAGACCGGCTCGGTGAAGGCCGCCAAGGAGCAGGGGCTGATGCGCTCCGAGGGGAAGGAGTACGTCGTTCAGGACGGCGACATCCTGCTGTTCCGGACCGGCAGGTAATAGGGGACAGGGGACAGGTTATAGGGGACAGCAGGCCGGGACCGCGACGAGGCCCGCATCCGCGCGAACGGATGCGGGCCTCTTCGCGTCGGGGCGAGAGATCGACCAGCTGGACCGGGAGGATCGGGCGCGTGTTTTGCGCCGTGGAGATGGACGCCGCGGTGTCGGCGCGAGGCGGCGGATCGGCATCCCGCGCCGCCGGTTCTCCACCCCATCTCCAGCCCTGGAGGCCTCGATGCGGAAGCTCCACCTCGACGCGCTGCTCGTCGAATCGTTCGAGACCGGCGGCCTGGCCGGTCCTCGCGGCACCGTGCGCGGCAACGACTCGCGCATCACCGAATGGTGCAACTCGCGCAGCTGCCCGAACGGATGCACGAGGATCGACGGCGACTTCCCGCCGGCCGCCGTCGAGCCGCAGGAGCCGGTGTAGCAGCGCCCGACGGCGAGAGCGCCGATTGGTGAGCGGAGGCCCGCGTCCGGGTGAAGGGGACGCGGGCCTCCTCGCGTTCGCGGCGAATCTACCCGGCGCGGGCGCGGCGGCTTATCTTCGCGGTCCCACCCCCATTCCACGATCCAGGGACTTCCGATGACGCGCAGGCTGCTCCTTCTGGTTCCGCTGATCCTCATCGCCCTCCCCGCCCGGGCCCAGTCGGCGCGCCCGGTGGACTGGGACGCGCTGCGGGACGAGGCGACGCGGGTGCTCTCGGACTACATCCGCGTCAACACCACCAATCCGCCGGGGAACGAGAAGGCGGGGGCGGAGTTCCTCGCCGCCATCCTGCGGCGCGAGGGGATCGAGGCACGGGTGCTGGACGAGGAGGTGCTGGGGCCGGGGCGCGCCAACCTCTACGCGCGCCTTCCGGGAGACGGATCGAAGCGGGGGATCGCCCTGGTGCACCACATGGACGTGGTGCCGGCGAACGCGGCCAGCTGGAGCGTGGAGCCGCTGGGCGGCATCGTGCGCGACGGGTACGTGTGGGGACGCGGCGCCATCGACATGAAGGGCGACGGCGTGGCGCACCTGATGGCGATGATCGCGCTGAAGCGCAGCGGCGCGCGCCTCACCCGCGACATCGTCTACATCGCCAACGCGGACGAGGAGCTGGGATCGACCGGCGCCGTGGCCTTCGTCGACCGCCATCCCGACCTGCTGCGGAACGTGGAGTTCCTGATCACCGAGGGCGGCGACATTCCCGTGGAGAACGGGCGGCTGCAGCTGTACGGCGTGGGCGTGGCGGAGAAGCGCACGCTCTGGCAGCGGCTGCGGGTGGCGGGGACGCCCAGCCACGCCTCGCGCCCCACGCGCGAGAACCCGGTGCCCCGGCTGGTGGCGGCGCTCGCCCGCATCGCCGCGTACGAGACGCCGCTGGAGGTGACGCCGGGGGTGGAGAAGTACTTCCGCGACATCTCGCGCAACTACGAGGGCGAGCGGCGCGCGTGGCTGGCGGACGTGCGCGGGGCGCTGGCGGAGCCGCGGGCGCGCGAGTGGATCCTCTCCGACGTCTACTGGAACGCCATCCTCCGCAACACCATCTCGCTGACGGTGCTGACGGGCTCCAACAAGACCAACGTGATCCCCGCCGAAGCCGTCGCGGAGATCGACATCCGCCTCCTCCCCTCGGCCAATCCCGACTCCGTGCTGGCCACGCTCAAGGCGATCGCCGCCGAGCCCGCGATCACCTGGACGACCATCATGGCGCCCAAGACGCCGCTGGAGAACCCGGTGGACACGGAGCTCTTCCGCGCCATCGAGCGCGCCGCCCGCGAGCGCGACCCCGGCTCGCTGGTCACCACGCCCATGTTCACCGCCGCGAGCGACCGGCCCACGTACCGCAAGCTGGGCATCGTCACCTACGGCATCGATCCCTTCAAGGTGGAGAACGCCGAGCACCAGAAGATGATGCACGGCAACGACGAGCGGATCAGCATCGAGAACCTGGGCTGGGGCACGCGCTTCCTCTACGACATCCTCCGCTACGCGCAGTAGATCGCCGGAGCGCGATGAAGAACGGGCCGTCCGCGGAGGATCGCGGGCGGCCCGTTCCTGGTGCGCTCCGGCCGGGAGCCGGCTTCGGTCACCCGATGGGGGAGCCGGCCCGCCGGGCGTGCGCGAAGCCCGGTGCGCGCAGCGTCGTGGGGCGCGCGGCCGCGCGGGCGAGGGTGGAGTCGGTGGGAAGCTGGCTGTACTCGTAGGCGCCGGCGTCGAGGTTCTCGAAGGGTCCCTGGGCGGCGTTGGTGAGCGTGCCGCCGAGCGACACCGCCACGCCGGCCGCCGCGTTCACCCCCGTCTGCAGCGCGTTCTCCACCCATCCCCCCAGGAAGCCGATGCTGTCCCCCGCCAGGTAGACGCCGGTGTCGCCGGAGGTGCCGGCCTTCTGGAAATCGTAGAACAGCGTCTGCACGTACGGGTCCTGTCCCGGCTGGTTCAGCTTGAAGGCGCCGAAGAAGTACGGGACGCTCTGCCAGTCCACCACCTGCGCCGCGTTGTCGCCGATGGCCGTCTCCACCGCCGACGCCAGGCCGGGCGAGATGGTGGCCAGATCGCGAAGGAGGAGCTGGATACGCGTCTCGGGGTCGGTGTAGGTCTGCTGCTTCACCGAGTCGTCGGCCCAGGTGTAGCTGAAGAGGAGCGCGCCGGTGCCGGACGGGGCGTCCGGGTAGGTGAGGGTGTAGAAGTTCCGCAGGATGGTGTCGCCCACCACGTTGCGTGGCCAGTCGAGGTCCCCGCCTCCCGACTGCTCCCAGAACGCCGACGTCTCCACGAACACCTTGGACGAGTTCTCCATGTGCAGGCGCCGCACGGCGTCGGCGGCGTCCTCCGCGAGCGGGAGGTTCTGCTGGCTGTACCCCAGCCCCATGGTGAGCTCCATGGAGCGGTGCGAGGTCGCCACCACCACCCGGTCGAAGGTGGAGGCGGAGCCGTCGCCGAAGGTGAGCGTCACCTCGCTCCCGGTGGACGACACGCCGGTCACGGGGGTGCCGGTCACGACGTGGTTGCTGAGGAAGTCGGTGGAGCCGTCGGGAAGGGTGACCGGCTGGCTCAGGAACCCCTGGACGAAGGACTCCACTCCGGTGTCCATCTCGTGCTGGTCCGAGTCCACCGCGTTGATGGTGAAGCGGATGATGTCCAGGAAGCAGATGGGGAAGAGCGGGCCCATCCCGCCGAACCCGGTGCCCAGCGCCCCGAAGAACTCGAAGTCGGTTTCCGTCCACTTCACCCCGCCCGGCGCGTTGTCGTCGGTGAACATCCGCACCGCCGCCTCGTACAGCGTGGAGTTGGCGAACGCGTCGATGTACTCCTGCCACGCCGCCTGGACCTGGGCGGCGCTGGACTGCGTGGGGTCCGCCAGCCACTGGGTAAGGGTGTTGGGGGCGGTGAGCGTGATGGTGCCGTCGGCGCTGGTGAAGCCCTCCTCCAGGAAGAGCTCCCACCCGTCGCCGCAGGTGTAGTAGCTGGGCGGAAGGACGTTGGTGGAGCTCTCGGGGTTGTAGATGTACGTCTGGCCCTGGAAGGCGATGTAGGTCAGGTTGACGCCCGGGTCGGGGAAGGAGCCGATGTCGAAGGTGATGGTGGAGGCGCCCGAGGCGTTGAAGACGTCCGCGTAGTAGTGCAGCACCTGCTCGGAGGGCGTGAAGCGCATGGCGCCCATCTCGAAGAGGTTGCCGTCGCCCGTGGCGGAGGGCGAGGTGTACAGCCGTCCGCCGACGCGGCCGGTGGCCTCGTACAGCGTCACGTCGAAGCCGCAGCGCAGCAGCTCGTACGCCGCCGAAAGCCCGGCGCCGCCGGAGCCGATCACGGCCACCCTGTAGCCCGACGCGCCGGCGACGGTGGCGATGCGGTCGCCACTGTTCGTCAGCCACGTGGCGTAGTCCATCTTCGGCGTGTCGACGAAGGCGAGCGGGGTGGGAGGCGCGACGGCCTCGAAGGCGCTGCGCGGCGTGCGGCGGCGCATGTTGGGCATGACGGGCATGGAGATTTCCTCTCTGGAGATGGAGTGAATGGAGGGGTGTGCCAGATCCTGTTACATAATTCGTATCAGCAATGATAGACTGATTATGGTTGTATGCGCTCCGGCGCGCAAGGGCCGCGGCTCCGCCGTTGCTCCCGGTGGGGCGGATGGCGAGATTGCGCTCGCCCCGCGCCCGCGGGGCGTGACCCGGGGGACGGAGATTCACGGTGGCTACGGTGAACGAGGGGAGCGGCGGCCAGCCGCTGGACGTGCTCCTGAAGCTGCTGGACCTGGAGCGGCTGGAGCTGAACCTGTTCCGGGGGCAGAGCCGCGAGATCGGCTCGGGGCGGGTGTTCGGGGGGCAGGTGCTGGCGCAGGCGCTGGTGGCGGCGGGGCGGACGGTGCACGGGCGCGCGGCGCACTCGCTGCACGGCTACTTCATGCTCCCGGGCGACGTGGACACGCCCATCGTCTACCAGGTGGACCGCATCCGCGACGGAAAGAGCTTCACCACGCGGCGCGTGCTGGCCATCCAGGAGGGGCGGGAGATCTTCTCCATGCTCTGCTCGTTCCAGGTGGAGGAGGAGGGGATCGAGCACGGCACGGCCCTCCCGGCCGTCCCGCCGCCGGAGGAGCTTCCGCGCGAGCTGGACCTGGTGCGGGCGATGGCGGACCGCATCCCCGCGCCGCTCCGCGCCATCTACACGCAGGACCGCCCCATCGACTTCCGCCCCGTCGCCCCCGTCGACCCGTTCGCGCCCGAGAAGCGGGAGCCGGTGAAGCACGTGTGGTTCCGCGCGGAGGGCGCGATACCGGACGCGCCGATCCTGCACCAGGCGGTGCTGGCGTACGCTTCGGACTACGGGCTGCTGGGGACGGCGCTCCTCCCGCACGGGCTGTCGTTCCTGATGCGCGGCGTGCAGGCGGCGTCGCTGGACCACGCCGCCTGGTTCCACCGCCCCTTCCGCGTGGACGACTGGCTCCTTTACGCCACGGACGCGCCCGCCGCCGCCGGCGCGCGCGGCTTCACGCGCGGCTGCATCTTCACCCGCGGCGGCGAGCTGGTGGCCTCGGTGGCGCAGGAGGGGCTTCTCCGGCTTCGGCGGGAGGAGTAGGCGAAGGCCGCTTCAGCGGTCGATGGCGTGGACCGCCACGCGCTCCACGCCCAGCTCGTCCCTGCGCACGCCGATCAGCCACGGGCCGCCGATCTGCCGGACGTCGAGCCCCGCGGGTGTCGCCACGCGGCCCAGCCAGCGGCCTCCGGCATCGAAGACGGACCAGGCGGGCGGAGCCTCGGGATCGGCGCGGAACTCCTCCATCCACACGGCGCCTTCCGCATCCACGAGGACGCGCGCGAACGCCGGGAGCGTGGAGCGGTGGGGGAGCCGCGCCAGCTGAAGCTCCCGCACGCGCTGCATCCCCGGAAACAGCTTCGCGAAGTCCTGGCTGTCGCGAAGCCGCGCGAGGTGGGCTTCGACCTCGGCCGGACGCGCCCGCTCCGGCTCGTGCGGCCGGCCGAGCCTGCGGAGCGGCCTTCCGTCCTCGCCGTAGGCGGTGATCTCGAAGCGTTCGTTGTCCCCCGCGTAGAATCCGCCGGAGTGGGGCGCGAAGAAGCCCTGGCGGCCGAACACCACGAAGCTGGCCAGGTACATCCCGCCCCGCCGCGTGACGAACCGCTCCCCGAGAAAGAAGCGCCCGAGCCGCCCGGAGACCCGGCCGGTCTCGACGGAGACGCGGAGGTAGGGAATGGAGTCGCGGCGCTCTCCCTCCAGGGGCGCGTCCTGTTCCAGCGCGCCGCTGGGGCGCAGGACGAGCGTTCCGTCGCCCATCAGCCCCGCCGCCTTCGGGAACGGCATCTCCAGGCCATCCACATGGACGGTGCGCGACCGCTCGCCTCGGGGTCCCAGGACGGTGAGCCGCGTGGCGAACGAGTCCCAGACGTACACCGAGTCGCCCCGCGCGCCCATCCAGTCGATCCAGCGGAACTCGCCCGGCCCATCCCCCTTTCCGCCCGTGGTCGCCAGGTGCTTCCCTCCGGCGGAGAAGTAGCGGATCTCGCGGCTTCCTCCGTCCGCGACGACGATGCGGCCATCGGCGAGCCGGACCACGCCCACGACGCCGTCGAACTGGTCGTCCCCGGCGCCGTCCTCTTTGCCGATAACCACCTGCGGCGAATCCGCCACCGTCCACCCGCGCCCGTCCGGCCACGCGGGAGCGACATTCGAGCGCAAGCTGGCCTCGCCGGCGCGCGGATGATCGCCGCCGCCGCACGCCGTCGCGAGCGATGCGGCGATGACGCAGAAGAGCCGGAGCCGGAGACGCATCAAGGCGTGTCGCGCTGGAACGACCGGGGTCGCCGGATCATGCTTCGCACGTCGCAAGCTGCCGCGTGAGGAAGCGGCGCTCGGGCTCGGAGCAGGGGAGGGCCAGGGCGTCGCGGTAGTGGCGGGCGGCTTCGGCGGGGCGGCCGGCGCGGTGGTGGAGGGCGGCCAGGGCGGCGGGGAGGAGGTGGTAGCGCGCGAGGGCGGCCTCGCCGGAGAGGGCCCCGAGCGCGGCGATCCCCGCCTCCGGGCCCTCGGCCATCGCCAGGGCGACGGCGCGGTTGAGGGCGACGACGGGGGAGGGCTTCATCGCCAGCAGGTCGTCGTACAGGCGGAGGACGGCGGGCCAGTCGGTGCGCTCGGCGTCGGGCGCGGCGGCGTGGGTGGCGGCGATGGCGGCCTCCACGTGGTACGGCGTCACCTCGCGGCCGGCGGCGGAGCGGGCGAGGTGGCGCATCCCCTCGGCGACCAGGCGGCGGTCCCAGCGGGTGCGGTCCTGCTCGGCCAGGAGAAGGAGGTCGCCGGCCTCGTCCTGGCGGGCGGGGAGGCGGCTGGCCTGGAGGAGGAAGAGCGCGAGGAGGGCGTGCGTGGCCGGGAGCGCCGTCCGCGGCGAACCGGCCAGGAGGCGCGCGAGTCGGATGGCTTCGCCGCACAGCTCGGCGCGCACCAGGTTTTCGCCGGCGTGGGCGCCGTATCCCTCGTTGAAGAGGAGGTAGAGCACCTCCAGCACCGCCGGCAGGCGCGCGGCCATCTCCCGCTCGGGGGGGAGCTCCAGCGGGATCGCCTCGTCGCGGATCTGCCGCTTCACGCGCACCAGCCGCTGCGCCACGGCGTCCGGCCGCGCCAGGAGCGCCGCCGCGATCTCCTCCACGCTGAACGCGCCGACGCTCTTGAGCGTGAGCGCCACCCGGCCGGCGCGGGGGAGGGCGGGGTGGCAGCACATGAAGATCATCGCCAGCTCGTCGTCGCCCGCGCCGTCCATCTCCCGCCCGCCGGACGCGTCGCCGTCGCCGGCCAGGGCGGGGGCGAGCGTCCCGGAGAAGCGGCCCTCGCGGCGGAGGTGGTCGAGCGCGCGGTTGCGGGCGACGCGGAAGAGCCAGCCGCGCGGGTTGGCGGGGACGCCCTGGTGCGGCCACGTCTGCAGGGCGCGGATCATGGCGTCCTGCACCACCTCCTCGGCCAGGTCCAGGCGCGCGGGGCCCAGCGCGCGCGCCAGGGTGGCGACCATCCGCCCCGCGCCGTGGCGGAACAGATGGTCCACCAGCGCGCCCACGCCGGCGGGCGGGGCGCCGCCGGTCACGAATCGTCCCCCATCTCCTCCACCCGCCGCACCTCCAGCGTCCCGAAGTCGAAGTGGGGCGAGTCGGAGACCTGCCGCACGGCCTCTTCGTAGTCGGCGGCCTCGATGATCCAGAAGCCGCCCAGCACCTCCTTGCTCTCCGCGTACGGCCCGTCGCTGACCACCAGCGCGCCGGCCTCGCGGCGGACGACGCGCCCCTCGCCGTCGCCCAGCTTCTCGCCGCCCAGCATCCGCCCGTCCCGGCGCAGTCGCTCGCTCCAGTCCATGTAGCGCTGGATGATCCCCTGGATCTCCTCCGGGCTCATGTCCGGGTACTCGCCGCTGTCGCGCGCCATCACCATGAACTTCGCCATCGTTCGCCTCCGTCGTGGGTTGCCGGGCCGTCGGGGGTGGACGATGATCGGCCCCGGCGGGTTCGTCTGCGTGCTCGTCCGACCCACAGACGAACGGCGCCGCCGGGGATCGACATCGCCCTTCATCGATCTCCC
>Ga0247770_1000085_pt1 | contig 77942 bp, 49 predicted proteins | sample UWRJL136409B6_FD_179943 | JGI IMG/M metagenome (GOLD analysis project Ga0247770, IMG submission 179943) | Plant litter microbial communities from Arlington Agricultural Research Station in Wisconsin, United States - UWRJ-L136-409B-6 | ecosystem: Environmental > Terrestrial > Plant litter >...
GAGGGGGAGGTGGATGAAGGGGTGGGGAGGGACAAACTGGGGTGAGAGGCGAGGGCGGATTTCAGGGTATTTGAGCTGGATAGGAGTCGTTAGGGCGTGTCCGAGAAACAGGGGATGGAGGGTGGGGATGGAGAAACTGACCCATTCAGTGCGATATTTGAGACCTTTGTAGTTGAGGAGCATCCGGGCTGTCATCGTCAGCTTTCTGCGTCATGAATGCTTTGAGCGATGGTTTTGGTGATGCTCACTCTTCCAGGGGTTATAAGACCAGTATTTGCAGGGTGGCTTGCTGGGGAGGTTAAACAAGATGATCTCTTCTCCGTCCATGACAACGAGGTCTTGTTCAGTTTGAAGTGATGGTTTGATAAGACAGTATCAACAGATACCTCGACCTAGACTTTGAGCCTCAGGGATACAAGACGATATAGATATTTGGATCAGGGGTAAGAATGCCAGTTGGTGATGTTACCGAAAAGGCGCGCCTATCAAGCTACCCAGATTGGATCGCGCAAACACGGCACGTGGTCTACCCCGCCCTCCCCATCCCGCACCTGTTAGGTCCAAGGGGAAGAGTTAGGAGTTCGACCATGGATGGAAAAGGAGGAGGCAAAGCCAATCGGTTTTTGGGATGAACAAATGGCAATGAGCTGTTCCCCTAAGACTCAGAAGTGAGGCCACAAAAGTTCCACTCCTCACCGCCTAGATTTCTCAGGCTGCCCCGCTGTTGACCAGCTCCATTTGTGAATGTCCTCCCCCAACCACGAGAGCAAACGCACCAATAACCCGCTTGCAAACTGGCGAGAGAATCATCATATGAGACCTGATATCCCTGAAGGCCATTTCCTCGGACAACCCTCCTCTTTTCCAAACCAGACAACGGTATCCAAAACAACCTCAGAACTACTGGTAGAATATATCCAAAATCCTTCCAAGAACGCTTGAGTGCAGTGAAAACTATCCTAGAAAAAGGCCGCAGCAACAAAACAATCATCAGTCATCCTCATCAGACTCGAGAGTTGAGACGCATATAAAAAAACACAAACACCACATATAACCAAGGTAAGGTATCCAAAATTCACATCAAAACCCACGCACCTCAATACCATGCTTCTCCAACCCAACCATCGGCTCCGGTTCCGGTTCAGTCTTTGTGTCCGCCTTCCCCTTCAACACAGCTTCAACAAGAGCACAGCTCTCAGGTCTTGTCTTCCTGCACTCCTCTAAGAGATCAAAAATATCCTCGCGCTCCTTCTCATCCATATCAGCGATGGTCGTCACCGCAAGCATTAGTGTCACTAGCTGCAGCGAACCATGTTTGATGGCGAGGTACAGAGGTCGGTGGCCTTTGTCATCGCGGATATTCGGATTGGCTTTGGCCGAAACGAGCCGCGCGACGACGTTCAGCGTAGGGTTGGCCGACCTGCAGGCGAGGTGCAGGGCCGTTTGCCCATCGCACCTCCTAGCGTCTACGGGGGCGGCCGACGAGAGCAGCGTCGCCACCACGGGCTCCCAGCCGCCAAAGGAAGCGAGGTGCAGCGGCGTCACCTTGTCCTGGTCCCTGACGCTCGGGTCGGCGCCCTCGACCAAGAGGTAACGGACGGTCTCCTTAGCGCCGGCCGAGGCGGCGTAGTGCAGGGGGGTGTGGCCCATGCGGTCGTGGAGGTTGATGCTGGCTCCGTAGCTCAACAGCAGCTGGACTGTCGGCAGATCGGCGTAGCGGCAGGCTTCGAAGAGGGGCGTCGTCCCGTTGATGGTGTCCCGGTCTGCTGACGATGACAAGAGGTACTCGACGAGTCGGGGATAGCCGTGCAGCGCCGCCAGATGAATCGGTTTCAGGCCGTCGCCGTCCGCGGCCGACCTTCGGGCACGGTACTCGACGAGAAGCTTGACGACGCCCAGGTGCCCGGTTTTGGCGCCAAGGTGCAGCATCGACTCCCCCTCTGGCAGCTCGGCGTTGATGTCGGCACCATTGTCCAGCAACCACTTGGCCATCTTGACATTGGGGTACCTGACTGCCTCCTGCAGGCCAAGCTTCAGTATATCATACACGTACTGCCCGATGTCCCTGAATGCTGCAAGGACTTCTTTAATATCTTCGAGTTTTCCTTCACGAACCGCAAGCTTGATACGACGTTCCACCTCGGATGTTTTCAGCGTTAGCCTTTCCATCCTCGGTGTTTCCCCATCTAAGGGGTGGCCGGGGGGCGGGTCCGATTTGCCTGCAAGGAAGTTTCTGTGCTCCATGACAAAATTTGAGACTTGTTGGAAGAATGCAGCATCCCCCGTCGCTTCGGCAACGCTCAGCAGACGATCAGAATCTTTGCCGAGGTGCTTCTCATCCTTATACCTCAGCTTGATCAATGCTTTCAAAGCACGGTACGAGGCGTTTGCAGCGGCGCATGCCACATCCGTCGGCAGCCCCGTCGCTGTCTCGATCATCTCGTCGCCCTCGTCCTCCTCGGCATCAAACATTCTAATGTCGATTAGGCGTTGCTGGAGCAGCTGGTCGGCGTCCACTATAGCGAGTAGCGAGGATACGCCTAGGAGGGCGTGGGGCGGATATTTCTTGCCCGAAAGTTGGAGCAGCGGGTTTTGAAACTGACTGTCCATCCAGACCTCTCGTACCAGCATGTGAAGCGGGGCATCACGACCGAGGTGGGCGGCCTCCTTGACATGCTTGAACCAGCTCCTCATCGCATACCCGTACTGGGAGATGGAAGGCGTGTGACTTTTCGTCTCTTCCTCGTACCGGAAGATAATGTCCGACCGGCTAGGAAGGCAGAGGAGAGTGAGGCAGGACGCGGCGAGGTCTCTCTGCACGGCCTCCAACTGGCTTGGCCGCCTCTGAAGGAACATTTTGACCGCTTGTTTCAGATACGGGTGGGCGAGGGATACAACTTGTCCCTGGAAAGTCAGGAGCTGGAACACCTCAGCGTTGAGGAGAGACTCTAGGTGCGGGCGCAGGAGCTGTACTTTCTTCACTTGTTCCATCCCCACGCCTGACGAGTCTCCCGAGTTGATCCAGGCCCAGAAGCTCTTCCGTTCATCGGGTGTTCGTGCCATCCTCCCATTTAACGCACGGCCAGAGAGAGACGGCGAGAGACTTCGGAAAGTCGCCATGGGGCCTTGTCTCGAAAGGGGAATTTCCGGTGCTGGGTTCGCATGTTTCCTGCATTCTGATACTGCCAAGAGCGCTGACAACTCTTCTGGCTTCATGGGTCGAGTGGCTAGCGCCACGTAGAATAGGGCTAGCACGGCGAGTCTCTCCCGATGCGTGATCAGGTAGTCGATAACCCAGTTGGCGAGGCTCTCAATGTCCGGGAGGGATTCACCTTCGTTGTCGTCGCCATAGAGTTTGTGTATGAAGCCCTCGAGGTAGGGCAAGCTGCGAATACCTTCAAACACCCGTCGATTCATGCCAACCCACAGAAAGGACAGACGCTCATCCGCGACAAATTGCTTCTGCATCCGTTTGAAGGCCTCATCGTCACGGTTGACCCCATTCTCCAACGCCCGGCTAACGATACTTTTCAGCTCGCTCTCAGCAAAACGTTTCATGCTACGAGCATGCTCCGGCCGGGATGTCGTCTCGATGGTGACGAAACTCAACCCTTTTGGACTACTGCGCTGAGAATCCACCATATCTTCAGAAAACAACGACAGATGATTGTAGGTGACGCAGACTTTGGCATTCGGGACTGTTCGCAACCGTCTTAGAAGCTGCTTTACAATGGCGTCGCATTGCTTGGTGCATTCGTCTAAGCCGTCGATGACAAGAAATATTCGAGCCGCTGGGTTCCCGCGCAGCATGGAAAACAAGATCTCGGTGAGTTCCTCGTCAGAGAAGGTCGGAAGTCTGTCGTGGTCGTCACCAACGGCTATATCCGAGGACGCCCTCTCCGGCGGTGGGAATTGGGGGGTACCACCACCTGCGTCTGTCGGATTGGAGTCTGTCTTGGTTTTATTCTGCCCCGGTATCCATCTGTTGCGTCTTCTTCGCCGAGCAAAGAGCGACTTGGTTGGGAAGTGCCTAACCAGCGACGAGTCGATTTCTAGGAGTTGAAGTAGGAACTGATGGAGCATTTCTGTGAAGTGGTTTTCGGGGCTTGACTGGTTGCTGAAAAAGTGATGCAGAACGATATGACATTCACCGGCTTCTCGTTGGCCCCTTGGCCCATAGTCGTCCTCGAGGTGGCTTGCGATGTTGTAGGCCATGGCTGATTTGCCAGTACCCATTGATCCGATGAGGACAAGAAGATAGATGTGCTTATCTTGCGTCCAATCCTTGTACTCCTGGGAGCGATAGATCCAGGTGACGGGTTCGGGGTGCGAAAGGAGAGATTGAACGTAGTCCAATCCAAAGGCAGGCTGAGTGAGGATTCGCTTGAGTCGGCGAAGTTTCACTATGAATCAGTTGTTAGAAAGACCCCCATGACAATGCCAATGACACGTACATGTAGGTAGGAACAAGTCTGCAGTCTTGAGCGAAATTGAACGGACAGTTTTGTTGTCCTGATCAACGCTGAGGCCTTTCGTCGTCTCTTCATCTAGGTTGTAGCGGGAGAGTTAGCAGTCGGGCAAATAGATCGAAGCGCATCTTTGCCAAGATTAGTCACACAGTACATACTTCGTCTCGTCTCTATGAACGCCTCCAGTTCCGACGATGGAGTTCCTACTATGAGCGGGCGGAGCGTAGGATCACTGGTAGTCCCAAGGAGAATATCGGTTGACTCGCCAGTGGCCTGCAAGATGAGTGAAGTGACGACTTGGAACCCCTCATCCCGCCTGCTCTGAAGCTGGCACATTGTCGTGTGGTTACCGTCTAGGAAAAATATGTTTTCCTTGGGGTGGTATAGGGCATTATCTGCCGAAGTGACCTGCCGTCGGTTAGTAGAGACGAAACAAGGACGACCCGGAAGAAAACGGCGTAGCGAAGGAATCTCGAGGGACTTGGACCTACCAGAGTTGCCAGACGATCTGTGCCAGTTTCGTGCCTCTCAAAGCATGATGAGATCAGAATGCCTCCCTCGTCCAAGCTGGATTCAAAAGCGGAGAGTAGCTTCATCAGAGGAACCTTGGGCCGGGGGTCTGGTGGCGTGCCAGCGGTACTCTCCAGTTCTTGAGCGTACGGAGAAGCGGCTTGGATTCGCTCGACAACACTGTGCCACCCAAGCGCCGTTCTCGTACGGTGAGGGGTGCCAAAGAAGACGATCCCTCTAGTGCACCTGTAGATGTCACCCACCATGGGCTTGATGTGGTGTTCGGCACGCGAAATGGCGATGGCCTAGGTAGTGGAATGAGTCAGCGAGGAATCTGCAACAAACGGCCTCAACTGGATATGAAGGGGGCTATACTGACTGCTTTGACCAGGCAACCACCCAGGCTGTGGGCTACCCAGATGATGTCGCGATGTTCCAGTTCTGTTGAAAGTCGAAAGTGTGTCAACGCGTACAAGAGGTGACGCGCAGCGGAGACGATGGAATGCGTGTTGGAGGTCGTCCAGATAGCCCGGTCATACTTGAAGGATAGGATCCTGGAACACCCAAAGTCCTCCGCTAGCATCTTCGGCCAGACCATTGAACCGCAGGTCCAGGTGGATTCATGATCGCCAGCCAATCCGTGGACAAAGACAATGCTGCGCTGTTCATCAGCGCCAGTTCTTCGGCATCGGATGACGGATAATAAAAAGCCGTAACTTACTCGGAGGCCTTTTCGTCGAGTTCCATCGAGTGCAGCCCGTCTTTCGTCGGATGGGGGACGCCATCCGAAATGATGTGGAACGAGTTGGTGAGCACCCGGCCAGGAACCTCGATGAGATTGCCATCGTCGAAAGCAGACCCGGTATAGAGCAGGTCTAGATTTGTATCGAAGCTACCGGGGTTGCTAGAGGTGCTGGTGTTTGTGCGCGATGGACCGCTCGAAATCAACTCGTCCTCATGGTCGACAGTCGCGGAGCCATCATTCAAAGCCTCCATCGCAAGCGCGTTCAGGTATGAAGCGTGGCTGTCGGCGGTGACGCCAAAATGTCTTTAACAGCTCATCTTGGGTGTGCGCTCCGTAAATACGGGTGATTTCTGGACCCTCGGGCTGCGGGTTGATTGACAGCGGATGGGGGTCGTCACAATGATGAGGATGGTGTGGATGTGGCTAAACTGGTAGAAATTTTGGGCCTCAGCTGGGCGTCCTCATTGGAATCTCCAACTTTGCCGCGCCTGCCGGAATTGTCCGTCAGCTGACTTTGCTGCCTGTGTGCTTTTGCGCTAGTCAACTTTGGGACAAGCGGTCTGTGTAACGACTGCGGCCATGTTGAAAGCCTTTTGCCGGCAGCTTTCACTTGTGCTTTGTTCACGCAGGGTGTAAATACCGTATCTCTCTCTCTCTCTCTCATTTAAACCCCATTTATCTTCACTTTCAAGAAATGACAAACCGATCGACTGACACCCCTTATTTATTCGGGTTTTTATTTAAGATGTCATGCGATGCAGCTACTTTCTATCATCTTCAGGAAATCTTCTCTAGGAAACTAAAAAGCTGCAACCTCACTGCACATAATACTTCCTGTTGACACCTGGTTCTCACCTAAAATACCACTTTTTTGATCTTTCTCAGCAGCTCCTCCTTTGGTAGCCTGAAGAGCATGTTCGGGTAGACGTAGATGGTCTTGGCGGGCACCGTGTTGGGTCGATCCTCCTCGCCATCTGACTGGTGGAGGCGCCGGAATAGCTCTACCATCGTGTCTCGGCCTTTAAGCCGCTCCCAATGGTGCTTGAGTTCGTCATCTTGTTTGGCGAGCATGAGGATCAACGAAGCCATGCCCGACGCCAAGGCCGTCGCCACTGACGACCCTGATTCCCTAGCATCCCGCGCCTGCCCTACAGCGTAGTCCGGGCCCCAAACGGGCATATCCTCGCCCTGGATGACCAAATCGGGTGCCTTGCCGCCTTCGGTCCCGATGCGGCCCCGACTCGTGGCCGCCGCAACGCTGATAGTGTTGTCCCAGTCTGCCGGCACCGACTCGCTCACGTACAACTCGTCCGACTTGGCGCAGAAAATGAGCGCTTTGGGCTTTGCGTCGACAGCTGTCTTGACAGCGTCTTGGAGACCGCCGGGATCCCTCCGGAAGGACCAACTGAGATTGATGATGTCGACACCGTCCGTCTCGGCAGCGATTTTGATTGCCTAAAACAGTAGCGTCCTGTTAGATGGGAAAAAAAGAAAAAAGAGAAAAACAAGCAAATGATACACATACCCTTGCCGCGTGCTCGGACAAAATTCTCCCCACCGGCAGGGTGTTAATCCTGTAGACATAAAGATCGCAGCAAGGGTCAACCTTTACCACGAGCGACGCCATGTACGTGCCGTGTGCATGCGCCGCCGTGTACCAAGGCAACAGCCACTCGCTTGACGCGTACGAGTTGACGAACGACCTTCCTCGACGAATGTTTGCCGAAATGGCCGGCTGGCCGATATCCACACCGTTGTCGATGATGGCCACTTTGGTTCGCAGGCCCAGTTCGTCGATCTCCTCCTGGGTCAGCCTGTTATCATTAACCTTTGTTCCTTGGTTGGTAGCGGTATTCATCTTGTTATCTCTGGCAACGACCATGTCTTGGACGGCTTTGAAAGCGACGAAGAATCTGCAGCAAACCAAGGTAAGCAAGTGTATGTGGTCTCTGGAGAAGCTGGTTCTTACTGGTCTGAGACAGGTACTGGGGTGTAGTTGTCCAGTTTGCGTGGTGTGCGGGGATAGCCTGTCTCGACCTTAACTTGCGGTACCCTTTTTTTCTGCGCTTCGAGCTCGTCTTTTTGCAAGTCGAGCCTCTTGTTAATACGGGTCTTCAGTGTTTCCACTTCAGGAAGCAAGGTATGTTGCTGCTTCCACTATTTAGCGTCATTCGATGCAAGTGCAAGACGTTTGAGATAATAGGCGCCAGTCATTATGTGGGTAGGTGAGGAAACACTCAATACGTACTGAATCTTGTGTCATGACGACGATTTTTACATCCATCAGCTGCAGACAAGTTAGTTTGCAGTCGCGACAAAGGGGGAAATCCTGCAATAGGCGATAGATACCTCTTTCAGTGTGTAAATTCCTTCGTCTAGGCTCGTCCAATGATGGATCACACCCCAGTGCCCTGTCGAGTACAGTCGCAACTTGCACAGCTGTGAACTGCTGCCATGCTCTGTGCTCTGTCGGAATGGATCCAAATCCATGTTATACTTCTCCCAGTCAAGATCTTCAATGTCGAACTGCTTCACGAATCTGGCGATATCCTTGTCGGGCATCGGTCTGCTTAGATTGTCCCTTGCGACCAACTTGATGATTTTGGTCACCTTGAATCGCTGCTGCAGCGCATCGAAAAGTTTTTTAACCGCATCGTGGGTCCGTCCCGGATCTCCTACCGACATATCTGGCAGTTGCACGTACGAGAGCATGTCTGCAAACTCCAGGCACTTGTCGCGTGGCTCCCAATTTTCCACGCATTTACCCAGGTCGTTCACTTGCGCTTGCGGTCCCAGGAAATCAAAGTCGGAAAGGTCCAGGTGCGCAATCTTGTCTGTGGGTTTTTTTCATCGTTAGCGGTGCTTTCGGTGTGATCGACTGCATTCAATGCAGACTGGACCGGGCCATCAGACCTTGAAGCGACGTATCTGCGAAGTCAGGTATCAAATGTCAGCCTTGATACTGAATACTCATCTCTCCTATACATGTATAGGTTAGGATGAACTCACCGCCAACGGTGGCCCTCTCGTAGTCCTGAGCGGTGTGCAGTTCGCGGGTGATGGCTGCACGTATTTTCTGGCGCAGAGACGTCAGTATTGACATGCGGGCCTTCACGGCCTCAACCGGCTCTTTGCTCTTCGTTAGTAGCCATTTCTCCGCTTCAACTGCTAGTGTATAAGGGGGGATTTCATTGACCCGCTCGGCGCCAAGGAGGTGCTGGCTCATGTCGCCGCAGGCTTTTGTCAAGGCAGTGACAGGATCGGCCTCCACCAGAATTGACAAAATGTCGTGGGCATTCTTTGAGACGGCACCTCCCAGTGTGCCTGATTGCATCAAATCCGACTTCTCCAGCTTTGACTTGACAACGGATATGACGAGGTCGTGGAGGGGATAGCTTTTCGTTCCGCGCCCGCCCTCGCGAGGAATCTCCAGCAACTTCTTCGACGCTTTGGTGAGCATCTTCACCTCCGCGGAGAACAGTTGGTCGATCGAGATTGCCAGCGCGGTTCTCTCCGCCTCGTCTCGGCTCTGAATTACATCGTCGTGCATTTCCTTGCCGCCCTGCACGGCCATCAATCGGGTGAGGAGCGCTTCCATGACCTCCGGGGAGCCCTGCGTCGCGACAAGGTGCAAAGCTGTCTGTTTGGTGGGCCAGGGGTATTCTAGATTGAGGATGACCGAAAAATGATGTTTGACAAGAGTGACGGCGAAGGCAGTCCACCTCCTCTGGGAAATCTCGTAATCCGCTCTGTCCTCTTCATCCTCTTCCTCATCTCGGGCCCATCGTCTGTCCTTGTTTTGCTCGAGCAATGATTCATGAAAACATGCTCTAATCATAGGCTGGCTTTTAAGGGCACGAACGAAACCCTCGATGATTGGGTATCCCAACCCATCATGTCCGAGTGGAAGAGCCCCGAAGAAGGCTTTTAGTTCGTGCCCGAGATGGTCTCGAAAAATGTCTACAGCGAACTTCTCGGCACAAATTTTGTTCTTGAATTGGTCGAGTTGCTACCAAGTGTGGTTGTTAGCTCTTCGCCCGCCTGAGCCACGCTTATTAGCTGTTTCCGGAATTGACTCATTCAGCACTTACATCGAACTCCCTCATCCACATATCTGCCAGTTTCCACACCTCCTCCTTCTCGCTGCCCTTCTTCTGGGCAACCAGGAGCTTTTTTCTGATCTGACCCAGCTCCGAGTCCTCCTGGTCTGAGATAGCCATTTTCTATAACAGTCACGAATAAAGAAGCCGATTGAATGACTGAATTCGGCACACTGAACAGGTTCAGTGGAACTCGAACTCGAAGAGGTGGAATTTTCGAACAAGACCAAAAAAAAGGGGTCGGATTTACCCATCCAGCCTCCCGTCAATCTCTGTGCCGCGCCCCGGGTGCGGGATTAGTTACCCCGCTGCAAGCCTCACCAACCTCATCGCCAGGCTCTAATCTCATTGGTTTGGCTAACCGCCAACCAGAAAGCCCCGATGCAGCTGGGCTGATTTGGCTTAGGACAGGTGCCTAGTCAAGAGTCACGCCATTTTGGCATATCTGACCCCGGTCAGCGAAACTAAACTCATCAGCTCTCAGCAAGGCTCTGCCTGCGCGACTTCATTCCAACAACCGCATCATCCACTGCTACCCCTGGAAACCATACTCACCTGAACTCCACCCTTCCGAACAGCAGTTCAATCGAACATCCAGCGCCATGGACTCAACCGTGACCTCGCCATTTGATGAGCCCGTGGACTTTGTCGAAGACCACACAGAACAGGGAACAGACCACACCTACATCGGGGACCCTATCTTCCAACGCGAAACCACCGGATTCGCATCCACGGTGACGGATCAATATGTTCTTCACGGCCAGTGGGGCAAGGATAAGGAGACGCCCGCAAGCCTTCTCGTGTTCCAGTTCCAACTCCGCAGCAACTCGGCCTCCAAGGGGAGTCGTCGATTCCGCAAGGCCTCCATTCGTCTCACCTTCAAGTCCCAGTCCGGCATCGCGGCACAAGACCCCGCCATTCGCTCCTATGCCCCGACACAGGACGGTGTAAATCGCTTGATTCCCAGCAAAGTCATCAGGGAGAACGAGCGCCATGGTGCCGCCCTCGCTCGCGCTCAGTTGGGGCCGGCGCCAGTCGGCGTAGGTTTCACTTACGACACCAAGGATATCTTCAAGTGGGAAAAGAACTTGTATGCCAACATCAGCGCCAGTATCTCCACCAGCGGTAACGAGAGGGCTCGGAAAGGCTACAACGTCATCGAATGGACCATCACCGAGAACCCCCGTGAGAAGCAAATCCCAACGACCTTCCAGCTGGCCGTTCTCTTGGAGCGAAACAATGACAAGCCCTTTTTCGTCCAGGCAGAGAGAGACTGCTCCGTGGACGCCCTCTACGCCATCGTGGAGACCCTGAAGGATGGCACTCAGGCCCTGAGCAAGCTCGTCGGAAGCAAGAAGCCCGTCAGGATCTTCGAGCCTAAAGTCGAAAAGGAAATTGGAAGGCTCGATTATCCTGAGAGTCCAAATCTCGCTGCGGGGGAACTGGGGCTGCTGAGCGAAGGCAGGGAGATCGACCGGTTTGCGTCCATCCACGTAGCGGAGCTGGTTGAACCTCGCAGCATCCACGGCGGAATCGCCTTAACTGGTGATGGACAGAAGCAGGATGACGCAAACCGGGCAGAGGCCGGCCAGGGGCAAGGAGGCGACAAGGATGGTGGAGGGGGCAAGGAGGAAGGAAAGGAGGACGGGGAGAAAAAGGATGAGGAAGGGAAAGACGGAGAAGGAAATGACAGAGAAGGCGAGGGTGAGGTTGACGAGGAAGCTAAAATGACAGAAGCCGAACACGGTGCCGCCGGAGATGCCGAGGAATAACCTCAATTGTCCGAGGTAGTCGCAACACGGTCGAGATTCCATTTTTTATGCTCGCGCTTAGTTCCGAATCCGAGCCCATTTTCTTGACGTATCTCCTTAGATCTGATTTCGTGACTGATATCCAGGCCGAGAAGTGTGGCGACACAGAGCTACTCGTCTGAGGTCACGTTTTCACATGACCAACACCGGTGTGCGCTCATCAGCCACTGGCCACTGTAAGGGTTCCATTCGCACTCCCAAACTGGTCACGGATCCACGGAATTTGCCCAACCGTCCCAAACGTGATGTTACCCGCGAGAACAACCCTAATAACATCGTCAACTATTTGCACCTTTCTCTCGACTACCGGAGATCTGACATACCCATCCTCAATATAGTGAGAAATCCGAATCGTGAACCGAGCGTAGAATTCCGGAATCTTGACAAGCGCAAAGGTGTAACCGCTACCTCCGCACTTGAGCTCCGGTGACGGAAGCGTGAAGTTGGCGGCGTCGCACCTGGCGCCTCGAAGAGGTTGCGGAATTATCATCGCGAGAGCTGTGAAGTAAGACTCGAGTTCAATTTTGGCCATCGGCGACCTGGTGCGGAAGATGCAACGTTACGATGCTCAGCTTGCTTAGAGGAAATAGCCGAGAAGCGGTGCTGGAACCTCGCGTGCCGGTGCAGCTACCATCCTTCGACTCAGCTACGCACCGCTGAACCTAGCGAGCCTCAATTCCGATAGTTCAAATAGATGCATCTGCATCTTCAAAAGGGCGTGGATTGGCAACGGGTAACCGGGGATCTGTCGTGTCAGAAATTTCGAGGTTCTCCTGCGAGGATCTGGGAAAATCTGAGAGGAGGGAAGTGACGAAGTGGCCTTGCCATCCAGCCTTGCCCATCCTACACATTTTCTGGGAAGGGACGTGTCCCCTTTGAGGAACGGATCAAAAGAACCAAGTTTCTTCGCTTGCTTCCGCAGGTAATTAACTGACAAAAATGCCACCAATGGCACAGGATCCCATCACCCCTATCTCCCCTCCCAGAAAACACGCGAGAACTGCAGAAAGCGCAAAAATGCAGGATCATGGTAAACCGCATTTCGAACATCACAGGGCAAAATCTTATCCCGCCCACTATCCCGGGAAATTCGATTCGCCATCTCCAAGACCTCAGCAAACACACGGGCGATAACCCTGCAAATCCCCGCAACGCAATCGTCGTCGAACCTCACAGATCCATTCTGCACCTCAAACCTAGACAGAAACTTCTTAATGCGTCCAGTCACCTCGACGTAGTCGAACCCAGGGATCAACTTCGCGTCCGGCTTCACGAAGCTAGGATGGTAAAACCCATCACCACTTTCTGGACCACTCCGCGAGTTCGTTGGAAACAATGCCTCAGCGGCCGCAGAGAGATCGAGATTGGCCATGCGAGGAACAACCTTGTGCTCCAGGTAGCTCAATGCCATCTCGTTGATGAGGTCATACAACGGCTCCCTCCAGGGCTCGACGATCCCAATAGAGTTGGAGTTGGCCGTGATGTCGGGTGCGTCTTCCTCTGCACCCTCGCCGATCTCGTCGCGGTATCTGGTGTTGTAGTAGCCCCAGTCGTAGCGGTTGGTCACCAGGATCCGTCCCGCTTCCGTTTTCTCGTCGTTCACGAAACTTCCGCTGTCGTGCTCGTATGGGGAGCCAGAGACCCAGAGGATCTTGCCCATCTCGGCAGCGGGATCCACAGAGTCGTGGGCGACGAACCAGGCGACGACCTCGTTGTTTCTGAGGTCAACGAGCCGGTACGCGTTCCATGTGCCGCTGAGAGCTGCGATGTTGAATTGCAGTGGGTGGACCACGACGGTTCCGGAGGCTTGGGATTGAAGTGTGGGGAAGCCGTTCACAGGCGGTGCCAAGGCGCCATCGTAGATGTTGTGCAGGGCGCCAAAGCAAATGCGGCCCGAGGTGACGGTGATGGGCTTGAAGGGTTCTGGGTTCTTCGCCATGGTGGGAGTGTCTTTCAGGGAACTTATAGTGAGGAAAGCAGACACAAAATCGAAGACGAAAAAAAAACAAAAACAAATGGACAGAATAAATACTGAAGAAACGAATGCCAATCGAAGACAAGCCGTGTGGTTCCACATCGTCAGGCAACAGTGGGTGGTGATCGGTGTGTTCGGTCCGTGCACCAGGCACCTTTCCCCTGGGAAGCGTCACCAGATCTGATATGACCGTTTGTTGAACCATCAGCAACGTCAAAGATGAGCTAACGGATATTATATTGAAAGCACTGGATTTCATCCATGGTGGCTACTTGCTACCTAGAGAGGCAGGAAAGAGAGACCAAATATTCGCACAAGGTCACTGTGGTACCGGTGTTGTTGCGGTGGTTTGATCAAGATTATTGGGCATTGTTCTCTGGTTCAAAGAAGTCACTACGCAGCGTTTGTTTGTAAAACTGTGAACGGAGTGCGCATCCGTTGAGCACCGGAGATACGGCAGGTATTGTGGATCTCCCAAGACCCGGCACCCCGGGACCCCAGGGGTTCGGTCGCGGCCACGCTTCGCTGCCGAAGATCCGCCTTTCTCCAAGTGGGTCTGGGGAACCGCCAGTGCGGATCTCGGTAACTTTACTGCCTTCAGCGGGGAAACAACAACGGGATCTCAAAAAGCAGGGTGGCTTCACCTAACTATTACAGATCCAGCGCTTATGAATATCAATTCTGCTCAAAAGACGCAGTTGAGAGTTTTCCGTCAAACAGCGAACAGCTTGAAACCATTTCACGTTCAGTGCCCAAGACGAATGCCCAACTCCGTTTGCTGACCCCTGAATTCCACAATCCCCACTTGCGAACAAGCCCCCTGACGCGTTGCGACACGCGATTCAGTCAGTGATCACAAGACTAAAGATCCCACGACGCAACAAACTTCCCATATATCCCAAAACCTCCGCCCTCCCAACTTTACATAATCAACCCGACCAACCAACCAACCTCCATTCGTGTCTAGTCTTCATCGCCGCGCCCCAAAATGCCCCTCCGCTTCCCCCCCACCGCCCCCCAGCTCCAGCTGTAAATTCGGCGCCAACGAACGCAAACACTCGGTCCTCATAAACCTCTGCAAACGTGACATGTCACCACCCCCCGGCACCTTCGGAATATGCCCCACCCACGGCGCCCTCTGGAACCCCGAAGTCGAAGCCCTCCTCTGGGACAACCACCCCTTTTGCTGCCCCAAATTATTCTGCGCCAGCGAGAACATCGATACCATGCCCTGGGATAGGGGCGCCCAGGAAGATGGACCGAGTTATGACATGACGGATATACCACTAAAGGGACAAGACGAGGGGACGATCCCTGTGTATAACACGTGCGATGAGGTACTGACCCATTTCTCAATCCACGGGGTTGGTGACTGAGAATGATTTGGCCCCCTTCTTAATCAGTAGCTCCCTAATCTCGCCCATCTCACCTATCAGGTCTTTCTTATAAAAGACACTGAGAACCTCGGGACGCTCCGCTACATGAAGCGGGCTCTTTCCATGAAGCGTTGTCAATTTCACCCCCAGACCAGTGTCTGGCCCGCATTCTATGCCGTCAGCCTCACCACAGCTGTTAGGGTCGGCGTTGGCCTCCAGTAAGGCTCGAACATCTACCACCTCACAATTCGCCACCGCAATTTGAAGGGGTGTGACACGGTACCCTCCTGCATTGGGGTCCGCACCTAACTGCAACAGCCATTTTACCACACCGAAACTTCTTTCATTAACGTCAGATCGCACATAGTATTGGATGCCGGAGTAATTCGCGAGTACCGCCGTAGGGTGAATACGTGGCGGCCATGGTTCCTCGAGAAGTCTCGTATAAAGAAGTCGCAGAGCGACAGCTCTTGCGTCGAGAGCGCAAGAACACTGTGCAAAAAAGTTGACCAATGTTCCGCTGAACTTGACTTGACGTCACCTGACGGGATCCGCTGCAACGTCGATCCTGTTGAATGACACGGCTATCTCTGCCCCGATTAGGCTTGAAGGATGAATTGAACTTAACAACTTGCTGGCTATGTCAATGTAGCCGCCGAAGCAAAGCCTTCCCGTCCTGCAGCACACATCTTAGGAAGCAAATCGAACAAACGTTTGATCCTGTCCTTGGGCTAAACTTCAGCTATAAAGTTCAGATAAAAATGGCCGACCTTGACGCCGTTGCCCTGTCGGCCCCATCATTTCCATCATCGCACTGACCTTCAGCATCGGTCAGCTCCTCTAGTAATACTTTACCACCGCAGATGGTTACCGTCGCTATCTCCCCTTAGTCATGGGCCGCTAAGGGACGAAATCTGAACGATAATGGCAATGGCACGAGTTCCGCTTCAAGACCATTTAATACGTACCAGATATCTCGCTGCGTAAATTAACCTTATTTAAGGGGGACGTAGTCGCTTTATCTGCAATCTGAGACGAGGATTGGCGGAAAATAAGGCACTTACATACGCAGTATTTGTTTAATAATGATGATTCTTATAGTTGGTATAAGAAATTAATACAAATTACAGTTAACATAGATGTTGGAATTAACACGTATTACTATATCCAGCTACTGCCCTGGACGATTCGTGTGACGACCCTGCAGGCCGTCACTTGGGCCGGAGCGGCCCGACGAATCCCCCGCATAAGGAACAGTGCAGGAGGACAGTACGCACAGTACTGCGCACTGGGCCAGGGGTGCAAAGACCCGAAGCCTTTACGACTAACCAGCAGCTGCTCAGTTTTGGCAGGAGTGCTCACCTACTGAGCATCTGAGAAACCTCTGAGCAGGGAGTGCTTAGTAGCAGGTTGCTCAGTTCCTCACTGAGTAACAGGCCACTAAGTAAGGTATAAGGTACCTCTGGCTAGTTAGTATAGATAGTTATAGTTGTGCCTATAACCACCGTGAGGGACTCTAGTTCCTCACGCTAATATTCAATTATTCATTTATATCCTACTGTTCAGACTCACCTCTGTACATTATAGTGACAACGACCTACAGTGACATTAAACCCCCCGTTTAAAAGTGTTAACTTAATAAGCCGTCTTCGGAACGCTCCCTACCTGTTAGCGTCCTGCTATACGTTCTGTCTTAACCCACACCAGTCCTTTCAAGGCCTGTGTCGGGTGCAGGTTGTAATACGATATTAGCGTTTAGTTCTGAACGCTGTTTGTTAAATTCCCAGACACTACCTCTTTCCCATTAATATGTTAACTTTCAGAAAAGGTAAGGAGATTAAAGAGGCGTAAACCTAACCTTAGCTTCTTACTATTAATAAGTTAGCTGCACGCTTTAAGGACTTAAACCTTAATTAACAGGGACTGGTTAAAGAACTTAATAAAACTTTCCCTAAAGACACTAAGAGCTATATCGGTTTTATTAAAAAACTTTAAGCTTAACTTAATACTGTTAAGTTAAAGAATAATAACTTTAAGGGCTTATAGAAGAAATAAGTAAAGCTCCCCTTACTATTATACTTTAAGGGAGACTTTACGTAACTGGAGTCCTAAATAGCCTAGCTCTAGAGTTATATTACCTATTACGATAATGTGACGACCCTGCAGGCCGTCACTTAGGCCAGAGCGGCCCGACAAATCCCCCGCACAAGGAACAGTGCAGGAGGACAGTACGCACAGTACTACGCACTGGGCCAGGGGTGCAAAGACCCGAAGCCCCTACGACCAACCAGCAGCTGCTCAGTCTTAGCAGGAGTGCTCACCTACTAAGCATCTGAGAAACCTCTAAGTAAGGAGTGCTCAGTAACAGGTTGCTTAGTTCCTCACTGAGCAATAAACCACTAAGCAAGGTACAAGGTACCTTTAGCTAGTTAATATAGATAGTTATAGTTATACCTATAACTACCGTAAGGGATTTTAGTTCCTCACGTTAGTATTTAATTATTCATTTATGTCCTACTGTTCAGACTCACCTCTATACATTATAGTAACAGCGACCTACAGTAACATTAAACCCCCCGTCTAAGAGTGTTAACTTAATAAGCTGTCTTTAAAACGCCCCCTACCTGTTAGCGTCCTGTTATACGTTCTGTCTTAACCTGCACTAGTCCTCTTAAGGCCTGTGTTAGGTGCAGGTTGTAATATAATATTAACGTTAAAGTTTTAAATACTGTTTATTAAACTTTTAGATATTACCTCCCTTCCACTAATATATTAACCTTTAGAAAAGGTAAGGAGATTAAGGAGATGTAAGCTTAACCTTAACTCCTTATAATTAATAAGTTAGCTACACGCCTCGAAAACTTAAACCTTAATTAGTAGGGACTGGTTAAGGAACTTAATAAAGCTTTCCCTGGAGATATTAAAAGCTGTATCGGTCTTATTAAAAAACTTTAGGCCTAACTTAACGCTGTCGAGCTGGAGAATAACGACCTTAAAGGCTTACAGAAGAAACGGGTGAAGCTTCCCTTACTGTCACGTTTTAAGGGAGACTCTGCGTAGCTAGAGTCTTAGATAGCCCAGCTTTAAAGTTATGTTACTTATTACGACGAGCAGTTCTTTAAGGAAGAAGGAAAGGTCAGGTTTACGGGAGCCTTACTAGATAGAGTAGCCGTTTACTAATATAAACCTTATGTGAAGATAATTAACGACCTCTTTATAAATAGAGTGTGTAAAGAGGCCCCTGAGACTTAGGCTCTTTTCGATAACTTTAACGTTTTTATCGACTAACTCCGGACTGAGTTTAGAGAACTGGATGCTTTTAGGCGGGCCGAATAACGCCTTATGGCCTTAAGGCAGATGTCTTCAGTCTTTGATTTCTCCATACGCTTTAAACTGGAAGTAGTAAAGATTAAGCTTAGTTAAGAAATCCTGGTAATACTGTTCTGGAGCAGCTTAAAGGAGCACGTTACTGGAGACCTTTACTAAGAAGATTGACTGGATCGCCTTTAAGAACTAGTTAAGATGGCTATTAAGGCCAATAACTGGTATTATAATCACTACTATTAAAAGAACTTTTAGAAAGAACAGACCCTTTATTAACTTAAAAAGGGAAACTAGTTAACCGTAACAGGTTATTACCCTGGACTAATAGACATTAATATAGTAAACTGTTAAAATCGACTTAACTGTGATAAACCTTAACGATAATAACAGTAAAAGCAGTTTAAGGACCTGTCCTAGGTTTAGTGCTTTAACTATGGTAAGAAAGGTTATATAGCGTAGCAGTGCCTATCGTTAAAGTAAATCGGTTAGAAGCTGGTTTTAGAAGGAGGAAAACACGTTAGGTTTAACTTAGGAGACGTCTATATTAAGATGGCAGGTAATAAGGAAGACTACTCTTAGATAGATAAATGTGAATTAGGAGATAAGGGAGAGAAAGAAGAGGAACTTTAAGACGTAGTGTACCTAGTCTTTAAGGGTGTCTTAGAAGAGTTAGCTACGGAAGTGTAAGTTGCAAAAGACTAACTTTAAGGTGGAAACTTGGAATTACTAGAGGTGTAGGTTGCGGAAGACCGACTCTAGGAAGAAATATTCCGGTTAGCTGTTACAGGCTTTAAAAACCTTACCTTATAAGCCTAAGAACTAAGGAAGTCTAAGACGGACCTTAACTTAGAAGTTATTAAGATAGTAAAAGGAGTCGAAGAATTAGCCCTTTAGGCTACTTAAGTGGTAAAGTAAGCTTTAAAAGGTAAAAGAGAATAAACTGAGAGAATTAAATTGGAGAAACGAAAGTTCTTTTTAACAGTACCCCTTAAGACTTTTAAGCACTTTAAGTACGCTAAGTGGATCAACACCCTCACCTCCTTAAAAGAAGGATAGCTTAGGTGGCTGCCCCGCATTAAAGCCGGTGTGCCTTGGACTGGTACCTTAAAGGTTCCCTGAGAAGGCACGAAGTAAGTATATTAACAGAAGGTCTAGGAGCTAGAGGAGAAATATTAAAAGTTAGTAGATGAAATAGAGGACCTGTAAGTTAAAAGCCTTACTGTAACGTTAAAGGATAAAGTAGTAGAAATCAGGTTAAAACTTTATAACAGAGTTTACTTTACTAATTAACTTAAATACTAACTTGTTAAAGAAGACTATTTTATAGAAAAATAAGCTAGGTTACTGTTACCTAAGTTCTGGGAAGAGGTTTGGGAGAAATAACGCACCTGGAGATAAGTGGAGGAAGAGAAGAAATAAGGCACTATTTCCCCCGTTCTGTACTTTATAACTGTAATACTAGCAGTTAACATCGACTATCCTAATTACAGAGATATACTGTAGATTGATTACGTGTATAATAATTACGCTTTTAACTGGTATTATAAGCTTAAGGCTCTTTATAACTACTTCCTAAGTATATAAAGATAGGATTACGTTATTATAAGGGTAGAGTTAGAACCGGCTTATTACCAAGTCTCCTACTCCCTAATAAGAGAGTCTAGTAACAAGTAGAAGGTTACTATAGTTAATTAGACTCCCATTACATGTTAGTGAGGAGGGGTGTTTAATAACTGCCTAGTTGTAACGTGCTTGTTGCATCTTAATGGAAAAGTTAGAGAGTAGTAGAAGCGGGAAGACTATTAACGGATCTAAGAGTAAAAAGACATTACTGTAATCTAAGCCCGCAGAGTGTATTATCGACTTATTAAAGACTTTAGGAATATTATACTGTTTAAAGTCGACTGGACGCTAAAGCGTGAAAATTTAGGAAAGGTTAATCGTTAGGTTTATTAGAGCTACTTGTTTTTCTAGAAGGAATTAGGAAAAGGTTACAGGCCTTTTAGAAAGGCTGGAAATTAGTAGTTTACTAGTTAGTAAAAACCTTAAGAAGAAGGAGAGGCACTTAGAGGTTAGGCTGTATAAGACTTTAAGGACAGATAATTACTATAACTTAGATGTTAAAGGAGTATAAGTATTACTCCGTTAAGTGTCGATATAACAGATAGGAGAGGGAGGCTATTTAGGGTAAGAGTAGTGATTGATAACGGGAGTGCTTCTAACCTAGTGCACCCTTTACTAATTAACTAAAGGAAACTCCTTAACGAAGAGTATAAGGAAGCTATTCTTATTTAGAATAAAGAAGGAGGCCTGTATTAGTATAATAACGGTAAGGTTACCCACTACTTATTACTCCTGATTAAAGTGGACGGGGATAAATAATAAGTAAACTTTAACGTTACATTAATAGTAGGGTATAACATGATCCTAGGTCTACCCTAGCTGGAAAAGTATAACCCTGTGATTAACTGGAGGAGTGGCTACCTCGCCTTTGGCAAGTCCCCTAACTGTAATTATTGTTTGGAAAAAGCTAAGAAGGTACTAAACCGTTTTAAAGATGCATAAAGCACTTAGAAGTATACTAAACCCTTAGAACTAAGTACGGTTTGGGTTAAGTTTATTAAGACAGTTAAAGGATTAGAAGGTTTACTGTATTACCTAAATAACAATTTAGAAGGTGGAAAGAAGTAAGAAGCTGATTTATAGATAAGTGAAGAAGTTAACTTATTTAAGGTACCTATAGAATATAGGAAGTTTACCCTATTTCGAAAAAAGATACTGTAATTACTGGATTACAGACTATAGGATTATGAAATTAAGCTGAAGCTGGGAGCAAAGCTCTACAGCTTCTAACCCTACTACTTAAACTCCCAGCAGGCTAAAGCCCTGCGGGAGTATGTTGATGAGAACTTAAAAAACGGGTTTATTGTGGAGTTTTAGTCCCTAGCAGGGTACTTAGTGCTGTTTGTCTTAAAGAAGGGAGACAGTAAGTTACGTATAGTTATTAATTACTAAACGTTAAATGAGGATACGATTAAGAATCGTTACCTATTACCACTTATTACGGAGATGTGAGAACGGATTGTTAAAGTAAATTAGTTCTTTAGCTTTAATTTCCCTATAAGATTTAATTACGTTAAAGTAAAGGAGGAGGACGAGTATAAAACGGCTTTTCAGACTTGTAATAGGTATTACTAGTACTGTGTTATACCGATGGGATTGATAAACGCCCTTATAACCTTTTAAGGCCTTATCGATAGTGTTTTTTACCCCTTCCTTGATAAGTTTGTCTTTATGTATTTAGATAACGTTTTAATTTACTTTGAAACTTTAGAGGAATACTGAAAGCATATACAATAAGTTCTAACAGCTTTTAAGAAGGTAAAGCTAATAGTAAATTTAGAAAAGAGCTACTTTTATATCTAGGAACTGAACTATTTAGGGTTTAGAGTAACCCTTAGAAGGCTTGAAATGTAATTAGAGAAGACAGAGGTAGTTAGGGACTAGCCTACTCTGAAGAATTAAAAAGAGTTATAAGCCTTTATCAGCTTTACGAACTTCTATTGCTGTTTTATTAGGTACTTTGTGAAAGTCGTAAAACTACTTTATAAACTCACAGGTGAGGGAAAGCCGTTTAAGTAAACTGATAAATAGCAGAAGACGTTTAAAGACCTTAAGCACACCTTCATTACAGCTCCAGTCCTAGCCCTTCCCGATTTCTTAAAGCTTTTCTAAGTTAAAACAGACTCTTTAGAGTTCGTAATTAGTAGAGAACTTAGCTAAGTTTAGGACGATAAGAAACACCACCTAGTTACCTTCTTATTAAAAGGAATCTATAGCCCTGCCTTATGATATTTAATTTATAATAAGGAACTAATAGTAATTATTTAGTATTTTGCTGAGTAGGTGCCGTATCTAAGCGGTATAGAAGAACCGGTTTAAGTCTTTTCAGATTATAATAACTTTTAGTACTTCCTAACGAAGGAACTTAGCTTACAGTAAGCACGATAGGTAGAATTGATAGCCCTGTTCCACTTCCAGATCTATTACGTTAAAGGAAAAGATAATAAGTAAGCTAATACTCTTAGTTAGAGACAGGACTATAAGGATACTAACCCAGTCCTAATCCCTGTCACTATATTTAATAAAGTAAAGAACAGCACGTTAGAACATACATTATAAATGTCAGACGACTAGACGCTAGAATAAACTATTAATATCTATATAAACTTATAGATAGAGTATAATATCTATTAGTAATAATAGGACTTTTAAGTAAGAAGGTTAGTGGAAAGAACTTACAAGTATAAGTGCCCTTTAGGAGACTTCTTAAGGCACGTGTAAGATTATAATAAGGAGTACCTGAAGCATTTAAATTATAATGAAATTAGTTATCAGCTAAAATTGTTACTAAAAGGCATAGACAGTATACCTGAATTAGGAGTAAAGCTTTGGTATTAAGAGAAACTGTACATTTATAACCTAGATAAACAAAAGGAGTACGTCTAGCAGGTCTATAAGTCTCGATTTAAGAGACATATAGGTTAAGTTAAGACTCTTACGTAAGCCTAATAGGTATACGCCTTCCTGGGAATAAAGAAGTTAGTTAAGGAAGTGGTTGATAACTGCAACGTCTGCTACTGTAAGTAGAATCGGTAGCATAAGCCTTATGGACTTCTTAAACTACTCCCTATACTATAAGTGTTATAAAGTTTAATCTTACTTAACTTCGTTACTAAGATTCTAGAGTTTAAGGACCCTATTACAGGAGTTACTTATGATTAAATCCTCGTGGTAGTTAACAGATTGACGAAATAAGCTTACTTTCTGCTAACTTTAAAGGGTATAACAGTAAAGTAACTTATTTATATCTTTAAGAAAGAGGTAGTTTTATAACACCTTTAGCCAGATAACATCGTTACAGATTAAGATAAGCTAATTGTGTTAAAATTCTAGCAAGGGCTAATGTAGAGAATGGGTGTGAAAAGTAAGCTTTTAACAGCATTTTACTTACAGACGGATAACTAAACGGAATAAGTTAATTAGATACTTATAATATATCTTTAAGCTTATGTTAACTTTAAATAAGATAATTAACTTAAGCTGTTACTAACAGCACAGATAGCTTATAACATAATGTTAGTTAAGTTAATAAGTATATTACTATTCTTCATTAATTATAGTAAGGAGCCTAAGCTCTGTTGAGGCCTGCTTATGGGCGCCCCCTGAGCTGCAGTCCGTGTAGACTGGATATAGGAGCTGTATAACTATTTATAAGCTGAACTTAAGTTTACACGCGAACGAATGAAGAAGTTTACTAATAAATACCGAATTAAGTAACTAGTGCTTAAAAAAGGACTTTATTATAATAGTAAATAAGTTAAGGGATTAACTCTTTAGGAGGGGGATTACGTTTATTTTTTTTTACGAAACCTGCATTTGAAACGGCCTAGTAAGAAGCTTAACTTTAAAAGGTACGGACTATTCTAGATTAAGAAAAAGGTTGCTACCTTTAATTATGAACTAGACTTACCTGTTAGTATAAGAGTGCGGATTAAGGTTTTTTATATCTCACTTCTAAAACCTGCCTTAAAAGGAGTTCCTTTAGAAAAGAAGATCGAGATCGACGCTGACGAGGATAAGTACGACGTTAAGGAAGTTGTGGATTTACGAAAGAGAAAGAATATGTTTAAGTATCTTATTAAGTGGTTAGATTATAGCTTTAAGAGTAACTTGTAGGAGCTAGTCAAAAATTTTAAGTGCTTAAACTTAATTGCGGAGTTCTACTAGAAAAATCTAGACTGATTAAAACTAATAATAAGAACTAGAAATAAGATAAAACCTGACATTTAAACTACCGTATTGAAGAGTAAGATTACTATAGGACTTAGAACTTAAGAAACAGTAGGAAACTCCTTAATAAGTATAGAAGGACATTTGCTAGAACTTTGGCTAGGGTTGTAAGGACCTTAGACCTAATAAGGAGGCTGGGCCTCCGGAGCCCCTGGAGCTTTACTAGCACCGTTAAAAAAAAAAAAGTCAGTAAAAAAAAACAATAAATACGCTGTCGTTACATTACAGAACCGTAGGAGGAAAGAAGTTATAAACTAAGTTAAGAAGAGGTTATCGGCTATAGCGATCCCCTAGAAAAAGAACTGGCAGGTGTTCCTACTAAAAAACCTCCCTAGTTGAAAAACTTATTAACCTTAGGAGGAGTAGCTAGATAAGCCTCCTCTTGTTCCTGGAAACGAAGGATCTTTACCTCCCGACTAAACGTAGAAAAAGCTTGCTTCTCTGTATAACGGCGTTAAGTTTTAATCCGTTTAAGTTAAGCAGCAGCTTTACAGAGCTTTTAGGTTTTTAACTCTAAGTTCTACATAGTAGTGTTATACTCTGTGTTAAGACAGCGCTTCTTAAAAAGGAGCTATTAAAGGAAGGCGTTATTATAACTAAACGTGTCGTACGAAGACGAAGCTCCTATTAGTAAACATTTAGAGTAACTGTCTAATTATGCTGTAATAAGATAAGAAAGCGATTTTAAAGAATAACGATTATAAAGTAACATTTGCGATTTAAAAGTTAAAGTAAAGTCTGTAAGGTTACGATAACGAGAGGTGCTGTTTTTCGAAATGCGCTTTTATATATAGTTAGTAGGTATAGTTACGTTAAGAAAGAAAGAACGCTCTTATTAAGGTTTTTTGTGGAAAAAGAACGTTAAAGAGGGGGAATTGTGTAACGACCCTGTAAGCTGTCACTTAGGCTAGAGTAGCCTAACGAATCCCCTATATAAGGAATAGTGTAGGAGGACAGTACGTATAGTATTACACATTAGACTAAGGGTGTAAAGACCTAAAGCCCCTATAATTAACTAGCAGCTGCTTAGTCTTAACAGGAGTGCTTACCTACTAAGTATCTAAGAAACCTTTAAGTAAGGAGTGCTTAGTAATAGGTTATTTAGTTCCTTACTGAGTAATAAGCCATTAAGCAAGGTATAAAGTACCTTTAGCTAGTTAGTATAGATAGTTATAGTTATGCCTATAACCACCGTAAGGGACTCTGGTTCCTTACGTTAGTATTTAATTATTCATTTATGTCTTACTGTTCAGACTTACCTTTATACATTATAGTAATAGCGACTTACAGTGACATTAAACCCCCTGTCTAGGAGTGCTAGCTTAACAAGCCGTCTTCAGAACGCCCCCTACCTATTAGCGTCCTGCTATATGTTCTGTCTTAACCCGCGCCAGTCCTCTCAAGGCCTGTGTCGGGTGCAGGTCGTAATAGATAAGTAGTTCTTTAAAGAAGAAGGAAAGGTTAGGTTCACTAAAGCCCTACTAGATAGAGTAACCGCTTACTAATATAAACCCTATATAAAGATAATTAATAACCTCTCTATAAATAGAGTATAAAAGGAAGCCCTTAAGACTTAAGCTTTTTTTAACAACTTTAACGTTTTTATTAACTAACTCCAAACTAAGTTTAAAGAACTAGACACCCCTTAGCAGGCTAAGTAACACCTTATAGTTTTAAGGCAGATATCCTTAATTCTTAAATTCTCCACACGTTTTAAGTTAAAAGTAGTGAAGATTAAGCTTAGTTAAGAAGCCTTAATAATACTATTTTAAAATAGTTTAAAGGAACACGTCACTAAAGACCTTTACTAAAAGGATTAGCCGGACTGCCTTTAAGAACTAGTTAAGATAGCTATTAAAGCTAATAACTGGTATTATAATTACTATTATTAAAAGAACTTTTAAAAAGAACAGACCCTTTACTAACTAAATAAATTAAAAAAGGGGAACTAGTTAACTGTAATAAGCCACCACCCCAGGCCAATGGATATTAGTATAGTAAACCGTTAGAACTAACCTAACCGCGATAAGCCTTAATAATAACAGTAATAGAAGCAGCCTAAGGACCTGTCCCAGGTCCAGTGCTTTAACTACGATAAGAAAGGCCATATGGTACGGCAATGCCTGTTATTAAAACAAGTCGGTTAGAAACCTGTTCCAGAAGGAGGAAAGTACGTTAGGTTTAACTTAGGAGATATCCACGTTAAGATAGTAGGTAATAAAGAAGACTGCACGTGGATAAATAAGTATAACTTAGGAGATAAGGAAGAAGAGAAAAAACCTTAAGATATAGTATATTTAGTCTTTAAGGGTGTTGTAAAAGAGTTAGTTATAAAGGTGCAGGTTGTAAAAGACTAACTTTAAGGTGGAAACTTAAAACTATTAAAGGTGTAGGTTATAGAAGATCGATTTTAAGAAGAGATGTTTTAGCTAGCTATTACAGGCCTTAAAAACCTTACCCTGTAAGCTTAGGAATTAAGGAAGTCTAAGAAGGACTTTAACTTAAACCTTACTAAAATAGTTAAAGGAGTTAAAGAACTAGCCCTCCAGGCTATATAAGTAGTAAAGTAAACCTTAAAAGGTAAAAGAGAATAAGTTAAGAAAATCAAACTGGAGAAACGGAAGTTCTTCTCTATAATACCCCTTAAGACTCTTAAACACTTTAAACACATTAAGTAGATCAGTACCCTTACTTTTTTAGAAGAAGGACAGCTTAGATAGCTACCCTGTATTAAAGCTAGTGTACCTTAGACCAGTACCTTAAAGGTCCCCTAAGAAGGTATAAAGCAAGCACATTAATAAAAGGTTTAAAAGCTAAAGGAGAAACATTAAGAGATGGTAGATAAAATAAAGGACCTGTAAGTTAAAGGCTTTACTGTAATGTTTAAAGATAAAGTAATAGAAATCAGATTAAAACTTTATAATAAAGTCTATTTTACTAATTAGCTTAAATATCGACTCGTTAAGGAAGACCACTTTGTGGAAGAATAAGCTAAGTTATTACTACCTAAGTTTTGGGAAGAAGTTTAGGAGAAATAATATATATAGAAGTAAGTGGAAGAAGAGAAAGAATAAGGCGCCACTTCCCCCGTTCCGTACTCTATAACCATAACACCTGCAGTTAATATTAACCACCCTAATCACAGAGACATATTATGGATCGATTACATGTATAATAACTGTGCTTTTAACTGGTATTATGGACTTAAGGCCCTTTATAACCACTTCCTAAGCATATAGAAATGGGATTACGCTGTTATTAAAGTAAAGTTGGAACTAGCCCATTACCAGGTCTCCTACTCCCTAATAAGAGAGTTTAGTAATAAGTGGAAAGTCGTTATAGTTAACTAGGCTCTTACTATATACTGGTAAGGAGGAGTGCTTAATAACTACTTAGTTATAACGTGTTTATTATATTTTAATGGAAAAGCCAGAGAATAGTAGAAGCGGGAAGATTACTAATAGATTTAAGAGTAAAAAGATATTACTATAATTTAAACTTATAAAGCGTATTATTGATTTATTAAGGACTTTAGGAACATTGTACCGTTTAAAGTTAACTAGACGTTATAGTGTAAGAACCTAGGAAAGGTTAATCGCCAGGTTTACTAAAGCTGCCTGTTTTTCCAGAAGGAATTAGAAAAAGGCTACAGGCCTTTTAAAAGGGCTGGAAACTAGTAGTTTGCTAGTTAGTAAAAACCCTAAGAAAAAGGAGAGGTACTTAGAGGTTAGGCTAGATAAGACCTTAAAGATAAGTGATTACTATAACTTAAATGTTAAAGAAGTATAAGTATTATTCTGTTAGTGTTAATATAACAGATGGAAGAGGGAGGCTATTTAGGGTAAGAGTAGTGATTAATAGCGGGAGTGCTTTTAACTTAGTATACCCCTTATTAGTTAACTGAAGGAAACTCCCTAACGAAGAGTATAAAGAGGCTATCCCTATTCGAAATGGTGAAGGAGGCCTATATTAGTATAATAACGGTAAAGTTACCCACCACTTGCCACTCCTAATTAAAGTAAACGGGGATAAATAATAAGTGGACTTTAACATTACACCAGTTATAAGATACGATATGATTTTAAGTCTACTTTAACTGGAAAAGTATAACCTTATAATTAACTAAAGGAGTGGCTACCTTACCTTTAATAAGTCCCCTAGATGTGATTATTATTTGGAGAAAGCTAAAAAGGCATTAAACCGTTCTAGAGATACACGAAGCATTTGGAAGCAGAAGGCACTAAACTATTCCAAAGATATATAAAGCACTTAAAAGCATATTAAACCCTTAAAACTAAGCACGGTTTAGGTCAGGTTTACTAAGACAGTTAAAAGTCTAGAAAGTCTACCACATTACCTAAATAACGATTTAAAAGGTAGAAAGAAGTAAAAAGCTAACCCACAGATAAGCGAAGAAGTTAACTTATCTAAGATACCTGTGGAATATAAGAAGTTCACCTTATTTTAAAAAAAGATACTGTAATTACTAGATTATGGACTATAGGATTATAAAATTAAGTTAAAGCCGGGAGCGAAGCTCTGTAACTTCCAGCCTTATTATCTAAACCCCTAGTAGGTTAAAGCCCTATAGGAGTACGTTAATAAGAACCTAAAGAATGGGTTTATTGTGGAATCCCAGTCCCTGGCAGGATACCTAATGCTGTTCGTCTTAAGGAAGGGAGACAGTAAGCTACATATAGTTATTAATTACTAAACGTTAAATAAGGACATAATTAAGAATTACTACTTATTACTACTTATTACGGAAATACGAGAACGGATTATTAAGGTAAACTGGTTCTCTAGCCTTAATTTCCCTATAAGATTTAACTACGTTAAAGTGAAGGAAGGAGATAAATATAAGACAGCTTTTCAAACTCGTAACGGGTATTACTAGTATTATATCATACTGATAAGATTAATAAACGTCCCTGTAACTTTCTAAGGCCTTATTAACAGTGTCCTTTGCCCCTTCCTTAATAAGTTTATCTTTATATATCTAAATAACGTTTTAATTTACTCTGAAATTTTAAAAGAATATTAAAAGCACATGTGACAGGTTCTAACAGCTTTTAAGAAGGTGAAGTTAACAGTAAACTTAGAGAAAAGCCACTTCCACGTTTAGGAACTGAACTATTTAAGGTTTAAAATAACCCTTAAAAGGCTTGAAATGTAACTAGAGAAGACAGAGGTAATTAAGAATTAGCCTACTTTAAAGAACTAGAAAGAGTTATAAGCCTTTATTAGCTTTGCGAACTTTTATCGTTATTTTATTAAGTACTTTATAAAGATTATAAAACTATTATATAAACTTACAGGAGAAGGTAAACTGTTTAAGTGGACTGATAAACAGTAAAGGGCGTTTAAAGACCTTAAGCACGCCTTTATCACAGCGCCAGTCTTAGCCCTTCCCGATTTCTTAAAGCCTTTCTAAGTCAAGACTGACTCCTTAAAGTTCGTAATCGGCGGAGAACTCAGTTAAATCCAGGACGATAGGAAACGCCACCCAGTTACCTTCTTATTAAAAGGGATCTATAGCTTAGCCTTATAATACCTAATTTATAATAAGGAACTAATGGTGATTATTTAATGCTTTACTAAGTGGGCACTGTATCTAAGCAGTATGGAAGAGCTGGTCTAGGTCTTTTCAGACTATAATAACCTTTAATACTTCCTAACGAAGGAACTTAGCTTACAGTAAGCACGATAAGTAGAATTAATGGCCCTATTCCACTTCTAGATCTATTATGTTAAAAGAAAAGATAATAGGTAAGCTAATACTCTTAGCTGGAGACAGGATTATAAAGATGTTAATTTAGTCCTAATCCCTATTATTATATTTAATAAAGCTAGGAACAGTATACTGGAGTATACGTTATAAGTGTCAGATGACTAGATGCTGGAATAAACTATTAAAGTCTGTATAAACTTATAAATAGAGTATAACATCTATTAGTAATAACAGGACTTTTAAGTAAAAAGGTTAACGGAAGGAACCTGTAAGTATAAATGCCCTTTAGGAGATTTCTTAAAGCACGTGTAAGATTATAAGAAGGAGTGCCTAATATATTTAAATTATAACGAAAACGGTTATTAATTAGAATAGTTACTAAAAGGTGTAAACGGCGCGTTTAAACTAGGAGTAAGGCTTTAGTATTAAGAGAAACTGTACATTTACAACCTGGGAAAGTGGAAAGAGTATATTTAGTAAGTTTATAAGTCTCGACTTAAAGGACATATAGGTTAAGTTAAAACTCTCATATAAGCCTAATAAGCGTACGCCTTTTTAAAAATAAAGAAGTTAGTTAAGGAAGTAGTTAATAATTATAATATCTGTTACCAGAAGCAGAATTAACATTATAAGCCTTATAGGCTTCTTAAACCACTCCCTATACTATAGGCACTATAGAGTTTAATCTTACTTAATTTTATCATTAGGATCTTAAAGTTTAGGGACCCTGTTATAGGGGTCACCTATAACCAGATCCTTATAGTAGTTAACAGATTAACAAAATAAGCTTATTTTCTACTAACTTTAAAGGATATAATAGTAGAGTAACTTGCTTATATCTTTAAAAAAGAGGTAGTTTTATAATACCTTTAGCCAGATAACATTATTACAGATTAAGATAAGCTAATTGTGTTAAAGTTCTAGTAAGGACTAATGTAAAGAATAAGTGTGAAGAGTAAACTGTTAACAGTATTCCACTTACAGACGGATAGCTAAACGGAGTAAGTTAATTAGATATTTATAACGTATTTTTAAGTGTACGTTAACTTTAAATAAGATAATTAGCTTAAACTGTTACCGATAGTACAGATAGCTTATAACATAACGTTAGTTAAATTAACAGGTGTATTACCGTTCTTTACTAATTACAGTAAGGAGCCCAAACTTTATTAAGGCCTGCCTACAGGCGCCCCCTAAACTACAGTCTGTGTAAACTAAATATAAAAGTTATATAACTACTTATAAGCTAAATTTAAGTTCATATATAAACGAATAAAGAAATTTACTAATAAACACTAAACTAAACAGTTAGTGCTTAAGAAAGGACTTTATTATAATGGTGAATAAGTTAAGGGACTAACTCTTTAAAAGGGGGATTACGTTTACCTTTTTTCACGAAACCTGTATTTAAAACGGCTTAGTAAAAAGCTTGACTTTAAAAGATATAGACCGTTTTAAATTAAGAAAAAGGTCGCTACCTTTAATTATAAATTAGACTTACCTGTTAGTATAAAGGTGCAGATTAAGGTTTTTCATATCTTATTTCTGGAACTTGCTTTAAAAGGAGTTTCTTTAGAAAAGAAGATTAAGATTAACACCGACGAGGATAAGTATAACGTTAAGGAAGTTATGAATTTACAAAAGGGAAAGAACACGTTTAAGTATCTTATTAAATGGTTAAATTATAACCTTAAAAGTAACTTATGGGAGCTAGTTAAAAATCTTAAATGCCCAGATCTAATCGTGGAGTTCCACTGAAAAAATCCAGACTGATTAAAACTAACGATAAGAATTAGAAATAAGATAAGATCTAATATTTAAATTACCGTATTAAAGAGTAAGATTACTATAGGACTTAAAACTTAAAAAATGGTAGGAAACTCCTTAATAGGTACGGAAGGATATTTATCAGAACCTTAGCTAGGGTTGTAAGGACCTTAGACCTAATAAGGAGGCCGGGCCTTTAGAGCCCCTAGAGCTCCACTAGTACTGTTAAAAAGAAAGTTAATAAAAAAAAAAAAACAAACGCGTTATCGCTACATTACAGAACTATAGGAGGAAAGAAGCTATAAACTAAGTTAAAAAGAGGTCGTTAGCCATAGCGATCCCCTAGAAAAAGAACCAGCAGGCGTTCCTACCAAAAAGCCTCCCTAGTCGAAGGACTTGCTAGCCTTAGGAGGAGCAGCTAGACAAGCCTCCTCTTATTCCTAGAAATAAAGGATCTTTACCTCCTAACCAAATGTAGAAAAAGCTCACTCCTCTATATAACAGTGCTAGGTTTTAATCCATTTAAGTTAAGTAACGGCTTTACAGAGCTCTTGGGTTTTTAACTTTAAATTCCGCGTAACAGCGTCGTACTCTGTATCGAGATAGCGCTTCTTAGAAAGAAGCCGCTAAAGGAAAGTGTTACTATAACTAAACACGTCGCATAAAGACGAAACTTTTATTAATAAACATTTAAAGTAACTGTCTAATCGTGTTATAATAAGACAGGAAAGCGATTTTAAAAAACAACGACTATAAGGCGACATTTACAATCTAAAAGTTAAAGTAAAGTCTGTAAGGTTACGACGATAAGAGGTGCTGTTCTTTAAAGTGCGCTTTTATATATGGTTAGTAGGTATAGTTATGTTAAGAAAGAAGGAACGCTTTTATTAAGGTTCTTTATAGAAAAAGAACGTTAAAAAGGGGGAATTGTGTGACGACCCTGTAAGCCGTCACTTAAGCCGGAGCGGCCTGACAAATCCCCCACATAAGGAATAGTGTAGGAGGACAGTATGCACAGTACTACGTATTAAGCCAGGAGTGTAAAGACCCGAAGCCTTTACGACTAACCAGCAGCTGCTCAGTCTTAGCAGGAGTACTCACCTACTAAGCATCTGAGAAACCTTTAAACAGGGAGTGCTTAGTAACAGGTTGCTCAGTTCCTTATTAAGCAACAAGCCATTAAGTAAGGTATAAGGTACCTCTGGCTAGTTAATATAGATAGTTATAATTATACCTATAACCACTATAAGGGACTCTGGTTCCTTACACTAGTATTTAATTATTCATTTATATCTTACTGTTTAGACTTACCTCTGTGCATTATAGTGATAACAACCTATAGTGACATTAAACCCCCTGTTTAGGAGTGCTAGCTTAATAAGCCGTCTTCGGAACGCCCCCTACCTGTTGGCGTCCTGCTATACGTTCTGTCTTAACCCGCACCAGTCCTCTCAAGGCCTGTGTCGGGTGCAGGTCGTAATAATTCGTAGGGGAGTGGAGAGATAGTCTGCTAGGTGGCCTTTATAAGGCGGCTTATTTTAAGGGTTTATTTTAACTGTTAACTAACTTAGCTAAAGCTAATATTTATATTTACAGTATCGCTTTATTAATTTATTTTTAAGTAATAGCGTAGTCTTACTTAGCTTAATCATTTTTCTGCAGCTTTTAAGGAGATAAGGGATTATAGAGTTAAAGAAACTGGCTTAAGGAATTTAGTTTTATACATATATAAAGTATTAGTTTAATTAAACTTAAAGTAGAATTTAGCTTTATATATTTATATATTTAAAATTTATATAATAAGATCTTATATAATGAAAAAAAAAATAAAGAAATAAAAATAACTAAATTAAGGCACCTTACGTTACCCCTTATATTTTAAGAATATAGGAAAAGCAAGGTAAGTAGAGGATTTTATGTGAAAATTAAGGAATGTTTACCATACTTTAACTTTAACTTTAATTATAATATATTATTACTTTAAATATATTTCTAACTTTTATTTTATATTATTTATAGTTTTAGGTTTTAAAGAGATTCTTTTAAATCTACACTCTTATATTTTCTTAAGACCTTATTAGTAAAACGAACTTTCTTTTTTATTACTAAGGGTTAGTTTATAACATTATATCTCCAGTCCCACCTACTCTTTTATAAGTTAACTAAACTACAGTCTTTAGTTAATAGCTGCTGCCGCTTAATCTTAGTATTTTGCTCTATTCTTCTTTAGTTTATAGGATTAACTTCTCTTAAGATGTTATTGCTTAATCTTAGCATTTTGCTCTTATCTGCTTTACTGTAATTTAAGATAATTACTTTCTTTAACTAATAGTTATATTCTAATACTATCGCTAAACTGTAGTGTCCCTTAGCTTAAGGCGACGGAGTGAGCTCGCTTTAGTAGATTCATTTTAATGCTAGACTGCCTCTTTATAACTAAGTTTTTTAAAAAAAAATGAGCGCTTTCATCGCTCTGACGCGTTCTGCTTACTTATATATATAGAACAGAGGTATAAGAACGCTGTTTCTTCTAGTGGTAGGGTTTGTGCAAGGTATATATAGTGTGAAATTGCTTATTTTTTAGCGTAGGTGGTGACAGTTAGCGCTATCCCTTAAGGCTATTAGGAGGGAATGGGGTTGATGAACTACAGTAAAGACCGAAATCAGTGTCTACGATTTCAATGTTAAAAGTTTCTCCGCACGGGCCAGTCCCACCCCTGGCCGTAACTGACACAGTGCGTCACTGCCTACTTCGTACTCGGCACTATCAGCCCGAATTAGCTGCAGCTGCGAACGCGCTGGGGACGAGCGCACTAGCCGCTTTAGGACTAGACCCTACGTTTTACCCCGCGCTTGAACTTTGCCCCGCAACGCGTGCCCAACTACTTCAGATTTTGGCGAAACTTTGAAATTCCTAAACATCTCTCGTCTCGCCGATCCGAATCCAAGACCTCGCAATGCGACTCATCAACGTCCAGACATTTCAGCTGGAGGAGTTCCTCGACTACAAAGCCCCGCCGTACGCGATCCTGTCACACACATGGGGCGACGATGCCGAAGAGCTCACCTTCGACGACGTCAAAATGGGGAGGATCGATAAGGCTGGTGTCGGATCCATTAAGTTCCACGGAAGCTGCCGACAAGCCGCAAAAGATGGCTTCGGATACGTCTGGATCGATACATGCTGCATCGACAAGACTAACCTTGTGGAGCTGAGCGAGGCCATTAACTCCATGTTCCGGTGGTATCGCTGTGCTTCTGTCTGCTATGTCTACCTGTCCGACGTACCTGGCGACGATCATGCCCGGAAGCTTACGTCCAATTTCAGCACGAGTCGGTGGTTTGTGAGAGGATGGACCTTACAGGAGCTTCTCGCGCCAAAGCAGTTGCGGTTCTATCATAAGGGATGGGGCTACCTTGGCACTAAGGGAACTATGCGGACCGTTGTCGGGAAGATTACAGGCATTCCCCATCAGATTCTCCTAGGAATTACCGAGCTACAAAGCATGAGCGTTGCGCAACGTATGTCATGGGCTGCTAGGAGAGAGACAAAAAGGAAGGAAGACCTCGCCTATTGCCTCCTCGGCATCTTTAACGTAACGATGCCGATGATCTATGGCGAGGGGGCCGACCAGGCCTTCCTCCGGCTCCAGGAGCAGATTATGAGGACGACAAGAGACGATTCCATCCTGGCGTGGGGTCTTTGCCCCCCCGAAGAGACGCCTATCGATGATCCCGACCAGGTCGATCCAGTTGGGAGGATCTTAGCAACCGGCCCATCGGATTTTGCCAACTCGGGGCATATTATCTGCCGTAAACAGCCGAGGTCCCTCGACATCTCCGGTGGCAGCCTTCGGCTCTATGTATCGCTACTCACGTCCGCTAGTAGGGCGGTTGGGCTGCTGGACTGCGGGCCTAAGCACGACCCGCAACAGGCAGTTGGGATCCCTCTTGTCCAAGCGGCGTCTGGATTATCCGATGAGTATGTTAGACCGAAAGGGCGTTATACAGTATTGCAGTCGATAGCTGCAGCTAGCACCTCACCCAGACTCATCCACATCAGGAACGACAGTCAACACAAGTCGGCAAAGGCAAAGGAACAGTACTGGCTCTACGATGAAGACGCATTTGCAGAAGTCAACCTGGATTTGGTTAACGTTAACCCTCCATCTTACTGGGACCAAGAGCGGGCCATGATTGTATCGACTATGACAGCCTCGGATAGTGTTGCGCAACAGATCTTAGCTCGGTTTCGACATCGCGAAGAAGAGTGCCCGGATTTTGTGATACTGCTCGGATTCAGACAGCATGACACCTCTACCGAGCCCCAGTGCCACGTTATGATATGCGGTAGAGGCACCTCGCTTCAGGAGCTTGACGAGAAGTTGCACTACGTGGTGCAAAAAGCACATGGAAAAGAAAGTGCTAGTAATGGGTTAATACACCTCCGTATTGTGTTAGAGCCTGATCAGCAACAATCCATATTTACCATCAAGCTGGAAGCACTGCCTTCCCCGCCAGACGTCACTATCGATATTACGGCAGAGCTAGAGGGGCCCAAGGCCATTCCAGACGTCACTATCGATATTACGGCAGAGCTAGAGGGGCCCAAGGCCATTATACAACTACCGCATGATGCCACTACAAAGTGGCGGCTACGGCAGACACTTAAGAGCCATAGCAGTTGGGTCCTCTCGGTTGCCTTCTCGCCCGACTCAACAGTGCTTGCGTCAGGATCAGCGGACACAACCGTCCAGCTCTGGGACGTAGCAACAGGGCAGCTACAGCAGACACTTGAGGGCCATAGAAGTCGGGTCTGCTCGGTTGCCTTCTCACCCGACTCAACAGTGCTTGCGTCAGGATCAGGCGACGCAACCGTCCGGCTCTGGGACGTGGTAACAGGGCAGTTACGGCAGACACTTAAGGGCCATAGCAGTTGGGTCTACTCGGTTGCCTTCTCACCCGACTCAACAGTGCTTGCGTCAGGATCAGGCAACGTAACCGTCCAGCTCTGGGACGTGGTAACGGGGCAGCTACGGCAGACACTTAAGGGCTATAACAGTTGGGTCTGCTCGGTTGCCTTCTCGCCTGACTCAACAGTGCTTGCGTCAGGATCAGGCGACACAACTGTCCAGCTCTGGGACGTAGTAACAGGGCAGCTACGGCAGACACTTAAGGGCCATAGCAGTCGGGTCCGCTCAGTTGCCTTCTCGCCCGACTCAACAGTGCTTGCGTCAGGATCAGCTGACGGAACCGTCCGGCTTTGGGAAGTGGCAACGGACGGTGAAGTGTGACGACATAGATGATTTATACCCTAAGAGGCTCTTTCTCTACATCCTTTATATTTCTTTTTTCTAGCTTGACACCAGAAGGGTCTGGGAGGATGTGTTGTTTTATAAATACGACGAAATTCTAGCATTTTCTATTAATATTAAAGTGACCTTATCTTTGCCTTCTTTCACGACCCAAGCCGTGACCAGAGGAGCACGGACTAAGGGGAAGCCCCGCCAGTTAAGGATAGGTGAGCTCTGACCAGTCAGGACGGTCCCAGAGTCCCGGGGTGGGAGACTTGGGACCTCGGGACCAGGACAGCGAACATACTAATAAGCGCGGTCCCAGAGTCCCGGGGCAGAAGGCTCGGGACTTCAGGTCCATAAGGAAAACACTAGTATATAGTCACCATCGTTATACTTAGGAAATCAGGTGGATTTCCACGTGATAACCGAAAAGGGCACGTGTCCTCTGGCTATCTTGCAGAGAACTCATTACGGCACATGCACGCTCTTCACTTTATATCTTTAGGGCAATGGATTCCGATCACTCTCAAATGATTAGTCCAGAGGCAACGAGCTGTAATGCGAATATTGTAATGTCGCGAGTTCCCTAAGTTACAGAAGCAGGCTCTAAAGGACCGGAGGCCGATTTCGATCATAACTGTAGCAAGCTGCGGCGCACTGTGTCAGCTTTGATTAAGGCAAAATGGTCCGTGCGGAGAATATTTCAATATTGAAACTTTGGACACTCATTTCGGCCTCTACTGTAGCTAAATACATCTTAGGATTGTGAAGCTCTATAACTTTAACTTACATAATATAAGGTTAAGCCTGATAGTTCTTATGAATAAATGCATTAAAAAATCTAGTAACCTGTTATAGTTAAGAAGCTAATAATAAGACTGAAACTTAAAGACGGTTTTTGTAAACTGTTATTATTTTCTTTAAAATCAAGACTTTTTTTATATATTAAAATATTTAATTTACAATATCCGTTTTTAATAAGCTTTTATATATATAAACTTAAATAATTAGGTCTGCCTTAATTATAGATTAGATTAAAATATTAGTAGCAAATTACGATAAATACTTTATATAAAAGCATGGTCTTAAGAGCTTATATAGCACATTAGGAGTATAAACTTACCGCTAGGCTATTCCTATAGTTATTCCTTACAGGATTTATTATTCTTCCTGCAACTTATCAGTCGTTTAATAAGCTCGAGTTCGATACGGAAGCAACTAGGGTAACTGAAGAATTTTCTAGCAAAATCTCGTAGCTTACTGGAGTTTTTTGCTCTATTAGCTTAGCTGGGATATTATATCTTTAGTATAAGTTTTAAGATAACTATGTATAGCTTTACACGCACTTATTTAAGTGTATATCTCGATTTATTCTTATTTTAATCCTATTAATAAAATAAGCCTAGGAATGTAGAACTCTTATAGTGCTCTACTCACCATAGTCATTAGAGTTTATATTTGACAAAGTGACTGGCCTATTACTACTTATATTACAACTGTAATCCTATTGCTATTCTTAATAATTACAATAATAGCATTTACAACTTACCAGTATTTACTTTATAAAATGGATTAGACTGCATAAGTTAATTATTAATATATATTTTAATAATATATTTATTATATAACCATTAGTACCACTGTAAAATAGAAGGTATAACATTATAAAATAACGCTGTTATATAAGATTCTTATGTACTTTAAAGCCTTTAACACTAAGTAAGGGTTAGCTATAAGGACCTCTAGATAACTCTAAAGCTTCTAAAATACAGGGGGTTCTAAAGGCTTCAGTTAAGTAGTTACAGTAGTTACGTAACCGCTTACGTAAACCTATAGCCACTTGAAAGAGCTTGGAGAAGGCTGTACGAACTAGGAAGGTGGGGCTAAAGGAGTTAAATGAGTGATTTCTAGCATGCCGTTATAGGGCACAGTCTCTTATATCCTTCCTTTCTTATAAGGTACAGTCCTTTATATTCTTTATCTTTATCCTGTCCGGAGGACAATTTGTTGTAAGGGTGGTCCAAAAAAAAATTACTATAGGAAATTCAGTCAAAACTGATAAGGAAATTCAACTCGACCTAGGACTGGTCGGTTCATTATCAAAAGTGGGTCTGCTCGGGCCCCTCCGCTCGGGCCCCTACTCGGGCTCCAAATCACGTGATATGATATGGTTTCAGATACGTCACGTGACCAGGGGTCAAAATCTGAACTCAGATTCAGGGTTAGGGTTACGGTTCAGGAGTTATTAGCGTTTGAAAAAATTAAACAAATGGGTATTCAAAATCAAGAATAAGGACAGATCTAATCGAATGAGGTAGTTTTATACATAGTTTGTTATAAAGAATTCAGAACTGGAATTTCTTTTATAATAAAGCTTATAATAAGAAAGATATTACTGTTTAAAGTCTAACAATAATAATTATTTAAACAATAGCTAGTTATTAAGTAATATAATAAGTTTTATTACTTACGTTTATTATAAGGCTTATTACGTAAAATCCAAAACTGGAATCAGTTTTACCATACTGCTTAAAGTGAGAAAGATATTAGTGTTTAAAGTTAGATGATAATATTACGACCTGCACCCGATACAGGCCTTGAGAGGACTGGTGTGGGTTAAGACAGAACGTATAGCAGGACGCCAATAGGTAAGGGGCGTTCTGAAGACGGCTCGTTAAGCTAGCACTCCTAGACAGGGGGTTCAATGTTACTGTAGGTCGCTGTCACTATAATGCACAGAGGTGAGTCTGGATAGTAGGATATAAATGAATAATTGAATATTAGTGTGAGGAATTAAAGTCCCTCACGGTGGTTATGGTTACAACCATGGCTATCTATATTAACTAACTATGGGGTACTTTATTTCCTGCTTATAATGCTGTAAGTGCTTATTACACGAGCACTTTACATTATATAAGCGTTTCGCTTATAAGGTTTCTCTTACTTACGATGCAAGCACTTAATATACCACGAGCAGCACCTTATTAGTTATAAGGGCTTCTGGTCTTTACACCCCTGGCCTAATATGCTTAGATGGTATATACCGTCTTTCCACACTGTTCCTTCTGTAGGGGATTTATTAGGCTGCCCCAGCTTAAGTGACGTCTTATAAGGTCGTTACACGATTCCCCCTTTTTAACGTTCTTTTTCCATAAAGAACTTAAGAGGTAAGCTTCTCCTTTTATCACTTTACTATATAATAAGTATCTAGCTCTTAGGTCTTAAAACGGGAATAGGGTAAAAGCACTAACTGCTATCTAAACCTTACAGCTTACATACACGTATTTAGTGGCGAAATGTCCCCTTATTCTTTTTATAAGTCTGCTAACCCTTTACTTGTTTATTAGGTTTCTAACTAGTCTAACAGCTATAATTACTGTTTAGAGAGGTACCGGCCTTCCTAATATAACGTTTTTAATGTTAGTAAAGTGAAGTTAAAGGCTCTTCTTATTAAAAAACAGAACCTTAACTTATAAGTCGAGTCTATTACTTAATAGCTTTATAAAGCCACTGTTAAGCTTTAAAAAGCGTTGGTATGCCTGGTGCGCCTTTATAAGCAGCGGTCCTGCCTTAAGGACTGGGCTGCGAAAGCATTTGGTCGTGAAGTGGAGCTGTTAAAGTTCTAAGAAAGTAAAGAGGCTAAGCTAAGCGCTTCTCCTGATGACGTGGAGTCTTTTAACTAGGGGAACTTTCTAACAGGGTCTCTACAGTAAGTAGCTGCTTTATAACTTAGTTTATAACTGCCTTTTTTAATAAGAAGTTATAGGTTTAACTTTCCTTTACTGACTTCTTCTCCTAACAGCACTTATTTTTATATAGGGCTTATTAGGAGCTTTAAAAGCCTGGCCTCCTTATTAGGTCTAAGGTCCTTATAACCTTAGTTAAGGTTTTAATAAATGTCCTTCTATACCTATTAAGGAGTTTCCTGCCGCTTCTTAGGTTTTAAGTCCCATAGTAATCTTACTCTTTAATATAGTAGTTTAAATGTCAGATCTTATCTTATTTCTAGTTCTTATCGTTAGTTTTAGTTAATCTGGATTTTTTCAGTAGAACTCTATAATTAGGTTTAGGCACTTAAGATTTTTAACTGGCTCCCATAAGTTACTCTTAAGGCTATAGTTTAGCTACTTAATAAGATATTTAAACGTGTTCTTTCCCTTTCGTAAATCCACAACTTCCTTAACGTCGTACTCGTCCTCGTCGGCATCGATTTTAATCTTCTTTTCTAAAGGAACTCCTTTTAAGGTAGGTTCTAAAAGTAAGATGTGAAAAACCTTAATCCACACCTTTATACTAGTAGGTAAGTCTAATTTATAATTAGAGGTAGCGACCTTTTTCTTAATCTGGAACAGTCTGTACCTTTTAAAGTTAAGCTTCTTATTAAGCCGTTTTAAATACAGGTTTTGTGAAAAAAGGTAGACGTGGTCCCCCTCCTGAAGAGTTAGTCCCTCGACTTATTTGCTATTATAATAGAGTCCTTTTTTAAATACTGGCTGTTTAGTTTAGTGTTTATTAATAAACTTCTTTATTCGTTTATGTATAAACTTAAATTCGGCTTATAAGTGGTTATACAGCTCTTATATCCAGTCTGTACAGATTACGGCTTAAGGGGCGCCAGTAGGCAGGCTTTAACAGAGTTCGGGCTCCTTACTGTAATTAGTAAAGAATAGTGATATATTTATTAACTTAACTAGTGTTGTGTTATAAGCTATCTGCGCTATTAGTAATAGCTTAAGCTAATTATTTTATTTAAAATTAATATAGGTTTAAAGATATATTATAAGTATCTAGTTAACTTACTCTGTTTAACTGTCTGTCTATAGGTAGAATGCTGTTAAAAACTTACTTTTTACACTTATTCTTTACATCAGTCCTTATTAGAACTTTAATATAATCAGTTTATCTCGATCTGTAACGATATTATCTAGCTAAAGGTGTTATAAAACCACCTCTTTCTTAAAGATATAAGCGAGTTACTTTACTATTATGTTTTTTAAGGTTAGTAAAAAGTAGGCTTATTTTATTAATCTGTTAATTACTACGAGGATCTAGTTATAGGTAACCCCTGTAATAAGGTCCTTAGACTTTAGGATCCCAGTAACGAAATTAAGCGAGATTAAACTCTATAGTACTTATGGTACGGGGAGTGGTTTAAAAAGCCTATAAGGCTTATAATGTCGATTCTGCTTCTAGTGGTAAATGTTACAGTTATTAACCACTTCCTTAACTAATTTCTTTATTCCTGGAAAGGCGTACGTTTATTAGGCTTATATAAGAGTTTTAGCTTAGCTTATATATCCTTTAAGTTAAGACTTATAGACTTACTAGACGTACTCCTTCCACTTTCCTAGATTATAAATGTACAGTTTCTTTTAATACCAAAGCCTTACTTCTAGTTTAAACGTGCTGTTTACACCTTCTAGTAGCTGTTCTAGCTAATAACCATTTTTATTATAGTTTAGATGCATTAGGCACTCTTTCCTATAATCTTACACGTGCCTTAAGAAATCTCCTAAAGGGTATTTATGCTTACAGGTTCCTTCCGCTAACCTTTTTACTTAAAAGTCTTATTATTACTAATAGATGTTATACTCTGTTTATAAGTTTATATAGACTTTAATAGTTTGTTTTAATGTTTAGTTATCTAACATTTATAGTATATACTTTAATATGCTGTTTTTAGCTTTATTAAATATAATAACGGGGATTAGGACTAGATTAGTATCCTTATGGTCCTATCTCCAGCTAAGAGTATCGGTTTACCTATTATCTTTTCCTTTAACGTGGTGGATTTAAAAGTAGAATAAGGCCATTAATTCTACCTATTATGCTTACTATAGGTTAAGTTCCTTCGTTAGGAAGTACTGGAGGTTATTATAGTTTGAAAAGACCTAAACTGGCTTTTTTATACCGTTTAGATACAGTACTTATTTAGTAAAACACTAAATAATCGTTATTAGTTCTTTATTATAAATTAGGTATTATAGGGCTAGGCTGTGGATTCCTTTTAATAAGAAGGTAACTAGGTAATATTTCCTATCGTCTTAGATTTAGTTAAGTTCTCCACTAATTACGAACTTTAAGGAGTTAGTCTTGACTTAAAAAGGCTTTAAGAAATCAGGGAGGGTTAAAATTAGCGTTATGATAAAGGCGTGCTTAAGGTCTTTAAACGCCCTTTATTATTTATTAATCTACTTAAATAGTTTACCTTCTCCTGTAAGTTTATGTAATAGTTTTATAATCTTTATAAAATACCTAATAAAATAATAATAAAAGTTCGTAAAGTTAATAAAGGCTTATAACTCTTTCTGGTTCTTTAAAATAAGCTAATCCCTGATTACCTCTGTCTTCTCCAGTTACATTTTAAGCCTTTTAGGAGTTACTTTAAACCTTAAATAGTTTAGTTCCTAAACGTAAAAGTGGCTCTTCTCTAGGTTCACTGTTAGCTTCGCCTTTTTAAAAGCTGTTAAAACCTGTTATATATGCTTTTAATGTTCTTTTAAAGTTTTAAAGTAAATTAAAACGTCGTTTAAATATATAAAGATAAACTTATTAAGGAAGGGGTAAAGGACACTGTTAATAAGGCTTTAGAAAGTTATAAGGGTATTTGTTAATCTTATTAGTATAATACAGTATTAGTAATGCCTGTTATAAGTCTAAAAAGCTGTCTTATGTTTGTCTCCTTCCTTTACTTTAATATAGTTAAATCCCATAAGGAAATTAAGGCTAGAGAACCAGTTTACTTTAATAATCCGTTCTTACATTTCTGTAATAAGTGGTAATGGGTAGCGATTCTTAATTATATCTTCGTTTAACATTTAATAGTTAATAACTATATGTAGCTTACCGTCTCCCTTCCTTAAGATAAATAACATTAAGTATCCCGCTAGGGACTGGAATTCTATAATAAACCTATTCTTTAAGTTCTTATTAACGTACTCCTGTAAGGCTTCAGCTTGCTAAGGGTTTAGATAATAGGGCTGGAAGCTGTGGAGCTTTACTCCCAGCTTTAGCTTGATTTCGTGGTCTTACAGTCTATAGTCTGGTAATTGTGGTATCTTTTTTTAAAACAGGGTAAACTTCCTGTATTTAATAGGTACTTTAGATAAGTTAACTTTTTCACTTATTTATAAATTAGCTTCTTACTTCTTTCCACCTTTTAAATTATCATTTAAGTATTACGGTAAACCTTTTAATCCTTTAACTGTCTTAATAAACCTAACTTAAACTGTACTTAGTTTTAAAGGTTTAGTGTGCTTTTAAATGCTTTATGTATTTTTAAAACGGTTCAGTACCTTCTGCTTTTAAGTGTTTTATGTATCTTTAAAACGGTTTAGTACCTTCTTAACTTTCTCTAAATAATAATTACAACTGGGGGACTTACTAAAGGTAAGGTAGCTACTCCTTTAATTAATTATAAGGTTATACTTTTCTAGTTAGGGTAGACTTAAGATTATATTGTATTTTATAACTGGTGTAACGTTAAAGTCCACTTATTATTCGTCCTTATCCACTTTAATTAGGAGTGGCGAGTAGTAGGTGACTTTACTATTATTATACTAATATAGGCCTCCTTTACTATTTTAAATGGGGATAACCTCTTTATACTCTTTATTAAGGAGTTTCCTTTAGTTAACTAGTAAGGGGTATACTAGGTTAGAAACACTCCCGCTATTAATTACTACTCTTACCCTAAATAGCCTCCCTTTTCTATCTGTTATATTAACACTGACAGAATAATACTTATACTCCTTTAACATCTAAATTATAATAATTACTTATCCTTAAGGTCTTATTTAGCCTAACCTTTAAGTGCCTCTCCTTCTTCTTAAGGTTTTTACTAATTAGTAAACTACTGGTTTCCGGCCCTTTTAAAGGGCCTGTAACCTTTTCTTAATTCCTTCTGGAAAAACAGGCAGCTTTAGTAAACCTAACGATTAACTTTTCTTAAGTTCTTACGCTTTAACGTCTAGTCGACTTTAAACAGTATAATGTTTTTAAAATCTTTAATAAGACAATAATACACTTTATAAGCTTAGATTGTAGTAATATCTTTTTACTCTTAAATCTATTAGTAATCTTCCCGCTTTTACCATTCTCTAGCTTTTCCGTTAAGATATAATAAGCACGTTATAACGGGGCAGTTATTAAGCACTCCTCCTCACTAACACGTAGTAAGAGCCTAATTAACCACGGTGACTTTCCACTTATTACCAGACTCTTTTATCGGGGAGTAGGAGACCTGGTAGTGGGCTAGTTCTAACTTTACTTTAGTAATAGTGTAGTCCTGTTTCCGTGTGCTTAGGAAGTGGTTATAAAGGGCCTTAAGTCTATAATACTGGTTAAAAGCGTAATTATTATATATGTAATTAATCTACAGTATATCTTTATAATTAGGGTAGTTAATGTTAACTGTAAGTGCTACAGTTATAGAGTATAGAACGGGGGAAGTGGTGCCTTATTCTTTCTCTTTTTCCACTTACCTTTATATATATTATTTCTCTTAAACTTCTTCTTAAAACTTAGGTAATAATAACCTGGCTTATTCTTTTATAAAGTGGTCTTCCTTAATAAGTTAATATTTAAATTAATTAGTGAAACGGACTTTATTATAAAGTTTTAATCTAATTTCCACTACTTTATCTTTAAACGTTACAGTAAGGCTTTTAACTCGCAGGTCCTTTATTTTATCTACTATCTTTTAATATTTCTCCTTCAGCTCTTAAACCCTTTATTAATATGTTTACTTTATACCTTCTTAGGGGACCTTTAAGGTACTAGTCTAAGGCACACCAGCTTTAATACGGGGTAGCTATTTAAACTATCCTTTTTCCAGGGAGGTAAGGGTATTAATTTACTTAATGTGCTTAAAGTGTTTAAAAGTTTTAAGGGGTATTATAAAGAAGAACTTCCGTTTCTCTAATTTAATTTTCTTAACTTATTCTCTTTTACCTTTTAAGGCTTACTTTACTGCTTATATAGCCTAGAGGGCTAGTTCTTTAACTCCCTTAACCATTTTAGTAAGGTTTAAGTTAGGGTCCTTCCTAGACTTCCTTAGTTCTTAGGCTTACAGGGTAAGGTTTTTAAAGCTTGTAATAGTTAGTTAAAACATCTTTTCCTAAAGTTAATCTTTCACAACCTGCACCTTTAGTGGTTTTAAGTTTCCACTTTAAAGTCGGTCTTTTATAACTTACACCTTTATAGCTAACTCTTTTATAACACCTTTAAAGATTAGATACACTACGTCTTAAGGTTTTTCCTCTTTTTCCTTATCTCTTAAGTTACACTTATCTATCTACGTATAGTTTTCTTTATTACCTGTTATCTTAACGTGGATATCTCTTAAATTAAACCTAATATGCTTTCCTCCTTCTGGAATGGGTTTTTAACTAACTTATTTTAGTGATAGGCATTACTACGCTATATAGCCTTTCTTATTATAGTTAAAGCACTGGACCTAAGATAGGTCCTTAGGCTACTTTTACTACTGCTGTTATTAAGGCTTATCGTAATTAGGTTAGTTCTAACAGTTTACTATACTAATGTCTATTAGCCTAAGGTAGTAGCCTGTCGTAGTTAACTAGTTCCCTTTTTTTAGTTTACTTAGCTGGTAAGGGGTCTGTTCTTTCTAGAAGTTCTTTTAATGATAGTGATTATAGTACTAGTTATTAGCCTTAATAGCTATCTCGATTAGTTTTTAAAGGCGGTCTGGCTAATCCTCTTAGTAAAGGTCTCCAGTAACGTATTCCTTTAAACCACTTTAGAATAGTATTATTAAGGCTTTTTAGCCGAGCTTAATCTTTACTGCTTTTAGCTTAAAGCGTATAGAGAACTTAAGGATTAAGGACGTTTACTTTAGAGCTATAAGGTGTTATTTAGCCTGCTTAAAGGTATTTAGTTCTTTAAACTTAATTTAGAGTTAGTTAATAAAAACGTTAAAGTTATCGAAAAGAGCTTAAGTCTTAAGGGCTTCCTTTCGTGCTCTGTTTATAAAAAGGTTATTAATTATCTTTATATAGGGTTTATATTAGCGAGTAGTTACTCTGTCTAATAGGGCTCTAGTAAACCTAACTTTTCCTTCTTCTTTAAAAAACTGCTTATCGTAATAAGTAATATAACTCTAAAGCTAGGCTATTTAAAACTCTAATTACGTAAAGTCTCCTTTAAAGCGTAACAGTAGGGGGAGCTTTACTCGTTTCTTCTATAAGCCCTTAAGGTTGTTATTCTTTAACTTAATAATATTAAGTTAGGCTTAGAGTTTTTTAATAAAACTAATGTGGCTTTTAATGTCTCTAGGGAAGGCTTTGTTAAGTTCCTTAACCAGTCCCTATTAGTTAAGGTTTAAGTCTTTAAGGCGTGCAGCTAACTTATTAATAGTAGGGAGCTAAGGTTAGGTTTACACCTCTTTAATCTCTTTACCTTTTCCAGAGGTTAATATGTTAGTGGGAGAAAGGTAGTGTCTGGGAATTTAATAAATAGCGTTTAAAACTGGACGCTAGTATCGTATTATAACCTACACCTAATATAGGCTTTAAGAGGACTGGCGTGGGTTAAGACAGAACGTATAGTAAGACGTTAATAGGTAAGGGGTGTTCCGAAGACGGCTTGTTAAGCTAGTACTCTTAGACGGGGGGTTTAATGTTATTATAGGTTACTGTTACTATAATGTATAGAGGTGAGTCTGGATAGTAGGATATAAATGAATAATTGAATACTAGCGTGAGGAACCAGAGTCCCTTATAGTGGTTATGGTTACAACCATGGCTATCTATATTAACTAACTGCAGGGTACTTTATTTCCTGCTTATGGTGCCGTAAGTGCTTATTACGCAAGCACTTTATATTATGCGAGCGTTCCGCTTATGAGGTTTCTCCTGCTCGCGATGCGAGCACTTGGCATGCCGTGAGCAGCACCTTATTAGTCGTAGGGGCTTCTGGTCTTTGCACCCCTGGCCCAGTGCGCCTGGACGGTGTGCACCGTCTTTCCGCACTGTTCCTTCTGCGGGGGATTCGTCGGGCCGCCCCGGCCTAAGTGACGTCCTGCAGGGTCGTCACAGATAATAGTTATTATTATAATAATCTGTTAATAAGTAGCATAATAAGAAGTAATAATTACGTTTCCTATATAATTTATTACGAAGAATATAAAGCTGAGACTCTTTTTACTATACGGCGTATAATAATAAAGATATTATAGTTTAAACTTAAATAATAATAATAATATTAATATAAACTTAAATATCTCTCTGGTTTTAATAGCTATTTTAAATCAGGCTTTAGATTAAAAATTACAGTTAAATTCTACGCATAATACTGTCTTTTTCTATATTATAAACTAAGATAATAACTGTGAAAGTCATGATTTTTTCACTTTAAACATAAATATCTCCCTTTACTTAACCCTAACCCTGAAAACAATGTGAAAATCGGATTCTAAATCATATGATGTATATTAAAACGTATCATTTGATTATGTAAGCTTATAATGAAAAATTATTAAATTATTACTCTAATTCACCCAGTTAGGTTAAAAAAAAACTTTAGTTTTTCACAGATAGAAATAGAAATAGTATAGTGGTAAACAGCGTAATATAAATTAAAGAGGCTCCCAGTTCGAATTGCATTTGTGAAAGTAAAAAAAAAAACTGTAAATTGTAAATTGTAAAATAAAGACTGTAAACTCTATAGAATAAATCCTGTGAACCTTGTAGAATAAAGCCTGTAAACCCTGTAGAATAAAGCTTATAAACCTTATAAAATAAAGTCTTTGAAAGTAAGATTTATTTTTAATTATTATTATTTTTATTATTTCTTTAAACTTTATAAAATAAGATTAATAAAAAGTAAGATTTGTTTATAAAGATTACTTTTCTTAACTTTAATTATTATTCTTTTTAATATTCTTTTACCTTTTTAAACGTATACATTGGCCTCTGGACAGGTTTCTGTCGTTTTGTTTGCTATACTTATTAAAATAAGCTTAATACCCCACGTCAAAATTGCTAAGAGCGAAAGTGAGGAATGGAGCGCCCCGTAGCGTAGCGAAGGGCTGTCGCGTAATGACGAACGAAGCGACGCCAGCAATTTTAAGATATAACCTAGTAGCTAAGAATTAGCTTCACTGTATTTAAAAAGTTATAAAACCACGTTTTTATAGTTAAGGCTTTAAGGACCCCTTTTCGTTATGCTGTAACTATAGTTTACTCCTAGGAATCTAACTATTTAATTAGGTCTTTAGGGCTTTAAGTAATAGCTTTATAGCTACTTAATAAGCTTCTCGTACATTATAAATAGCTTTATCGTTATTAATTCCAGCCTGCAGTTTTACGGCTTTATACTAGTGTATAATAAGCTAGATTGGATTATAGGAGGTAAGTTAAAGGTATAGGCTAGTAGTTTTCAGAATCTATTACTTTAACCGTTTAATTTCTTTAAATTATTAGTTATATTCTTTCTTACTAACTTCGTGGATTAACCATTCCATTTAGTAAGTGTGGAGGCTATTAGCCGTTAGATCTATAATAGTAATCGGTAAGCTTAAGTCATCGTCGCCAGCCACAGATTCTGTACTGCCCTTAACTGTAACAGTTAACTAGCTTAAGGTCTTATATTTATAGCGTATAGGGTTTAAGGCTGTTAGTTTATTAAGGAAAGGGGTTACCTCCTGAATTTCACTTTATAGGCCTCCAGTTACGGCCTGGGCCTAGAACTGCAGGTTCCACGATTCCTAGTCTTCAGAACTAGCTAGAAAGACAGTCTTATTATTATTATTAGTGTTTATTTTATTGGATCTTTATAGTGGATTAAATCAGTTAGTTTAAAGTCCAGAAGTATAAGTTGAAATTATTTTTTATTAGGGTTTGCTGACTAATCGGTGCGTAAGTGGTGCGATGAGTGATTAGCGCGTCGAGCGAATGAGACTCTTAATTGTTAGAAGCGCGGCACTCTGGATTCTGTGGAATTAAAGGGGTTATAACTGCGTGATTGTATTGCTTATGTTCTCTCTATTCCTCTAGCTCTGGCTGGAAGCTAAAAGCTTCTTTATAGACTATTCTACAGGATTCAGGCTTCGTCACTCTGGTAGCTGAGGCTCACTGGCGTACTGGCAGTGCTAGGCATCTAGTCAGCTCCACTGACTAGACGCCCAGGGCCTCTGAACCCCCTCCTTTCCAGCAAAAGGCAGTTATACCTATACATTTATATATTAGGTAATATATATAAAGAGGTATCTTAATTCTATTTATAATCTAGTTCGTTCTCCTCCTTAAAAAGAGCGGGGAAAGGTTAATAATAACGTAAAGTTAAGAGGAAGGAATGCTATCCTGCTATATAGTTACACTGTTAGCGATAAGGTATATAATAATAACGAATATCTCTACTAATAATAATTATGTAAACGGAATTGGCTTGTAAGCCTACCTTTAAGTAGATTTAGCTTAAGATAGAAACTAAGAATAATAATATAAAAGAAAGTATAACAGTAATAGTAACTTAAAGGTTATAGCGAAATATATATATATATCTATTATTATTAGTAGCTTTAAGGAAAAGAATTAAGTTAAACGTCTTAGTTATATTATTTAAATAATATCTTATAAATAGATTATTTGCTTTATAATATCTGTAATTTAAAAATCTATATTTAGTTATTGAAATTTGTAATATTCTATGCCTTTATTAAACTTACTAAGTCCTCTGTTAGCTGTATAACATATAAAGGGCTGTAAGTTATAATATTAGAAGAATTTCTCCTTAGGCACTGTTAACTTTAGCTATAAGATATGAAAATCGACTTTAACTATTACTATTTTAAACAATGTGACGGCGAATCTGCCACCGGTTTGGGTGGGTTGTGCCGCTAGCTTCGACGGTCCATTCGCCAGGAATTTGGCCCAAGCGCCCCGCCTGCGCCACACGTCGCGGTCCCTCGAAGTACCGAGAACCGCCCCACCACGTCCCAAAATCGGGACTCCTGCTTTCAGCTTTCTGGTTCCCTCTGCCACCATTCCTGGCTCTAGGATAGCAGTCGAATATGGCTCCCACCTCGGCATTTAAGAGCTGCGCCCGCGCGCTTCTGGCAGGCAATGCGGAGCGCTTGCTCTGCACACTCCCGTCTCGCCGTCTTTCGAAGCTATTCCGAAGCTCCTCTGCCTCCCACCGATCTAGCTCCATCTACAGCCGTCTCCCTGCCGGCTTCCTCCACGTCAAGCCGTCGACTGCTCGAGGTCCCCCGAGGATGGCGTACCGCCGTAGCCGACGCAGGGACTCAAATGCGTACTCGGACGCTTTGTACGGGTCAGACAGCGAGCCTTCGGAAGTGGACGACGTGTTCGACCAGGCCGACCAGGCCGACGATGCCGGGTACGAGAACAGTCAAACGGACATTGACGACTTCGATCCAGACGACTTCATTAAGGACGATATCGACGCAGAAGATGCGGCAGAGCTCTTCGAGGGAAACCTTCACCCTCCAGAGTACTACGTCAGATGCATCCAGGACTTCAACGAGTCCGCCTTCGACAACGAAGACTACTGTCCGGGGACCACAGTGCTCCTCAACGGGATCGAGGAACTTTAGAACCAGTGCGTGGCGAATAGATGGCAGGGGATATCGTCGTTGCGATATTACCTGAACATTACGCAGCAGATGCGATCGTCACGGCCCCCTCTCTCTCCGAGTACCAGCCATTTACCGCAGGATAATCCATTCCTCCTCGGGAAAGACCGCGTCCCAGCCGGCTTTCGTTATGCATCCGACTCCGACGCGGTAGGCGATGCCGCCCTGGCGATGAATCCACATGACAACAACCATCTCCGCATCTTTCTCAACCAAATCCATCAGGATGACCGAGAACTGCCCGGCCCGGCTATGTCTATTCAAATAGACGGCGTTGCTAGCGCTTTCCGTGGCGAAATCGAGATGCGCGATCGCGACAAGCTCCGCCGCGAACGGCTCGTCCCATCCAAAGAATGTCTCAAGCGTTCCTCCATCGACTTTCAGCTCGCCGACGGGGCCGCCTTCCTCCGCTAGGATCATGAAGAAGCAGACTTCGCTTCGGTTCGTCGACTCCGGTCCCGGGATGCGCATAAGAGAGAACTCGTGGGCTGCGGCCCGACACGCGAGGATTGTGTCCTCTAACAACAGCGGAAGGTCCTCGAGCTTCGGCTCCTGTTCGTGGTCAAACATGCCTGCGAGCGGACCAGCTGAAGCTGTGCCTGCGAGGTTTGTCGGCGCGATGGACCAGGTCGAAGACGTAGTCTTGGCCGCGGGCGGGTCGCGAATCCGCGGACAGACCAACCCGTACTTGGCCGACAGGGTGGGCTCGGCCCGCACGTACAGGTGCCAACGAACGATTGGACTTACTTCCAAGCTATCCAGCTCGAAGAAAGGGTAGGTAACAGGGCCGACCCAGCCGGTCCACGACCAAGTGGGTAGCGGCGAAGCGTTCGCGCTGCTCTGTCGTCGTCTCAGCCTGCCGGCCGGCTGCCACATCAGGGCGGCTTCGAAGTAGGTGGCCGGGAGACCAGAAACTGCGGTTCCGAGGTGGCTGTGGATGTAGGACGTATACAGTCCCGCCAAGGCTTTTAGCACATCGTCTTCCCTCGTGAACTGCCGCCCCGACATCAGCTCCACGAGGGCGAGGTAGCAAGTCGCTGCTCTGTCCATCGTGCCGAAGGCAAGGCCCTTCGGATCATCGTCACGCAAGTGATTCTCATACAGTTCCATGTCCAAGCCGTCGTCCACGGGGAAATCCTCATTCCAGTTCCCAGTCCGGCAGGCGTAGTAGGTACGCTCCGGCGTGAAATAGAGGAGGCGCGAGGAGCCGACGAGCTCCTGAAGCGTCCAGCCTCGGGTTGCCCAGGTCGAGAGGTTGACTACCTGCTTAAATTCGGGCCGATCGAGGCCTATGCGCTGACCGGCAAAGCTGTGAAGGTCGTTGGAGAGAAAGCGGGGGTCGATATCGAGCAGCGAGGCATCAGCGCTGTCCCCCGTCGCGGCGACAATGGTCAGCAACGCCGAGCCGTAGATTACGTGCATGCGCTTGATCTCCTCCATCTTGTCTCCGATGTCGTCTTGAACAATGCACAGGCTGTCGATCCAGACGTACCGACACCGGAGCATCCGCGTCACCTCGATAGCGTCGGTGATCGTCTTGGGCAGTCGAAATGACGGATACCGTAGCGCGTTCTTCTCGCAAAGCAGTGATAAGTTGCTCCTCGTCAACGTTAGGAAGGGGTTCCTACCCCAGACGTAGCTTAGCGCGAAGTAGGGCTGGAAGGAGCTCGCGGGAATTTCAACAATCTTCATATCGTCGACGTCGACGAGTCTTCGCGGCGATATGTTGCCTGGAGCATGAGTGCACTGCGCGTGGCGGGGACTACGACAAATGTCAAAGCAGCGACCGATCATGGCCATGCCGCGCGCTGCGCCATTGTCTGACAGCGGAAGGAAGATGTGCCCTGGCGCGTTGCCGAAATGGGCGTGGTAGTCGTCGCGGTGCATGAAGAACTGGGACTCTTCGTCGTTCGTCTCGTCCGAATGCTCAAGGGGCAACCACACGGAGATGGCGCCGGTACTCGGCAAGGCGTCGACGGATACCTGCACGTTGGTGGACTCTCGGTGGATGATGACCATGTTGTCGGAGCTCGAATCCGAGGAGCTGGCTTCGTCCGATTCTTTCTCATATTCGTTTAGCATCCTTTCCATGGCGTTCCGAACATCGCCAACGGCAAACGCAACAGCATCGCCACCCGTCCGTCCAAGAAAGTCGTACAGTTGTTGCGCCTTCAACCGTAGGATCAAGCGAATGACGAGCGCGCACAGAGGGCAGTCCGCGTGCGCAAAGATGTGCTTTAGATCTCCGATCTTGAAGTTCTTCGTCGAATTTCGGCCGCCCGAACTAAAGGTGGATTTATCTGGAGCTTCGACAACTTCCCGCAATCGGTCGCCCGCCGGTCGACAGACCGGGCACAGCTCAGACCGCGAGCCCTGTCCTGCAGCGAGGGCCAGCTCCTTATTCAGGTCCAGAAGCCGTCGCTTAAACTTCTCGATGCTAGGCTGCGTCATGATTGCAGTTGGATGGATGGCAGATGCTGTCATGAGGTCTAGTCGGGGCCCGCAAACGTGGAGCAAGCAAAGACAGCCGACATCCCAAGGGACGGTGCCAAGTGGGCGAGCGCTAGAAATTTAGTGGGCCCCTTAACGCGTGGGGATTTGTTGACTAAGCAGACCACCAGTGAGTGTACGGTCCCGCGAACCTATTGGCTCCCGCGGCACCTCAGCCCTCACTCAGCTTAAAGCGGCAAGAGCTCAGCTCTGCGTCCGAAAACGGATTTGGAGCGCTCAAGTTTCATCTGCGTTTATATGACATACGCCAGTATATAGCACAACCCCTAGCCTGTCACCGCGTCTAGTAGTCGAGACCAGACCACTTGGATTCTAGAAGGATAGATAGCAGCGTAATAGCGGGGCGATAGCGACCCAACCACAACTATAGATTAATAACGTAGCAGAAGAGGGACCGCTTACCCTTAGGGCGGAGCTTTTAGCTCCTTCGGTATAAGACAAATAATAATAATAATAATAATAGTTTAAACTAACTTTTAATTACCTTATAATGTTTAGTTATTTCACACTCTGTTAATAGGCATGGTGGATTCACAATGGATGGAAAGAACTGTGTATAAAAGTGTTTAATTATTTTCTATCTTTAAAGAGCGGAAACCGTGTTATTATAACCGTGGTGGTAGTCAGTGCGCTTTACACACGGCTACCACTGCAGGCGAGGTGCGAAATTGGTTTTGTTAGAATACAAGGTTTGGTGTGGAGTTTAACGTTCTTAGCTGCGTAAAGCCGTGGAGCTAGCGTCTGTGCGGCTGTGCTGATCTATAGAACCAGCCGCTGCATAGCTGTGTGGATCAGGCCACTGTATTCTGCACATATATTATGTGTGTTATGCTCCACATATTAGGGTTAGGGTCTGTAAACCTAACACACTCCTTTTTTTATCAACTATATTATTAAGTAAAGCATGTTATTAAGTAAAGTATATTATTAAGTAAAATTATTAAAATTTTAACGTATTTTATAAACAAGTGTATATTATAAGCGAGTGTGTACTTTTTCCCCACCCCACCATAACTATCCTTAATTACATAACCAAAACACTAGAAAATAATAATAACTGAACTAGAAATAGATGAATCAGACGATTTTCCAGCCTCCTAACACCTGCGCACATTATGGCTAGGTTTGCCGCACAGGCCACAGCACCAAATCTTCGTACGAGAGCCCCTTACACCACTACCATTTTATCGTGTTTCCTGCTTTAACTGCTTACTTATGGCCTTCTGATCTAGTAAATCCTATACCTCTTATATAGTAAAAGACCCTCTAAGCCGTAAACGTGTTTTTTAACCCTCCGTCACTTATTAAGCTCTTTATTAACCTTTTACAGTACTGAGACCTTTATACGTAACAGGGCCACTTTATATATCACAGCCATCATACCTTTAACTAGTTAATCGACAGCAGCTAGTATAAGTGTCGGAGAATTACCTTTATAGTTAGATATCCGGCTTCTAATAAAGTCTTTCTGTAAGGTAGCTTCTTAAGTGTTCTATAGTGTCTAAGGTAGCTAAGGTAATATTAAATCTAGTTATAAAGTCAGTAGAGTTAAAGTTTAAAACCGAATAATTATTTTAGAAAATACCCTGTCTGGATTATATAGTATAAGGCCAGCCCTGGTAAATGCTCTTTAAATGTTTATATTAATAAAAGCTGTAAAAAAAGCCTTTTTAAATACATAAAGGAAATCCACCTTAGTAATATAAGTGATATACATCTATATTAACTCCTTGATTTAATCATTATAAATCTTCTTTAATGGCCTAAAACAGCTAATATCTAATGGTTGGACTAAATGTAAGGAATATAGAGGCATATAAAGTGTAATAATGTTATACTTTTTATAATAATCCTTAAATTCTTCAAAGTGATGGCTTTTGTGGCTGTTAAGGATTAAAAACCAGTATATCCCCTTTATATAAGATACTGTATAATAATTAAAATACTGGATAAAATCTAGGCCTTTGTATTTATAATCTAACCGTTATTAGTTAGATCTTTTTCAAGAGCCTGGAGGGCTAAAAGTATTATACCCTCTTTAAAGTAAAGGGCATGTTAAGTAGTGGAGAAAACTGGTGTTAATTAAAGAGGTGGTGTGGTAGGGAAAAAGTGCACACTTGCTTATAATACACACTCGCTTATAAAATACGTTAGTTAAAGCTAAAACGTGTAAAATAAATATATTATTAAAACATTATAACATTCTTATAATTAGTATTAAATTAATTCCCACTTAGGAAAAACAAAGACAAGCTTTTCTATCTGCAGCGTATCGGTCTCCGGACAGGCAACACGTAAGTCTCTGGCTTGTGAAAAATAGGTAGAACTGTAGGTGACAAGATGTATGTGACTACATATGCTGGATGGGGTGTTGGTGATGACCGCGGAGCTGTTGGTACTAAGAAGCTCCTGACCGAAGCTCGATATCCGATTTCCATTTTTCATGCGTGCAGTGCGCTCTTCCCCCTTGTCGCGGACCTTGCCCCTCCCGCCCCCGCCCCGCCCCCGCGACAGCAGGCTATCACCGTGATTAAGAGTAACGCAGGGACACCCGGGCTTCCTGGATTCCCTGGACGAAGCTAGATCGCGACAAAAGCCGCAGTCGAAACCACACCAACGAGGTACACCAAGGCCGCGCCGAAACGCGCATTTAGATGCCACGCCTAGGGGCACACCCAGAAGCACACCCAGATCCCGGCCCCAGGTGCACACCTAGATGCCACACACAGAGCCTTGGCTCCTACCCCGCACTCCCACTGCCATCGGTAGTAAAGGGCAAGGCCGACTGTGAGCCCAGACAACCCAACCCAGGAGCCTAGACCACCAAATCCAGGAGCCTGGACGAGGGAATCCAGGAGCCTGGATCAGAGGACTCAGGATGCCCGAGCCACCAAATCCAAGAACCCCGAATATGAAATCCTTTGACGTGGACTGCTGATCCATTCGGCTTGGACGCCAACCGGGCCGCTGCACAGGCACTCTCTTCTCGCTTAATGGCCGCCTGGTGCGCTGACATCTCGGGCCCGTTCGACCTCCGCTGCCAGGTGTCGCTTCGCTTTTTGGGCGTGGTATGCCGAGTCTTTTGCTAACTCAACTGTCTCTTTCCTGTCTGCTCTGCTCTTCCAGCTCGCCCCTCGAACAATGCTTTTGTTTTGCTCTGCCTCCATAGCATGCTTGACCGCCATGTCCTTTTGTCGCCGTGCCGTGGAGGTATCTACATCGGCCTTTGCTTGCCCCGAAGGTGCTTCTGAACGTTCACTGACCGTACGACAGCTGTTAGGGCGTCCGGACTGTGTAAGGTCTGTAGCCCAACCTGAGGCTGTAAGGCGTGATCGTTCCTAATTTGTCCGCTGGCGGACGCTGGACTTGGTGGCGAGCGGGGTAATGAAAGCGGGACGCGGGGAAGACATTGCGCTGCATTTTGACCCAAGAAAACCTGTTACACTTAGCTTGTAGTCGCTATATGTATCTAGTCTAGCAAGAATGATCAGAGAACTAGCGATCGGAGCAATCCTTGCACTAGAACTGGGTTCCCCTACAATGGGGACTTCGATATGCTTCTCTTGCATGAGGCTCAACGATACTACATTTCTCATTGTTGAAGACGATAAATGGGCCGAATATCCCTTCATATACGCCAAACTTTACGCCTCTGTTTTGGTCTTGATCGACACTGGCTGCGGAGGGATGCCCAGAGACGCGACGGCCAAAGTCAGATGCCTGCGCATATTTCTCGAAACGTACCCAGTCGCCGACAATGATCACTAACTACTCAATCCTGGTTCCAGTAAAGACTACGTCGTTATATGCTCACATTGCCACTTTGATCATATAGGTAAGGTAGCCGCCTTGACCGCATCTTTTACTTACATATCGTCTTCCAGGCGCCATTGCCCAATTCGCCGCCGCCGCCAATTCGGCTATCTGGGCAAGGTCATATGACAGGTCTTTCATTGACGGCGAAGACAGGCTGCCCACGAGTTTGCTCTGCCGCTTTTTTGGCGTGGAAACACTAAAATACAAAGTCACACATTGGGCAGACGATGGCCAGCATGTCTAAACAAGTGACAGTGGCGATGATCTCGGACTTATCATTTACCACACACCCGGCCATACCCCTGACCAGCTTGCCGTTTGGGATCCTTAGGAGCGGGTTATATTTGTCGGAGACACTATGTATGAATGGGCTCCTATTGCCTTTCCGCTTGAAGCGGACCTAAAGTTGTACAGCAACACCTTGGGCAAGTTGAAAAGCCTCGTTGCAGCCTGGAATAGCGGTGCTAGTGACCAGACTACCAGTAAGTGACAATTGATAGTGAGGCCTCCGTTCTTCAACACTAACAGAAAACCTCCAGTTAACACTAACGCGGTGTGTCCATTTCCCCGCTCGACTTCTGCACCATCCCGAGTTCAGATCGCCTACGGTCACATTACAAGTGCCTCCGATGCGGAACAGCTGATCAGCAACGTAGATACGTTTCTATATCAAGTGCTAAAGAACAGGGCTCCCTCAAAAGATCAGGGCAAGTTTCGAGACGAGCCGCTGATTTCTTACGATCGTGAGGACGGAAAAATCTCTTTCATCGGCCCGAAAATGCTGTTTAATGGAATTCGCAAGGACGGCGATACGATACGGGCTATTCGGGAACGTCAATTATAGGGATAGATCAAGTAACAGGCTAATTCTAGGTTATATCTTTTAATAACGCAAGTTCTCATAACCTTGTCAGAAGCAACCTATCATCACCGCTACAGCTTCGATAGCTGCTTAAATCTCTTCATATGTAAAGCCAATGCTTCAGACTCCGTACCATATCAGACCATATCACCATCTATCATCCTGCCATAAAGTGTCACGGAGCGTGTCTACTGCGGCGGCTTATTTATTATGGCTGCCTTAAGGAGGTTTAAATAGTGACGTAAAATACAGGCCGTTATATATTCCGTCACCGCTCTAGAGCCATATGCTTCTCCCGACTACTCTGTCGCTAATACGAATCCGACACCGGCAATATTGCTATAAGAGTCCCTGATAATCCACATCCAGCTCCATCTGCACCCGTGGACCGTCAAACCGAGTCTGCGGCGACCGAATCTACAGAACAACAACCTGTGGTTTCTGGGAATAGCAATGGCCTAGGTGAGAGATACACGTACTTGCTGTTACCAACTGGAAACATTCACTTACTTCATTTGATACCGTATAAAGGGAACGGAGGTCCTATAAGCTGTCAGCTCTTCGAATATCCTATCTAGGATATATAGGAAAGAGTAGATATATACGAGGCTTTATCCTACCATTAGGTGGGGTTCGGACAAGCCTTATTCTATCTTTATAGGCTAGTGTTCCTTACGTACACGCGACTCCGCCAACGTGACGGTAACCCAAGCAGTCGTGTGTTTTAACACAGTTTCTTAATTTGGACTGCCATAATTACTAACGCAAATTAAGGGGTATAACCGATGGACGATATGTCTCGGTTATGAGCTCTGTCTGCGGCGTTAGCTACAGTCAGGGCAGCTTAGCGTATTTAGGAACGCTGAGGAGCCTGGTCCTGCCACCCTTGGGTCCGGACCTATCCACCTACCGCTAATGATCCGGAACCCCTTACCTCTATCTGTCTTCCTAACCGGGGTCCCCGACTCACCCTTTATCACCACCGAGTTAGTTATCTGCCCCTGTTACGGGTACAATGTAGGGCTGCCTCAGTAAATACGTCGCCGAGGGGGACCCTTACATGTTCTTTATCGTGCCATCCTTGGCAGAAATCCTTCCCGCAATTACACGCGTCCTTAAGCATCTTCAGACTTCATCCCCCCACTTATTCGATCTTAACCTCTGCTAACTCGGACAGATAACTTTTAGAGGGAAAGCTTTCTCCAGCTTATCGCTAAACCCGGCGATCTGGTCGTTAAACTACTTATGAGCTTTTTCACTTGTCTAATGCCTATACTGTCTTTGCCTAGGAATTAATATTTTATTTCCAGTAAGGTATACAGTAAGCTGCCCGGTTACGACAAACTCTTTCCCGGCACTCACATTAACTAACAGTTCCGACATTTACGATATCATAATACAAGGAATAACTCGAAGTAGGTTTCTATATGATGCAGGCACCCGATCGGTACTCGAGCTACCCGTTCCTTAACGGTATATAATATCGGCGTTATAATCATTAATGTTGCTAAGCCGATACTGGCCCTCTTCTCAAGGAGGATCTCTAGCGGCAGCTTCGTAAGCAACGCGATCATACAGATAAAGTCCCACACAGAGGCATTACCTGCGCGCCCCACAGCGGGGAAGGGTTGGACCACAACGATCTGCCGCCTCTGAAGAATGTAACAGCACAGGCGCGGCGCAAGACCATATTTACAGGCCGCGAATACGTCGTCTGTCCAGGGTCACGCCGAGGCTGATGATCTTGGATAGTGCAGGACACGCCGCGCCGCTTCAACACCAAAGTGGGAAGTGGGGCGGAAAGCGCGTGTTTACCTCTCGTTCGTATCTCCTCCCTGATGCGGCGCGGTCAATCCCAGCACCGCAGCACGTTCGGACACGAGCCCTGGCGACGTGCACGACGAGCGCGGCGCGTCGCGCCACCCGCGGTTTTTCGGCGGCTACTACTCGGGCACCCCCATTTTTGTTAGCCGGGCACCCTCGCCCCTGAATCACTAGCCGGGCACCCCCCTACAATTAGAGGGTTAGGGTTTTCGGTGGCTAAAAATCTTCGTGCTTATGGTCCTGCACCTGTAATTGAAAATTCTTTCTATCTCCCACCATTCATCGACATAATCCAGGCACGCCATCACCAATAACGGTTTGTCGCATCGTTCCGACACGTTTTCTACGGCTAATCTAATTGATTTAGAATGCCCTGAAGCCTTCTGCAGCCCCGGATTCCCGCCTGCTGTCGTGCGGCCCCCCGCTGCAGCGCCGTAGCAATGCACACCATGCCGGGTAACCCAGCGGCCCCGAAAGCCCTCCCAGCAACAAAGACTTTTACTACAGCGACCTTGAGCTTTTTAGCGGCCCCCAGAATACGGAAGAACCGCCTAGGGCTTTGTTACAGCCGTTACGCGAAGCCTTAAGCGTTATAAAGAGCCTTTTGCCAATTCTTTTTCCGTGTTAAGGCGGCTACCAAACTTCCTCCTTTTAATTTCGATCCTTTTAGTAATTCCAAACCTGAAAAAGGCCTTGAAAAAGAATAAGACTATTCTGACTGGAGCAGGATTAATAATAATAACGATAAGCTGTATATTACCAACAAAGATAAGCTTATTTTTAACCCCCCTAACACCTTTATAACCTTTATAATTTAAAAGCTTCAGGCTGCTGTTAATAATTAGGTAAAGAGTAAAGGGTTTACTGTTATTTAAAAGTAAGAGTATAAAAAGAAGAATAAGGAGTATATATAGTATAGCCTTTTATATAATCGGTTTAGTAAACCCAGAGCCTTTAAGTCTTCTATTACGACCTGCACCCGACACAGGCCTTAAGAGGACTGGCACGGGTTAAGACAGAACGTATAGCAGGACGCTAACAGTTAAGGGGCGTTCTGAAGACAGCTTATTAAGTTAGCACTCTTAGACGGGGAGTTTAATGTTACTGTAAGTCGTTGTCACTATAATGCACAGAGGTGAGTCTGAATAGTAGGACATAAACGAATAATTGAATACTAGTGTGAGGAACTAGAGTCCCTTATAGAGGTTATAGGTATAATTATAGTTATCTTATATTAACTAACTAAGAGGTACTTTGTACCTTACTTAGTCTGTTATGCTTAGTAGTGCATTATACAGTTGCAGCTAAGCAGTTAACTAAGTAGTGCTTAGTGTTGTTAGTCCCTATAGACTATTAAGCTTTTTCTTACTAGTTATGAAGGCTTTAGGTCTTTACACCCTTAGCTTAGTGCGTAGGACAGTGTGCACTGTCTAAACACACTGGGCTAGGGGTGCAAAGACCTGAAGCCCCTTGTGACGACCCTGCAAGCCGTCACTTAGGCTGGGGCGGCCCGACGAATTTCCTATAGAAGGAACAGTGCAGGAGGACAGTGTACACTGTCCAGACACACTGGGCCAGGGGTGCAAAGACCCGAAGCCCCTACAACCAGTAAGAAAGAGCTTAATGGCCCACAGAGACTAATAACACTAAGCACCACTTAGTTAACTACTTAGCCGAAACTGCATGGTGCACCACTAAGTATAACAGACTAAGTAAGGTACGAAGTACCTCTTAGTTAGTTAATATAAGATAGCTATAGTTATGCCTATAACCTCTATAAGGGACTCTAGTTCCTTACGCTAGTATTCAATTATTCGTTTATGTCTTACTATTCAGACTTACCTCTATGCATTATAGTGATAACAACTTACAGTAACATTAAACTCCCCGTCTAAGAGTGCTAACTTAATAAGCTGTCTTCAGAACGCCCTTTACCTGTTAACGTCTTATTATACGTTTTGTCTTAACCTGCGTTAGTCCTTTTAAGGCCTATATTAAGTACAGGTTGTAATACAATATTAACGTTACAGTTCTAAATACTGTTTATTAAATTCCTAAATATTACCTCTCTCCTGTCACTAACATATTAACCTCTGGAAAAGGTAAAAAGCCTAAGGAAGCGTAAGCTTAACTTTAGCTCCTTACTGTTAATAAGTTAGCTGTATACCTTAAAGAGTTAAACTTTAATTAGTAAAGGTTAGTTAAGGAACTTAACAAAGCCTTTCCTAAAGATATTAAAAGCCATATTAGTCTTATTAAGAAACTTTAAACCTAACTTAACATTATTAAACTAAAGAATAATAACTTTAAGGGCTTACAGAAGAAATAAGTAAAGCTTCCCCCACTATCACGCTTTAAAGGAGACTTTATATAACTGGAGTCTTAGATAGTTTAGCTTTAGAGTTACGTTACTTATTACGATAAGCAGTTTTTTGAAAAAGAAGGAAAGGTTAAGTTCGCTAAAGTTTTACTGTGACGACCCCGCAGGCCGTCACTTGGGCCGGGACAGCCCGACGAATCCCCCGCAGAAGGAACAGTGTGGGAAGACAGTACGGATAGTACTGCGCACCGGGCCAGGGGTGCAAAGACCCGAAGCCCCTACGACCAATGAGGTGTTGCTCGCGGCGTGCCGAGTGCTCACACCACGAGCAGGGGAAACCTCACGAGTAGAACGCTCGCACTATGTAAAGTGCTTGCACAACGAGCACTTGCAACACCGCGAGCAAGGTACGAAGTACCTCACAGTTAGTTAGTATAAGGTAGCTATGGTTGTGCCCACAACCTCCGTGAGGGACTCTGGTTCCTCACGCTAGTATTCAATTGTTCATTTGTGTCCTACTGTTCAGACTCACCTCTGTGCATTATAGCGACAGCGACTTACAGTGACATTGAACCCCCCGTCTAAGAGTGCTAGCTCAATAAGCCGTCTTCGGAACGCCCCCTACCTGTTGGCGTCCTGCCATACGTTCTGTCTTAACCCGCACCAGTCCTCTCGAGGCCTGTGTCAGGTGCAGGTCGTAATAGAACGGCGAGGGCAGCGGGGCTAGATAACAGCCTGTCTGGGAGCTTGCGAGCTTTTCAAGGCTAGCTTTAAATGCGTGTTGTTTTCAGTGTCTTACCCTGCTCTTACTTACTGAGGCTTCTTATCACTTTCTATGTGTCAGAGAGGAAGATGTGGATAGAATAGCCTGCCATTACGTACGACTGCAGTTCTTAATTAGAGGCGGATTTGATAAATTAATTACACTATAGCTAATAAGGAGAAGTGTAAAGCCTTACCCTGCTAAAGATGAGCTTGACAAAATTACGTAGCTTGGATAATTTTCCTGGATTTACCTTAAGAAATACTCCATTAATGTATTAAGCTTTTTACGTTATTACTTAATATAATCTTGCGTGCTGTTTTCAGATTATAAGAAACTCTAATACTTAACTTAAGGATTTACATTTATGAAGCTGACAGCTAGTTCAGGGAGAACGTTCATTTGCACCCTACCCTCAGTCTATTTGCAGAGCATAAAGGCTTCGACGGAATCAGCCAAGGCCTTTGAACATGTTGTTGCGGGGCCTTCGAAACGCGAAGCTAGGCTTTGACTATATCATTCATGCCTGTCACAATGTATTGAAGGCCTTGAACGATACTATCGGGGGCTTCTGTAGTTATTTCGGGGCCTTCTATCAACTCAATACGGCGTAAAATAGACGGTTGCTACAGGGCACGTAGACATTCTCATTTCAGGGACGGCGTCAAAACAACTCAAACCTCACTCGATCTTCCAAGAGGGGCTCAGGAATCAGTGCTTTACGCCGAAACTACCATGTGTCACTCGCCGGCTGCTGTGAGAACCTGATAATACCATGAATGAGGTGAGTCTGGATTCAAGGCAAGGAACGCCCACCGCGGAATCTTTTGTCGTGAGTTGGCGCAACTATGACAAGCTTCATGTTGCGAACTGGTTGCCAAGACTACCAGTCTGTTTGTAGTTAGCTTGATTAACGGGTGGCCCCTTTATCTTCTGCCACCCGCTGCGGAGGAGAGTCTCGGACTCTCCATCTCAATACAAGTCTATCTACCATACTGCAAGCTCAATCATCTACGTCGGTGACCATTTGCAATTGTTTTGGTTTTTACGGTGCCTTCAAACCGTAACAGTTCATGCACGATACGAAAAGCCTCGTGGGTCCTGATCAGCACTGGAAGTTAGATACAAATCAACGAGATCGATTTCTTCTGCGGCTGTCTCCAGCTGGACTACTTGTGTGAAGGGGGACAGGGCGTAATGTAGATAGCGCAATATATGCCAAGTTTTGTCCTGACCCTGCCCTTGAGTACAACCTCCCCCATCAAAACCCCAACCTCACTCGGATAGTCACTCTCCAAAAATAGACCGCCCAGTCAGAACCTCAACAGGCTTCCTACCGAATGCCAGAGTCTTGTGAATGAGGTCAATGAGAGCAAGGTCGTTATCTGTTGTTCAAGGATCAGTAAGTAAGATCTGTTCAAGGGGTAAGGCGGCAGCGGGGACACGCACCGGGAGCAGACGCCAGTGAGATGCTGATGGGGAGTGGCTCATCCCGTTTCGAGATTTCTGACTAGTATGATATTTCCCCAACTAAGTGTTGAGCTGTTAGCTTCTTTCGGTCTTGCTGGGAGGTGAGCTCCGGGACGCGCAGCAGCGAACTCACTTGGTGCTGTAATCTCGGGGGTCCCAGAAATTGGTGAGATGTACAGCGGGGAGAAATCGCTCAGAAGACCGAACGGGTTGTGCGGAATAGCTGCCGCGTTGAAATATCTCTGACAAGCTGCCTTCAGGAGCTAGAGAAGACTCACGGCGGCGGAGCGTCACGATAGTTCGGCTTTTCTTCCTCAATTGGGAGAACGAGAACCCCTTGGACAAAGACATGTTCGAGAAGCCACTTCTTGTAGGTGTAGATACGTTCCCAGCCGTCGTCGGGCTTCTCGGAGGTAACTTTGTCGGCCATTTCCCTGGTGTGTGTTATCATTGGGTTACTAGAAACAATTTAGGATGGTGAAAGTCTTACCAGCGCCATCGAAGAGCTTGATGGATGAAAGAACTTCTGTCAAACTTCTTCGTGTAGCCATCAAGAAAACCCTTCACGATCTGGATGGCGTCCTTGTAGTATCGTAGTGTTCCGGCCCATTCAGGTAATCTCAGCATTGAGAGCATGTTGAAAGCAACTTAAGCAAGATACCATCTTCAAGTACTCTGCGAGATTTGACCTGTTAAACTAAACGATTGCGGCCGAGGGCTTCTGAAGTGTTGCTTACAGATGCATCCGAGGCAAGCTTCTTGGAGTCTCCATACCACAGGTTGGCAAAATCGCGAAAGCGGGATACATCGCGGCCGAAGAAAGTTGGCACATCGTAGAAGCTGGTATGGGTTAGCACCGCAATGCATACCGCCAAGACGAACATTATCCCAAAGTTAAAACGTACGGGCAGAAAGAGGCAACACCACGGGTGTCAAGAACTCCGTGGGTGGGCTGGACCGCAAAAACACCGTTCCAAGCTGCTGGCTTCCGGCAGCTCCCGTTTGATAGAAACAGTCCCGTCAGCTCGTGTCAACGTTGCGTGGGGGTTGACGCTGCCTCATACTATCCGACCCAATAGCAAAGTCAACCCACGGGTATGCACCAACCGCAGCACAACTCCCACTACTGCTCCCAGACAACGTCTGGTATCCGTACCAACCGCAGCACAACTCCCACTACTGCTCCCAGACAACGTCTGGTATCCGTCTCCCCGGGGGTTGTACGGCGCGAGGAACTCAACGCATTCCATGGTCTCCTCGCGGATGACCATGGCGTTCAGCTTCGTTTTGCCTACAATCCAAGCCCCGAGGTCTTGGAGGCGCTAGATACAAGGGGATGTTCGGTGGCTGCGGGATGGTACTCTGTCCAGGCTCAGTTGCACAGGGATGTTTTGGAACTAGCGATGTCGAACACGTCCTTCACTAGGATATTGAACCCTCGCAGGGGCTTGTTTGGGATGGCTTTAGATAGCGCAGCACTGACAGAAAGCCTTTATTCATCGTAGTTTCGAGCTTTTCCAGCACGTCAGCAACGGAAGGTCCTTGGAACCCGTGCGCACCCCACTCCAGCTTCCAAACCAGGATCCGGCTGCGCTCATCCGGTGCTCAGAGTCCGGCGACCAACATAGTTCGACAGAACCGCGTGTTGCATGTGTTGATGCACGATGTTTGCAGGATAGCCGGGGTCGGAATGAATAGCAACAGCGCGCCAAAAGAAACATGAGGCACGCCTTCCCAAGATCAGACAAAACTTCGTCGGCGGGCTTCAGGAGCGGGGATTTGAGGTACCTCCCATTGCGGCTGCCCACAGCCAGGCTGGAATTGCATTCAGCGTGCGTTGTGAGTCAGGCTGCATTAGCATTTCAACACTTCAAACGAAATGTGACCCTATTGCGAGTCTTGATGGGCTTCACATCGACGCGCTCTGTTTCCAGATACGCTACTTGCATCTGGCCCGTTGAATCAAGGATGGGCTGACAAACGCGAGGAGGCATTCGTGCTCGAAAATGCGATCTGCGAGGAGATGAAATCCACCGAAATTTAAAACCAGCTGCTCAAGCAACAATGGGGTGTCCAAAGCGGAGCTTTGATTGGCTGTTTGGGCCACCCACTGATGAGTCGACGGGTGCCTGCCTGCCTGCGTCTTCAGAGACTAGGCATTTACGGACAGCTTGCCTGCTGCTGTGGTGCTCATAAATGCCAAGTCAGCACCGAATAAACTGTCTGCCAGTGCGAGGATCGCTGCCCATTACTTTCCTCACTTAGAACTCGATCCTGGACTTAAATGGCCTCAGCGATCCCGACCTTCAAGCTGGTCATCATCGGTAACGGTGGTAGCGGAAAAGTAAGTTTGTTCCATCCTTTATTTTGGCAGACACCCCATCTTTTGCCCCTGAACTAGATACAGGGGCCACATGCTAACCTGACGACCTCGCTCCAAGAGCACTTTTCTCATGCGTTACTCGACAGGAGATCTCGAAAAGAAGCACATAGCCACTGTTGGCGCCGAAGTCTATCCGCTTGTCTTCACCACGGTAAGCTGTTCCCCGAGAGTCAAGTGTTCGAACGAACTGACCCTGACCACATTTTAGAACAATGGCAAGATCCACTTTGACGTGTGGGATACTATCTGCCAGTGTCAGAGGATGGGTGGCCTTCGCGATGGCTTTTATGCCAATGCCCAGGGCGCCATCATGATGTTCGACGTCAGCTCGCGCGTCACATACAAGAACTTGTCGCGTTGGCACAGTAGGTTCCCCCTTTTTTTTTCTTTTCATCTTGTCCTTTTTACTCTACTCACGATGTCTCACTCGGTGCCCCATATTAACACAATAACTACCAGCCGAACTCACCCGTATGCGTGAAAACATTCCAATCGTCCTCTGCGGAAACAAAGTCGATCTCAAAGACCGCAGGGTCAAGGCGAAGAACATGATCTTCCACCGCAAGAAGCATCTCCCGTACTACGACATCAGCGCCAAGGCCAACTACAACTTAGAGAAGCCCTTCCTCTGGCTCGCGCGGAAGCTCCTTAGAGATGACAACTTGGTGCGTTACCTGATTCAGCTGATGCAAAAATCTGTTGAGTTGAATTGACTGTGACTGACCTAGACTGCTAGGAGTTTGTCGAGACCCCTGCACTTGCTGCTGCTGAAACCGTTGTTGATGAGGACCTGGTGGCGCAGTTTCAACAGGAGATGGCGGAAGCTGCGAAGACACCCATGCCTGAGAGTGATGATGACCCCTTGTGAGCGACTTCAGGTGATTAGATTATCAGCTGAGGCCTCGTAGCGCGGGGAGGAAACTTTATTGGGGCAGTGTGACTCGAAGGCTGATCAGGAGGATTGAAGTCGGAATGAAGATGTTTTGGAAAGATATCGTCAGGAAGGCTTGTGCTTTAGGAGTCCAGGGATTGATATCATGAAAGAGTATGTACTGTAGCTTGGCGGTGCAAATTTCTAGGTAGCCAAAAAAAAAAAAGAGAATGTCTATTTGCACCATACCCCACATAGTGCCCCGCAAAATTCCGGCCCGCCAACGGCTGCAGCCATTGTCAGTCGCATTCATTCAAATGACCGCGCCGACTTCTTTCCATTTCCAACACGTAAAAACAACTCCGATCAATCTCGTAACACTCGCGGTGGAGTCTCCAGAGGTAGGCGACACTGCGCATGCGATTTCCCGGACTAACCAGGCGTTCAGGAAGCGGCCCAGGGCCCTGCTCGCGATCCGCTCGATGTTACCGACCCTGCAGGAAATGCAGCGCCCGATGCTCATCTTGAGCGCTTAGTCAGCAATAAATAGTATTGATCACGCATTGTCGAATTGATTTTTAATGCGGAAACGGCTGGATTGGCTCTGGATTGCGTTGGTTTGCGTTGTTTTGACTGTTGTTATTTTCAGGGGTGGGTGGGGTATGGTGCAAATAGATATTCTCCCAAAAAAAAACACCATGATACATCTTTGGATATACAGTCATGTCGAGCGGTGCCTGTCGTGCCTAAACCCGCGCTTGTGAAGTTCAGAGCTCAGTTGGAAGAAGCGCAGCAACATGCAACCAGTGTGAAGGCCACGTTCGGATCCCAGGGAAACGACTTCTTTGCTGTCAGCGGGAGCAACGGCGCATGGCGATCCTGGAATGTACAACCGCACCCCCCTTCCTCCTTTCCCCTACGTCAATAACACCCACGTCTACCTCAACACCAAGCATCCCGCAAAATACCCCTCCAACCCATCAAAATCGTCCAACTCCCCAACCCACCCCACATACTGGTCCGGTCCCACCGCCACAACACACCCCCGCTCCATATCCACTCCGTAGTTCTTGTACGCATCCCCATAACCCTCATGATAACTCTCATCATCCACAAACACCTTGTTATAATCCCATCCCATCTTTTCATCAAATGGATGCAACACCTCCAGGAAGTCCCTCAGCAGCTCCGTCTCGGTGCGCTTCGCCGAGTGGATCGTGAGAACCTCCACGACCGAGTCGATCGGCTTCCCTAGCAGGGTAGCGCGGCGAAGGAAGCTCCCCGGTGCGTCGAGAAGAGCGCAGAACTTGTCCACCCTGGCCTTTTGTGTATTAATATGGAATTCTTTATGCATATAGTTGTGGTGATCTTTAAACTATAACTGCTTTTACAAAATAACATAGTTTTTTATCGTTAAGAACGGTTGGTCTTTATAGAGGTTCTTTAAGCCGATATTTGTGACAAGGGGCAATTCGCAGCCCACACTTGACCGATACTAGCATGGGTCTGATATCAAGTGCGACTGGAGTTGCGGCTTGGAACAGAAAGGTTGCCCTGTGGGCGCTGAACAAATCTATTCTCAACACACAATAATTGACTATGGCCTTGACCTTCGAGGTTCAGTCTTGTTCTTCATGGCTATCTAAATACAGGGTCCTTCCGGACTTGCAGTTCACTGCGATTCTGAATGATGATTCATAGGCGTTCACTATCACAACCTTCCGGTCATCATGGCTTCGGTACGGCGCATTCCGGCTGCCGTGGCTTTGATACGAAACCTTCCTGACTCCGGTGGCTTGTGGAGCCAAACCTTGATGAGCTTTCTGTGGAGCCATGGTGATAGTTCTCCGGAACCATCGAGATACGATGCGTCATGGATGGATTGAGTGGCTTCCTTTGATCGGAGGGCCAACACTGGAATGAGCCTTCTGAGATGAACATTAGGCTTTGGAGCGGTTGGCTCAGAGAGGAACTCTGGGGTTACTGCTCCAAAGCATACCTCCGGGGCTTTTGGCGGTGCCACGGGCGTTCAGCGTGTGACAATATTCTAAGTTAGTTCCCCTTAAATATTCTGTACTAGTTAGCGCCTTAGCTTATCATAGCATCCTAGGTCCTCACCATTCGCTTTTTGGAGACGGGGACCAGCGTAGCCATTTTTATGCATGGGACCAATTTTGGGCTCGCTCGGCTGGAGTTGAAGTGGTTGTGGATGCTGTGGCGCAGCCTTCCAGAAATGGTTCAGAGGGTGAGCAAGACTGAGCAAGACTGAGCCAATCCTGAGCCGGCCCTGAGCTGGGGTGAGCGACGTCACGTGGGCGCGGTACAAAAAAGGAAATTTGGTGTGCCCAGATTTGTCGCAGGAAACAACAGTGCTTGGGACTCTACCTAACCAACTGCCTGCATGTGGTCAGCGCCTACTGTACTTCGTACCTACTTCGTGCTCTGTGTATTAGGGGATGCTTTCAGTGCCAAAATCACGCCAATGCCTCATCGCACTGAAGAATCGTGGGGCCTCCTCTGCGGGGGTTCGTGCTGATACCGAATCTCATGAAGGACAGACGCAACCACAGCGAGAGTGACTCGACGGACATGAATGCAGTAGTGCCGGGATTCATCCAGAGCCGGTCGGCGTTGCCAGGACGATTGCCCAATCCCTCAACTCCCGACTATCGCTGCTACCTATCACTATCAATGCAGCCATTGTGCCGAGCGGATCGAGGCCTCCCAAATCGGGCCGCCAACTGCGATCGCTTCAACCGAGATCTCTGCCCGTATCTAATCTTGTATCTAATCGTCGCACAACGCCGATTTCGGACCCTCTTATCAGCTGCCTAATTATGCCGCCATCTCGAACACGAATATCCCATCCCTAACTGTCCGCTTGCAGACGCCAACCATGCCATCGTGCATGTCCCTTAGCCGACGCGAGACCCAATCGAGAGCTTTGCAATGTGACGAGTCAGCCTTCAACGGTATTATCCACGAGCATGCAGCGGTGCATCACCCCCAGGGGTGAGCTAGCTCCCGTGCCGTCCCCGACCCGAGACAGGCGCTCCACATCACACCGAGGCAGGTACGGTACGAAGTACCTACCTACCTCCCCAGCCTTCCCGCGCCATCATCTGCAAGTAATTAACCTGACGAACGCCCTCTGAGGCCTCCCTACCAGGTAGCTCCCCTCAATTACCTTGTCTTCCCCGGGTATCCCAACCCCGCTCTGCCTCCTCTTCAGAACCTCTCGAGTACGAAATCCCGGTACGAAAACTCGACCAGCTCAACGCCGCCAGCGCCAGCGCCGTCTTGCGCGCTATCCTTCCCAGACCCCTCCGTCGCCCCCTCCCCGTCGTCGATGACGCCCGGGCCCTTCCCGACAGCCCCCTTCCGCATCGACTCCACCTGCTGCTGCTGCTGGCGCCGCTGCACCAACTCCAATTCCTGCAGCAGATCTGCCACCTCACGATACCCACCGCAGCACGCCGCCTCCATCGCGCTGTGCACCGTCCACTCAGACTCCAACCGCCGCGCCAGCTCGACCCCCGACCGCCCGCACCCGGGCAGCGTAAACTCACACAGCCCCTTCGACCGCGACCGCGACACCGACGCAGTCCCCTCCTCCACAAGAAACCGCACCGCCTCATCGTGCCCAAAGAACGCCGCTATGTCCAGCGGGTGCCACCAATACCGCGACGCGCTGGCGCCAAACCCTCCGTCAAGAAAAGCGCTCATGCTGCGACGCTTGCGCAGCGATACCGACTGAGATGCTGTCGATAACGACGGTAGCTGCGCATACCACCAGCGGGAGCCATACTCGCTGCGAGGCTTGACAAAAAGTCGCTTCTCGCCGAGGTTGGCGCCGGCAGCTTGAGCGTGTCGGAGGGTGTTCACGACGCCATTCTCGGCACCATAAAAGGGAGCGACGGGGAAGGGGGAAGTCGCGTCGCGCTTGTACAGGAGGTTGTTGATGATTAGGTGGAGCCGCCTGTTTGTGCGGGCGAGAGATGCTAGGTCCGAGGTGCTCGTGAGGTGGTGAGGGATTTCGAGGAGGAGCTCCGTGGGGAGTGAGTCCATCTTGCGCGTGGGGGTTGATCAGGTGAGGAAGGTAAGGTCGTAGTGCTCAGGCCCCCTTGTTGGAGATCAGGTGGGTTGGTAGGGATTTCTGAAGGAATTCCGCTCAGATCAAGGTTTGAAAAGCACGCAAGTGCGGGTTTTGAATCTCCCTCACTTCTAGGTTTGCAGGTTGGGTATCGAGATGCAGTGTGGGGAGGCAGATCGAGATAAGGGCGTTTGTCGTTGGGCCGATTCAGTTGGCCCAATGCACGTCTCTGGCCCTCTCCAATCATGGGCGCTGCGAGCAGCCACATGAGCTATCCCCAGGTCAGCACATCCCTGGCTTACTGATCAAGCATGCTCAACATTACAGTTGAGGATGTGATTAGTATGCAACCATGTAAGTGGACACGGCAGTAAAATTTCCAGATGTCAGTGTGAGTTTGCGAGAGCTACGAAATACCTATGCGTTGGATCTCGTGTGAGTTTTTGACAGTGTCTACAATAATTTGTCGCAGAGTCAAGAACCTAATAATTTCGGCACAGAGAGTTGACATCCCGTAGCGGAGTCTTAGTCTCACTCGAGGTCAAGTCAGCGGCTGTTCTGAGTTGCTGTGTCAAAAAGAGTTCAGGAGGACAAAACTCTGCTAGGATCGGCGTTTGCTCATGATTCTAGGACCGTCAGTAAATCTACTCAATACATCTCGTCGTAATGATCGACAACTAAAGGATCTGGGATCAAGAATCCCGAAATTGCCATGTGGGAGGTTCGCGCCGGTTAGCTAGGCAAAATACAGAGCTGAACGTCTTGAATATAAGCCCGCCAATGGTGTGAGGATTCCAATAGTACCCCCGGATCACGGGCCGGCCGTGCAGGTTCTCAAAATCCATCCCGGCCGAAATGTAAAAACTTGGCTTTTCTAGATAGTCTTCCCCTCTCATACTGACGTCGATGCCACATCTTCAAACACCATCGTCGCCAGGCCGTGCCGCAACACCCGCGAAGATGGTACCCACGATCTGGCTCATATTGCTTCTCAGACTTGCGTCCTTGGTTTCGGCAGCGTCATTTACTAACCCCATGAGCTACCTGATCGCTAAACAGCCGTATGTCGTCTTTGGAGAGGACGGTTACTGGTACTACATGTACACCTCGTACTGGGAAATCAAGATCACCCGAGCGACGTCACTGGACGGATTGAAGCAGCAGGGTCAGAACAAGACAATCATACCAAAACTGGACAATGACAGAAACTATTACAATCCGAAGCTATACAAGATTGACAATGTGTATGCACCCTTCGAAGCAGCTGACTTTGACTTCCAACACCAATCAAAAGGGGCTGACAAGTACGAAGCTGGTGGATATACTTCACAGCGACGCCCGACCCCCAGCTTCTGCCTGCCGAGAGAACCCAGGACTTTTACGCCCTCAAAGGTATGCACGGACATTTCGTGCGTCCTGAAAGGCATACCCAGTATTAACGGTTGTCGTAGGAGGCGCCACGGTCCCGGACAAGTTCTCGAATCCTGTCAAGATCGCCAACCGGACAAGCGGCCAACTTCTCCGGTTCGAAGACCGGCTCTACTTCATCAGTAGCTGTGGCAAGAACATATGCATAGCACCAATGGGTTTACCCACCTCCATCGGTACTTCAGCCATTCTCGCGGTCCCTGATCAGATGTGGGAACGCACATCGGCCGACAGCCAGCCCCTGATCGGAAGTCCAACGCCGTTCTACCACAACGGCAAGATATTCATCGCCTATGACCTTGGCTCCATGGCCTGGATGGTGGAAAACACGTTCGGCCTATTGACCTACAAGGGGTCAGGTGATCCCATGGCAGTCAGCAGCTGGACGAAGACCGGGCCCCACCAGAATGCGGCGTACACGGAGGAGAATACGACATGTTACGCCGAACTGGGGACCTTCTTCCCCAGCCCTGATGACTCTGAAGTCTGGAGCGTGTACAACACGGACAATGTCAGCAACGGGTGTCGTGTTGCGGCGCAGCATACCGGAGCGAAGAGGCTGGGCTGGAATCTCGATGGATCGCCCGACTTTGGTGTCCCCGACCTGCTCTGGCAGACTAAAAGCGGTCCATCCGGAGAATGGGAGTAGACGCAGCATGTCTGAGTTATCACGAGTCAGGCGCGCATCGCTCAGACATGGGGAAGTGTTTGGTGTTTGACTGAGACATTATGGTTTGACGCTGTCCGAGTGAGAAGATGCGGGTTAGTTGATATTTCGGTCCCTTGCTGCATGCAAGAATTGCCGAGGTAACTTCTCGCTGGTCATACGAGCTCGGTGTTAGTTGCTTCTGAGACAGAACCATCAGAACAAGACAACGCTTCCGTCTCATCACCTCAGTCGCAGAGCGCTATGCGCCATCGCAGCCGCCGCAAGCGGCATGCAGAAAATTTGTGCCAGGCGGGGACACAGCTTCTGTGTCAGGATTGACGTTCTGTCGTGCAAGTGTCGTTCAAGGGTAACACACATCAACGCCGTGACCAATAGCTCCGGTCGGTCGGAATTGGAAAGGAGCTCCGCCCCGCAGCACAGGGTCTTTTAGCCGGGGTGCGCCGAGAATCACACCATTTTTTTGGCGCCCGCGAACGTATTGTCAGATCTTGGGGTTCGCTATGTCTTGTTGCCTCCAGCCTCCAGGGTAGCCGAGCTAGGAGTTGTCAAGTCGACGTTGTGCTGAGCTCGCGATTCGAGACAAAAACTGTATGTAGCTGCAGGAACAAAGCGCAAGAGCCGTTTGTCTCAGTTTCCTGCTATGTCTGGTACTTTTATGTCCCATGCGATTGGCTCTTTGCCTAGGTTTTTACTCTATTTACCGGCGCCTTGTTAGCTCTCGATGGTTTTATTATCGCCACCGGATACTTGATTACAGCGTTTTGGGGCATTAAGATGTGCACACCTTTTCTTTGCCCGTGCCATTGGGAGTTGATGTTGACCGAAGCCAAGACCGCAGCTGACATCGGGTGGCTACATAGCATAGTTCTCTTTTCCGTAGCGGCAGATCGCATGATGGGGGACACAACACCCTCCCGAGACATTGGAAACATTGATGGTGCAAAATCATATTGTTAGTGACACTTGGCTGAGTGAGGTTCTCTTTCTGTTCGACTTCGGGCCCGGCTGCCAGCCTTCGGAGCTGCGCTTTTTTGGGTGTCGCGTGTATATCGGTCCAATTCGTTACACGCCGAAGTCACCGAGTCCCCACAGTATCTGCCGGCATGGCTCGGCGAGCCTTATTACTCACTCGCCCGGCCGTCCTCAAGAGGCACGACAGGTGACCAGCTCGCATGCAATTATAAGAGACGCAGATGTGTATTCGGGGGTTGCACTGATCCCCTGGGTGGCCGACCCGTCTGAAGGAAGGACAGTCGAGGCTCGTCGCACGAACTGCGGGTCGGTTATCGGAATCGCGCGTGTCCGTGATTAGTGCGGTAGGTCATGATAGGCGGCGATGGTGTCTGTGACGGCGCATCTTGTGCAACCAAGCGGCGTCGAAACGGGGCCGCCAACTCGTCCCATTTCTCAGGGTCCGGCCATCGGCCATCCTTTACGTAATGGTGCCCAAACGACCGCGACGTTCCCGTTCTAGTGCCTCGTGACTGGCTATTCGAAACCGCACAAGCACCACCTAGCTTGGTCCCTGATTTTTAGCCCCCATAGGCTAAGGAGCTTTTTACCCCAAAGTTCCCCCTCGAGCCAGCCAGAGGGCGATTGACCAGGGCGCAACGTGTGGTGTGGGAATCGAGTAACGCCCACTGGGTACCGCGAGCGTTACCAATTGCAACCTCGAGCAGAAACGCCAAGGACGGGAATGCTGTGGGGAGCCTTAGCGAGGGTGGGTGTGGACGACTGGGGAGCGCCCACTCGGGACGGACGGCCAGCGGACGCGATGGTCAGGGCTCCCGCGACCTGCCGGGCTGATGGTCTGGGAAAATCTGGAGGAAGGGAGGGCGGGGCAATCGATGTGGGGTGATCGATCGACCCCACGACACCCACTTGGACGTCGATTCCCATCAGTCCGTCCGTGGAGAGATGTGGGATGGGGGGATGAGACAGGTGGATGGAACTGGGAGAGAAGCAGCGGGAGGAGTTCCAATTCCGATGTGAGGTGGTGAAGAACCGACTGCCCGCCTAGCCGAGCGCGTCTGTCGGGGTGAGCGGTGTCGCCTGAAAACAGAATTTTCAGGGTCGTTGTGAACATGCAACGGAAGGCGCCAGTGGCCAAACACCCAAACTCGATCCATGCCCGGCTGCACTTGAGGAATTCGTCAGCGCCCCCTTTCAGTTATCATCTATTATTAGCCGGAGCAAATCGCAGATGGCAACTGGACCGAGTATCCATTGATACGAAAGCAAATCCACCGGGAAGCATTCATGTGATGTCATCTGGCCGAATTCTCCACCAAAGAACCCGGATTGCGCAGCCGCTGTCAATTTACCAAATGCCGGCAATATCGGAGAGGGGAGCACGCCCGAAGCCCCCTCCTCGGCGAGCACTCTATCAAGTCGTTCGGTCCCCACCGAGGCCCGCTCGCCCCGAACGCTTGCTGAATTCTGGGACTGTCTTTCTCCCACGCTCCTTGTTAGCCTTTACGAAGTGCCATTCCTTCACTGGGTCTAGCGCCCTGGCTTTCGTTTTGGTGGCTGGGTTGGCTGCATTTTCTAACAATCATCTGACCGTCGTACCGGCAAAAGTACCAGGGCAGCCAGCTGACCGCCTCACCTGACGGTCAGTCAACAGTTTCAGGATGGGGTTGAGGTGGAAGCGACGTTCACCCGTGTTTCTTTTGCCGTGTCCGGGGTCCGATCGCGATTCTCACCGGCATTCCCCCCTCGCCTTCGCCGCGGGGGCGCCGACGAACGCGCTGCGAGCCCGTGGGGGTGACGCCGAAGGAGGGGCGTGTGGGTGTGCGATGCGAGCGATGTGAGCGTCCATCGCGGGATGCGGTTTTACATCCGCGCAGCATCGGGTCCCCGTTGAGGCAATCGTCTCGGCATACGGGTGTGCATTCCACCCACTGTCCTGCAATCAATGCAGCCAGCACCCGACCTGCCCGTCTTGCCCGCAGGCGCTGCGCTGCGCTGCACTGTGCAGCAGCGGCAGCAGCAGCACCTCGCATTGCGAATTGGACGACTGCCTGATGTGCCTGATCCTGATCGAGTACGTGGGCACCGCGGTGCCCCGTCGTGTCGTGCCTTCCCTCCCAACCTCCCCATTCGTGCCCCGTCCTTGAGTGGATTCGTTTTGCTGCCGATTTCCCATTGCCTCCCTGTCGTTTGCCCGTTTGCGGATTAATATGGGCAAAGTTTCGGCTGAATTTCCACAACTTGAGACAGCGCACGCCAAATGCCAAATGCGAAGGGGGGCGTCTTGCGTATTCCTTATTCCTGATTCCTGGGTTCCGTGTTCGGACGTGCCATTCATTTTGTCCCCCTCTGTATCCAATCGCACCGCCGGGTCGGCCCCAGTG
>Ga0247770_1000086_pt1 | contig 77882 bp, 55 predicted proteins | sample UWRJL136409B6_FD_179943 | JGI IMG/M metagenome (GOLD analysis project Ga0247770, IMG submission 179943) | Plant litter microbial communities from Arlington Agricultural Research Station in Wisconsin, United States - UWRJ-L136-409B-6 | ecosystem: Environmental > Terrestrial > Plant litter >...
CAGTCAGCCAACCTCGCTTCGCAGAAGCGAGTGTGGCCAATGCACTCCGTGCACTGGCCACCCTCACGGCTATAATAACACGGCTTCCACTCTCGAAGATAGAAAGAATTAATCACCTTCAACACACTCTACTTTCCAATGCCTTGACCCCTTTTGCTTTTCAACATATAAACTATCTGTACTGTTAACAATAACTTAAGCTAATTATCTTATTTAAAGTTAATATAAACTTAAAGATATATTATAAATATCTAATTAACTTACTCTGTTTAACTGTCTATCTATAAGTAGAATGCTGTTAAAAGCTTACTTTTTACACTTATTCTCTATATCAGTCCTTACCAGAACTTCAACATAATTAGCTTATCTTAATCCGTAATAATATTATCTAACCAGAGGTGTTATAAAACTACCTCTTTCTTAAAGATATAAGTAAGTTACTCTATTATTATATTCTTTAAGGTTAGCAGAAAGTAAGCTTATTTTGTCAATCTGTTAACTACTATAAGGATCTAGTTATAAATAACTCCTGTAATAAGGTCCCTAGACTCTAGAATCCCAGTAACAAAGTTAAGTAAGATTAAACTCCATAACGTCTGTAATACGGGAAGTAGTTCAAGAAGCTTATAAGGCTTATAATGTCGATTTTACTTTTAATAATAGATATTATAGTTATTAATCACTTCCTTAACCAGCTTCTTCATTCTTAAGAAGGCGTACACTTACTAAACCTGTGCTAAAGTCTTAACTTGGCTTATATATCCTCTAAGTTAAAACTCGTAAACTTACTAAATATACTTCTTTCATTTATTTAAGTTGTAAATATATAGTTTCTCTTAATACTAGAGCTTTACTCCTAGTTTAAGCGTGCTGTCTACACCTTCTAACAGCTATTCTAACTAATAACCAGTTTTATTATAGTTTAGATACTTTAAACACTCCTTACTATAGTTTTACATATACCCTAAGAAATCTCTTAAGGGGCACTTATACTTACAGGTACTTTCTATTAACCTTCTTACTTAAAAGTCCTATTATTATTAATAAATGTTATACTCTGTCTATAAGTTTATACAGACTTTAATAATTTATTCTAACATTTAGTTATCTAACACTTATAACGTATACTTTAGTATACTATTCTTAACTTTATTAAACATAATAACAGAGATTAAAACTAGATTAACATCCTTATAATCCTATCTCCAGCTAAAAACATCGGTTTACCTATTATCTTTTCCTTTAACGTAATGGATCTAAAAGTGGAATAAGGCTATTAATTCTACCTATTATACTTACTATAAGCTAAGTTCCTTCATCAGGAAGTACTAAAGGTTATTATAGTTTAAAAAGACCTAAACTAGTTCTTCCATACCACTTAGATACAGTATTTACTTTACAAAGCATTAAATAATCACCATCAGTTCTTTATCGTAAATTAAATATTGTAAAGTTAAGTTATAGATTCCTTTTAATAAGAAGGTAACTAAGTAGTGTTTCTTATTATCTTAGACTTAGCTAAGTTCTTTACTAATTACAAACTCTAAAAAGTTTATCTTAACTTAAAAGGGCTTTAAAAAATTAGGGAGGGCCAGGACTAGCACTATAATAAAGGTATATTTAAGGTCCTTAAACACCTTCTACTATTTATTAGTCTACTTAAATAGCTTTCCCTTACTTATAAGTTTATAAAGTAATCTTATAATTTTCGTAAAATACTTAATAAAATAGCAATAAAAGTTCGTAAAGTTAATAAAGGCTTATAACTCTTTCTAGTTCTTTAAAGTAGGTTAATCCCTAATTACCTCTATCTTCTTCAGTTACATTTTAAGTTTTCTAAAGGTTACCCTAAACCCTAAATAGTTTAATTCTTAAACGTGAAAGTAGCTTTTCTCTAGGTTTACTATTAGCTTCACCTTCTTAAAAGTTATTAAAACCTGTCGTATATATTTTTAATATTCTTTTAAAGTTTTAGAATAAACTAGAACATTATCTAAATACATAAAGATAAACTTATTAAAGAAAGAGTAGAGAATACTGTTAATAAAGCCTTAAAAGGTTATAAGGGCGTTTATTAATCTTATTAGCATAACACAGTATTAATAATACCTGTTATAAGTTTAAAAAGCTATCTTATACTTATCCTCTTCCTTTACTTTAATGTAGTTAAACCTTATAGGGAAATTAAAGCTAAAGAACCAGTTTACCCTAACAATCCTTTCTTACATTTCCACAATAAATAGTAATAAGTAACAATTCTTAATCGTGTCTTTATTTAACGTTTAGTAATTAATAACTATATGTAACTTACTATCTCCCTTCCTCGGGATAAACAGCATTAAGTACCCTGCTAGGGATTAGGACTTTATAATAAACCTGTTTTTTAAGTTCTTATCTATATACTTCTATAAGGCCTTAACTTACTAAGGGTTTAAATAATAAAGCTGGAAGCTGTAGAGCTTTACTCCCAGCTTTAGCTTAATTTCGTAATCTTATAATCTATAGTCTAGTAATTACAGTATCTTTTTTCAAAACAGGGTAAACTTCCTATATTTAGCAGGTACTTTAAATAAGTTAACTTCTTCACTTATCTGTAAGTTAACTTCTTACTTCTTTCCACCTTCTAAATCGTTATTTAAGTAATACAGTAGACCTTCTAATCCTTTAACTATCTTAATAAACCTAACCTAAACTATACTTAATTCTAAGGGTTTAGCGTACTTCTAAGTGCTCTATACATCTCTAAAACGGTTTAATACCTTCTTAACTTTCTCTAAACAGTAATTACAGTTAGGGGACTTACTAAAGGTAAGGTGGCCACTCCTTTAATTAATTACAGGGTTATACTTTTCCAGCCAGGGTAAACCCAAGATTATGTTATACCCTATTACTAATATAACATTAAAATCCACTTATTATTCATCCTTATCCACTTTAATCAGGAGTAGCAAATAGTGGGTAACTTTACCGTTATTATACTAATATAAGCCTCCTTCTCCATTTCGTATAGGAATAGCCTCTTTATACTCTTTATTAAGGAGTTTCCTTCAGTTAACTAATAAGGGGTACACTAAGTTAAAAACACTCCTGCTATTAATCACTACTCTTACCTTAAATAACCTCCCTCTTCCGTCTATTATATTAATATTAACGGAATAATACTTATACTCCTTTAATATTTAAGTTATAATAATTATTTATCCTTAAAGTCTTATTTAACCTAACCTCTAAATACCTCTCCTTCTTCTTAAGGTTTTTACTAACTAGCAAACTACTAATTTCCAGCCCTTTTAAAGGGCCTGTAACCTTTTCCCAATTCCTTCTAGAAAAACAGGTAACTCTAATAAACCTAGCAATTAACCTTTCCTAAGTTCTCACACCTTAGCGTCCAGTCAACTTCAAACAGTACAATATTCCTAAAGTCCTTAACAAATCGATAATACACTTTACAAGCTTAAATCACAGTAATGTTTTTTTACTCTTAAATCCATTAATAATCTTCCCACTTCTACTATTCTTAAGCTTTCCCATTAAGGTGCAACAAACACGTTACAACTAAGTAATTATTAAATACTCCTCCTTACTAACACGTTACAAAAGCCTAATTAACTACAGTAACCTTCCATTTATTACTAAACTCTCTTATTAAAGAGTAAAAGACTTAGTAATAAGCCAGTTCCAACTCCACCCTTACTACAGCGTAATCTTATCTTTATATATTAAGGAAATAGTTATAAAAGGCCTTAAATCCACAATATCAGTTAAAAGTATAATCATTATACACACAGTTAATCCACAATATATCCCTGTAACTAAAGTAGTTAATATTAACTACTAGTACTACAATTATAAAATACAAAACAGGAGACATAATACCTTATTCTTTTTCTTCTTCTACTTACCTCCATATACGTTATTTCTCCTAAACCTCTTCCTAAAACTCAGGTAATAATAATCCAGCTTATTCTTCCACAAAACGGTCTTCTTTAATAAAGTAATGTTTAAGCTAATTTACAAAACAAACTCTATTATAAAGTTACAACCTAATTTCCACCACTTTATCCTTTAACGTCACAGTAAAACCTTTAACTTACAGGTCCTTTATTTCATCTACTAACTCTTAATATTTCTCCTCTAGCTCCTAAATCCTCCACTAATGTGCTTACTTTATACCTTCTCAGGGAACCTTTAAAGTACCAGTCTAAAGTACACCAGCTTTAATACAGGGTAGCTACTTAAGTTATCCCTCTTCTAAAAAGGTAAAAGTGCTAATCCACTTAACATACTTAAAGTGCTTAAAAGTCTTAAGGGGTACTATTAAGAAGAACTTTCATTTTTCTAGTTTAATTCTCTCAGTTTACTCTTTTTCACTTTTTAAGGCTTACTTCACCACTTAAGTAGCCTAAAAGGCTAGTTCTTCAACTCCCTTTACCATCTTAGTAAGGTCCAAGTTAGGGTCCTTCCTAAACTTCCTTAATTCCTAAGCTTATAAAGTAAGTTTTTCAAAACCTGCTATAACTAACTGGAACATCTCTTCCTAAAGTCAGTCTTTTATAACCTACACCTCTAATAGTTTTAAGTTTCCACTTTAAAGTTAGTCTTCTATAACCTACACCTCTATAGCTAACTCTTCTAAAATATCCTTAAAGACTAAATACATTACATCTTAAGGTTCTTCTTCTTCTTCCTTATCTCCTAAGTTACACTTATCTATCCAGGTACAGTTCTCTTTATTACTTACTATCCTAACATAAATATCTCTTAAGTTAAACCTAACATACTTTCCTCCTTCTAAAACAGGTTTCTAACTAACTTACTTTAATAACAGGCATTACCGTACTATATATCCTTTCTTATCACAGTTAAAACACTAAACCTGTAATAAGTCTTTAAGCTGCTTTTACTACTGCTGTCGTTACAGCTTATTACAGTTAGGTCAGTTTTAACAGTTCACTATACTAATATCTATTAACCTAGGGTAATAACCTGTTATAGTTAACTAGTTCCCTTTCTTTAATTTACTTAGCTAATAAGGGGTCTGTTCTTTCTAATAATTCTTTTAATAATAATAATTATAATACTAATTATTAGCCTTAATAACTATCTTAACTAACTTTTAAAGATAGTTTAATCAGTCCTTTTAATAAAGGTCTCCGGTAATATACTCTTTTAAACCACTTATGACGACCCTACAGGCCGTCACTTAGGCTGGGGCGGCTTGACGAATCCCTTGCAGAAGGAACAGTGTAGGAAGACGGTGCATACCGTCCAGGCGCACTGGGCCAGGGGTGTAAAGACCCGAAGCCCTTACAACTAGTGAGGTGCTACTCACAGTATACTAAATGCTTATATCGCAAGCAGGAGAAACCTTACAAGTAAAACGCTTACGCGGTGTAAAGTACTCACATAATAAGCATTTACAACATTACAAGTAAGGTATAAAATACCTCTTAACTAATTAGTATAGATAGCTATAGTTATACTTATAATTACCGTAAGGGACTTTGGTTCCTTACGTTAATATTTAATTATTTATTTATGTCTTACTGTTCAAACTTCCCTCTATGTATTATAATAATAACGACTTACAGTAATATTAAACCTCCTATTTAAGAGTGTTAGTTTAATAAGCTATCTTCAGAACGCTTTTTACCTGTTAACGTCCTACTATATGTTTTATCTTAACTTATATTAGTCCTCTTAAGGCCTATATTAGGTGTAAGTTATAATACGATATTAGTGTTAAGTTCTAAACGCTGTTTGTTAAATTCCTAAACATTACCTTTTTCTTACTAATATATCAACTTCCGGAAAAGGAAAGGAGATTAAGGAGGCGTAAGCCTAACCTCGGCTCCTTATTATCAATAAGTTAGCTACGCGCTTTAAAGACTTAAACCTTAATTAGTAGGGACTAATTAAGGAACTTAACGAAGCCTTCTTAGGAGACATTAAAAGCTATATTAGTCTTATCGAAAAACTCTAAACTTAACTTAACGCTGTCAAGTTAGAAAATAACAACCTTAAGGGCTTATAGAAGAAATGAGTAAAGCTCCCCCTACTTTCACGTTTTAAGGGAGACTTTACATAACTAAAGTTTTAAATAGCTTAGCTTTAAAGTTATATTACTTATTACGACAAGCAGTTCTTCAAAGAAGAAGGAAAAGTCAGGTTTACTAGGGCTTTACTAGACAGAGTAGCTGTTTACTAGTACGAACCTTATATAAAGACAATTAACAACCTCTTTATAGATAAAGCGCGAAAGGAAGCTCTTAAAACTTAGGCTCTCTTCGATAACTTCGACGTTTTTATCAACTAATTCCGGACTAAATTTAAAGAACTGAACGCCTTTAGACAGGCTAAGCAGCGCTTTATAACCTTAAGGCAGACGTCCTTAATCCTTAATTTCTCTATACGCTTTAAACTGGAAGTAGTAAAGATTAAACTTAATTAAGAGGCTTTAATAATGCTGTTCTGGAGCGGCTTAAAGGAGTATATTACTAAAGACCTTTACCAAGAGGATTAACTGGATCGCTTTTAAGAATTAGTTAAGATAGTTATTAAGGCTAATAATCGGTATTATAATTACTATTACTAAAAGAACTTCTAAAAGGAACGGACCCCTTATTAGCTAAGTAAACCGAAAAAGGGGAATTAATCGATTACGATAAGTTATTACTCCGGGTTAATAAATATTAGTATAGTAAACTGTCAGAATCGACCTAACTGCGATAAACTTTAACAATAATAACAGTAAAAGCAGTTTAAAGACCTGTTACAGGTCTAATGCTTTAACTATAATAAGAAAGGATATATAATATAATAATACCTGTTATTAAAGTAAGTCGGTTAAAAGCCTATTCCAAAAGGAGGAAAGTACGTTAAGTTTAACTTAAGAGACGTTTATGTTAAGATGATAAGTAACGAAAAAGACTACACCTAAATAAATAAGTGCAACTTAGGAGATAAGGAAGAAGAGGAAGAACTTTAAAACGTAATGTACTTAGTCTTTAAAGGTGTTTTAGAAGAGTTAATTACAGAAGTGCAGGTTATAAAAGACCGATTTTAAAGTGGAAACTTAAAATTACTAAAGATACAGGTTACAGAAGACTAACTTTAAGAAGAGATGTTTTAGTTAGCTGTTATAAGCTTTAAAAGTCTTACCCTGTAAGCTTAGGAATTAAGGAAGTTTAAAAAGGACTCTAACTTAGAAATTACTAAAATAGTAGAAAGAGTCAAAGAATTAGCTTTTTAGGTTACCTAAACGGTAAAGTAAGCCTTAAAAGGTGAAAGAGAGTAAGCTAAAAGAATCGAACTAAAAAAACGGAAGTTTTTCTTAACAGTGCCTTTTAAGACTTTTAAACACTTTAAGTATGTTAAGTGGATTAGCACCTTTACCTCCTTAAAAGAAGGATAGCTTAGATAGCTGCTTTACATTAAGGCTGGTATATTGTGAACCAGTACCTTAAAAGTCCCCTAAGAAGGTATAAAGTAAGTATATTAATAGAGAGTTTAAGAGCTGAAGGAAAAATATTAAAAGTTAATAGACAAAATAAAGGACTTACAAGTCGAAAGTCTTACTAAGATGTCTAAGGACAGAGTAGTGGAGATTAGGTTAAAACTCTATAACAGAGTTCGCTTCACTAACTAACTTAAATATCAACTTATTAAAAAAGACTACTTCATGGAAAAATAAGCTAAGTTACTGCTACCTGAGTTTTAAGAAAAGGTTTAGGAGAAATAACGTACGTAGAGGTAAGTAGAGGAAAAGAAAAAATAAAGTGTTACTTCCCCTATTCTATATTTTATAACTGTAATACCTACAGTTAATATCGATTACTTTAATTATAGGGACGTACTGTAAATTAATTATATATACAACAACTGTATTTTTAACCAGTATTATAAACTTAAGGCTTTTTATAACTATTTCCTTAATGTACAGAAATGGGATTACGCTATTATAAAAGTAAAGTTAAAACTAGCTTATTACCAAGTTTCTTACTTCCTAATAAGAGAGTTTAGTAATAAATAGAAAGTTACTATAGTTAACTAAGCCCCCGTTACGTGCTAGTAAGGAGGGGTACTTAATAACTGCTTAGTTATAACGTGTTTATTATATTTTAACGGAAAAGCTAAAGAGTGGTAAAAGTGGGAAGATTATTAACAGATCTAAAAGTAAAGAGATATTATTACGATCTAAGTTTATAAAACGTATTATCAACTTATTAAAGATTTTAAGAATATTATACCGTTTAAAGTCAACTGGACGTTAAAATGTGAAAACTTAAAAAAGGTTAATCGTTAAATTTACTAAAGTTACCTGTTTTTTTAAAAGGAACTAGGAAAAGGCTACAGGCCTTTTAAAAGGGTTGGAAATTAATAGTTTACTAGTTAGTAAAAACTTTAAAAAGAAGGAGAGGCGCTTAAAGGTTAAGCTGGATAAGACTTTAAAAATAGATAATTATTATAACTTAGATATTAAAAAAGTATAAGTATTATTCTGTTAATATCAATATAATAAACAGGAGAGGGAGGTTATTTAAGGTAAAAGCAGTGATTAATAGCGGAAATACTTCTAACTTAATGTACCCTTTATTAGTTAACTAAAGGAAACTCCTTAATAAAGAGTATAAAAAGATTATTCCTATTCAAAATGGAGAAGGAGGCCTATACTAATATAATAACGGTAAAGTTACCTACTACTTATTACTCCTAATTAAAGTAAATAGGGACAAATAATAAGTAGACTTTAACGTTATATTAGTTATAAGTTATAATATAATCTTAAGTTTACCCTAGCTGGAAAAGTATAACCTTATAATTAACTAGAGGAGTGGCTACCTTACCTTTAATAAGTCCCTTAACTGTAATTACTATTCGAGAAAAGTTAAAAAGGTACCGAACTGCTTTAAAGCTACACGAAGTATTTAAAAACACGCTAAACCTTTAAAACTAAGTACGGTTTAAATTAGGTTTATAAAGACGGTTAAAGGACTAGAAGGTTTACCATATTACCTAAATAACGATTTAAAAGGTGGAAAAAAGTAAGAAGTTAATTTATAAATAAGTAAAGAAGTTAACTTATTTAAAGTACCTGTTAAGTATAGGAAGTTTACCTTATTTCGAAAAAAGATACTGCAACTACTAAACTACAGATTATAAGATTACGAAATTAAGCTAAAGCTAAAAGCGAAGCTCTGTAATTTCTAACCTTATTACTTAAACCTTTAATAAGCTAAGGTTTTAAAGGAGTATATTAATGAGAACCTAAAAAACAGGTTTATTATAAAGTCTTAGTTATTAGCAGGGTACCTAATACTATTCGTCTTAAGAAAGGGAGACGGTAAATTACATATAATTATTAATTACCAAATGTTAAACAAGGATACAATTAAGAATCGTTACCTATTATTACTTATTATAGAAATGTAAAAACAGATTATTAAAGCAAATTAGTTCTTTAACTTTAATTTCCCTATAAGATTTAATTACATTAAAGTAAAAGAAGAGGATAAATATAAAACAGCCTTTCAGACTTATAACAGGTATTATTAATATTATATTATACCAATAAGATTAATAAACGCCTTTACGATTTTTTAAAGCTTTATCAATAGCGTTTTTTACCCCTTCCTCGATAAATTTATCTTTATATATTTAAACGACGTTCTAATCTATTCCAAAACTTTAAAAGAATACTAAAAATATATACGATAAGTTCTAATAACTCTCGAAAAAGCGAAACTAATAGTGAACTTAGAGAAAAGCTACTTTTACGTTTAGGAACTGAACTATTTAGGGTTTAAAGTAACTTCCAGAAAGCTCGAAATGTAATTAGAGAAGATAAAGGTAATTAGGGACTGGCTTACTCTAAAGAATTAAAAAGAGTTATAAGCCTTTATTAACTTTACGAACTTTTATTACTATTTTATTAAGTACTTTACAAAAATTGTAAGATTATTATATAAACTTACAGGTAAAGGAAAGCTGTTTAAATAAACTAAAAGATAATAAAAGGCGTTTAAGGACCTTAAGTACGCTTTTATTATAATGTTAGTCTTAACCCTCCCCGATTTCTTAAAGCTTTTCTAAGTTAAGATAAACTCTTTAAAGTTTATAATCAGTAGAGAACTTAGTTAAGTCTAAGATAATAAGAAACGTTACTTAGTTACTTTCTTATTAAAAGGGATTTACAGTTTAACTTTACAATACCTAATCTACGATAAGGAACTAATAGCGATTATTTAATACTTTACTAAGTAGGTATTATATTTAAGCGGTACAGAAGAACTAGTTTAAGTTTTCTTAAACTATAATAACCTTTAATACTTCTTAATAAAAGAACTTAACTTACAGTAAGTATAATAGGTAAAGTTAATAGCCTTATTCCACTTCTAGATCTACTATATTAAAGGAAAAGATAATAAGCAAGCTAACGCTTTTAGTTAAAGATAGGATTATAAGGATGCTAATCTGGTCTTAATTCCCATTACTATATTTAACAAAGTTAAGAACGGTATATTAAAATATACGTTATAACTGTTAGATAACTAAACGTTAAAACAAATTATTAATATCTGTATAAACTTATAAATAAAGTATAATATTTATTAGTAATAATAGGACTTTTAAGTAAGAAGGTTAGCAGAAGGAACCTGTAAGTATAAGTGCCCTTTAGAAGATTTCTTAAGGTATATATAAGACTGCGGTAAGGAGTGCCTAATATATCCAAATTATAACGAAACTGGTTATTAGCTAGAATAGCTGTTAGAAAATGTAAATAACGTACCTAAATTAAAAATAAAGCTTTAATATTAAGAGAAACTATACATTTATAATTTAAATAAACAGAAAGAGTACGTTTAGTAAGTCCACAAGTCTTAACTTAAGGGATATATAGGCTAAGTTAAAACTCTCGTATAAGCTTAATAAGCGTACACCTTTCTAAGAATAAAGAAGCTGGTTAAAAAAGTGGTTAATAATTACAATATCTGTTACAGGAAGTAAAATCGACGTTATAAGCTTTATAAGCTTCTCAAATTACTCCTTATACTATAAGCGCTATAAAGTTTAATCTTACTCGATTTTATTACTAGGATCTTAAAGTCTAAAGACTCTGTTATAAGAGTTATCTATAACTAAATCCTTATAATAATCAATAGATTAACAAAATAGGCTTACTTCCTATTAACCTCGAAAGATATAACAGTGGAGTAACTTATTTATATCTTCGAAAAAGAGGTAATTTTACAATACTTTTAGTTAAATAATATCATTACAGATTAAGATAAGCTAATCGTGTTAAAGTTCTAATAAGGATTAATGCAAAAAATAAGTGTAAAAAGTAAGCTTTTAATAATATTCCACTTATAAATAGATAGTTAAACAGAGCGAGTTAATTAGATACTTATAACGTATCTCTAAGCTTACATTAACTTTAAATAAAATAATTAACTTAAGTTATTACTAATAATATAAATAACTTATAATATAATATTAGTTAAGTTAATAAGTATATTACTGTTCTTTATTAATTACGGTAAGGAGCTTAAGCTCTATTAAGGCCCGCTTACTGGCACCCCCTAAGCTGTAATCTATACAGACCGAATGTAAGAACTGTATAACTACTTACAAACCAAACTTAAGTTTATACGCGAACAAATAAAGAAGTTTGCTAATAAATACTAAACTGAGTAATTAATACTTAAGAAAGGACTTTATTACAATAGCGAACGAGTTAAGGGACTAACTTTTCAGGAGGGGGACTATATCTACCTTTTTTCACAAAACTTATATTTAAAACAACTTAGTAAAAAGCTTAATTTTAAAAGGTACAAACTGTTCTAAATTAAGAAAAAAGTTACTACCTTTAATTACAAATTAAACTTACCTGTTAATATAAAGGTGTAGATTAAGGTTTTTTATATTTTATTTCTAGAATTTACTTTAAAAGGAGTTTCTTTAAAAAAGAAGATTAAGATCGATACCAATAAGGATAAGTACAACGTTAAGGAAGTTATGGATTTACAGAAGGGAAAGAACACATTTAAGTATCTTATTAAGTGGTTAGATTACGGCCCTAAGAGTAATTTATAAAAGTTAGTTAAAAACTTTAAGTGCTTAAACCTAATTATAGAGTTTTACTGAAAGAATCCAGACTAATTAAAACTACCCGTAAAAAACGTGAAGTAAAAGTTAAACTAATTAGTGTAGTTTTAAAGAGGTAAATTAACTAGTTTATTTTAAAATTAAAAATAAGATAAGATCTAATATCTAAATTACTATATTAAAAAGTAAAACTATTATAGGACTTAAAGCCTAAAAAGTAATAGGAAACTCTTTAGTAAGTATAGGAGGATATTTGTCAGAACTTTTAGCTAAGGTTATAAGGACCTTAAACCTAATAAGGAGGCTAGGCCTCTGGAGCTCCCGATAAGCTTTACACGAAAATAAGTGCTAATAGAGAAAAAAGTTAGTAAAAGAAAAAAGTCGTTAAAACTCTTATAGGAAGTTAAACTTACAACCTTTTACTAAAAAAGGCAGTTATAAACTAAGTTATAAAGTGACTACCTGCTACAGAGACCTTATTAAAAAGTTCTCCTAGTTAAAAGACTTTACATTATTAAGAGGGGCGTTTAGCTTAACCTTTTTACTTTCCTAGAACTTTAATAACTTTACTTTACAACTAAATGCTTTTATAGCCTGGTTTTTAAGATGGGACCGCTGCTTATAAAGGTGCGCTAAGCGCGCTGACGCTTTTTAAAGTTTAATAATAGCTTTATAGAGCTGCTAAGTAATAGATTTAACTTACAAGTTAAGACTCTGTTTTTTAACAAAAAGGGCTTTTAATTTCACTTTACTAACATTAAAAGCGTTATATTAGGAAGGCTGGTACCTTTTTAAACAGTAATCGTAACTGTCGGACTAGTTCAAAATCCGATAGATAAGTGGAGGGTTAGTAGATTTATAAAAAAAATAAGGGGACATTTCGCTATTAAATACGTGTGTATAAGCTGTAAGGTTTAGATAGCGGTTAGTGCTTTTACCCTGTTCCCGTTTTAAAACCTAGGAGCCGGACACTCGTTATATGGTGAAATGGTGAAAGGAGAAACTTACCTCTTAAGTTCTCTATAGGAAAAGAACGTTAAAGAGGGGGAATTATATGACGACCCTGTAGGCTGTCACTTAGGCTAGGGCGGTTTAATAAATCCCTTATAGAAGGAACAGTGTAGGAAGACAGTGTATACTGTTTAAGCGTATTAGGTTAGGGGTGTAAAGACCTAAAGTCCTTACGATTAGTGAGGTGCTGCTTGTAATATGTTAAATGCTTATATTGCAAGTAGGAGAAACCTTATAAGTAGAACGTTTACGTAGTGTAAAGTGTTTATATAACAAGCATTTACAACATTATAAGTAAGGTATAAAGTACCTTTTAACTAGTTAGTATAAATAGTTATAATTATACCTATAATTACTGTAAGGGACTCTGGTTCCTTACGTTAATATTTAATTATTTATTTATATCTTACTGTTTAGATTTCCCTCTATGCATTATAGTGATAACGACCTATAATGACATTAAACCCCCTATCTAGGAGTGTTAGCTTAATAAGCTGTCTTCAGAACGCCCCCTACCTGTTAGTGTCCTGCTATACGTTCTGTCTTAACCTGCGCTAGTCCTCTCAAGGCCTGTATCGGGTGTAGGTTGTAATACTACTCTAGAACAGCATTACTAAGGCCTCTTAACTAAACTTAATCTTTACTACTTCCAGTTTAAAGTGTGTAGAGAACTTAAGGATTAAAAATGTCTGCTTTAAAGCTATAAAGCGCTGTTCAGCCCATTTAGGGGCGTTTAGTTCTTTAAACTTAATCTAAAGTTAGTTAATAAACATATTAAAGTCGTTAAAAAGAGCTTAAGTCTTAAAGGCCTCTTTATATACTCTGTTTATAAAAAGGTCGTTAATTATCTTTACATAAGGTTTATATTAATAAGTAGTTACTTTATTTAGTAAAGCTCCAGTAAACTTAACTTTTCCTTCTTCTTTAAAGAACTGCTTATCGTAATAAGTAATATAACTTTAAAGTTAGGCTATTTAGGACTCCAGTTATATAAAATCTCCCTTAAAGCGTAAAGGTAGAGGGAGCTTTACTCGTTTCTTCTATAAACCCTTAAGGTCGTTATTCTCTAGCTTAATAACGTTAAATTAGGCCTAAAGTTTCTTAATAAAACTAATATAACTCTTAATATCTCCAGGGAAGGCTTCGTTAAGTTCCTTAACCAGTCCCTACTAATTAAAGTTTAAGTCTTTAAAGCGTGTAACTAACTTATTAATAATAAGGAGCTAAGGTTAAACTTACACCTCCTTAATCTCCTTACCTTTTCCAAAGGTTAATATATTAATAAGAGAGGGGTAGTGTCTGGGAGTTTAACAAACAGCGTTTAGAACTAAGACGCTAATATTATATTATAACTTACACCTAATATAGGCCTTAAAAAGACTAGCGCAGGTTAAGACAGAACGTATAATAGGACGCTAATAAGTAAGGGGTGTTCTGAAGACGGCTTATTAAGCTAACACTCTTAAACAGGGGGTTTAATATCACTATAAGTTGCTGTTACTATAATGTATAGAGGTAAGTCTGAACAGTAGGACACAAATGAATAATTAAATACTAGCGTGAGGAACTAGAGTCCCTCACAGTAGTTATAAGCATAACTATAACTATCTATACTAACTAACTAAAAGGTACCTTATACCTTAATCACTATGCTCTTATTAAGAGGCAGTAAGTAGAGTGATCACCTTTCGGGGTTACTCACCTTAATCACTAGGTCTTAGCGAGATCAGAGTGAGCAAACAACGATTGGTCGTAGGGGCTTCGGGTCTTTGCACCCCTGGCCCAGTGCGCAGTACCGTGCGTACTGCCTTTCTGCACTGTTCCTTCTGCAGGGGATTTGTCGGGCCGCCCCGGCCTAAGTGACGGCCTGCAGGGTCGTCACATAAAGTTAAACTTCTTTAATAACACTATCTCCTAAAAAAGCTCAAACTTAAATTAGAAGTAATACGTTATAATATAAGAGTTTTCCTACAGCAGCCTTTTTAATAACTTATAACAGTTCTTATTATTAATATCTATTTAAGCTTAGAAATTAGGTATATATTAATAAAGGCTTTACTAATAATAATTAGCTAGAGTTAATGTAATAAATATTAAAAGAACACCTAAATAGTGTGTAAATGCCTTTAACTCTACTTTATAACAGTGTTAAAAGCGTTAAGTCCTCTTAAGTTAGCTAGCAGATTATATAATACAGCTAAGGATAAAGTAGGACTTTAAAGTATTAGCGTTAGCTAACGATTCTTAAATAACCTGCTAGTTAACTAACTGTTAATGGTTTATATTAACGTAATACCTACTTTACGTGTAGGCTTATTAGCGTATTAAGGTATTTAAGGTAATGTAATAAAAGGTATAATACTTAGCAAAACGGCTATTATGCCACTGTATTACGTGCTTTAAGTACTTATAATACTTAATTTTAATCAGACTGGTAGCCGAATAGTCTGCCTCTCCCCTTAGAAATAAGGAAAGGTATGTAAGAGATAAGAGTAGGAATTATTAATTAAATTCATTTAGTAAAGTAGGCCAGATTACTAAGAGTTTAAGGTAGTTTGTAAGGAGTAAGCTAACTTTAATACCTACTTCTAGTAGTAGACTTACTTCCTGTATAAGGACTTAATAGCTATTATTAGTAACATTAAGGTTCTCTAAGCGGTTTTAAAGCTAATTAAGCTCTATTTAACAAACCTGGAAATTATACACTGCTACTTTATTAATAATACCACTATCCACTTTAAGGGCATTATTATTATCCGCTATCGGCTTATTATTAACAATAATACTAGTATTATTATTAACTTTATAAATAATTAGTTAATCTAAAACATTACTATTAATTAAGAGTTGTGTTAAATTACTGTAATTATAAATAAAGTCCTTATAATAAGGGTAATTAGCTTTTAAAAACGTTACTTAAGACTTTATTACACCTCTCCATACTTAAAATTACGTATAGAATTACTAGTTAGTCTAATAGGTGTTAGTATTATTCTAAGGGTGAAGACATCACTACCTTTAAATCCCTAAGGATTAATAAATGGTAGCTATAAATCTTTTTAACATTATATAAAAAGTGTATAACGTGACCTTAGTACTTCAACTAGTGTTTTTTCTAATTAGTAACCTAAATCTTTAATTAGTAAACCGCTTTTAAATCTTAGCTTATAATTTACTTATAAAGAAGACATTTACATTAATATAAACCTTTTTAATAACTATCTCCTTTAATTAGGTAAGCTCTTCCAGCTTACTAAGAACCTTCTCAAAATCTAACTTATTCTCTTTAAAGAAATAATATAATATATTAAAACCCCTTTTTACATCTTTAATATAATACTGCCTATAAATATTTCCTAACCTTAAAACTAGGTTAAAACACTTCTTTTTATAACACTTATAATAATGTATCTTTTTATTAATAAACGTTATATTAAAATCGCGCTTAATAACAATATCCTCTAAGGAAAGAGCTAGCTTATTTAAATTACTTATAAATTAAGGCTAGGGCTAATTAAATAGGTAAAGAGGGTATACTTTAAGTGTTAGCTAGCGTGGCTGGCGTAGCTGGCTTTACTAACCTGCCAGGCAGCTAATAGGGTTCTAAGGACTAGGGGGGCAGCCCTAATAGGGATCCTCTTCTAACAATAAGGAATAGTAATACCACAGGCGACCTTTACAGTAAGGTTTTAATGCTATTATAGGAATTAAGGTAAGTTATTTACAAGGGCAACCCAAGTTACAGTATACTAGTCCTTCTTCTTCCTCCTCATCTACCTATTTTTACTAACTAAAGCAGTTTAATATAACCTGTAATATATCTTTAAGTAACTAGATAGAAGAAAAGCTACTGTTACACTGCTGTTACTATTATTATTAACGGATAATAGCTGACAGTATTAGTGTTTAAGAAGGTTTACCTCTACCCTATGCTTTAATATAATATTACCACTAGATAGCTGAAACCTTTACCCATATTACAGCTATATCTGTAATATCTAAAGTAACCTTACCTCCCATATTATATATCTTAACTATAAGGCTATAAGTTATATTCTAATAGGGAGTAGAAGGTGTAACGTTAAGTTTACTAGTAATTAATCATATAGCTGTAATGTTAGCTTTAAATATAATATTTTAAAAACAGTTAATTAATTATTTAAAGAAGAAAGAGTATAGTAATTAACCAGCTCCTTCTGTTGTTTTTAACAGTTTAAACACATTATAATTAACCTTCTCAAACCTTATAAAGCCTAAAACTAATCCTGCCCTTTCTTCTCTTTACAGTTCCAGCACTTAATAAGCTCTCCTCCCTCCCCTCCCTCCTAAAGGGCCTCTATTATAGCAGGAAGCGCCTAAGATATAGACCTACTAATTTTAGATAGATTTACTACTTAAAAACATAAGAAATAAACTCATTAATATATATTTTACATTAGTTTAAGTATATAATGTAATGTATATAATATATAAGTGTAATATTAATAACCTAGCCCCTTTCCTGCTAATATCAGTTAATATATCTTATCTCTTAAGATCCTATAAATAAGGTATAAGATATTACCCTTATAACCTGTAATTATTAATCAAAAGAGCCTTTATTTTAATTACGGTTTAATATTAAGCTAAAGGTAATTCTCTGTAAATTTATCTGTAAGTCCCTTAAATTAATTTTTAAAAAACATATACCCTGTTTTAAACTTTTAAATAAGTAAATTTCTCCATATTCTTATTAAATCTTTTTAATAAAAAGTCCCCCTTAAATATATTAAAGAATTTTAGTAAAGAATCCCCCCTTTTATTAATTAAATTAATTTAGTAAAAAATACCTTACTATGTAATTTAAAAGATTTAGTTAGAATATAATCTCCCACTTAGAAGAATAAGTTATAATCCTTTCTTTAAAAGTTATAATCTCAGTTTTAATTATGTAACTGAGTATATAATTTATTATTATATAATTACAACTCCTTCCCCCAGCTTTAACCTTTTCTTTATAGACTTTATACAGCTTGATTAATTAAATAACTTAACACCTTAAGTAATATCTAGATTTAAAGAAGATATTAGTTTTCACTTTCACTTTTACCTTCTTATAAGCTTACTACCTGTTAAATTAAACGTATATATATATATATATATATAATACTTATTTTACCAACACCTTTAATATACTTAGAAATACTAAAAAGACTAGGTTAGCTTACTTCTAGTAATACTTTTTTAAAGACTAAGCTTTAAAACAGTCTGCTGCTAAAGTAAGTAAACAGGTCCGCTATTATAGTACATATATGCCCTGTTAAAGTAGGTTTTACATTATTACAGGTATACTATTCAAGTAACTGTAAGGTTTATTTATAATAAGATACCTTAAGTAAAGGCAGTTTAACAACTGTAAGTATTATTAACACCCACAGTTAAGGACCTATATTAGGTTTTTACAACCCTAACCCGGCCAGTGTGGCTGGAACAGTGTAGCTGGATCCACACAGCCGCTCCGCAGCTGCATCCGTAGATCTGCACAGCCAAGAACGCCAGACTCCACTGCCAACCTCGTATTCAGTCAGCCAACCTCGCTTCGCAGAAGCGAGTGTGGCCAATGCACTCCGTGCACTGGCCACCCTCACGGCTATAATAACACGGCTTCCGCTCTCGAAGATAGAAACAATTAATCACCTTCAACACACACTGTTTTCCAATGCCTTGACCCCTTTTACATCTCAACAACCTGTAAGCATTATTAGTAAAGATTATTAAATAACTATTAATATTAATACCCCTTTAAGTAAAGGCAGTTAAGTAACTGTAAGCATTACTAACACTTACAGTTAAAGACTTATAAGCATTATCAGTACAGGCTGTTAAATAACTTCCAGTATTAATACTTCCTTAAGTGAAGGCAGTTAGGTAACTGTAAGTATTACTAACGCCTGTAATTAAGGACTTACAAGCACTATTAGTAAAGGCTGTTATATAACTGCTAGCACTAATACTCTCTTAAGTGAAGGTAGTTAAGTAACTGCAAGCATTATAAGCACTTGCAGTTAAGGAATTATAAGTATTAATAAAGCTAATAAAGAGAACCCCTGTTTTTAAGCATTATAAGTAACATAAATAGCGTTTTCCTACAGTGGAAATCCCTTCCTTAACTACTAATTTAAACTATACATACATTACTTAATTTAAACTTACGTTTAAAGGTACTAACACCTCCAGCTTACATTATCCCACCAGCTTAAATAGTAAGTATTATATTAATAGCACTACCAGGCTAATAGCACCTGTAGTATTATAGATAATTAATTATAAGACCTGGAAACCTTACATTACCTATTTAACATAAGCGCCTAAACCCCATCACCACCTTTACAAGTAAAGGGAATTATATCTATTAAAAGCTTTAATTAGGATATCACTTCCATTTAAAGCCTTAAAGAGATAACTACTTTAATCATTTAATTTAAGGGTTATTATTTCAGCACCTAAGATCCTATTCCACTAGTTTTACACCTTTATACTACTTCTTAGTAACTTATAGATACTAGCGTACTACCGCTTTTATTAGTGTTTAAGTTAATAATAGGGATAAACCTTATACTATATAATAATAAGTAACATTAAAGTATATTATTCCTATTAAAGCTCTCACAGCCCGCTAACTTTTTAAGAAGCTTAAGGTTTAGTAAATATATCAGTCTTAACCTAAGCTGTAAACAGCTAGCACTATTTTTACATTATTATAAGGAGATAATATTAGTATAAAAACCTTACTGTAATGACCCTGCAAGCCGTCACCTGGGTCGGAGCGGCCCGACAAATCCCCTACAGAAGGAACAGTGCGGAAGAACAGAGGGCACTGTCTTGCGCACTGGGCTAGGGGTGTAAAGACCTAAAGCCCCTGTAACTAGTAAGAAAGAGCTTAGTAGCCAACAGGAACTGACAACACTAAGCACCGTTTAGTTAACTGCTTAGCCGCAACTGTGTAGTACACTACTAAGCACAGTAGACTAAGTAAGGTACGGAGGTACCTTTTAGTTAGCTAGTATAAATAGTTATAGTTATGCCTATAACTACCGTAAGGGACTCTAGTTCCTCACGCTAGTATTCTATTCAATTGTTTATTATATGCTACTATTCAGACTCACCTCTATACATTATAGTAACAGCAACCTACATTAACATAAAACCCCCCGTTTAAGAGTGCTAGCTTAACAAGCCGTCTTCAAAACGCCCCTTACCTGTTAGCGTCCTGCTATACGTTCCGTCTTAACCTGCACCAGTCCTCTTAAGGCCTATGTTAGGTGCAGGTTGTAATACTTATACCTTTAGAAAAAGATAAAGAAAAGCGAATAATAATACTTAACCTTTAGATTATAAAGTCTAGTCTTACAATATGTAAGGTAAGAGCATAAGTAGTTTTAAAAGCTGTTATATTACCACTATAAGGTTTCTTAAGCACTAAGTACTTGTAAATACCCAGGACTTAAGCTTTAATGGTTTCACTCTCTTAACGGTTCGTATCTTCAGCTTAGGATAGTTATACTAACCTTACTTATTATAAAGATTACGTTATAGATTTCAATTACCCTTTAACTCTTTATATTTAATTAAGCACTTAATAATTAATTCTAAAGCCCTTTAAAATATAATATAACGCCCTTTTAACCTTACTCTCTTTAAAAAACCATTTAAGGGGACGTAACCCAGCTTAAGGGTACGTAATGCACCACCTTATAAATCAACTCGTAACTATAAAAGTCACCTAACTTATCATATAAGGCCTATATAGATATAAGGTATATAACCTAAATTTAAAGTATATATACACTAACTATAATACTAATAACTCTAAGTTTCTAATTAATCTTACCCTCTTAGCACATCTACTAACTTAAATACTAATAACACTAAATTAAGTTTCTATACTAAGAGGAAAAAGAATAAAGGGTATTAGCCTTAAATCCTTTAATAAGGTTACAGGTTATAAGAAGAACAAACCCACCTACTAACTACCTTCCTTAAATGTTATAACTACTTTTAAAGCTCCTTCTTTAAAGTTAAGCATTAAACCTCTATTACCTGTTATCATTATAGCTAGCTAAGACCCAGCTATTAAGAGTTAATAAGGTAGAAATTTCAATAAACTATTATTAATATAAGGTTATGTAATTTAATAGTTTATTCTAAATCACTTAAGAACCTTCAAAGGCACTAGTGTTTAATTTAATATATATAATCTTTTTAAAGTTAAGCTTTGCAGCATATATTAACTTTAAAATTCCTATAATTATCTATGTAGTAAGGTATTATTAAATAAATAATAACTAATACAATAAACAATTTACAGTTCCACTATATCAGTAAGGTATAAAGCCCTATAGAATAACACTACTTACTTAACTTACACTAAACTTACAGCACATCCCACCCATCTTTCCCTTTTAAATTCCTTAAAGCTCTATTAACAGGATTAATAAGGTTATTAAAACGCCTTACCACACTACCTAAAAGTCCTAAGAGGAGGCCCCACTAGAAAGTTTTGTATAAATGCTTCCCTAACTGGTCAGTACCCCTATTATAACCTTTAACACTATAGTAAACCATAATACCATTTATAGCCCCCTAGGCGCCCGCTACCCCTTCTAAGGGTAATGCTCCTAAGCTAAGTAGCCCCTTGCAAGGGCGTTACTCCTAACTAGGCTGGTGTCGTAACGTTTTTAAAAGAAGGGCTTCACCTCCTATCTAACCAGTTTAAGGCTTTATAGTTAGAATTAATACTTTAATAAAAGGCTTATAAGCCTAATAAAGTGCCTAATCGAAGCTAAACATCCCCACTAAACATTAAGTCCTTAAACCTTAACCTTTACTCACTTTTATCTATATACTCTTTAAGCTGTAATTAAAGGCGTGCACGCCAGTTAAAGCTTATTTAGTAAGCTATAAATTCCGTAAAATTATTTTATATAGTAAATTTTAAACATCGACTCACGGTTATATAAACTATCACCCTTTTTACACATAGTTTAAATTTAAACCCCCTTTATAATAAATCACTTAAGTATATATTAAACCACTTAAAGGTATATAAAAGTATAATTAGTAACGTAAATAAAGTGGACTTACTTCACCCCATCTATATACCCTTTAGGTTATAATTAGAAGTACACACGCTATCTAAAGCTTATTTAATAAGTAGTAAATTCTACAAAACTATTTAGTATAGGAAATTTTAAAAATCGACTCACACCTATATAAACTAACACCCTTGTGGCACATAGCCTAAATTTAAACGCCCTATATAATAAATTACTTAAGGGTACGCCAAACCGCTTAAGGGTATGCTAAACCACTTAAGGGTACGCTAAACCGCTTAAAGGTACGCTAAACCACTTAAGGATATATAAAAGTATAATTATTAATGCAGATAAGGTAGACCTGCTTTACCCTATCTATATACCCTCCAGGCTATAATTAGAGGCACGTACGCTAATTAAAGCTTATTTAATAAGTAGCGAATTCTGTAAAACTATTTAATATGGGAAATTTTGAAAATCGACTTTTAATTATATAAACTAACTTACTTATCACACTTTTTAAAAACTGCAGACCATATACCTTATAAACGTGAAATAAAGATACCTTACACCTATAGCTACTATAGAAATAGCTATACAGTTTAGTAAGAGTAGGATATATATAGTAATACTGTATACCCTGTAATAAAGTAAGGGTGTAGGGTATGTAAAATATACTACTAAATAAGGCGATTCTAAGCTAGGAGTTAGAATTTTAACTGCCCTCATCGTCGTAGAGAAAAGAAGGTTGGAAAGAAATTAGCTAAATAAGTAGTTAAGTATTATAATCTACATACCTTATAGCGAATTGGAGATACAGGGTACGTAGAATATATTACTAAATAAGGTAATTCCAAGCTAAAATTTAAAATTTTAACTACCTTTATTACTATAAAGAAAAGAGAGTTAGAAAGAAAATAGCCAAATAGGTAATTAAGGATAATACCTTACGTACCCTATAGTTATATTAACTTTTTTAAGAAAGAGGGTATATTATGCTATAAGAAAATAAATATTAATTATAAAATAAATACTTTTAATTGTCTTAAACTATTATATATTTAATATCTTTTTTATCTTATAATATATCTTAACCCTAAATATTATTTTATATAATTAAGGTTTTATATAATATAGGTTACAAACTGGAATTAAGATAACTTATATAGGAAGGTAAAAAACTATACTTTTCCATTTTTACGTACCTTATAGCGAAAAAAAACAGCAGACCTATTTAGCCATTTTTTTTCAGGCCTAAATATCTAGCTTCTAATAAGGGCTATAGGGCCCTTAATTTAACTTTAAAAGGGCCTAAATGCGCCTTAATAGAAATAAAAGGCCTATAAGGCGCTGTAGGTAAAGGATTATTTAAAAATTTATTTTCACGTACCTTATAACGTAGATCATCAGACCTATTTAGCACATTCTGTTAACCCTAAATATCTCAACTTTAATAACAGTTACAGGCTCTTTAACTGAAGTTTAAAATAGCTTAAAGGCGTCCCGTCGGCTCTAAAGGGGCTTATAACGCACGGTAAGGCACTGTAATAAGTTAATATTCTTTAAGCATATTCTGTAACGTAGATTATCAGACCTATTTAGCAATTCTTTTTCAGGTTTAGATATCTCGGTTACAGTAGCAGTTAGAAGCCCTCTAATTAAAGTTTAAAAGCACCTAAAGGCACTTCATCAGCTTTAAAAAGGCTTATAACGTACTGTAAGGCATTGTAATAAACTAATATGTTTTTCACGTACCCTATAACGTAGATTATTAAACCCATTTAGCAATTTCAAGCCTAAATATCTCGGCTACAGTGCTGTGTAGCTGATTACAGGCCGTGTACAGTTAATTACAGGCTGTGTGATAAGGCGTATAATTAATTACAGGCAGCGCGCAGTTAATTATAAGCCATACGATAGGGCGTATAATTAATTACAAGCTACATATAGTTAATTACCAGCTACGTAACAGGGTATATAATTAATTACAGGCTGCACGCAGTTAATTACAAGCTTATGTGCAGTTAATTACAGCCCGCAGGCAGTTAATTACAGGCTGTGTAATAAGGTGTATAATTAACTAAAGGCCGTGGATAGTTAATTATAAGCCACGTGACAGGGCGCATAATTAACTATAAGCTACACGCAGTTGATTACAGGCTGCGTAAGGCAGTGATAATCACTAGACTAGGACTTATTCGGTAATTTTTTAAGACTTAAATATCTCATCCCTAAAGGGCCTTACAAGGCTACTAACTGTAGTTTAAAACGGCCTAAATACGCTCTAATAAGCACGTCGGCCTTATAAAGCCCTATAACGTGCTAAAGCAAATAACATCTTTTTTTAACGTACCCTATAGTTATATAGCGTACCCTGCACCTCTATAATATACTTTACACTTATGTATTCTAACTTTAAATACTCATATCTTCTGTATTAGAGACAGTATTATAGAATAGGCTCTAGTTCTGAATTCAAGATAAAAATCTACATATAAAACCACCTTCTTTAATTAGATTTAGCCTTATTTTTATTTCCGAATATCCATTTGTTTAATTTTTTCAAACGCTAATAACTCCTAAACCGTAACCCTAACCCTGAATCTGACTTCAGATTTGGAATCCTGGTCACGTGACGTATCTGAAAACATATCATATCACGTGATTTGGGGCCCGAGCAGACCCACTTTTGATAGTGAACCGACCAGTCCTAGGTCGAGTTGAATTTCCTTATCAGTTTTGACTGAATTTCCTATAGTAATTTTTTTTTGGACCACCCTTACAACAAATTGTCCTCCGGACAGGATAACAGCAAGAAGTGACTAAAAAGGCCGTGCTGTCATCCTAAATCTATCCTCCTACGCCCCATATTGGCCCGATCAAAAGCATGAATGTGCACCTTCCCAATAGCGACCCTATAGCAAACATTTTCCTTCCACTCCACCATCAAAACGTTGTACAGGGGCCAGCAAATATTCACATCATATACGTCCTCGTCAAACAACTCCTCGCTCGGCCCGTACTGCACAAACTTCCGCAGCCCAGGCTCGCCAGGAGCTCCCGAAAAGCTCTCGGTAACGTTTTCCCATGCGGGGTCACCCGAGTCAGGGCAGAAGGTCCGCTGCGATAGCTTGATGAAGGTGTGGGGGCCCGGCGTGAGCATGGCACTTGAATTTCCGTCGACGATCACAATGCCTGCTTGACGGCCGTCGGCATCGGACACGGTGAGGAGGCAGACGTGATGATTGCCCTTGCTGCATCGCGAATCGGCAAACAAGCTCTGAGAATGCTTGCCGCTGACAGTCAGCATCGCGGTCTCGGCCAGGAAATGGAGATGGCCGGTGGTGGGATCGACGGGTGTTGGAGGACCGCCAGGGCCTGTTAGCGGTTGGATCGGATGGCAGAACTGAGCCCCAGCCGGATCGTCCGCGCGAACATATTCCAGCGCTCCGGCTTCCGAAGTGATCCTGGTCCACCCCGCCCAACCGGGCCAGTTGTCCGAAGGCTTGCCCGTGGCCTCGGGTCCGAGGCATTCGATGACGCCCTCGCGCATTTTCGATGCATCCAGCCACTCGACTCGTGATATCATCGTGTCTGAAACATTTTGCATGGATGGATAACAGGCCCCACCCACCCAACCGGCCCAAGACCATGACCCCGGCGTGGTGTCTGTCTCTTCGGTGCAGCGTCGATGGAGCTTTGCCGCCGGATGCCAGAGTAACCCGGCGTCGAGGATGGAAAGCGGGATCCCTTGGATAATCGGGTTCCCGCCAAAAAAGCGCTGTGACAGGGCCGTCGACACACCGGCAAAAGCGTTGAGGATATCATTGGGGTAGGTGAGGGTCCTCGCCGTGTATAGGGCTACAATATCGCCGTATTTGTGATGGTTGGCCTTTCCCGGAACATCGATGCGGTATGTGCAATGCTCGCTGAAGATGCTGCCGCTGGATTGCTCCAGATTGCAGTTGTGGATATTGAGGTGGAAGTCTTCGGTCATTTCTCCGTGCAGGCAGTCCAGATAAAGCTGCTCGTCGGTGAAGACGAGCTTTGTGCGTGAGAAGAACCTCTCTTGGAATGTCCAGCCACGACCGTTCCAGGAAGATGGGGTGACTACGGGAGCCATGGTTGCCATGGTCGTAGCCAAGACAAGCCCATCCACGGCAATCGTCTTCTGCCTCACAGCACGCTCCGTTGTGGTGAGGCCGGGGAGCCCGGCATTCGCATCGCCCCCTGCTGCCGCGACAATTGTGAATTCGGCATCGTGGTAAATATCGTTCATCCGGTTGATCAGCTCCATTTTCGTGGGACCATCCTGGATGATGCAGAGACTGTCCACCCAGAGGTAAGGCCGCTGCAGCTTCTTGCACAGCAGGATGGCGTCCCGAATAGTACGAGGTATCCTATCATCGTCTAATGAAAGGGAATTCTCCTGCCGCAAAGCCGCAACATTATGCATCTTGCACATGAGCTGCGAGACGTTGCCCCAGACATAGCTTAGTGCAACGTATGGTGTGTTACAAAGCGGTCCAACAAGGCAGTTGCGCTCAGTATCAATCAGGAGCGTGGATAACCCGGATTTCGGCTCTGCCATGTCCTTCGACCGGTTAAAATTTCCGCACGATGCCAGCCAGCCGTAAATTTGCGACAAATCTGCCAGTCGGGCCACATGATTGCCTACACATGGCCTCTCAAGCCCGTTGTGCTTGTCTTTGATCACTTGGATCGCGCGCGGATCTTGGTCTGGTACGGTTGCGAAGCTGTCATCATCCTGGTCCTCTTCTCTCTCCGTGGCCGATGGCGGATAAAGACTTGGGCAAAGTTGGATAGATCCGGGGAATCCGTCTTCGGCCGCATCCTGTTGAAACCGCGACGTTGTACGGCGCATATCTCGCAATGCGACGGTGAAATTCATGAGTTTGCATATCACTGACTCTCCGTTGACCTTGGACGGAACACGCTTGTTGGGATGGCCTTCGTCAAGCGCAGCCAGGACGAAACAGCAGAATAAGCAGTCGATGTTGGCCCTCATCTGGGGCACGGTCCCCAGGTAGATGCCATCGTAAAGGGTCACCGTCCGGCCGCGGCCATTCTTGGGCGATGGAACTCGAGTTTCGGCCAGGAGATGGGAGAAGAGAAAGCGGAAGTCCAGTTGTCCGCAAATGCCGCATAGGTGCCCTCCCCGCCCGGGCTCGCGGAGCCAGGGGTGCGTTTCGGTGTTCGTTTGGCCGGTTGGGTAGTCTGGGAAAAAATAATACGCGTACCCGATTTGGCCAGAGCCCTTCCGGTAGACGAGCGGCATCGCGGCAATATAAAAGGGTTGCTGATTGTAGATCTTGATCTTGCAGAAAGATGGTGCAGCAGCAATGATTCCAACCATAATGCAAATTGGGCAGCACTGAGGAAGCTGCCCAATTGACGCCAGCTGGAGAGGATGTTGTAACAATTACCTCAGCCTAGCGTGTGACCGCGTACCCCAAGACCCGTCTTGCAGCAGCACCGTCAGCGGCTGCCAAAGGCTGTCAATAGCCGTCACCAAATAGATAGCGAGGGCCATTGCGGATCGGTGCCCGATTGGGCGAGGGGGCTGTTCCTGCGTGGGTTGGCCGTATTGGGTTTGTGGCCTGGAGTTGGGTGTAAATGGCGGGAGAGGTTTGGGCGGGCAGTGAAGAAGACATTGCGATTGCAGAATCTGGAAGAATAATTTTGTTTAAGTCTGCGGCGGGAGGCCGACACCGCTTTTCTTTGAGGGGTGACAATACATACGGTGGGACCACTTCGAGCGAAGCGAGCATCGAGCATCGATTGGATTTTCTGGGAAAGTTTAGCCGGGGGGACTGAAAAGGGGCCTCTAAGGTTGTGCGGCGGCGGTGAACCGGATCACCCCAGCTCAGGGGAGGATCAGGGAGAGCTCAGGACAAATCAGCCACGGCTCACCTCAGCTCACCCCAGCTCAGGATTGCAAACGAAAAAGGAAATTTCGTGTGCCCAGATTCGTCGCAGACAACCAGCTGTTTCCATTTCAGTCTGTGTTGCGTCGCTCGCGTTCCATTCGCGGTCGTAGCCCTGTTCGTCGCGACTCTCCCACGAGCAATCCTGGAAGCCGATCATGCTCTCTGACGTTTGTTGCAGGGGCGAGACCCCCAAAATGCATCGAGTGCTGGCTCTCATCAGACAGTCGCGGACGGTGTTTGCCGAATTCTGAGTGCCGACCCAGACCCAACCGACGGTGACGGGGATCATCCACATCCAGAGGCTGTTGACAGCGACACCGATGACGCGAATGGTGGAGCGATCGATGATGGAAAAGAAATTGACCATGGCAATGAGCGCCACCGCCGTAACCCAAAAGGCCTGTGCAGCCAGCGAGTACGTGAAGTCGCGTTTCGTGCGCTTCAGTTCCTCCCGTAGCGTCACCCACCAGATCTCGTTGCGAGGGTCGGCGACAAGCTGCGCAAAGCGTTGTCGGTTGTCGCCGATTGAAATGGGGACGTGCTGGATCTCTTTGAGGATGTAGACTGCCGCCGAGAGCATTGCGAGTTGGTTTTTGCCGCGTGTTTCGTTCTCGCTTCGCAACTTGGCGAAATATCGATTCAACCACCGCGAGTTCAAGATGGTGATGCAGAGAGAGTGCGTGATGAGCATGGGGCTCCCGACTGCAAGCATCAGAGCCATGGCGTTGGAAGTGCGGTCCCGCGTCTCGTAGGGAAGCTGCGCAGTGAGGGCTAGCCACGGCAGGAGCCACTGCGCGATTGCCGCAGAGAATAATGGCCAGTCGAAGGCCTCGCTGCTGCCTCGCGGACCGCACATGCTGTCGCAGACCTCGACCGGTATTCCCCACGCCTCGGCCTGATTGTTAGTAGGCTTCCCGTCTTTGTCAAGGATGACGATCGAGTTCGGCTCCTGTGAGTTTCGACTGATCACATCGAGGCCGCATTGGTGGAAGTCGAGCGTCACATTCAAGTTGGACCCAGGCTCTTGCGCGGCGTAGGCTTGACTGCAGAAAATCATAAGGGTGCAAAATGAAACCACGAACGTAGTCTTTATTTTTCTGGCCGCCATGTTAGCGTCGACTTTTTTGGGGGCATGGTAGAAGGTTGAGTTGGTAAGGAGGACCAAACTGAATGAAACAAGACAGCCAGGCAATTGATAGCATTTTAATTGGGAGGTAAAAAGATGCAGTGCTCGGGCGTTTATCCAGAATGGAACGTAAATAGACGTGGGCAGCAACCTGCATGTGGTGTGTCTCGAGGACCAACACGGGCGAGTATCCCAGAGTGGTGTGAAGGCAAGGCTCTGAGGCCTCCTCATCGCCTCGCTGGGAGAAGACACACGCGCCAGAGATCTCGTGCCACAACACGTGCTAATTCACGGGTGTTTTTGGGAAGACGATAAATGCTGCAATATAGGTAGGTAGGTACCCCCACCGTCATCGGCTCCTAGAATTCTCCCGGGGGCGGGTAAAGGGGGCGACGACGGGTTTGGTAAGACTTCGTCAGCTCCAACCACTTTATTCCCACCCTCCCAAAACAACTTCCCGCGCCGGGACGATAGGAATGCTGCGGTGATTGGTCCACTATCACAACACTTCTGACCTTCGCCATCGCAGGCTGGGATTTGTCCCGTCAAAACTCTCACTGCGCCGCCCCTCATTGTAAAGTCCCCTACGTTCCTCCCGGTAGTAGCACGTCGGTACTTCCGTCTGGTAGGGCACCCGACTTGCGTGAAGTAGTCCCAGACAAATCCTTCGTGGGGCGCCACAATAACGTACATGTTTGTGGCTGGGGGTCAGCGATAGCAATGGCGGGGGATGGCATCAGAGTGGTCGGGGAGTTAGTCCTGCCTGGGAAGACTCGAAGATAGACTTGCCATAAGATGGACCGGATCCAGCGCGAGGAGGACGAATTCTGTGGTAATTGAAGCCCAATTTACAGCTAATACTTACCACCTTTTCCCGGTAACAATGGTAGCCATGATGCCAAAACTCGTTCTTCTCTTCTCGATGCTTCCATTCATGATGATAGTTCGGGCAGCACCGCCCGTCCCCCCCCTCCCTTTCCGCACTCACCGACAGGGCGTGGGCTGTCGAGACAAAGTACAGCGGATTCCATGGTACGTTTTCTCACCAATCAAATTGCCTTCCATCGAGTTAGACATTAGACATGGCACTCACATCACACCCACAGGGACCGCCTCACCAACGTCGAGCGGTCAAGTTACATCCGCTCGACCATATGCTTGACAAGACGGCCAGCAAAGCACGGCATCCCCGGGGCGCAGACGCTATGGGACGAGCTGCAATACATCCACATCTACCAGTCCGCATACATCCACTTCGTTGGCGCATTTCTGCCCTGGCACCGCTACTACCTCGCCGTGCACGCTTCTTTGCTCAGGAGGGAGTGTAATTACCGAGGGAGAATGCCGTACGTTCCCACGTCACTACCACCAACTCCAACATTCCATACTAATGCTGCTTGTTTCGTATCTCAGATACTGGGACCAAACCCTCGACCTCCCCAACCTCCGCGGCGCCTCTATCTTCAACCCCCGAACCGGCTTCGGTGGCAACGGCGCGGGGCCCGACCTGTGCGTTGCCGACGGCCCCTTCGCCAATCTCCGTCTCCGCTTCACCGAAGACCTAGACGCGCCCCAGTCAGGAAGCTACTGCCTCTCGCGGAACATCAGCGAGTGCCTGTTCGCCAACACAGCCACGGCCAACGTCGACGCGTGCCAGAATGCAGGCAGCTTCGAGGAGGCGTGGAACTGTCTCGAGGCCAAGCCGCATATTGCTGGGCATTGGGGGATTGGTGGGACTGTAAGTCGACTCCTACCTTCCACCCCTATTCCTCCCCTACCATCTCAGCGGTACGTACTAATGCTATGCTATGCTATGTCGCAGATGTCCAACCCCCACACCAGCCCCGGCGACCCCCTCTTCTTCCTGCATCACACCTGGCTCGACCTGCAATGGCACACCTGGCAACTCCAAGACCTCCCAACTCGCCTCTCCCAAATCGGCGGCCCCAATATCCCCTCCACCGACGGCCCACCACGCGGCGGCAGCGCTCCCAGCTCCGACGGCCCACCGGCGCCCTCCCCCGACGGCGCGTGTCTTCCGCCGCTAGGGGGCCCAGGGGGCGCGGCGCTCAGCCATGGTGCGGGAACGGTGCTGAGTACAGCGGCGGGTCTGATGGAGTTTTTCAATGATGAAGGGGGACCGGACATGACGCTGGGTCATCGGTTGTGGTCGGCGGGGATTTTGCCGAATGCGACGGTGGGGGATGTGATGGACCTTGGGGGAGCACTGGTGTGTGCGGAGTATGTGTGAGTCGGGGTTGTTTGGGTTTGGTTATGTTGTTGGTATTATAAGGGCGGATGGGTGGACACTGGATATGATGATACCTTAGACTAGAGTTCGCTTTGTGGTTAGATGATAGTGCTATGTTGGTACTTTGCAAACATGGCCCGAGGGTGATATGGGTTATTATGAAGGTCGCTTGATCCGTTAGTTAATTTCTTGAAATCGGTGGCTTCGTTGTGAATGGGGGAACACCTGATAATGAGCCAAACTTTCTATAGGTACTGGAGATACTGCGTAGCAACACGTCCCAAATGACGAGTTTCATTAACAGACGGTCCGAAGATGAGCAACCCTGCATAAAATGACGTTTCTCGCCACGATGTTGCAAGTTGGCAGCCACTAATTGCTGACTGCATCATAACCATTGGGCGTGCTACACGTCAGTCTGGCCTGCATGTCTCACACTGTTGGGCGTTGACTGGATTGTTTTTGACCTAGAGAGTGAAAAGGTTGTCGCTAACGAAATCTAAGGCTGCAAGCGATTGGAGAGAAAAGATTGGGCTTGGCCATTTCTGCTCCGGCCAGCAGCACGAAACCTTGATTCAAGTTCTGGCCAGAAGCTAGATGATTGATCCATCACTTCCAGTCCCCAAGACCTTGAGCCAAAGCCCCGTCGAGCTTCAAGTTCCTCGTTGAATCTCCACCCCAGTGTCAAGTCCCAACCTAATCCACTCCCCACAACCAAACACCGCCATCAACATCACTGCAACAACAATGCTCATAACATCACCTACCCTGCTCCTCACCTTGGCATATCCCCTCGCCGCCACCGCCGCCAAAATCCCCATTTCCCTCGGCAGCCTCGCCTTCACCCCCGACACCGTCACCGCATCCATAGGCGACATCCTCGAGTTCACCTTCCACCCCGTCAACAACAGCGCCACCATGAGCGACTTCCACCGCCCCTGCACGCCAGCCAAGACCGGCGGGTTCCACTCCGGTTTCTACGCGACTAGCAGCGGGCAGAACGTAATCCCCCCTCCTCCACCCATCATCTCCCAGTCACTGAGACCCGCTGCTAATATAACATCCTGGATCCCTGAAAACAGGAAACCTCCTTCCACGTTGTAGTCAACACCACCGAGCCCATGTTCATCTACTGCGGCTTTCCGTCGCATTGTAGAAATGGGATGTCGGCGGTGGTCAATCCGGGGAATGGCCAGACCCTTGAGACCTATCGCATTGCGGCTGCGACGGTGGAGGATGCGACGGTGCCAGAGGGGGTTTTTGGTGGGACGGTTGTTGCTGCCAGTGGGGGGGTTTCGAAGACGTCGGGTAGTGAATCTAGAGTGGTAAACAGGCGTGGGAAGGGATGGGTAGGGGGTTTGATGGGAGGGGCGTTGGTTGTGGTGGCTGGGATGCTGTGATGGTGTAGGGTGCTATTGCTGAAGGGGCTGGGATCTCTATGTCCCATGAGTTTCCAGTTAAACTATCACCACTAACAAATACCATTGTGTAAGTCGGAGACTGAGAAGAACTGCGGGGAGGACTATAAGGAGGATAACGCATGCCACTTTGTGTCCCCCGGCCGTTATCACCTGTTAGGTAGCTGCCTTATGCATGAGGATTATATGTTATATAGGACAAATCTGGGCACATAAAATTTGCTGTTTATACCTCACCCACGTGACACTACTTACCCCAGCTTAGGCCCAGCTCAGGCCTGGCTTAGGCAGACATCCGGTGGGGTTGCTACAAATAAACTCCCGAGTTAACACCTAGCCTATCAAAGCTACTCGTCAAGGACACGTCCCTTTTCATAGCTAGTCCCGGCGCGTTCTGGTATTTGGAACTTAGTACGAATCGTCAAGGTTCAAAAGGGATACGACGGTTCAGCTTAGCCCGATGAACATAACAACACATCATTACACTAATTATCTACCAGTTAAATCAAATACGAACTGTCAGATAACTTTACCATGCGAGCTTGGCATGGATTGATGGACCTGGCAAGTGATCAGCGTCTTTCTTATTTACAGACCTATTCGGGCCGAACGAACGGGCGGTCTAATTACCCGCCACAGACGGTGCCTGATGGCTTGGGGAGCTAGGAAGAGGCAAAGCGGATGAACCCCTACCCGCTTCCGACTGCTCATGTCAGACTCAAAAGACTATGCCCACTCGGAATTCCTCGACCTGGTGTCATACAAATGGTGTCATACAAAATACTTATAAGTTGTGTCTCGTCTCCTGACCACCATATCTGGCTTGCTCATTTTCTGAATTAACTTGTGTGTTTGCATCACCAGAATGGCAGAAATCGAGTGACGGAGAACGTATCGCGGCAACTGCCACTGCGCGGCCTTTGTCTACGAGGCCGACCTCGCCGAGATCAAGTCAGCCACCGAATGCAACTGCGGAACCCCTCTCCTCTGTATCGCGACTTCTGCGCCACCGGCTACTCATGAGTTGGCGATTAACGTATGACTTCGGAATGTTAGCACTACACATTTTGCTGACAAAGGGAAAGGCGCGTGCAATCCAGTCGATAGGACGTTGGGATTTGGAGCAGACGCTGTATGTTGTCCAATGACAGGTCGAGAAGGCTGCTAACAACCAACAGAAAGGACGGAGCCGGATGGGGAAGTCCTTATCTGGTCCCAAAGTACCCAGGCCCGGAACCAGCCGTCGATATTAAAAACGCAAAAATGTACTACGGGAGTTGCCATTGCGGTGCCGTGACTCTCGCCTTAAAGTCCCTCCCTCTCGACAAAGACTACCCAGAGCAGGTCGTCGACTGTTCCTGCAGCATCTGCTCAATTGTAGGTATGTCCTCTCATTCGCTTTTACCAACTTGCTAACTCCAACTCCAGAATGGTTCCACCTGGATTTATCCCCAGGTAGACCAGCTCGTGATCCAGGGCAGGGAGAACCTTGAGGCATACCGATTCGGAAATGGTCATCTACAGAAAACATTCTGCAAGATATGCGGTGTCAACCTAACCAATGAAGCCTCCAAGCTGAGCGACGAGGAGCTTGCAGACTTACCGCGGGATAGCCTTAGAGAGTAGCACAAGCGGTTCCAGGTGAGATGCGGGTTCAATATCCGTGTCCTGGATGATTTTGACCATTTTGACCTTCGATCAATCAAAGACCCTTGGAAGAACACTCGGGGTACCGAGATGAAGCCTCGATATATATACCCGTGAGATCAAATAGGAATGTCCTTGATTCTGTCAGATACATGATGCTAGGATTGTCGGTCGGGTGTGAATTGGAGAAGTTGAAACGCGCCCGTGGTGGTGGCCGGCGGGCCGTTGTAGGGCCTGTGGGAGGTGATATTATGGTGAGAGACGGCGTAGGGGGAGGGCAGGTTGGTGGGTGCGGAGAAGACGGTCGTCTGGGCCTCGGAGACGACGGGCATCGCGCCCGTCTGGCTTACCACGAGGGCGACGAGAGCCGCCGTCCGAGAGACCACGCGTGACACCATGGCACGCTTCGGCGTAAGTGAGCCTTTTTTGTTTTGGAGTTTGTTTGGTCGTGTCGTGAGGAGTACTTGTGAGGATGGGACAAACAATTGGGGGCGGTGCGCATTCTTGCCTCTTATGATGAGCCGTCCAAGTCCCATCGGAAACTTCGGGAAGCTTTGTTCCTGATTCTGGCAATCTCCCCCCTCAGCCGCTCCACCCTCGCGCTGCGGGCAGACCCTTGTTAGCACATTGGATGGAGGTTGACGAAACAGCGGTGACGGCTTGAGTAATCAGTGCGAATGACGGTTTCGGATGGTTGATTGATCTGGATCTCCAGCAAGGCTTGTCGGCCGGAAACGGGATGCGTCGAGCAATATTTACCGTGCTCGGGTTGTCGTTCGGTAAGCGAAGGGGCAGCAGAAGACTGACATCAGATTCTCACGCGCCGCTCACGCAGGATTGCTCAGTTGGCATTGCAAATATTATCTTTATAAAGCAGGGTAGTTTTCGCCTCGCTGCGCCACGGACTCAGCTCTAGATGTCATATCCTATTGCTTCTCAGAATGCTGCGGAGAGCCTGCTGTAGTCGGCTGGATCTCGCTGCAGCTTTCAGCCGGGTTCCGGAAAAGAGAATCTTCGCTGTCATGATTTTTTGACCCGTTCTCCAAGCTGCTCGGTGACCCTTCGGTGTCCTCCATGGAGTTGATAGTAGCCAAAGTCCCTCCCCAGATGCTCCTTGTCGGATTCGGGGGCAACCCGCCTGTGTTGGAGATTGCGTTGAGGGACCTGTGGTAGGGCCTGCTCTTGTCGCTATACACGAGGCCGCGGAGGACGGGGATGCTGGCGGCGACGATGGTGAGGGCGGTCTCAACGTTTCCCCAGACCCAGAGGTCAACAGAGTCGACTGCATTTCATTAGTTGGTGTCAGTAATTAATTCCGGCAAGACGTGAGTGCCTTATGGACAGGGGGTTCCGCACCAAAGTCAGGAGAAAGCATGGCCGGGAATTTGGAAGTTTTAACGATGCCAATGATGCCAGCACTGGACAAGATTAGAGGGTTAGTAAGACTCTGACACGACGACGGCGGTTTCCAAGGGTTGTGAACAGTCGAGACTACTAACACGATGCCCATGCTCATGCAGATGGCAACGCCAATCTTGTCCATCTTCCGCATCGTGAGCTTCCAGATGATCGTCCAGGGGAGCAGAGCGAGGATGATGTCCATGGCGGCAGAGTACGCTGGCAGGTGTCAGTCGTTGATTCATCAGGCAGGATTTGGGCATCTCAGCACGTACAGCCGGAAAAGATGTTGTACTTCATGAGCACGTCAGGAGCCCAGCAGGTCCCGGGAACCGACACATCCCACGCCTTTTGCACGGGCGTGCACTGGACCCACAGAAACAGGCCGGTGAGGCCGATAAAGATGTTCCCAGAGATGATGAGGAACCAGATAAAGGCCTTGGTGCGGCCCTCGGTGAAGCGCAGCAGGGTGACGGCGAAGCTGGTCTTGGACCAGATGGCGGCCGTGGGCGAGAAGGAGCCGGCGACGTTGATGTAGATGAGAAGCTGGTTGATGTTCGCAAAAGGAAAGTCCCAGATGTGGCCGCCGAAGCCGAGACCAACCATGGCCGACAAGATGGACGTCTCGATGATGAGACATACCCAGGCGGCAATCAAGATGTAGTCATCCCACCAGAGGTTCTTCCGCCGCCGGAACTTAGCCCACAGACGGAGGGCGAGGAAGAGGGTGGCGAGAGCGCTCAGGGTCCAGGCGACGGCGTTCATCTTGACGCCGTGGTTGTCGTGCGGGAGGCTCGCCAGCTGCTCCGGCGTCGGGGTGGCCCCGGGCACAAACTGCTCCGGCCGGGGCGGCGGCGTGCTCTGGTCTGCCATTGTTCTGCCGTGGGGGGCCCAGATGCGCCGTTGCAGGCGAAGTGGGGACGACAGTATGAGACTCTGGGAACGGCGCGGGCTGGGCAGAATGCACGATGGGGCCAGATAAGTACAGATCACCGGAACCCAACTGTGCTGCCAAACCCTGCGTCAGCTTACCATTGCTGTATCTATGTGCCCTGTCGCGTGCTCTCAGCGGCTGACTCGTAAGCTGCACGCGTCCGCCTCCCGCTGAAAGCGCTCCAATGATTCCACGGGGCGCCAGCGGTGGTGTGCCGCCTCCAATGAAAGTCGTCCCGCGGCAGGCGGAAAGCCCCGCCGCACGGACAGGCAATCTCCACACCGTCGCAGCAGCTGTCTGTCAAAGAGGAATGGGGAATGAAAGTTCCCAGCCACGCAGCCCGCACGCACAATCCTCAGGGCGGATCGTGCCGAGTTGGCTGCAACGATGGAATCCTGGTTTGGATTTCGTCTCGGAAAGCTTAATTTGACGCAGCGGCACTAGATGCAGTGCAAGGACACCACCCACCCGGGAGGGGGCTCGAGAGTCCAGCCTTCTCATTCAATTAGCCTTCCACCTGGGTGGGTCGAAAAAGAATAATACTACAGTCAGTTGAGGAAACAACAAGAGCGGGTGGCAGAATCAAAGGTCAAACCGGCAGGTTTTTGCAGGTGCTGAAGCCACGGGGGGCCAAAGCGTTTGTTTCAAGCCAAAGTTGCGGGATTGCAGGACTAGCGGGGAGAGTGAGCGAGATTCCGTCAATGCGCAGGTACGCCTCCCACCAGTCGTCAAATCAGACGGCGGCCTGTTTCAATCGTGGGCTGCAGGCGCTGGGGACTGACGTAAAACCCCACAGACTGAAAAGTACTCTAGGTAGTCTATTCGTCAACTGTTCAGCAGCTTGTTCCGCGTTATCACACAGTGGAATCCAGCTGGTGGCCTCAAGCAGCAGAGTTTGCCCCTGCCTGCGCACCCTGGACCTGCACACCCCAGACCGATTCTCGGTACCCTGCCTGCGTAACGTACCTGCAACGCAAACCAAAGACCTTCAAAAATCACAAGTTAAATCGACCATGTCTGCCTGCCTGCCGAGCCTGCGTACCCTACACCTGCTCGTACCTACTTCACACCTTGCACTTCGTCGCTGCGTAAAGGTTCTGGTAATTTAGCTTTTGTCAACGAGCTTCCTCCTCACCCTCCTCCTGACGCCCTTCCTGGTGGTCACCAATTGAACCATTTGGAACCGCGCTTTCTCAGAACGGAACAATGAACGCATGGCGATGTGTCCCTGTCCCTGTTCTAATATATCACGGCCCACTCCCGTTTTGACAAGGAAGGTAGCCAGCACCTAGGAGTCGGCCGACACTGCCTTTGTTTTGGCGCACTTGCTCGGCCGAAATGGCTGGGCTCACTTGAATGTATTGATGTTTCTCGACAAAAGGGGCGGATCTGCCACTGGGAAATTTCACGTCGGGGGTGATATGCTTGGCTGGACCGCTCGCTGAATCGCTGCTCAATCGCTCATCAATCGCTCATCAATCGCTCTACCGTTCAATCGCTTAATCGCCTCATTGCTCGGTTGAGTTTGTTATAGTAAGAAGGGAAGGAGGAAGAGAGGAAGTGGAAGGGAAGGGGGGTTGTTGTACGGAATGAGGATGATGAGGATGATGATGACGTTGATGATGATGACGATGAACTACCCTTATCGATAAGAATTGGAAACAGGGCCGAGAGCGGCCAAACGATCTCCATCATTTGTTTAGTTTGGGAGGCTCGAGGGAGGATAACCTTTCATGCAGAACAATCGGGTGTGGGCTTGCAGTACGGAAATGCCAAAATGCCACTACCCTCCGGTTATGTAGACTGCTTGAATTACATCACTGGGGTTCCAGCCGGGCAACCAAATTGGTCCTCAACGAACGGCGTGGGCAGGCGGAATGAGGCTTGAACGGAATGCCAGGAGACCTAGTACGACAACAGGTCGTTCGGGAAGCCAAATGGAGTTTATTAGTAGAAGGTTTAATCTTTCTCGAAACGAGGCTAACAACATACGCTTCTGTAGTAGCGTTGCATTGCAACTGGGAAGGAAGATCATCAGATTCATGGTTCATGCAGGAATGATAGGACTGATTGGCTGTGTAGCACTGCACTATCATCTAGGTAACAATACTTGGACCTGCGAGCAGCCAGTCAATCTTGCCATGCGGGCGGCAACTCGGTAGTTTAAAATAATTGGTCGTTATAGTATCGAGGTCTCCAGTTTACATATAAACCTATACCATTTCCATTTTCAGGGTAGCGGGCACGGGAACAAACAAAACCAGGTGAAAGGTTTCCCGCCATTCCACACCAAGTCGGGTCCAGGGCTTCGGAATCGGCACAGTCCCCTCAGCGTTGGTAGCCAACTTCGTATCAATATCGCATTGTGCCAAGCACAAGGAGCACCTACCATCTGTTGCCCGCGCCGCATTGAGCCACCTCCACTCCGGTGTTGGTTATATTCACGAAGGGGAATCTGTGTCGGCCGCTGTCAATGCCAAGACAACTGAGAATTCGATTCTGGAGGGGTCCCTAGAAAGGCCTCTTCTCGTCATATTAGACTAAGCAGGTGTAAAGTCAGGACAAAGATGAAGAAAATGACAAGGCAGGCAAGTCTGTACACACGCTAGTCATCCGATCTCTCCCACTCTCCCGCCCGCAACAACTCGCTACTGCTGTTCCCCCCCCCCCCCCCCCCCCCCCCCCCCCCCCCTTCTTCCCCCCCCCCCCCCCCCCCCGGACGTAGTACACCACAATTTCCTAGACTGTTGATGCCCGCTCTTGGAGTCTGGGAACTGCGATGAGAATGTCGCCTTCTGTTAGGCCGGTTGGGTGGCCGAAGGAACAGGGGGTCGAACTCAAGCCCAGGTCATCACCAGGGACTACACGCGATGCTAGAATCTCAGCTGCTGTACCAGGAGCCCAAAGGATTAAAATCTCTTGGGCATACTCGGACATGATACCAAGCGCGAAGATACTTTCAACCCCCGACGCTTTTAGCTTCGCGGCCAGGTCTGAGTTTGAGTCAAATACATCGTCATGCATCTTCTGAACCAGCCACTCCTCGGCGACACCGTCTCGGGGTTCAAAACCAACTCCCATAAATGTGATCCTCTGTTCAGAGGCTCATCTTTGGGCGACTCGTCGTGCTGTATGAACACGAGTGGAACCGATGGCGCGGAGGACTTGTCGATTCGTGATGAGTCGAGGATCTGCCGTACCGTGTTGAGAATTTTGGAGCCGGCGGTTCGAATCCGAGCGGCGGCTGGGATCTCATGTTCGGAGTCGTCGGCGATGCCTTTTTGAAATGTCTATGAAGGAGAGGGCTGTAGGTGTTGCCATGTTTTCTAGGATACATCTAAATCTTAAATGTGGACACTCTCTATTTAAGGATGAACGTGCCATGGAACAATTGTGGACCAGCCGCGCCAGCAGGAAAGAAACCAATAAAAGACACAAATAATCAGTTCTACGCATCCAAACCAAATGCAAAAAGCTCAATGTGGCATCTATATCTGATAGTGGAAATGAGATGGCGTTTTATCACAGGGGGTGGCAAGGATTTATGCGGCTTGCCAATACTCGCTGCGGAAGAACATCACCAAAGCGGTGCTCGTCCGAGAACATGCGTATGCACGACGGCTGCAGTGTTGCCCCTTCCGCTGTAACCAACCATCAACGCATATGCCAAGCTACGAAGGCGTCGCATTATATCATCGCGCCTCCGTCCTGCTCCTCAAACTGATCGCCGCCCTCCAAGGAGCCACTACTCTTTATCTTTCGTTTGCAAGCTTTATCTCCTGTGAAAAACACTGCAATACTTTAACTGCTGAAGTTCCATTTCGCGACCCGATCGCCAATGCCGACATGGCTTGCGCGACCCGGTTCATGTGGACATGTCTCCTCCTTTTCGCCAGCACGCTTGGGCTTTCCTACCGAACCGACAAGTTTACCGTCCTCGCCCACGCCCGAGATGCCAAAGAGACATACGACTACGTCATCATAGGAGGCGGCACTTCCGGGCTCACTGTAGCAGACCGGCTCAGTGAAGACCGGAAAACTACGGTTCTGGTCATTGAATACGGAACATTAGACGACGCGCCCATCATCGACGAGCTACAAGCTTGGTTCCTCATCCAGATAACCCAACCGCAGTTATTCTACAACATCACATCCGTTCCCCAGCCATCGTTACGCAACAGGGCTTTTCCCATCTTGATCGGGAAGACAGTCGGGGGCAGCTCGGCGGTCAACGCCATGATGGCCATACGGGGCTCCAAGCAGGACTACGATCAATGGGGCGCCCTTTTCTCCAAGTCTTCACCTTGGACCTGGGAGGGCATGCTGCCGTACTTCAAAAAGGCAGTGCGTTTCACGCCCCCCGACCCGGCACTGGCCCCTGTCATTCCCAATGACCCGGCATTGTGGGGAAAGACGTCTGGGGTGCATGCTGCTTGGCCATCATTCCAATATCCTGCGACGTTCGCCCAAGTGCAAACATGGAAAGACATGCCGGGCGTGAATTTTCGACCAGACAGCGGCACTGGTGTGCCAGGTTTGTACTGGTATCCGACGTTCATGAGCCCAACCAACGGTACCCGTTCCTACGCCAGGACTGGCCATTGGGAGAATATTCCGAGACCAAACTATCATCTCCTGACCAGATCAAAAGTCGACAAAATACTGCTGCACGGGACTACGGCCTATGGCGTCAAGTTCACCTCCTTGACTGACGGCTTAACCACGGGTTCGATTCGCGCAAACAAAGAAGTCATCCTCGCCGCCGGCGCCATCCACAGCCCGCAGATAATGCAGCTGAGCGGTCTCGGACCAAAGAGTCTCCTGGAGTCGGCAAACATCACTGTGACAGTGGACCTCCCCGGCGTCGGTCAGAACTTCCAAGATCACATAAGCCTGTCCGCCAATTTCACCTGTAAGCGCAAATATTCCATTCAATTACTCACCCTCCCACCCTCCACTTCCGGGAGTCTAACAGACCTGTCACAGATCTCAACCTAGACTTCAACCCCTCCATCAACAGCCTCACCCAAAACGCCTCCTTCCGCGCCTGGGCAGATTCCCTCTGGGCAGCAAACCGCTCAGGCCCCTATTCGCTCGCCAGCGGCAACGTCGGCCCCTGGCTTCCCTTCCCCGTTGTCTCCCCCCGACACAAATCAATATCCTCCACCCTCCTTTCCCAAGACCACGCCTCCCTCCTACCCCCCGGAACCCACCCCACCGTCATCGCCGGCTATCGCGCCCAAATGCTCGCCATGGCGACTTCTCTACGCGAGAACAAAACCGCCTTTTTCAACATGCCGCTCAGCGGCCGGCCCACCACCACCCTTATTGCCAACCTACACGCCCTTAGTCGTGGAACGGTAAACATCGACCCGCGAAACCCGACAGCAGAGCCGCTAGTAGATTACCGCGCGCTTAGCAATCCGCTTGACGGAGTCATCTCGGCGGATATTCTCCGCTACCTACGAAAATATTTCCAGAATGCTGCAAACGCGCCGTACCAGCCGGTGGAAGTGACGCCGGGGGTAAATGTGACGAGCGATGCGGAGCTGGTGGCGTATATTCAGCAAACTATGCGGCCTAGTGGGCATCATCCTGCGGGGACGTGTGCGATGATGCCGAAGGCGCTTGGGGGCGTGGTGGATGAGCGGTTAAGGGTTTATGGAGTGAAGCGGTTGAGGATTGTGGATGCGAGTGTTATGCCAATGGTGGTGGGGGGAAATACTTGTTTGCCTGTTTATGCGGTTGCTGAGAAGGTATGTCATCTAGGGGCGTGATGTTTGAAGTGCTGTGCTAACGGGAGTTGATGTAGGCTGCTGATATTATCAAGGGGGAAAAATAATGTGCGGCGGTTTCTGTCGAACTAAAAGCCAGACCAATATTGAGGGTACAAAACGTCGTCAACCTACAGGCTTCTTCCACTCACCCCCTGGAAATCATTCCACCAAACCAAGCTTGGCACTTTTTCCTTCTTACTTCACCCGGTCTACGTAAACAATAAACTTAACCGAAGCTCCTGATAACACTAGTTCGATTTCATATTCCAGCTTCTTTATCATAATTTTAATTTTACCTTTAAAGTTTTAAAGGTCTGAAAGCTTAATACTAAGATTATGATTAAGCTTAACGTGCATGATAAGCGAGTCGCGCGGACAAGCGAGTCGCGCACCCTAACAAAATTTGGTGGTCTGCACGCGAAAAGATGATAGTAAATTGTTAGTGGCCCTATCAATTTCTTATCACCTTTTTCACATTTCGGCCACCAAATTTTGTTAGGGTGCGCGACTCGCTTGTCCGCGCGACTCGCTTATCATGCACGTTACCTACCTTATTAACGGAAGATGTATACCAGCTTAAACGGATTTTCAATACGCATTTGTAAAGATTTATTAATAAGGCTCTAGTGAAATGCTTTTCCTTAATTAACTTATATTAAGGGAAGCGAACTAGTGACTCGGGGCGCCTGTGCAGGCCGACCCTGTCGTTCTTTTTAGGCTCTGTAATATTACTGTAGCCGTTTTTGTACATAGCGATGCGTTCTCTGGCGCGTGCTACCGTCAAAAAGGGGCCGCGCCGCGCGGTTCCTTAAACCGTGCTTCCTTCAATTCATCATCTGACGATTTCACCACGAAAACCTCCCACTGGAAGCCCAGTAACATTCTGGCCCTCTGATCGAAGGAAGGTGACATAGTCCACGGTTGTGTTTCCTTTATTGTTCCATGCTAGGCACCGTTTCATGCTAGGCACCGTTTCATGCTAGGCACCGTCACTAACTAGGTTTTGTTCCATACTAGATATGTATCTGTTTTTCTACGTTAATTGCATTTGTGTCCCTCTGATCGGAGGACCAGTAGCCTGGGAGTCAGCTTTTCAGGCCGACTGCGACGTTCTGTGGGTATGGTTCTCTTTATGGTTTCTTCCCTGTTACGTCACCGCACCAGTTCACTGCTTTGAATACCATTACATCTAGTTTATTGCATTCTATAATCCTTTATAAATATCCCATTGCTTATCTTTTTTAAGATAAATAAAGTGGTTAAAAGGGGCTTGAACATTAATCCTGTAACAAGCTTTAAATATAATAGATATAACCATAAGTGGTGTGGTAATGTTATTAAAGTGGAGTTAATTTTTATATTCTATTAAAAATCCTTTAGTATACTACTTCTTAGCCTTTCGTAAGGGCCATCGTTGAAGACTAGGAGGGCGGCGGCGGCAGAGGGGTACCGCTGTGTGCTAGCGAACCGGTCAAAGGAGGGCCTTGCTGGGGCCGAGTATGTTGTTACCAGGTGCTCAAGAGTGGCAATATGGCGGCGGGCGTAGGCGACAACGGCGAGGAGGTCAATCCATTCGGGAGCGAGGCTGGTGCTAGTGAGTTGGGCGCGGAGGGCGGGGACGTCATCGCTCTCGTGGACTTGGAGACAGAGCTGCTTGAGCTTGGGAGCATCTAGGCTCAACCAACAGCATGCGGCGGTTAGCACCGGATGGCTTCAGCTTTGGGGAGGATAAAACTCACCCAACTTTGCAAACGGCTTGACAGTGCCCCTGCGCAGTCGGAAGTCATACGGTCTCGGCGATGGGGTCGGTGTTGTCGTCTCTGACCGGCGCAGCAGAGACACCTGCTAGATAGGCGTTTGCTCGGGCTTCGAGTTGCCCGACAAGCCGGCCAAAGTACGTCTCCGGGTTGTTGATTGGAAGCATGGCTTGTAGGCGTGGAATGCATCGAAAACGAAGTCCACCCTCAGGGAGGAGGGGGACACCAAGAATCTGGTCCAGGAGTTAATGTCGCAAACATCTGCGTGGAAAGGTTAAAAAAAAGAGGGGTTGGTGGCCTCTGGGCGCAGGGCAAGGAAGGGCACAAGGCCGAATAGCTGGTCCTCGGGTTGGGGTAGGTACGTACCTCCCAATGGTCGATGCTCCGGACCTGTATGCATGTAGGATGCCACACCTTATACTTATCGCAACCTCACTTGCGGCGCCTCATATTGGGTAACTTGGTAAATTACCTCACCTGTGGATAGTAACACCCGGCGGCATAGCCTTACTGCCTGCGAACATGCGCGCGCGTGAGCTTGGCTATCCCCCACTTTCACTCAATTTCAACGCCGCACGGTTCTAGATTGCATTACTGTGTGAATTACCACTCCGCCATCAATGCATCAAACAAACTAGATATTCCAAGATATCTCCTGATCAATATATCCAACCCAAATGTTAAGCACAAGTCTCAGGGGAATCCGGGGTGGAACGATGGAATCCCGACGCATAGATCATAGCCCCTTACCGCGCTCGTACCTGCCGGGAGGAGCTAGTCAGTTAACCCAAGCCACCTCGAGACATTGAAAACATTGATTGTACTTACAGTTGGAAAGCAGTGAGGGGTTCTAGGTTACGTATCGCGCGTGCTCAAGCTTGTACTTTGCCTCGAACGCCGAGCAGAGTGTTGCTGACCATGTTAGCAAAAGGGCGATGTCCTCGCAGTTACGTCCTCTTACTCTTGTCAACGTTACAGAGCACCATCGTCTTACTGCTTACGACGCTCTTAACCTAGCGCGTGGAGTGGTAGGTGGTAAAGTAAATGTCTTAGAAAATCGAATCCAGCCGGTACTCGGTTAGCAGGCTGTTAGTAACTGCTAGATCTAGATACTGCGACATGCCTGACTTCCAACCCCACAGCTCGACGCGTATGTTGGACTCGAGGACGCGCTTGACGGCGGGCATCATGTCGCGGTCCCCCGTGATGACGACAAAGGTCGTCTTTCGAATTTTCTCGGCGGCCTTGGGGTCGCCCAAGTGCTTCGCCCGGAACTCGGCTTGGAACCTTTGCTCAGTCGCTTTCGTCGCCATGTCAACTAACATGGAGTTTTCGACATCCTTTTCCTTACCGCCGTCGGCGCGGTCGTAGATGTTGGTCTCGAACTTGTTCTTCTTGAAGGCCTCCCAGACTGGGTCGTTGGGGGGGGTGGGCGGGAGCCGTAGAGGAAGGAGGGCCCTGGATGCGATTTTTGCCTCGGAGCCTCTCGCTGAGCTTGCTGATGTCGATGCGGGGACGCGGGTCGCGCTCGCTGTCTTTCAGCTTGGGCATGAGGCTGTTGGAGTCGTCGACAAAGATCATGAAGGTTTCATCGGATATTGTGATGCTTGTTGAAAAAAAAGCCCTGAAGAGGAGGTGGTGACAAGATGCGATAAATTGCTGTGAAGGCTCGACAATACTTGAGGTATTTTATGGCCAGCCAGCTGCTTCAAAGGATATGGGGTGGGCATTTTGATGCCCCGCCCGAGACATCGGGACGTCGCATTTGCAATGACGCATGAAGAAAATGTGCGGGGTTTTGTAGGTCGAGGGCTTGAGAACCAATGGGTTGGGCGAAGGTTGCCTCAAGTGTTTTAAGTAGGTAGCTGCAGTGTTTAAGCTGCTAACCCCAGAGGCCTGATAACCCATTTCATCGACGTTCCCTTATTTTAACGGCTTGGCGTTTTCAAGCACGATGCCAAGAAGGTACCGACAGTCTCAGGGATCAGCCCTAACCATGGTGAAATCTTCTCATGAATGATCCCCTCGTATTGGGAGGGGAGCCTGGAGCAGTGAAGCTTTCGATCGGTATTCCCTCCGCCTCGACTCATGTGGCGGCTAGCCACGGGTTGGCAAACTGCAGGTACTACCAGAATGAATGTGATGGAATCCAGTGACAGAATATGATAGAAGACCCGCTCCGCATCCGTCAATGGTCAACTCCCTCAGCTACTCCACTTCGATCCCAGGCTGTAGGCCTCAGAGCATTTGGGATGCAGCCAGACAGTTTGCGCTACCCGAGGCACTCTCGCCGAAGGTTGGATACAAATTCTCTACCAAACCCGTGCACATTCTTTCGGATTTTCCCCTCCCTCATGTGTCGCAGTCATTTTCTGGAAAAATATCTCTTCTTGGGATGGCGGAGAAACACAACTTCATCATGGACCCCTCGGGGGACGTGATTCTTACCCTCAGCAATCCAGATGCGCCATTCGCTGTTTGGGACAGGTCAGGCATCAGCGACACCGACAAGCAAATTCCCGAAGACAACCCCACACCGGCACCAGCCCCCGACGTGACGTTCCTCCTCTCATCACGCCATTTGTCTCTTGCGTCTCCAATTCTCAAGACGATGCTCTCCGGTCCGTGGAGCGAGGGGGTCAAAATGGACTCCGACAGCCTCTATCACCTCACCGCCGGGGATTGGGACAGCGAAGCTCTCGCCATGGTCATGAACGTCATCCACGGGCGCTGGAGTCTAGTGCCCACGACGGTTGCGTTGGAGATGCTGGCGAAGATCGCCGTCATTATCGACTACTACGACATCCGTGAACCCCTGCAGCTCATTCTGTCGCTTTGGATGAAGGACTTCAAGGCATCATCGATACCCATGTCACTCGGTCGTGAGCTCGTCCTGTGGATCTTGGTCTCGTGGGTTTTTAAGGATCAGGCCCTCTTCCAACAGGCAATCAAGGTGGCTATTCTCCGGAGCACACATGAGCTGGATGTTCCCGGCGATCTTCCGATCCCGTCTGCTATCATCAGTGAGTAGCTTTCCCTAAGCCGCTGTCGAGTTTTCCTTGGCAGCCACTCGGCCCTTCAACCACTAAATGGCCCCGCATCGCAGACGAAATCAACCTTCGCCGCTGCGAGTCAACGAAGGAGATCGCAGAAGGTCTCACGAAGCTTCGCCAAGGCTACATTGGGGGCCAGTACGGCTGTGATTTTGAGTGCCGCTGTATGCACCTTGGCGCGCTGATGAAAGGGTTGCACGACTTAAAGTTCGTCGACGACAACACTCCTGACACGGTATTCGGAGACTTAAGTTTGGTGCAGCTCGTGGAAAAGTTGCGGACGATAAAGTCTCCCAAGTGGACAGCCGTCCCACTCCAGTGCTGCTGCTATTCTAGCAACGGCAATTACTATGATCGGTACGAGTACACAAACGAGGTATGCCCCAAGTGTCCAAAGGCTCACAAGTGTTCGCCAGGCACGCTGGTTTACGGATTTGGGGAGTTCCGTCTTGGTGTGGGCGAAAGTGTCATCAGCACCACCTCTGGAGGTGTCTTGGGCCAACACGCGCAGCGACTCGTGAACGCACTCAAAGAGAATATTGAGATGAACCTGGAACAGTTTCTATTCGGCACTGAAGCCAAGCAGCTCAGTTGCCATCATATGCAGCCTACATGTTAATACAAATGGACGACGAGGGGACCTAGGAATTCTGAGGGTAGCTACTTTGGAGCTGTTCGACCTCGAGACCGGTACCAAAGAGTTTGGAAAGTTCAGGTGTCCAGATTCGTTTCATAATTACTACACATTTGTTTCAACTTTCTGTTGGACTTTCCGTGCCGAAAAAGCACATCTTGGAGCTTGGGGACTTGATTAGGTACCTAGCGTGCGCTCCCACTCAGCTGCTCATTCGCTGTGGGGCGGCGGGTGATGTCAGCTCAATTTCCAGGCTTGGCGCGACTCACGATGGTAGAGCCACGCATTCTTTTTCCTTTTCCTCTTCAACTTATTACTGGCGCGCATGATTCCCTCTTTCTCCACCTTTTACCGTCTATTTCACGCCACCAAGGACCAGCAATAGGAATATACGCAACCTGAACAACGGGCATCCGCACGCAACGAGAATTCACGATGGCACCACCAACCCCCGTCGATGTGAGCAAGCACCCATGTCCACCCAGTGGAGCCGTCAGACATCCCTGGCTTTTAACAGCTAATCCCCTTCAGGTTCGCGACCGAATGATAGCCAGTTACAAAAAACATGCAGGACCGACCGACCAAGAGATCGACGGCTTCAAACCCCTTGCTGTCCGAGATTACTACCGCTACACGAACAAGGTGGAGGTCTTCAATGGGATAAGGCAAGCTCCGAAGAATTTTTTCAAGGCCATCCGTGCGGGCCGCGACAACTGCTATGATATCCTGATAAGCCACCGTACATCTTTGATAAGATTCCTATGGAACATGTCGTGTAAATCGTGGCAAACGAGATTATGATGGATTTCAATCATGTTCTCCGGCCAGAAGATGTCCTTGAGGTTGTCATGGCGAGTGTGCCAGAAAGCCTTCGGATCAAGTCCAATCCTCTGCGCGAGGACCTAGACCTAACAATCGAGCGAATGGCCTCGTGTCCGGCCTACACAAACTCCCGTTGCCTAAGCCGAGCCCGGAAGCAGTGGCGGAAGCAGTAACGGAACCGGCAGAAACAGTGAGGAGCACCCGAGTTTTCAGAGCCTTGAGACCTAAGTTGCTAATCACGTTTACAGCGTAGCTCACTCGATTATGACTCAAGCGATGACGAGTCCAGCGATGAAGAACCCGACGAGTTCGAATCAGTGCGGCTGTCCGGAGGCACCTACGCCAAGGTCTCCCACCACGTCAGCATGCGCAACGACAAAGGAAAGGCCGGAGTCATGTACCGTCTCGAGGAGGTCCTGAAGGAAGTCTCCGATGAAATCCACCTCACCCCACTGAAAACCCCATTCGGCTTCCGCTCTAAACAACCGTAAGAACTCACCGTCCATTCCGTTGTCATACCAGATCAAGGCAGAGCGCTCCCTGAGGAGAACAAAGTCCTAGTCGACGAAAACATCTACTACAACTACGACCAGATCCGCGCCAAGCGTTACAGAGAGGATCATTGGAGACATATCGTAATGGTTTGTTTACTCGGGTGTTGCAACGTCGTAATTTCCCATGGCGCGCCCGAACCTACCCTTGAACTAAAGCCTCCCCATCCCTTCTCACATTCCCGTCCCCAAAGTCGCGGTATGCTGACTCGAGTATATCGACCTAGGCAGTATCACCCCCCCCAAAACCGCAAGAAATTCTCATCCGACACAACCGCCTCCCCCTTCCCCAACACATAAATCTTGATAGCCTTCGCGCCCTCACCCCTCTCATAGACCACAGCACACCTCTGCCCATCCACACTTCCACTCCCACTACCACTCCCAGTCCCCACAACCCCCCTCACAGCCTCCCTCAACTCCCCAAGCAGCGCCGCCAACTTCCGCAGTTCAACCTGTCTTTCCGCCTCCCACCGCTCAAAGTGTGCCGCAGCATTAACAACACTGACGTGCTCGAATGTCCCCTCGACATGCGAGCCGACAATCAGCCAGGGCGTGCGGCCAAACCACAGCTGGGGGAGGTAGGAGCTGATTCCGATACCAGTACCTCCTGATCTTGTTCCGGTTGATGTTCCTGGTCGTCCTGGCTTGCGGGCTTTTGACTTCATTTCTGCGGCGGTAGATTGGGGCATTACTGGAGCGTTGAGGAGGTTTGAAAGGGGCGCTTTTGTCTTGGGCGAGGACGGGTTGATCTGGAGCTGTTCCATTTCGGACTGCAGGGAGGTGAGCGGGATTTCAGGGGATCCTTCGTAACAGGCATCGACTTCGAAACCGACGACGCAATCAAGGTCTCCAATCGGATAGCGCAGGAAGCGATCGTGCGTGGTGCTCGCTTCTAGGCCAGGCGGAAACCGCGTGAAGGCCTTCTCGAAGTTATGGCCCCAGCCCGTCGACTGGAACGCCATGAATGCAGAGTCGTACTGCTCGATGAAGAGCGTGTTGCGGACGAGCGAGATGTGCACGCGGAAGCTCTGCAGGCTTCGGCCGCTGCAGAAGTCGAGCAGCTTGCGGAGGCTGTTGCGCGTGGTGACGATGTCGACGGTGTTGAGGCGGAAGTCGGGGCTCATGACTGCGGCGGCCTGGAGGACTTGTTCAAAGGGGTTCTTGGTTGTGGTCCAGGCGCTCTTGGGCGCGGAGGGGGTGTTTTGGTCCTTAGGGACTTTGATAGGGAGAGCGACATCTTGCCAGAGCGGCGCGTGTCCTGTTGAATTGGTTAGGACAGCTGATGGCGTAGGCTTTGCGGGAAGTGGTTAAAACCAGTCAGGCTCACCTGGGACTTGGAAACCTCCGAAGCTCTGCCAGTTGTAGCTGCAGATCAGCTCATACGGCGATGCGCTGGAGACTGGAGTCGTCGAAGGTTGGAGGGTCGCGGCGTCGATGGTGTGAATTGGCTCTCGGCCCCGTAAGCCTTTCCACATCTGAGCTCCGCGTGATTTGGCATTTCGAGGTGGAGCCCTGGGGATTGGCGCTGTTTGCGCGGAGGCGGCAGGTGCGGGTTGCGCTTGGGGCCGAGAATTGTGCTTGGCCGCCCGATGCTGGATGAGCGCCGCTTCCGATTGGAAAGTGCGCCCACACTGGCAGGTCGGCATTGTCGTCAGGACCCGAGTGAGGGTTCAGTGGGGCGGGCACGATATTTTGATGCGGGATTTGAGTTGGTTGCCAATCCACAAAGCGGGCCCGATCGGGGCCTAATGCATTCCGGTCGAGTGACACACGCTGACCAAGCCTTCGACGCACTCGAGTCGACGTCCCGTCCCGTCCAATGCCCAATAATCATTCACCGCGCTCGACTGGAACGCGGACATGGAACCCCAAGAAGAAGGCACATTGTTGGGAAGACATTTTTATTTGCCACACCAAAGTAATTAAAAAACTCCGATAAAGCTCCAGAACAATCCCACCATGCAATCCACCAGCTCACATTAAACACTCAAGTTCCTAGACCTTTCTTAGCGTTCGACATTAACAAATACATAATCACCGTCCCATTCTACAAGCTCTCTGTATCCCCAAGAAACACCGAAACCACTGCACCTGTTAAGCCTTTGATGTCGAGTTCGCCCTCGCCGTCGGCGCCGCCGAAGAACTCGAATTCGGCCAACGAACACTGCTCAGAAGACTCATACTTAGGCTCGAAATCGTCGGACGAGATAGTGACAACGCGTTTGTAACATTTGACACGCCCGTCGCAATCCCCGAAACGTTCAACCCGCCGGAGGCAATGGGGCCCAGGAGGCCTGACGTGATAGGACCAAGAAGTCCCGAAGTGATGGGATCGAGGATGCCGCCGAGAAGTCCGCCCTTGGATGTGGAGCTTGCGGCGCGAGATGATGCGCTGGAGTTGGTGGGGGTAAAGGTGAAAGCGGCGGAGGCATTCCAGGTGGGTGCGGGGTTTGAGGAGGTGTTTGCGAATGGCGCGCGGTTGTGCACTGTGACGAGGGTGGTTTGGCTGCGGACTTCGACGACGTGGTAGTTCTGGGATGAGGCTGGGGCGATGAGATGGCTGGTGAGCCAGAAGGCTGTGAACAAAGAGAGGTGCATTTTGGCTTCGAGGGGCTCCAGGTTGGTTGTTGAGGGTTACATGGGATGGCGCTGTGGTATCTCAGGGGTACAACTGCGAGGCAGTAAATATACCCCAGGTACGACATGACAATGTATTATTATCTCTGCATCTTAATACCAAAAACTTGGTTTGTATGACGAGACGTCTGTTCCTGACGATTCCACGTTTTTGATCGGGTATTGGCATTTCATTTATCGGTGCCGTGTTACCCAAGCCCTGCGGGTTGGAAGCGTGCCGCTGTCTGTTCCTGGATTGCCGATCCCTGCCATTTTTGGCCCAGATTCGAGATTGACGACGTCTTTTTTGCCAAACTCCCGGTCTTGAAAGCCATTGTTTCGGTCCAGCATATTATCCTAAAACAACAGCCAATTATTCTAACGACGTCATAGACTTAAACACCATCACATTCATCGCGAGCTTACCGGCATTGTTTGCGCATTGTGTGCACAGTCGTGCCCCTGGCCGTTGAATGCTCCCCGGCACCAGCGCCAAGACCGTTGCATCGTTCAAGATGCTGGAACCAATGAGATGCGCTTTCGAAGAGTCCGGCCGCGCCTTCCCAGAAGGGGTTAGGCCTGTTGCCTTCGTCGTCGGGACCGGAAAGGACCGATGCGGGGTTGGGGGCCGGCGTGCGCTTGGCCGATCGTTGCACCGTTTGGACCCTCAACCGCTGCTAGTACTCTGATGCTATCATCGCCAGCTACCTCAAGCGATAACTAAATACCCCCTCATCATCATTCTGACTGTGACTGATGAAAGATGACCACGTTCACGGCAACCCTTCGCCCTCAGGAGGCAACGACACAAGATGTTGGCTCCGAGACCCCACCTCCAGATTCGGGGGCTGATTCACAATCCGCGCCGTCACGCACAGCAGGTCTCCCCCGCGACGACACTCCGATTGAGCCCCAGCCTTTATTTTGCGCCAAGCAAGGCAAACCGGAGTTAGGAAAAGAGCAGTTCCGGATTCTGAGAGTCCATCCAGCCCGCGAGGGCGATGAAGTGCGAGCGGACCTTGTGGAATACAACATCAACGATGAAGTCGACTTCGAGGCGGTTTCGTACACCTGGGGGCCGCCTTCTGACGACCCGGTGTCGCTCAACCAGGAGCCGTACATCAAGATTGGCGACAGGCATCATCGCATCACATGGTCCGTTCGGCACGCACTCGATGTCTTCCGGCTTACCAACGATACCCGGAACCTCTGGATCGACCAGATCTGTATCGACCAAACAGACGACGAGGAGAAAAGCGCCCAAGTTCCTCTGATGGGGCAGATCTTCAGACGCGCGACGGGCACCCTGATTTGGCTGGGCCCCCACGACGATCACCTGATCGCAGCGGCTGCCAATATTAAGCTCTTCGGGAACCTTCGCCGACAGATCGTTGCTGTCGTGGATCTCAATCCTTCATTATCCAAGGCGCGCCGTCTCAGCGCCGTACTCGATCTATTACGCCGGACATCTGAAGAGCAAGAAAAGCACGAGATAACTGGCCAGAGGTCCCTCTTATCGAAGCTGGATGGTGCAGAAATTGCGCAAATCTTGGATCTATACTCCAATCCATGGTTTGTTCGCACATGGCCCCTCCAAGAGGTTGTATTGTCGAAAAACAAAACCGCTTACATTGGTCACTTTTCCATCGATTACGAAGACCTCGGCCTATTCACAAGCTGGTATATCCAGCATTATCACAAGTCGTTGCCCTCTGCAAGAAGGTTGAGGGGCTTGCGAATCGTCCGATATGTTTACCGTTTTGCCGTCATGTACGGCAAAGGAATTGACCTGTGTTCCCTGCTTAGCATTATTCGCAGATTCGATGTCAAGGAGCCAAAGGATAAAGTGTTTGCTCTGTTGGCTATGGTCAACTTTGGCCTCCGCTCGGATGGTAGTCCTTATCCAGATGTCAAAGACTCTTATCACCCACGACATCGGGTGGTACCGGCTCCGTTGCGGCCCGATTACTCCAAGTCCGACGCTGAAGTCTTCCTCGAGACGGCAAAGTACCAACTAAACAGAGACAAATCAGTACATTTCCTTGCCTTCGTCCGTCACCCACCGTCTCCCACAGCCTTTCTGAGAACACCGTCATGGGTCCCGTGGTGGAATGACCCCGACGAAGCACAGGATCCGCTTTGGCGTCCTGGTGACGACGATGACGAACATTTGGCCGACTCTACCGTGCATACTGACGTCTCTTTCGACGAACGGCTGTCGCTATTCGACCCCCAAACATATGTACAGACTTGCATGGTGTGGGGGGTCGAAATAGGAAGAGTGAAACGGGCATCACTGCCTTTTCCCAGCAGCTTGCGGGGCACCCGCACACGCAATATCATTGGCAGCGAAATCGAAACTCGGATGAAAGAACAAAAAGAGTCCGGCTCTAGTCTGTCCCCGAAAACCACCTGGGAAATTTCCGACACTCTGGCACTCCTCGAGGAGCTCATCATGGCTCTCACAGCTGGGAGCACGACCGTGCCAGGTCCCAGCCAGCTCGTGACAAATATCAGGAAAGGTGAGGAAGCAGCTGATGGGCTTGTGCAAAGGCAGATGCGCGGCTTCGTTGGTTGGATATCCAAACTTCCCGACCAGGACCCAAAACCCGAATATTTGAGGGCCTTGCTGAAGTTGCAAAGCCAAGTTCAGGCTGACGACCCTGGCTTCCTCGCCGACGACGAAACAATCCGCGCGGTCATGAGTCGGGTTCGGAATTCGGCAGGTAACAGATGCCTTTTCAGGACCGACACTGGAATGCTCGGCCTAGGCCCTTCCTGCACAAGAGTGGGCGATGTGGTGGTCGTGCTGCGCACGGGACCGGTTCCGTTCGTTTTGAGGGCGGAAGAAGATTGTGGATCTGAATACCAAGTAGGTTTGCCCGGTACTCAGCATCTGGTGGGCAATTGCTACGTCTATCGTGCCATGGATGGCGAATTCGCCGAGAAGGTCGAGAAAGAGGCGGTCCAATTCACCTTGGTGTGAGAGACACAAACACTGCAAAGAACTGACTCGAGGGCTGAATACGGAAAGTCATGGAACCTAGGTACGGTTGTCATTTCACATATCTAAGTAGACCCTTCTCGACAGCCACACGTGCTACATCCCAAGCTTACGCTGAAAGTTCGTCACGGTGTGCAGAACGATGTCTACCTCCTCGCTCGAGAGACGGTGATCCTCAACTAGAGCAATAGAGTTCGCCGTGCGAACTATGTTTTTGATCTGCCGTCCGTTCAGATCGACGTTTGCAAGTCGATCCACTGTCGTATCCGGCCAATCCAGTTTCTCGTAACCGGCCGTCCGCTCCGAGAATACGCGCCACAAGCCCTTGCGCGACTGGAGATCCAGAGGCTTGTATTCGAGAATCAAATGCATGCGGCTCTGAAAAGCCGGATCCATGGAGTCTATGTTGTTTGTAGTCATGAACATAATACCATCGAAGAGTTCGAAGATGCGCAGGAGCCCTGGAAATGGTGGTTTCCTTCGTCAGTATGACCAGTCCAAAGAAACAGGAGAAACGCCTTGGTTCTCACTCACCGCTCACAAAGTTGTTTCTCACAAGATCGCCTGGCAACCTCCGATCGAGGAAGACGTCGGCCTCATCGATCAGCAGAATGGCCTTCCGGCGTTTGATCAACTTAAAGATCCCCTGAAGTTGGCCTCAACCTTGCTCAGATCAGATCCCAGATCTCCAGAGAGGATGGCGTATATTGGGCTTTGTATGTCGTTGGCAACGGCCTCGACTGTGGCCGTCTTCCCCACACCGGGTGGGCCGTGAAGAAGAAGAATGCAGCCCTGCCCTTATTTTTAATTATATCGTCAAATCCAATCTGTCCCATAGTGTGCTGCCTAGCGAGCGATCGCACTAGTCGCTTCTGATCTGCCGGGAGTAGCAAAGTTTCGAAGGCACCCTGGCTGAGGGGGACGTCGTGGAGGCAATCCACCATGAACCAGCACCACTGTTTCTCCTGGAGGGAGAACCCGCCCACACGATGGCTTGCCAATACGTAATCGTCTTCGGTGAGCGCCATCCCCTCCGCCTTGATGCTACCCAGCTTGATAAAGTCGATCGACGTGTTTTCAGCAAATGCGATGCAATCCACAACAACTCGCCCATCTATCCGGACCCCCTCTTCCACATATCGGTCTTGCGAGAAGAAAATGCTCTGGGATCGTTCGTGTTTCACTGAGAATGCTGTCCCGCTGTAGTACCGGTGGTGTATTCCAGCAAGGTTGTAGAACTTCTTCCCTCTCACTACGAGCTCAGCCTGCACCGTATCACTTTCCGGGTGGTATTTCAGAGGGTAGGCGGATATTTTGCCGATTTGCTCGCTTCCTGTATACAACGGGATGGGTATCGTCTTCTCCAAGTAGCCGAACAGTTTCCCGTCATGGGAAAGAAATCTAGCGGTGACACCGAACCTGGGTTCCTGGTATCCAAACAAAGTTTTGGACCTCCGCTTTGTAGGTGACGCGTACAACCTCGAGAATGGCTGTTGTGTGTTCCGAGCCTGCGAAGACAAGGTCTCTTGGTTTGAAGAGCATCCAAAGGTCGTTGTAGGCGATATCGGGTCCATCCATGTTTGGAGTCAGTGCTTCGTACCTCCGGATGGCTTGACCAAGCCTCTTCAAGCGCCGAGAATCATTTCAGGAAACTGCTCTTGCGATGAGTAGAACGGCATCAATTCTTGCAATCCTTCCCCACCCTCTCGCCAAGGCAACTTCCCCGCTGGAATTGCCCCTCGCAGCCTTCTCCGTCACTCCAACCAAAAGCGCCAGCATACTGGGCAAGTATCGACAATCGCGCTCTCGGCTGCTGGGGTTTGAACTGCTCACATCTGCAATCGACTCCTGCAACGAGCTTGGCACTGTGGGGACAGTTTTTCAGTCCGAACTAGACTTCCAGCAGTGTAGATTGCCTGACAGGCTGGTCACCATGGCGAGCCAGCAGCCGCTGAGGCTGCTCTCCTTGCGTATGCGCTATTTGTCCGTCTGGCCGTTGTGTGCCGTCAATCTCCAAGCTGACAGCTGCAGACGGTAGAGGGATAAGGGGCTACTCTGAGTTGATTATACTCGAGGCCATCATGAAGAGAATCCAGCAACAGCTGCAACTTCCCGCGCCGCCACTCCCGGCTGAGTACTTTGATCTCATTGCTGGAACCTCGGCGGGAGGGTGTGTGACCTCAGACTTCGTCGTTGCTACCACGATTTACGTGTGCTAACCCCGAGGTAGACTCATTGCCATCGTGCTTGGGAAGCTCTGAATGACAATCGAGGAAGCAACGGCCTTTGCGGCGTTGTCGATCGACATGTTCGCAAAGCAATCAGCATTCAAGCTTTCAGGAGAAGGCCGTTTGGATAAAAAGGTGTTCACCGAGATCATCCGAGATGTCATCAAACAGAAACTGGGCGACCCGGACGGTAAGTTGCGCTCGGCTGGTGAGCAGCCGTGCAAGATGCAAGTCTCTGTGATTCTGATTACGTGCTCCAACACGGTCGTAACTTCGCGGAACGCTGACAAAAGTATGTAATCGCAGATTCGTCTGTACGGTATGCAAGGGAAACGTCTCACGTGTTCGCCTGTTTAGGTCTTATGAATCTGGCGACAACCTAGAGCACGACTGCGCGATATGGGAAGCTGCCAGAACGACCTCCGCTGCCCCTACGTACTATCCTTCCATTAATATAGGGCCATCCGAGGGACGTGAGAGCTTTCTGGACGCCAGGCTAGGATGCAACAACCCTGTATATGAGCTGCATTACGAAGCTGAACGTCTGTTTAGCCATTCGAGGAACGTTGCCTGCATCATCAGCTTGGGGACGGGTAAGCGGAACACGAACCGGCTGTCCGAACTGGGCCAACTGGAGAGGAATCTTGTCCCCAGCAAGCTCAAAGACGCCCGGACCCTCATAAATGGCCTCAAGTGGATTGTTGTGGACTCGGATGCTAGGGCGGACGACATGGACCGCAAGTATCGCCACCTCGGCGGTGTCTACTTCCGATTCACAGTGGAACATGGCTTGGAGGATGTCAAGCTTGCTGAGTCTCAGAAGCTAGCCGATGTGGCGACACAGACCATGGCCTATATCGGACAGCCGTTTGTCACTTCAGCCCTGGATGAGGCTGCTGCGGCGCTCGTTTGTGTGGAGAACAACTCGAAAAGGTACTACACTCTGGGGCAGCTGCCCTTATTCAATGAGGCCGTCATTCAGGCGACGGTGCAGCAACACACCATCACACAGTCTCTGCAAACTAGGAAGGAGTTCTGCCGGCGGTAGTTCTCTAGTGCCACAGCGGCAACTAATCCGCGTCACGACCTTCACGACACATTGTCGAAGCGATTTCAGCGTGGTGATATTGGATACACCAGTTGCGCTTGGCTGCTCGAGAAACAGGAGTTCAAGGAGACACTTGGTGGCGCTTCTTCGAGTGTCCTATGGCTAAAGGGACGCCCCGGCGCAGGAAAGTCAATCCTGGCTTTGGTGGTGGTGAACTACCTGTCATCCGCTCTACTACTTTTGTCGCCAAAGATGTCTGCAGACGACGCTCAATGATATTGTTTGCTGGCTTTTGGCTCAGATGACGCAGGGGGGCGATGAAAGAGTGGTTGATGGAGCCGAAAAGTTTGTTTGCGCGCAGGAATAGCCAGACCTTGTCATTCGCCAGCCGCCCGAAGATCTCACTGCGGCCCTTCTACAACTTCTCGGGGATCTCTTGAGTTTGTCGTTAGAGAAACGGACGATGGTTATCGATGGCATCGACGGGTGCGCCTCACTGCCTTCGCCAATCCACCTTTTGATCTCGTCCATCTTCCAGTCTAAAGCCAAGGGCGGGGTAAACATGTTCTTCACCTCAAGGCGAAGCATCGAGTCAGACTTTCAACATCGTCTGGCCCCGCTCGCTGGCGACGCAGGCGCACCACCCGATGTGAGGGAAATGGAACTCACGACAGAGGATACCGCAGGCGACTTGAAAGCACTCGTTGAGTACAGAGTCAACCAACCTAGTTCCCCATTAGCCTACAAATCTCAGGCGCAGAGGGAGGAAATCATCGAGGCCGTGCGCAAGCGCGCGGACGGCATATTTCTCTATGCAAGTCTAGTACTGGACGAGCTCAAGGGTGCCAAGATTGCCTCCAAACGCGCCATCGAGTCTACGCTCAAGACCTTACCCGAAGGCATTTTTCGAACATACGAACAGCAGTTGGAACTTGTCTCTGTAGAAAGTCCGGGAGGTTTTCTGGTGGATTCATGGTGCCACACGACCCCTAACTTGGGACGAAATCAAGAACGGACTTGCGATTGCGGATGGGGCCTTCAACGAGGATGGAATTATTGACCAGCCCAAGGATCAGTTCGTCCAGGACATATGCGGGCCTCTCATAGAGTTTTATGGCAAGGGCAAAGCGCACCTACGCTTCATCCACCCGACGCTTCGGGAGTTGCTCGATCAGAACGGTGAGGCCGGAAACCGGCTGGAGTTACATCTCGCCCACCCGATGATCGCAACCAAACTACTAACCCTTCTCGATTTGCCCGGCATCCCAGAAGCACCGATCAGTGAAGCAGGGGGCGAGTTGGCTGAGACGCAAGGACGCTGTGAGATACGCAGCTGGGAACTTCACCAGTATGCCGTGTTCAGCTGGTACTGACACCTGAAGGCAAGCGGGACAAGTGCCAACGTCGCACTGGAAAGCGCTCTATTCGAACTCCTCGGTTCCGACTCATCAATTATGTGGATTGTTGCTGCTCTCACGACCATGCGGTCAAACGACGGTCGTCGTACGAACACATACGCGTTTGTCGAAGATGTTACGGATTGTCTTTGGAGCTGGATCCAAGAAAGAGGAAGCGCCCTGGAAGTGTCGAGTCAGGAAGAATTGAAGGCCTGGAGTACGGACTTCCTCACTCTTATGCTCGACTGGGGTGACGTGTTGAAGAGGGATCCCGGGTACATCTACTCTATACACTTCGACATACTCTCGAAAAACAACCGGTTTCGCTGGTTTGTCGATGCCAAAGTACCACAGCTCGTGATTCGCTTCGGCGATTTGGAGCTTCGCACTCGCAGCTCCCTGGGGTGGACGTAGCAGGGTAATATCGTTGCGGTGGACGAGGAGCGGGACTTCGCATACGTCGTTCAACAAGGCTATCTTCAATGCTACCACGCTAAGACAAATCTGCTCTTAGCGGAGGCGCCTCTAGGCGATGTGGTCTGCGAGAGAGCCACCCTAGCCCCTGATAAAAGCGCTCTTGCTCTTCTAGTTTGCCACCCTCCTAAACTTGACCAACACACCACAGGACACGTTGCCAATCTTCGCCGGGGTCTACAGCTGAGCACACTGAACACCAAAGGGGCCATGATGGCGTGGGGACTCGAGAATGAGGCCGATCGGGATGAGACACGGGCACTTTCCGCCATCCTGTTTATTCGACCGCTACGCCGTGACGTGTTGGTAGTACGGCTTGACGACCAAGGCGTGTCCAGGACCAATCTCCTGAGATCACTGCCTGGTCTGTCTTCATTTCTGCTGCGGAGTTTTGAGGCCGACATTATGTGGGGAGTGGACGATACCGATTGTCTTGCGTTTTCTACGGATTCATCTTCCCTTGCCACACCGATAGAGCTTGTCTCCCTGGGCGATGAGGTACCGGAGTCGAAGGCCTTCTTCCCAAAGAGCCCGCACTACCGCTCCTCGAAAATGGTAGGAAACCTCAAGACGTTTGCCATGATTCGCGACAGAAGGTTCATTGAGTTGTGGGATGTGGAGACAAGGAGTGTGCGACACACGGCCCAAGTCCCCGGAGTCGGTCACATCCTCAGCATTAGCTACTCTGCGCGATTTCTACTTGTTCTCAGGCTTCAAACCCCCGGTACAAGTACCAAGGCGCGAGATCTGAAGAATGGGAGAATCAAACTCAGGCCACAAAGGGGCAATGTCTATATCTACGACTACTGAAATAACTCGTGGCTGGATCTAAAACTGGAGCCGCCGCGGTCAAAGCAGGCTAACTCTTGGGCTTTCCACCTGGCTCCTGTCAAGGCTCGGTTCTCAGCGGAGAGCTCACTCACCATGAGAGTTCTTGTCTTCGCCCCTGACGGCTGGTCTGTTGCGCGTAACATTTGGAGTGCCGCCGGCCTGCGTGATCGTTCCATGCAGGCTGGGCACCCTCACCTATTCATCTTCGAGGGCCAGCAGCAACACCAGCAGCAACAACAAAAGAGCGGGAACGGAGCTTTTGGTGCTGCCACACTCAGACATATGATCCCGATGCCGCCGATTGGAGTACAAGACGTTGACCGTGAATTCCCTAAAGTTCTGGACTGGAGCGATCGCCTCGACTCAGCGCTAGTGTCACTTGATGGGAAAATGGAAAGATTATCGGCAGCTGGTCTTGAAGACTTGGCTTTGAAGTGGAATGAGACGACAGAAGAAAGAGGATGTGAAGAAACTATTTCCCGGCCAGAAGCGTCTGGTGTTTTCGTTACACGAGAGCGCCAGACCTTATATCGACTGCAACTCATCAGGCAGGCCGAAACGAAAGCCCTTAACGCTATATTCGACGTTGAGATCGATCGCGTTAGCTAGGGCGAAAATCAAGCTACCAAATACCTCGTCAAAGACATCACGGGATTATGGGGGTGCCTGTTTGCAACCTTCCAAAAATTCTCCTTCCTGTTTCTTCAATCAAGATCTCCAGAACCACGAGAATCTCTCGCGTCATTCTTGCGAAATCAGCCTTTGGGCAACAAAACCTGAGGTACGAGAAGTTGCTCACTCTGATCGGACATGTTGAGAGCGGCCAACCGCTGACTTCTTTTTCCCAGCTCCTTCAATGGCCGGCCTTGAGAGGGGAGCGAGGCGACCGATTGAGCCTCCGATTCCTGCCCCGCCATCGCGACTCCCGCAACTGTTTTCTCTACCGTCGCAACGAGCCGTCCCTGCTCGATCTTCCTAGCCAACACCATTGATGCCCCCGACCGAGTCCCTGAGCCCTCGAGGCGCTACAGCACCGAAACCGGCAAGCGGGGAGTCGCGTAAACCGTCGGCTGGATCTCACAGCTGCCGAGCTCAGCATCAGCACGCTAAGAGGGTCGCAACAGAAACGCTAGGTAATCACGATGGAGAGCGGAGGAGCCAGCCATTTCGCGCTTCTAGAAAACCAATGCAGTTTCTGCGGATCAGCTTCAGTCCAGGTACAGTGCGCCGGCTGCCAGCTTGTGCAGTATTGCGGGGACGAGCATCAGTACCTAGATCGCGACACACATGAAGCAGCCTGTTCGCGAATCAGGACGACCCGAGAGGTCTTGGAACTTGAACGCGCTGCGCTCGAAGTCAGGCCCGGAGACTTTCTTACACCCGCCGACATGTTCAATTCTGGCGCTGGGCGGTTCTAGGAGATCGTGGGAACGCAAGCCTTCATAGTAGCAAAGTTTGATGCCGCTGATGCCCTGCTTGCAGTCCAAACCCCTGCCGCAATCAGGGAAGCGTTCCTGCATTTCTACGACATGTTAGACCTCAACAAACATGATCACTTGGGCGCCGCAAATATATATCCCTGCGTTCTCTTGCGACTTGGTCAGGAAATGGAATTCTATGAGTTTGTCAGGTCTTGGGCTATACATGGCAAAACTCCCGCTTCCTGGGAAGACGAAGAGCAGGAGGGCAACAACGAGAACACGGATGGCGAGGAGCTGGAAGACCAGCAAGAAGCCGAGCAGCGGAATAGCAGCCAGGAGGACAATGACCAGGAAGATCACACCAATGCGGGCGTCAACGCTGCATCCGACGATCTATTTGAGGCAACGGACGTTATTTCTCGCCAGGCCCCACTCGCCCATCTCGTCATGCTCGCGCTGTTCAAAGTTCACCTGCGCATGGACCTGGAGACCGTTCAGCGCTACCAATCTGAGCCCGAGGAGTGGCGCAGAGAGGTCGGAGAAACCATCCAAGCAGCAATGCAGGGCCCAGGAATCCCCGACGTCCCCCAGACAATCGAAATGTTGAAGCACCAGTTCGAGAGTCTCTTCCAAACTATTCATGACAGAAACCCGAACTTTTGGGGAGTTTTTATTGACAGAGAGTAGCACTTCTTGCATCCTCCCTAGGCCTTTACCCTCGGTTTGGTTGAGGAAGTAGAGTTAATCCTTTACTACTGCAACCATGTCTGGCAAGAGGATTGGGAGACCTTTCACCATGCCGTATTCTCTGGCCCGGATGGTGCTGCTCACAGGTTCATACCCAGATACGAAAACCCCAACCCCCCTGTCATGATAACCGACATCAAGATGTGGGGCCTTCTTCTAGGCGAAATGGATCAGTTGTTCGCAGAGGGGTTTCTCGTCATGATTTGGAAGATCTCCAGCGACCAAAACACTGACGCTGACAAGGCTGCAAAGGCAGCCGCCCTCAAATCGTCCGTTCAGCGCTTCAGAGATCATGTGATCGGACCCTTACGCACGGTGGCCGAGCCCCGTTACCGTCGGCTTCGCACCGTTGTCTTCTACCAGGACGAAAACCAGATGTTCTTCGGCAGCGGCGAAATGTATGGGATCTTTGATGAGAAATCCGAGATTGTCGAGGTCTACAATAAGGACAACGCGCTTTACACTCTGAACCCTGAGCTCCCGCGTGATATCATCGTCATTGCCCACACGGACCTCCTTCGTGAGCGGGAGGTTTGGACTCGCATCGTCGATCATCTACATGCCGGAACGACGTTTATGATCGCGGAGTTCTCTGGCGGTATCACGGACGTGAATCGGGTCAACAACTTCCTGGCGCGCGTGGGGTTGCCGTGGGTTGTCAGATAGGATTATCGTACGGATGCTGTCTTGAACCGCGATGCAGTTGGCGAGCGTCTAGTTAGCCAACTTCCAGTGGAGAATGGGTACCACACTTGCAGCATACAAACAAACGGACGTTTGGTACTACGATGCGGGTGGCGTTCTTGATAATGCCTACATACTGGCCTCAGTGGCATTTACTGAGGCTGGGAAAGGAAAGATTGGCGTGATTGGGGGGGTATTTGAACAAGCTGTATTTGACGCAATTGTTCTGGTCATATGCGGCTTCGCTGTCTAGCAGGGCACATAGATAGAGAATGTTTGTCTGTAGTTTTTGTATTCTCGCAAATTGTGTTGTGCAGCGTATAGAGCGAAGATACCCTTGTTGTTTATATTTACCCCGAGTTTCTTACTGTCAGAAGGCTACCTCGACGGGCAGTGATGTATCCCGACATTATATACTCATTTCCCAAGATACACTTTCATCTTCCATGTTCCACGAATTCGATTTTGTTATTTTAAACGATCAAGTGTTCAAAACACCTTTATACTCCCGTTTACCTCCTATATAACCATGAGCCATCTCATCGAGCCCTACCTCGCAGTCGCCTCCTTGCCAAACTCACTTTTTCGCACCGTTGTTTCTCTCTTGGGGTTAGGCAGATCTTTAGTTGCCGACGAAGGCTTAGTTATCATCAGTTATCCCAGCCGCCGGAGTTTAGGCGCTAGCAAAGCACAAACCCAAATCATACTAGGGCGGCCTTAGGTCCCAAGGCTCTGCCTACTCTCATCATCGTTATAGAGACCACCCTTCGAAAGAGAGACGTTTGGAGGGCCCTCATTGACCGCCTTCGTGCTGGGGCGACGTTAGTCATGGTCGGCTTGGTAGGGGTTCCGGTTGATGTGAGCCGGATCAACCGATTCTTCTCCAGAATCAGGGTGCAATAGGCCATAGCTGAAGATCCAAAGGCACAGGCCATATTGAATGAAGCTGCTGTGGGGGAGGATCTCGCAAGAATCCTCCCCTCTCACGACACCAGTGAGATTTACACCCTGAGAAACGTTGGCCAATTATGACGGAGAGGGTGGCGTATATTCACAGCGTGTCTCCGTGGGATGGACGGGTGTTAGGGGAGGGGGGTTGGGGTTTATCGGTGACGGAATAACAAGTGGAACACGAGAGTCGGTCATGATGACCATGGCTAATTTTTGTTAGCTAGGTGATTCAGCGTAGTTATAGTGGGCCCCGTGCTTGGTTGTTCCGGACCTGTAATTTCATGTTGTAATTATTCTTTGTAGTAAATACACTTACGTCCGTGATAATCCATTTACTTTGTTGCCGGTGGCGTTTTGCGACGTCGTACGCTTTGTTCTTCGAGGTACACTAATGTTCTTTGGCTTTGATCAACTGTGTCGCTTCACAATGTGCTATTATCATCGATGCTGGCCATGTGCGGCTTTGAGTCGGTGTAGCTTTCCTGCCCCAGTTCCCGGACTGCAGTTGTCCAAAACGTGGGGCGGGCGGGCGTTTGTTACCATCATGTTGATGGTACTCACGAAGACCCTGGTAGCGCCTCAGCGGTATTTACTGAGGGTGGAGGTGCAGGGCGTATGGATATTGTACTCAGAAACACTTCAATAACGGAGGTTAGTAAAAGGACTACCCGACTTCTTTTGGCATAAACGGGGCGCTTTTCTAGGCGCCGGACACTCGACTTCTCTTTGAGAAGTGCAGATACTGCAGCCATGCCTCTCCCAAGCTGGCCCAGTTGCGGGATTGCAGTTCCCCGAACACGAGGCGCGCTTACGAGTAGCTAGCAGCCTCTCAGTTCAGCCTTTGCCTCTTTCTCTAATGTGACTGTTTGCCATTGCTCACTATGAATCTATGAGATACAATATCCATTCAGGTGGAACAAGCCCACCCAACTCGACAGCCGTAGACGCAACTAAGCTCTACACACTCTCAGTGCCCAACTCTCCAATTTGACCTAAATACGCCTTCACAAACGCCTCATTAAGAGACGGAGCAGGGTACTGATCTCCCCCAAAGACATTCTTCCCTACCATAGACCCCTTAAATATCGAAGCCGCATTCACCTCCGTGAAGTTATCCAAGACCGCCGTAATGCGAGCCAGCGCACTCGTCGGATGACTCTTCGCGTACTCCATAACGCGCTCCTTCCATACCCCAAACGGCACGATATCCACCTCCGTACCCCTAACCTCCCCAACAGTCCTGAAGAAGTCAGCGCAACTCACTGCCCGCTTATGCAGGAAGTCGTAATCCCGTCCCACCCGCTCAAAGTCCCGCGTTGCGATGGCAACAATCGTCTGCGCGAGATAGTCCACGGGCAACACAGCGCCCATATCGGCGTCCACATCAGGAAATTGTTCCAATTCCAGACATCCTAGAATAAGGTTGTGTAGGAAATCGCCGCGGTCCCGCCGGAAGTGACCTGTTGCACTCGATGCCGTGGCATATGGAAGACGATATACGCAGGTCTTGGCACCGCGCCAGCGAGCGGCGGAGAAGAGGCGCTCGGCAATGTACTTTGAGGTGCCGTAGCCGTACTCCATGTCGCCTTCGACTAGACCGAGGCCCGTGTGTATTGGGAGAGTGGAGATGGTTGAGATGAGGTGGACTGTCTTTGGGAGGCCATAGTTTGCCAAGCGGAGGACTTCGTGGGCGGAAATGATGTTGGGCCCGACGTAGGACTCCAGAGGGAGGAGCCAATCGACGAGAGCGGCGGAGTGGATGATGGTGTTTACACTCGTTGATAGGTCCACGAAACTGTCCTCTGTCAGGCCGAGAAGCGGTTGAGAGATGTCTCCTGGGATAGGGTCAATTAGAGGTGTAAATTCTGGTGACCAGAGGGAGTAAGACTCGAGGACGGCGGTGATCCTTTCGAGGGCAGCCAAAGGAGAAGCGGCACGGACGAGACAACGGGTGGTGATGTTGTGTTTGAGGAGTTCGTGCAAGATGAAAGCGCCCATGAAGCCTGTGGCGCCAGTGAGAAGAACGTCCCCTGGGAAACAGGCGGGACTATCTGTGACATTGGGAAATGTCAGATTCGCGTCGAGGCGACCACTGCTGATGGCCGTCGCGTCCAAAGTGCCGCTGGCCGCCGTTGTCTCAGACGCGCTTTCCAACAACTCGTCCTCTTTTTCTTTGGATTCAGCTGCCAGGACCATGGTCAGGAGGACCTGGCTTAGCACTCTGAGGTTTGGATGGAGGAACACGATATTTGCCGAGAGTGTCAAGTCCGTCAGCGATGCCAAGCTGTTGCGCACTTGCACGGCTGTCAAGGAGTCTATTCCGATCTCCTTCAGAGGGCGGTTAACTTCCACCTCGTCCGGATTAGTGAAGCCCAGTGTCTTGGCAACAACCCGGCGAACCATGCCGAGGACAATATCGTAGTGCCTGTCCGCCTTGAACTGCCTCAACATTTTGCGTAAGTCAATGCGGGTGGAAGCGCTCGTCTTGGTGGATGGGCCTTGAGTTTTTGGCAGCAACTCCCTCAACAGCGGCGGAACACCACCACTCTGTTCCTCATAATAGCTTCGGATCCGCTCGAGGTCGAGCACGGCCCCAACTGTCAACGGCCGATGGGTTCTGACTGCATACTCCAACACCCCCAGTCCATCATGCGGTGGTAGGGGTCCAAGGCCAAACTGGGCAAGGTGGGAGTGTGCGGTGCGAGCAAGTTTGGAAGCCATGCCCGCGTCTCCTGCCCATGTTCCGTACGCTACAGTGGTAGCGGGCAATCGGTTCCCACGGCGGAGATAAGCCAACGCATCAAGGAAGTTGTTGGCCGCCGCGTAATTCGCCAACCCGGCCATGCCCAGAACGCCAGATATTGAGGAAAACATCACAAATAGGTCCAGGTCCATCTTTTGAGTCGCTTCATGCAATAGCCATGCTCCGTGTACCTTCGGTGCAATTGTTGTCGCACATCGATCTCCCGTCATTGATGACAGGACACCTGAGTCTGATACACCAGCGGCGTGGATGACACCTCGAAGAGGATAGCTCTTGTTGAAAATCTTCATCACTTTGTTGACATCGTCTGCGTTGGCAATATCCAGAGCGAAGATCGTGACCTTGGCGCCGTGCTTCTCAAGCTCTGCAGTCAGGGTATCAGCACCGGGGGCCTCCGTGCCACGGCGAGAGATGAGTACCAGATGACGAACACCATGATCGCGCACCAACCGCCGTGCTACACACTTCCCCAAGTAGCCTAGACCTCCGGTGATCAACACGGCGCCGTCGGTTCGGATCATTGGAGGCTCATTCTCTGGCTTTGGGGGTGACCAGATGGGCCCCATGCGTGGGACATACACCTGATGGCGACGAACAGCACACTCCGGCTCCGATTCAATAGATAAAGCCGATGCGATACTTGTGTACCACATGTCTTTGGGCAAGTCGATGAGGCGCAACCGCAGCTCCGGGTGTTCGCTCCGGGTGGTCCGGGCCAGGCCCCACAGCAACGGCCCCACTCCGGGTTTGATGTCGCGGTCGTCTGATTTTTCTCCCATGCCGATAGCATGATTCGTCAGCCACACAATTGGCAGGGAGAACTGGGTCCGAGCGGCCATCTGCAGCTGTCCCAACGCGATAGGGACGAGCTCTTCCGCCTGCTGAATGACGGCGGCCTCTGAGTCCCAGAGGCAGAAGACCCCGTCGAGCTTCTCGCTTTGCTGGGCGGTATCCTCAAATTTCTCAAGATGAACGAGAGCGAGGTGGGCAGCATGAAGGCCGGCTATCATCTGCTCCACCCACAGTGTGTTGTTGCTCGCTGGAACCACATAACCCCACGTTCCGCTGGGACCGTGACCAGTTCCTTGCACTTGACGCCATGATATGCCAAACTGGAGGCCCTCCAGGTAGTTTTTTCGTGCCTGGCGGTCCATATTGCCTGAATCGGTATCGGAGTTGGTCGAGGAAGCAACCGTTCCTTCCTGGCTGTGTGCCCACGTCCGGACAACTGGTTTTCGTTGGAATGCATAGGTGGGCAGTTGCACCCGCTGGCAGCCAAATGGCTTGAAGTAGTTTTCCCAGTCAATGGAGACATGGCGCATGTGCAGATGAGAAAGGCTGCGCTGCAGAAGCAATGTGTTGTCTTTGTCGCGCGTGAGCGAAGGCATCCAGAGAGCAGGCTGCAGATGGTTCTTTCCGGAAACAGAAAGACACGCGGCGCCCATCCCACAAAGCACCTGTTGCGGCCCAAGCTCAAGGAAAACATTGACGTTGTGCCTTCCCAATGTCTGGATTGCGTCGGCGAACCGAACAGGCTCTCGAATCTGCTTGGCCCAGTATCCGCTTTTCTCCATCTCCCCAGGCTCTATCTCTCTTCCGCTGACGCTGCTGATGATTTTGAGACACGGCGCGTTGAAGTCGACCGTTGCTGCGACAGCTCGAAACTCCTTTATCATGCCGTCCATGAACCGCGAATGGAAGGCATGGCCTACCACGATGGTCTTTGCCTTACGGCCGCGCGCAGCGAAGTCGCGGGCAATTTCGTCGACGGCGTCCTTGACACCAGATATGACTGTCTGGTCCGTTGTGTTGTGAAGCGCAACCTCAACCTCAGCGCCGCGACCCAATCGTTCAATGGCCACCGCCGTCTCTTCGGCGCTCGCTTCGAGGGATACCATGCCGTAATTGCCCGCCTGCGCTTGCATCAGCCTCCCACGCGCAGCGACTAACCGACACCCATCCGAGAGGTCAAACACGCCCGCCACATGCGCTGCCACCAACTCGCCCAAGCTGTGGCCAAGGACGAATTCCGGCGACACGCCCCAGCTTTTCCACAGTCGCCAAAGAGCCACCTCCAGCGCAAACAGCGCAGGCTGGGAAAAGTCGGTGCGATCCAGCAATGCGGCTATTGCGCTTTCGGGCTCACCCCACATCACTTCGAGCAGCGGTACTGTCAATTCGGCGTCGAACTGCACAGCAATTTCACGGATGGCTTTGTCGAATACTGGGTATGTCTTAGCCAGGTCCTTGCCCATGCCTGGGTACTGGCTGCCTTGGCCAGTGAACAGCATTGCTAACTTTGTTGCCTCGACAGTGTCGCAGACCGGTTCTTCGCGAGCAATGGCACTGAGCTGCCCCAACAAATCAGTCTCATCCCTCGCCGTCAATACCAGTCGCTTCCTGAAGTGGCTGCGCGTCGTTGTCAAAGAGTATGCCATATCGCTGAGGCCATCCGTGGTACTGATGATGTGGCGATGAAGCTTATCGGCTTGCTCACGAAGGGCTACGTCAGAGTCCCCAGAAAGAAGAAACGGTAGCCTATCGGGGAGGCGAGTTGCCACCTTCCGAACTGGAGCGTCCCCGTTTGTGGCCCGCCTCGGCGGTTCCTCAACAATGACATGAGCATTCGTTCCACCGATACCGAAGGCGCTGATCCCTGCGCGGCGCGGTCGCATCTGCTTTGCCAGCCAAGTGCGGTTGCTCATAACTGGCATCATGTTGGCACCCTGCCAGTCCACGGCGGGGGTAGGCTTTGTCACGTGTAATGTTTCTGGCAGCATACCGTTCTGGATTGCCAGCGTGACCTTCAGCAGCCCAACAAGCCCAGCGGCAGCTTGGGTATGGCCGATGTTAGACTTCGCAGATCCGATGAACAGAGGCTCTCCTGTCGCACGACCGGGGCCGAACACCTCGCCTAATGCCGTGGCCTCGATGGGATCACCAAGTTTCGTCCCGGTTCCATGTGCTTCAACATAGTCGATATCGGATGGCTGCAGCTTTGCTGCAGAGAGCGCCGTACGGACGAGGCGCTGCTGAGCCGCACCGCTGGGAGTGGTCAAACTGGCGCTGCGACCATCATGATTGACAGCGCTCCCACGAATCACGCCATGGATGGTATCGCCATCGCGCTGGGCGTCAGAGAGACGCTTAAGCACCACAGCTACGGACCCCTCCGACCATCCAGTACCCTGTGTATCGGCGGAAAACGCGCGACACCGTCCGTCTGGCGACATCCCCTGAAGCCGGGAGAATTCCACATGCAGTCCAGGGTTGAGCATCAAGCTTACACCCCCTGACACGGCCAGGTCACATTCGCCTTGGCGCAGTGCTGTGCAAGCCAAGTGCGTCGTGACAAGCGAAGAAGAGCATGCGGTATCGATTGTCATTGTCGGACCCTGAAGACCGAGTTGGTACGAGATGCGACCAGACATTGTGCCACCAGCTGTTCCGGTGACAGTATATCCGTCGAAGTCTGCGACGTCCTTGGAGCCGTCTTTGTGGAGAGCAAGGTGTCCTAGGATATTGCTAGTTCCGATGAAGACGCCTGTCTGGCTACCTCGGAGTTGATCCGTCGTATATCCGGCCCTTTCAAATCCTTCCCAGCAGGTTTCGAGCATCAGATACTGCGCAGGATCTAAGCTACGCGCCTCCCGCGGTGATATTCCAAAAAATGCGGCGTCGAAAGACTCGATGTCAGAAACGAATCCGCCGTACCGGCAGTACGACTTTCCTGCAGCTTGTGGGCTTTCATCGTATAGTGCGTTGGCATCCCATCGGTCTCTAGGCACCTCCGTGATTGCCTCGTCGCCATTCTCGAGAAGTTCCCAGAACTCCTCAGGGGTAGTGACGCCACCGGGAAGACGACAAGCCATTGACACGATAGCAATATCTCCGCTCGCACTGGGGCTCAATGTCGGCTGAGCTTTCTGTTCATGCTTTTCTGACGAACCGACGAGATGGGTGGCGAGAGCTTTGATAGTAAAGTATTCGAAGAGATTTGGCACTGAAATGGGGAGACCAAGGAGCACTTCGAGCTCCTTTTGAACGCGGACCAGACGCACCGAGTCTCCGCCGACATCGAAGAAGCTATCCTCGGCCCGGAAGTTATCGTGTCCTAGGACCTTGGACCAAACGCGGAATATCATCCCCTCCATATCGGTTGCACCAACATTAGCTGGAGGTGGAGATGTCCGGATTAAAGTGCCTGGCTCGGGGAGGGCCTTTCGGTCGATTTTGCCGTTTGGCGTGACGGGAAAACTCTCTATCTCGACGATAAATGCGGGCACCATGTACCCTGGCAATCTTTCGGCAAGCCACGGCCGTAATACGCGGTCGAGTGGCTCTGTATTCGGTTTTGTCGCCGTTTTCGGGACAAAATATGCGACCAAGCGGTCATCTCGACAAACAACGGCTGCACCAGAGACGCACTCGTGTCGTGCGATGGCTGCTTCGATGTCGCCAACCTCAACCCGGTGACCCCGGATTTTGACCTGCCCATCCATGCGACCCATGATGGCCAACTCCCCAGAATCCAGAAATCTTCCAAGATCCCCAGTCCGGTACATCATCCCTCCATGGAACGGATTCCGAACAAACTTCTCCTCGCTTAACGCACTCCTATTTCGGTAGCCCTGTGCTACCCCCACGCCTCCAACACACACCTCCCCTTGATTTCCTCTCGGTACTGGGGATAGCTTGTCGTCGAGAACATAAAGGTGGTAGTTCTCTAAGGGTCCTCCGATGGTCACTTCACCTCCTCGTTTCACCTTCCATATGCTCGCATACACGGTCACCTCCGTTGGTCCGTACATGTTCCACATTTCGTCCGTGCATTCCAACAGCCGGTCGGCTAACACTCGAGGTAGCGCCTCTCCACCGGAAATGATCTTCTCTAACCGCGGTTCTCCACACCAGCCACTGTCGAGCAGCATTTGCCAGATGGCCGGTGTACCTTGCATGATCGTCACCTTGTGACGCTTCATCAGAGCAACCAGTGCTGCTGGGTCTCTGACTTCGTGCCGCTGAGCGATGACGACAGTGGCACCTGTGAACAGAGGGAGGAAAAGTTCGACCACGGCCATGTCAAAGGACACGGTTGTTATAGCGAGAAGGCGGTCTGTGGGTTTGCATCCTGGCTCCTTCTGCATGGATTGGAGGAGGTTGACGATATTGGTGTGAGTGACTTCGACGCCCTTGGGCCGGCCTGTTGAGCCGGACGTGTACATCACATAGGCGAGAGCGGTGGGAGAGACGGTGATGTTCGCGTCCGGAGACCCTGAGCTCTTGATGGAGTCTACGGAGATGGTGATGGCCCCTCCTGATACGGCCATGCTCGGTGTTTGTGTGATGAGGATTTTTGGTGCGGCATCTTCAACCATATAGCTGATCCGTTCCTCTGGCAGGGTCGGGTCGATGGGAACATATGCTGCACCGGTCTTCAGAACACCGATCAGCGCCGCCACCAGCTCGACGGACCGATCCAGTGCCACGCCGACAAGATCTCCATGGCTAACTCCGCGGTCGATAAGAGCCTTGGCGACACTATTGCTGAGTGAGTTGAGTTCTCCAAATGTAAGGGTGCTATCCCCGCAGACTAAGGCGATATTGTCGGGGTATGTCTCGGACGCACGCTCCAAGAGTTCGTGAGCGCATGTTGTCGGCGCCCTGGCCTCGGTCCCATTTGTGGCTTTGATGTGGAGACCATTGATACCACTATGCCAGCCGTCCTGGTCGTCCTCTGGAGAAACTAGACGCATTTTGATGACGGCAGTGCAGGAGGCAGATTAGAATTCAACGGTTGAGGATTCGTGTCTTTCCACAAGAATTAAGCTCTGAACTACCCTTCTTTATGCTGTCGATACCGAGGCCGATACCTACCGACCGGGACTGCTGATACACTTCGCCACGAGGCACACACGTTGCGTCAAGTCATGGAGGGTTAGGGTCTAGTTCAGGGGCTATTTCCATCCGCAACAAAGGATTCTGCGAAATATCTGGTCCTTTGTACAGTACTTCGGAGGCAACGATGCGTTTGTAGCAAGAATTGAGGGGTATGAGCTCCTTCGTACGATGACTAGGCTGAGATGTGGAGATGACTGGCTCCACCTGATGGCATTCCCAGCTCCTTCTGAGGCCGCGCACTTCGACGTCCGTGCTATCCGACAAACTGCCCCTTGGTTCTAATTCATCGGATTCCTCCATTGCAACGTATCCAGCCAGCCGCGAGTCGTGGGGGCCAGCTGATTGACAATCCCGACGCTTTCGGCATATCTCAGCTGTCAGGTTGGTGCCGTAAACGTCTAATCGGCAGGATGTGATAGTGCTGGTAAGACTATCCAGGGGAAACTAAGGGCCGCATGACTGCTGCATTCTAGGATTCGGCGGTATCCAGAGGAGATCCGACTTGCAGACTGCTGTTGTGTAATACCTCGCAATCCTACAATTGGTCGCCCTACCGATTCTACTAATCGGTGTGACTGTCACATCGGTCGACTAGGCTTACGACAACCGGATGCACACTCTGAGACCCAAGATAATGGTTTGCATGTGACAAGGCGGTGCCGCATCGTCACAGTCATCCATCACAGTGCTCTGTCCGAGTTCCGTAGAGGCAAGTGATAAGGAGTCACTAGATTCAATCTATCCGAGGACGGGCCTATAAAACTTGCCCCTGCTTTGCCGGAGCCAAGGCTGGGCTTTCCGAATGCTACGGTGAGAAAGTCCAAAGAGGGCGACGTGTAAGTGGCGACACGATGGTTGACCAGATTCCAAAGTCTGATTGGCTCAGTTGTTTATAAACCCCTTTCGCCCCACTTTGATGGGAACATCATGGGGGCTGACCGACCTGACGGATCGTAGCGTCGCAATCTACAGCCCGAATCCTTGCCCGGGATATTAGAGCGGCAGGCAACAACTTGCGCAGGCGCTGAAGGAGCCAGCGGGCGGCAACATGACAGAAAAGGTTACGGCCCGAAAATTGCGCCACCGGATGAACCATCCTCAGGGCGCGCGTGAAAGGTTTCCAAGCATCCGAGATCCGAAAAACTCACATTCTCATGAAGGATTGCGCAGGATTTGGATGTCAAAGCAGAAGTTCCTTCTCGCTTGCTGCAAACCAAAGGACGCAAGCGCCAAGGCGCGAAACAAGATAAGACGGGGCAAGATGTTCGGCCGAGGAGGGCGAGGAAGGCGCGACAGCAACAGCAACAGAGGCCTCCACAGATTCACTAAGTTCCAAGGCTCCAATCTTCCCGACTCCAACCAACGCAAAGAGCTCCAACATCCGCATTCTTCCGAATTTGATATTCTCGCCTCCCACTCGAAGCCAATCAGCCACGAAACGACCACGATGATGGCTATCGTTGTAGCGGGCGGCACCGGCGACTTTGGGCGCCTGGTCAGAGAAGCGCTAGAGGAAGCAGGCAAATATGAGGTCTACGTCATGTCCAGAAAGGTATGAAAATGCATTCCTCCGATCCCTTGCTGCACCCCTTCGGGCCACATCACCGTGCCCCGATGCAACCACGACGAGATTGCAAAAGGACCGCCATGCGATGAGTATAGCCACTCACGCCCCCTCCTCGCAGGGCGTATCTGCCTAGCAGCATTTCTGATTGGCCGACTGACGAGACACCCACAGGCCGGCGACGGGTCGACCCGCGTCTCGCCACTGACTGGAAAATCCTACGATCCCATCATCCAAACCGACTACTCCTCCGAGACCGCTCTAGCCACCCAGCTCGCAGTGAGAAACATCAGCACTATCATCTGTACTTTCATCATGGACAACGAGGAAGTCTCAGACGCCCAGCTACGCCTAATTCGTACTGCGGATCGGAGCAACTGTGTCAAGCGCTTCATTCCCTCCGAGTTCAACGTCGACTACGAGGTCGATGACGACCATTTCCCGTATCCGGAAAAGGAATACCACGTATTGGCCCGCGAAGCGCTTGATAAGACCACTGGGCTCGAGTACTCGTTCATATACCCCGGCATGTTCATGGACTACTTCGGAATGCCGAAGGTCCAGAGCGCGCTGCGCCCCTTAGCGCTCTTCGTTGATCCTGAACATGACATGGCTTTGATCCCTGGGGACGGCGAAGCTAGGATGTACATTTCCCACACCAAGGACTGTGCGCGGTACATCGCTCTTGCGATGGAGCTGGAGGAGTGGCCGGATGTCATGGTTACGGCGACAAGCAGCATCTCTCCCAATGGGCTGGTCGACCTATTCGAGAGGGCTCTTGGGCGCAAGCTCAAGGTCACCCACCAGCCTATCGAGAAGCTTATGAAGCACGAGGGGGGGATCTTGCCGACGAATGAGAAGTTGGCGGAGGAGTATCCGGACCGGTTTCCCGGGGGATTGCAACAACTGCGAGAGCTCATCGACAACCTCGAGGCGGCCGTTGGGCTTGGCGCGTTCGATCTCACCGGGGTTATCGGCGACGCTGAAGACAGGTTGCATGTTGTGGACCTTGTTAAACAGTTTGATGGCAAGGTCCCGCCGCCAAGGCGAGTTGGGGAACTGATCAAGGAAGCTTGGGGGTCTGATCACAAAACGACCTCGAAGTAAAACCGCGCCACATGAGCGCATAAACAGGCGTATGTGCGTTTTCTTTTGTCTCTTGATCGGATAGTCTTTCATGTTACATTCCGCTGCCCACCAGGTTACGAGCGTCTCGCCAACAACACGAGTTCAGCGCGAGTCCGAGTTGTCGGTTTGCTTTCCGAAGGTTGGGTTGGATCCGCCGGCGACCCTCGCGTACTCTTGGCTTCCATCCTTGCTGATGGATTCAAGGCTGCCTGGCTCCTTGGGCACTTTCTTTTTTGGACATCATCTTGTAAGCCTGTTGAGCATAATGGTGGATTTCTTTCCCGTCCTGTCTCGATATAAGTCATCGGCTGTAGAGCAGACTTGCAAGTAGCAGATTCAAACCTGGATACTGTATCTCTCTCAATAAACGAGCGCAATTCTACATTCCTTGCATCTCATTCACGATGGGTTCGCTAGTTATCGACGACACCATGCAGTGCCACCCTTCCTGGGTTCAGAAGACCTACTCACAGCAGTACGGCTTCCAGGAAGTCATGTACAATGCCATCTCGGTGACACCCGGATCACCAGGTCTCTACCTCGTTGGCACCGCGGTCACATTCAGCTTCACGCCTTCTTCTACCAGTCGTACGCGGTCTGCCTACGACTTGGTTCCTCTCCTCCGCAACGCCTGGTTGCAAGTCCGCCAGCAATACCCAACACTTGCAACTGAGAACCGGCGTGAATGCAAGGTCTACACGTCACCATCGTCTCCAGCTGAGCTCGAGGCATGGCTCGACGAAACCTTCATCGTCGCCCCGGGAAAGTCCTGGCAGGATCTGTACAGGGCCATGGTCAAGACCAAATACATGACCATGCACTTCTGTCCGGAAGCCAGCCAGATCTTTGTCCAGGGCGAGCACCACTCTCTGGACGGCCGTGGGGCCGTGACCCTCATCGAGCGCTTCTTCCGCGCCCTCGCAGCCCCCGCCAGTCCCCACGACCTCTGGCGCACCGATGGCACTGAGGTTTCCCGTCTCCCTCCCCGCTCCGAGGACCTCCTCCCCATGAGATCCCCCTATCCCGGCCGGGGCGAGCAGCACGCCATGGAACTCCTTGCCCCCATGAACACTATGACCTCCCCGATCTTCCTCCCGGTCCCTTCGCCTCTGCCTGGTCCCTCAGTCTTCAACTCCACCCACCTCCTCAAGTCCGACAAAGCCACCACAGCTGCCATCACCGCAGCCTGCAAAGCCCATCGCATCTCAGTCACCGCTGCCTGGCACGCCGCCGTCGTCCTCGCCACGCAATCCATCCAGGCTGCCTCCTCCACCTCTCCCGCAGGCACCCAGTTCGGCACCTTTGGCAACTTCGATCTCCGCCGGTACTTTCCCTCCTCCTCCGCCGCGGACGACACCCACTCCATCTCCAACCACCATGCCATCCTCCCCTACGTCGTCTCCACGCTCGACTCCCCCCCTTCCAAACCTTCTTCCGTCCCCTCTTCCGCCCCCGCTGACGTCCCCAAACCCAAACCCTTCCTCATCCTCGCCAAAGAACTAGACACCTTCTACAAAACCAACCTCACCTCCTCCCCATCCACCCTCCCCCCCCCCCCCCCCCCATTCCCCCCCCCCCCCCCCCCCCCCCCCCAACCCCTCCCCCAAAG
>Ga0247770_1000087_pt1 | contig 77801 bp, 67 predicted proteins | sample UWRJL136409B6_FD_179943 | JGI IMG/M metagenome (GOLD analysis project Ga0247770, IMG submission 179943) | Plant litter microbial communities from Arlington Agricultural Research Station in Wisconsin, United States - UWRJ-L136-409B-6 | ecosystem: Environmental > Terrestrial > Plant litter >...
ACTTCTCCGCTGGCTTCGAGTTGCTCGACTATGCTCATGAGCCACAATATGTAGTGGCACTAGTGAACAAAGTCTACAATTCTTTTTTTGCCCCCTGAACGCTTACGCCGCGAATTCATTCGCCCGCCGTCGTCCGCAGACGCGACGAATCCCCCGTTCGCACACCGATGCCGTTGCCTCCAGTCCGAAGGCGGACGTCGTGCTCATCGTCGACCCGAAATCCGATCGCCGTCCCCGTCGTCGCAGTTCGCCCACCGCGTTGCATCCTGCCACGTCCATCCCGGGCGCTTCCCGATCCCACCCCTCGGGAAAATGCGTGCGCTTCGTTCCGCATCCCCAGGCTAAGTTGAATTTTCGCAATGCGTTATGCACCGCGAAAGAGCGCAATGTCCGAACATTGATACCGGTGGCATGAAACGGTCAGTAGCAGGGGGATCACCCGCGTGGCAACTGAATCATCGTCCCATGGAGCGGACGGCAATGGGTCTCGTAAGTCGAGGTCGTTGACAAGCCCGATTCCATAGGTTACGATCGTATTCCCCCACACCGCGTAACCGCGGAAATCTCCGCCGTAGCCCCGCAGTCACATGTTTGTCTCCGCCATGCTGTTCGTGGCGGCGTCGACGAACGCCCTTGCGTCCGGAAACGCCGACTCGCTCCGCCTCCCCGCTCGCGACCGCGGGGCCCCGCACGAGCTCGCCACCGCCGCACAGGCCGGGATGAGCGCAACCGCGCTGATCCGGGCCGAGGAAGCCGTGTACTCCGAGATGCGCCGCGGCGCCTTTCCCGGAGCCGCCCTCGCCGTGGGCCGGCGAGGGGACGTGGTGCTGGAGCAGGGAATCGGGAGCACCGGGCGCGGATACGACGCGCAGCCCGTGGACCCCGACCGCACCGTGTACGACCTGGCCTCGCTCACCAAGGTGGTGGGCACCACCACGGCGGTGATGCTGCTGGTGGAGGACGGGAAGATGCGCCTGGACGACCGCGTCTCGTCGTACCTGCCGGAGTGGGCCGGCGGCGACAAGGACTGGGTCACCATCCGCCACCTCCTCACGCACACCTCGGGGCTCCCGGCGGGGATGGACGTCCCCTCCGGCCTCTCGTACGAGGAAGGGGTGCTGCGCGCCATCCGCGCGCCGCTGCAGGGGCGGCCGGGGCTGCGGGTGGAGTACTCGGACGTGGGCTTCGTGGTGCTCTTCGCGGCCGCCGAGCGCGCGGCGGGCGAGCCCATCTACCGGCTGCTGGACCGCCGCGTCTTCGAGCCGCTGCGGATGCGCTCCACCGGCTACTGGTTCGGCGAGGGGTGCCGCCGCTGCGCCGGCACCTCGCGCAGCCACGGCGACGCCTTCCGCGGGGCGGTGCACGACCCCATCTCGCGGCGGCTGGGCGGCATCACGGGGAACGCGGGGCTCTTCTCCACCGCGCACGACATGGCGCGCTTCGCGGCGATGATGGCCAACGGCGGCACGCTGGACGGCACGCAGGTGCTGCGCGCCTCCACCATCCGCCAGTTCACCCAGCGCCAGCCGGGCACCGGCACGCGGGCGCTGGGGTGGGACACGCCCACGCGCTCGGGCGGCGCCTCGGGAAGCCGCGTCTCGGACCGCTCGTTCGGCCACACCGGCTACACGGGCACCTCGCTCTGGATCGATCCCGAGCGCGGGACGTGGGTGGTGCTGCTGGCCAACCGCACCTACGACACCGAGAGCAACAACCGGATGCAGTCGCTCCGCCGCGAGGTCCACGACTTCGTCAGCGAATCCGCCGACATGGGCGCCCCCCGCTCCGGCGCCGGCTACGGCGGCATCGAATAGCAGCAATCGAGAAGATGGAACCACGAAGGCCCGCGCCGATGCGCGGGCCTTTTTGCTTTGCGGGATTCGGATCGGCGGATTTCGATCCGGATCGATCCCGAACGGCGGAACGGCGATGGGGATCGGGGGCGATCGATCGATGTCGTGCGCGGCGCCGGGCCTCGCGCGGGTGCGTGAACACACCCGCTGGAACGACGGGAAGCCCTTCGGGCTGGGTGCGGCGTGGATTCGGGCGTTCGCGCGCGAGGCATGGAATCGCACTCCGCGAAGGCGGACTTTGTGCCGTCGCAGCCCCCGGTTTCAACCGGGAGGAGGAACCCGAGGCCCACGCCACCCTGGGCCCGCCGCACCGATGCCGAGGCCGGGAGTCCGCGAAGGCGGACTGTGCGCCGTTGTCGCCGCGAATTGATTCGCCCGATCCCCGCTCACGCCGGCTCCTCGACCTCCTCCTCCCACGGCTCCTCGTCCTCCATCTCCGGGCGGAGGGGGAGGGTGAAGGAGAAGGTGGCGCCCTGGCCGGGGGTGCTGCGCGCCCAGATCCGCCCGTCGTGCGCCTCCACGATCCCGCGCGCGATCGCCAGCCCCAGGCCGGCGCCGGTGCGGTTGGCGGCGCGCACCTTCCAGAAGCGGTCGAAGACGTGGCCCAGGTGCTCCGCCGGGATCCCCGGGCCCGTGTCGGCCACCTCGAAGCACACGTCCTCCGGCTCCGGCGCCACGCGGAGCGTCACCCGCCCGCCCGGCGGCGTGAACTTCACCGCGTTCCCCAGCAGGTTGGCCAGCACCTGCATCACCCGCTCGCGGTCGCCCTCCACCACCGGGAGCGCGTCGGCGATCTCCCCCTCCAGCGCGATCTCCTTCTCCGCCGCCAGCGGGGCGAAGGCCTCCAGCGCCTCGCGCGCCACGGAGCCCGGGTCCCAGCGGTCCCACTCGACGGCCAGCCGCCCGCCCTCGATGCTGGCCACGTCCAGCAGGTCCTGCCGCAGCCGCTGCATCCGCCTGGCCAGGTCGCGGATCCCGCTGATCCGCCTGCGCAGCTCGGCGTCGGCGTCGTCCTCGGGGAGGGTGCGGAGGATCACGGTGGTGGTCACCACGATGGCGGAGAGGCTGTTCCCCAGGTCGTGCGAGACCACGTGGAGGACGTCCTCGCGGGCGCGGATGGCCCCCTGCGCGGCGCCGTAGAGGCGCGTGTTCTCCACCGCCAGCGCGGCGCGCGCGGCCAGCTCGCGCGCGGTGTCCACCTCCTCGGAGCCGTAGCCGGCGCCCTCGCGGCCCCTCGCCAGCGCCAGGGCGCCCAGCACGGAGTCGCGCACCAGGAGCGGCACCACCAGCAGCGAGCGCATCCCCAGCTCCGCCATCACCCGCCGCTGCTCGTCGGACGAGGCCAGGGCGGCGGCGAAGTCGTCGGGGACCTCGGACATCACCAGGGGCTCGCGCGTTTCCACGGCGAGGACGGCGGGGTGGGCGGCGCCGGGCTCCACGCGCGTCCCCTCCAGCGCGCGGGCCAGCTCCTCGCGCGCCGGATCGGCGTGGGCCATGGCCAGGCGCCGCAGCCCGCCGTCGTCCTCGCGGAGGAAGACTTCGCACCAGTCGCCCAGGGTGGGGACGGCCACGCGGGCCAGCGTGCGGAGCGTGGCGTCGCGCTCCAGGGACTCGGAAAGGCGCACCCCCGCCTCGGCCAGGAAGCGCATCCGCAGCCCCGCGGCCTCGGCGCCGGCGCGGGCGGCGGTCTCGCGCTCCAGCGCCTCCGCGATCCGCCGCTCGGCCTCCTTGCGCTCGGTGATGTCGCGGACCACCGCGGTGAAGAAGCGGCGGCCGCCCACCTCCAGCCGCGAGATGGACGCCTCGGCCGGAAACTCCGCCCCGTCGCGCCGCAGGCCGAAGATCTCCTGCCGCTCCCCCATCCGCTTGGCCACCACGGGGCTCCCCGCGAAGCCGGCGAGGTGCGCGTGGTGGCGGTCGCGGGCGCGTTGGGGGAGGAGGACGTCCAGCGGCTGCCCCATGGCCTCCGCCGCCGCCCACCCGAAGATGCGCTCGGCGCCCTGGTTGAAGAGGACGATGCGCTCCTCCTCGTCCACGGTGACGATGGCGTCGCTGGCGATGGAGATGATCCCCGAGAACTTGGCCTCGGAGAGGCGGAGCATCTCCTCGGTGCGGATGCGCTCGGTGACGTCGCGCACCACCCGCGCGTAGCCGATCGTCCGCCCCGCGTCGTCGCGGAGCGCCGTGGTGTGCTCCACCGCCCAGAAGCGGGTGCCGTCGCGCCGCACCCGCCATCCTTCCGTCTCCACGCCGCCGGCCTGCGCGGCGCGGCGCAGGTCACGCTCGGGCATCCCCAGCGCCACGTCCTCCCCGGCGTAGAGCGCCGAGCAGTGCCGCCCCGTGGCCTCCGCGCCCGGGAAGCCGAAGACCTTCTCCGCGCCGGTGTTCCACCACGTCACGCGGCCGCCCGCGTCCAGCGCGAAGACGGCCTCGTCGCGCAGGGCGTCCAGCAGCCGGCGCGGCATCTCGTCGGCGGAGGTGGGCGGGGGATCGTGGGGCATTCGCTCAGGGGCGCGCGGAAATGGTCTCTCGCTCGGAAAAGCGCCGAAAGCCTCGTGGAAGCGGGTCCAATGTACACGCCATGCAACGAGGCGGGTAGGCCGCGATCGAAGGATTCCCCACACGAACCCCCGTGCAAACCCTACACAATCGATCACCCGCCGACGACAGACGACGCCGCGCGCCGGGCGCAGATTTCTCCCCTGGAGCCAATCGGGAGCGATACCAGGGAGGTTGAGGATGCCCGCGACGACGACGCGTCCCGAGTGGACGGAGGTGCTGAAGGAGTTCAGCCGGCGCAACCTGGGGCGCGGGACGCGCCTGGAGCTGGACGACGTGGAGCTCGGGGCGCAGTGGGCCGAGCTGGAGCTGCGCTTCCGCGGCGCCGCGTACGAGCCGCGCTTCCGCCGCGTGGAGATCATGCTGGCCGCCGGCGTCCCCACCGACCACCTGACGCACAGCGTGGAGGCCGTCACCCACGTCGACGTCCAGGCCGGCGTGGACGGCCGGGACCGGGCGCTGCGCGTCGCCTACCCCGGCGGGCAGATCGTGCTGGTGCTGGGGGCGTGATACCAGCTCCCTGGACGGAATGTGCAGAGACGCTGGGGAGGCAGTCGCATCCGGAGAGGAAAAGCCCGCGTCCCGCCGTGGAACCATAGGCGGAGATGAGGATCGAAATTTTTCGGAGAGGCACCTTTCGGTCTTCCCTCGCCGCGACCGGTGTCCGCCCGCCACGTCGGCGCCTTGAAGCATCGCCCACCACGTCCTCAGAGGATCGGCGCGGAGGTCGGGCGCTGCTCCACATCCTCCCGATGACGCAGTTGGCACGGCCCGGGCGAGCACGAACACAGACGATGAGCGAGATCGATTGCACAATCCGATGCGGCATCTGGTATGAGGGCGAAAGAAGGGGACAGGGGACCTGCCAGCCGGATCGAGGTGGATCCGCGGGCCGCACACGCGGGGAAAGGGGCGATGGAGATGCGCTTCGATGAGCTTCGCGGTGCCGCTTCCCGACCAGGACGCGGAGGGATGGCTCGGGCTGCTCGTCCGGGAGCGCGGAGCCAGCACCGCGAGCGGCGCCGGGGCACTCGCTCGATCACACCATGGTCGGAGCGGATTCGGAGAAGGGACGATCGTGGAGGAGCCAGGCTGGCGCGGGCCGGCGGAGAACGACATCCGCCGGCCTTCGTCGCTTCCGTCAGCGCCAGTCCGTCAGAGCCAGAAGGGGATGTAGTGCGGCGGGAGGGGGCGCCGGGGGAGACGGCCTTCGATCTCGCCCACGGTGGGGAGGCGGGTGACGGTGAGCAGGTTCTCGCCGCGGGGAAGGCCGGCGGTGGGGATGTGCGCCACCACGCCGCGCAGGCCGGAGACCGGGTGCCGGTAGAAGCGCAGCGGCGCGGCCACCGGACGGCCGTTCAGCGCCACCGGCTGCACGCGCGCCCAGCAGCTGAGCACCGCCTGCGCCTGGGCCGGCTGCTCGGCCGGGACTCCCGGGGCGTCCAGGCGCACGCCGCCGCCGGTGAACGGGCGCACCCCGGGGCAGCGGCGCGGGAGGAGCTGGTTGTGCACCCCCGGCGCGTAGGGGATGAAGAGCCGCACGTACGGCTCGCGCACCACGTCGGACTGGATGGAGGGGAGCGTCACCACCTCCCCCGCCCCGCGCTTGTCCTCGTAGTAGTCCGCCTCCACCCCCAGCCGCCCCGGGTTCTCGGGGACGAACAGGTACGCGTCCGCCGAGACGCGGCCGCGGGCCACCAGCACGTCCTTCACCAGCGCGAACGCCACCAGCGAGTACATCACCGCCACGAACACCGGCACCGCCCGCCGCCGCCCGAAGTTGCTGAAGAGCGTCAGCATGGCCGGCGCGAAGAGCGCGCTTCCCTGCACCACGTAGAGCCACGAGTACGCCCGCTCCAGCGCCCGCCACCTCCGGCTCCCGGGCGCCACCCGCCCCTCCAGCCGCCGGTCCACCACCGAAAGGAGCATCTGCGGGACGGAGACCAGGAGCCCCAGCGCCAGCAGCACCCCGTTCATGTGCCGCCCCCCGAAGAAGACGCGGGAGACGGCGAGCGCCGCGCCCCACGCCAGCCCCCCCAGCACGATGCTGAGGAGAAAGAGGAGCGCGGACGTCAGCCCCATCCCGAAGACCACGCTGGCCGCCCGGTCCGCGCGGTCGATGAACGCCTGCAGCGACGGGATCCGCCGCTGCTGCACCTGGCGCCCCACCGGCCCCAGCTGCGTCCGCTCCCACCGGATCCCCGCCGGGAACGCCGACTCCAGCCCGATCATCCCCACCCAGTACGCGCGGATGGCCAGGTGCAGCAGGAAGGAGCCGATCAGCGTGTACAGGATCAGCTTCACGTACAGGTACAGCATGGAGATCCCCCCGCTCCCCACCTCGGCCAGGGTGGGGCGGAGGCGCTCGTACCACGCGTCCACCTGGCCCGGAAGCTGGAGGAGGGCGAAGACCACGGCGCCGGAGATGAGCAGCTCCAGCTCCCAGGGGCGCACGTTGGGCTCGTGCGGCGTCTGCCCCAGCGTGCCGGCGGAGCCGTCCGGCGGAATCTCGATCACTCCGGGAGCCGGGGCGTGCGGGTCGGGCGGAGCGCTCATGGGACGGACGGGTGGGCGCGGGGACGACGCGTGCCGGGCGATCGCCCCGGAATGTCGGCGCGGGCGGCCGAGGGTCGCAAGGGGCGCGGATGCGAACGTCCCCCCGCTCCCGGCCGGGAGCGGGGGGACCGCCGTCGGAGGCAAGCGCGACGGGAGCGGGAAGATCGAGTCATCCGACGATGAGGATCCGCCGCGCCGCCGCCGCGAAGCTACTCGTTCGCGGAGGCGATCGTCGAGCGGGCCAGGAAGGCCAGCACCGCCGGCAGAAGGGAGATCATCAGCAGGATGCCGTTGAACGTCCCGTCGGTCCGCCACTCGTAGAACACCCACCCGGCGGCCAGCAGGATGATCACCAGCGACAGCGCCAGCAGCCCGTCGGCGATCCGGCGGTTCGAGGCGTGCTTCGCATGCTCCATCGTTCGTCCCTCCGTGCGTTGGAAGTGTTCACCGGCGCGCGGGTTCCGGCACCTGGGGCCGTCCCGGGAAATGATCATGCGCGCGCGCGGCTCCGTCAACCCCGCCCCGCGCCCCGCTCATTCCCAGAGGAGGAGCGAGGGAAAGAGCTCCGGTCGGGCGGCGCGGAGCGCCTGGTAGGCGGCGCCGGCCTCCCCCTGGAACAGCCCCAGCTGCTGCGGATCGCCCTCCCACCCGGTGCGGTAGCCCCCCCGCGCCGCCGCGGCCGCGGCGATGCGCGCGGCGGCCTCGCGCGCCTCCCCCGCCAGCTCCGGCCGCCCCAGCGCGGAGGCGGCGGCCAGGAGGAGGTCGACGCGCGCCGCGCTCCCGCAGCAGAGCGTGTCCACCCCCGCGAACCGGTGCCGGCGCGAGCGGTCGAGCGCGGCCTCGGCCTCCGCGCGGTCTCCGGCGCCGGGCGCGCCCGCCCCCAGCAGCGCCAGCGCGATCCCGGTGGCGCCGTGGCTCCACGCCGCCCGCGCCTCCTCCTCGTCCGCGCCGGCCGCGGCGGCGGAGGCCAGCACGCCGCGCTCCCAGCGGACGGCCTCGTCCGCCGCCTCGTCGAAGCGCGCGTCGCCGGCGGCGGCGGCCAGGCGGCGGAGCGCCAGCGCGATCCCCGCCTGTCCGTGCGCGAACCCCGTCTCCGGCTCCCGGCCCGGCGCCGCCCACACCCGCAGCCCCGTCGCCCCGTCCACCGCGCGCGCCTCCAGCATCCGCGCGCCGATCCCCTCCGCCTGGCGGAGAAAGGCGGGGTCGCCGGTGCGGGCGTGCAGGGCCAGGAGCACCAGCACCACCCCGGCCGCCCCGGACACCACGTCGGCCGCGCCGGAGCCGGCCACGGTCTCCGGGGTGAGGAGCGCCGCCACGCGTGCGGCGTCGTCCAGCAGCTCCGGGCGGCCCAGGAAGGCGGAGACGTGCGCCAGCGCGTGCGCCGCCGAGGCCAGCCCCGTCCCCCCGCCCACCTGCGAGGCCCTGCGCAGCCGCACCAGCCGCTCCACCTCGGGGAGCCTGCCGCGGATGGGCGCCAGCGCGGCCAGCGCCAGCCCCTCCAGCCCCGCGCCCCCCGTGGCGCGCTCCACCGCCGCCAGGAAGAGGGCGATCCCCGGATAGCCGTCCAGGAGCCCCGCGGCCGCGGGGCCGGTGCGGTAGCGCCGCTGGCGCGAGAGGTAGCCGGTGGCCACCCAGCTGGCCTCGCCGCCCGGCGTCCGCAGCGCGCGGGCCGCGATCTCCCCCGCCACCGCCCGCGCGCGCTCCAGCGCCATCTCCCACAGCCGCCCTTCGTCCGCCGCCGGGAGCGCGGCCGGATCGCGATCCGCCGTCTCCACCCGCAGCCCCCGCGCGCTCCAGGCGCGGAAGGCGCCGCGCACCAGCCCCTCCTGGAAGCGCAGGTCCTCCTCCGAGAGCGCGCCCAGGCGCCGCAGCAGCTCGTCCCAGGCGCTTTCGCGGAAGGCGTCGCGGATGGTCACCCCCGTGGGGAGCTCCAGGTCGCGGCTGTCCACGCGGACGGTGAAGAAGGGGACGTCCATCCTCTCCAGCGCCTCCTGCTCGGCCGCCACGATGGGCCAGATGGCGGGGCGCGCGTCCAGCGTCAGCAGGGTGCGGGAGAGGACGTCCAGCTGCATCCCCCGGTCGGCGCCGTCGCGGAGGCAGTCGGGGTGCAGCGTGCGCTCCAGGAGGGTGGAGTACAGCGAGGTGTCGCGGAAGACGAAGCGCAGCCGCTCCCCCGCCATCCGCCGCAGCGGGCCGCCGGGCGCCAGCAGCTCGCCGCGTCCTTGCACCAGCGCGCGGTAGACGGCGCGGAAGCCGGCCACCAGGTCGTCCACGTGCTCCGCAGGGCTGGCCGGGGCGCCGTCCACCACGGGGACGTTGCGCGAGCCTCCCTTGGGCGTGACACGAACGGAGCGGATCCGCATGGCGTCGGTGTTGGGGGCCGCCCAGCCGGCCACGTTGACCACCGCGCCGCCGGACCCCGCTCCCGTGAAGCCGCCCAGGTCCACCGCCGAGCCGTCGTCGCGCACCTTGAGGGTGGGGAGCATGCACGTGCTCAGCACCGACTCGATGACGCGGCGGCGCGACGCCTCGCCCGCGAGCTCCTCGGCCGCCAGCTGCTCGCCCAGCTCGAAGCGGGGGGAGAGGAGCGTCTCCAGGTCGATCAGGACGGGGTGCTCGCCCGCGGCGATCAGGTTCTCGTAGTGGAAGTCCGATCCCCCCACCGCGTACGCCACGGCCAGCAGCCCTCCGCACCGCCGGTAGAAGCGGGCGGCAGCCTCCGGGCCGTCGCAGGGGGCGTGCTCCACGAACTCCACCCACCCGTGCGCCTCGCGGCGCACCACCCCCGGCGCCCGCAGCGGCGGGAGGTCGGCGCGCGCGTTGATCCACTCCACCAGTTCCGCGAACGCCGCCTCCAGCCCCAGCGGGCGGGGCTTGTAGACGGCGCGCGCCCCGGAGCTCCACCGCACCAGCAGGACGGTGCGCCCCCCCTGGTGCGGGTCCGAGACGCCGGCCGTGAGCTCCGCCACCGTCCCCAGCGGCGCGCCGCCGCCGAACGCCGCCTCCAGCGCGGGCGCGTCCTCGGCCAGCCGCGCCAGGAGCTCGGCCGTCGCGTCGATCCACAGCAGGGCCACGGTGCCGCAGAGGCGGGCGGCCACGCAGTGCTCGCGGAAGAAGCGGTGGATCCCCCCGCCGCGCATCCCCTCCACGAAGGCGCGGAAGAGCGGATCGGGGACCCCGCCGGCGGGGGCGAAGAGCGCGCCCAGCCCCACCTGCTGGTCCATGGAGCGCCGCACCGAGAAGCCGGCGTACAGCGCCCGCCCGCAGACGTGCGTCAACCGCTGGAGGAGCGCGCGCTCCAGCGCCGCGTGCGCCGCGTCGTCCACCCGCGCGCACGCCGCCCCCGCCCGGCTCCGCACCTCGGCGCGCGCGGCGGCCAGCAGGGGGAGGAAGAGCGATTCGAAGGGGAGCGGCGCGTCGGCGCGCAGCGCGCGGTCGTCCCCGGCGCAGGCGGCGAAGGCGGCGGCGCACGCCTCCGGGGTGTCGCCGTACGCGCGGGCCAGCATCTCCGCCCAGGCGCCGCCGGCGCCCTCGGCGGGGGGCGGGGAGAGGAGGGCGCGGGCGGCGTGCTCGGCGTCCAGCCCGTCCCACTCCAGGCGCTTGCGGAAGCTGGCCCAGTCGGCGTTGGCCACCGCGCCGCACCACGCCGCCAGCCGGCGCTCGCCCGCGTCCGCGGGGTGCGCCGCGTCGCCGGGGCCCGGCGCGGCCGGGCGGAAGAGGCGCTCGCGAAGGGTGCTGGAGGGGCCGGTGGCGCTGGCGATCATGGGTTCCCGCGGGGTGTGGACGCGCGCTTCTCCGCCGGCGCCGCGCCGGCGGAGACGGTGCCCGGCGCGGCCATCGGTCCCGTGGGCGGGAGAGGGTGCGCCGGGAGATCCATCAGGCCGCGGGCGGACGGCTCGCCGCCGCCCGCGTGCCCGGGAGGGCGATCAGGTCAGCACGTCGGCGATGGCGTAGGTCGCGGCGCCCAGCACCACGCCGCCGCCGAAGGCCAGCGTCACCGCCACGGTGGGCGTCAGGCCGCCCGCCACCGCCTCCAGTTCGCTCTCCGAGAGCTCGGCCCGGGCGTCGATCGGGTCGGGGAGGACGATGGTGGCCGTGGCCGTGTTCTCCACGAAGTGCACGTCGAAGCCCTCCGGCACGTCGCGGCCGGTGTGCTCGGCGACGGCGGCGCGCGGGTCGCTGACGAGCTTGCGGCGGAACTCCTGGTCGGTGGCGGAGCGGGTCAGGATGCCCTGCAGCGCCTCGCGGCCCTTCTGGAACCCCTCGGGGTTGGCGGTGGCGTACTCCGCGATCTTCTGGACGTTCATCGTCGGGTCTCCCGTGTGGTGGTCGGTTGGGGGATGGTCGCCTGTGGAGCCGGCCGCTTCCGTCGGCCGCCGCCCGGGATGTGGCGGGCGGCGGCCGATGGAGGGAGCGCGGCTCAGTTGTACTTGTCGTAGATCGCGGCCGCGGCGCCGCCCACCACGACGCCGGCCGCGATGGCGCCCAGCACCAGGAGCGTGATCGGCTCGCCGCCCGCCACCGCCTCCAGCTCGCTCTCGGAGAGCTCGGCGCTGGGGTCCTGGTAGTCGGGGAGGACGATGGTGGCCGTCCCCTGGTTCTCCACGAAGCGGATGTCGTACTTCTCCGGGACCGGCTGGCCGGTGAACTCGGCCATGGTGCCGCGCGGGTCGGCCAGCAGCTTCTTGCGGAACTCCAGGTCGGTGGCGGAGCGGGCCAGCAGGCCCTGCAGCTGCTCCTGCCCCTGCTTGAGCGCCTCGGGGTTGTTCTTCACCAGCTCGGTCACGGTCTGCGCGTTCATGGTTCGGTCTCCTGGTTCCGGGGTTGTGGGTCGGGAAAAAAAGGAACGTGTCGGGCTCGGACGGCTCGGGATCAGTCGCTGGTGATCCCCATGGCGGCGACGCCGATCACCTCGGCCGCGAGCACCAGGGTGGCCACCACCACCGGCGTGGCGCCGCCGGCCACCGCCTCCAGGTCCGAGTCGGAGAGCTCGGCCCGCGGGTCGATGGGGTCGGGGAGGACCACCGTGGCCGAGCCCTTGTTCTCGATGAACCGGAAGGTGACGCCCTCGGGCACCTCGCGGCCGGTGAACTCGGCGACGGCGGCGCGCGGGTCGTTCAGGAGCCGGGCGCGGAACTCCATGTCGGTGGCCGAGCGGGCCAGCATCTCCTGGAGCTTCTCCTCGCCTACTTTGGCCGCGTCGGGGTTGCCCGTGTAGGTACGGACGGCCTGCTGGATGTTCATCGTTTCCTCCCAGCGGTGGTGGGTGTGCGCGGGGGTGGCCGCGCGGGGTGGACAGCTTCGCTGCTCGCTTCGAACTCGCCGGAGACGCGCCCTGCCGCTCTCCGTCGGCGGCCCCGGAAAAGGCAACGGGCATACCAGTCGTACCTTTCCCGCTAAGATGTTGCCGCGAGGGGGTTTGGCTTCGCCGGGCGGGGGGATCGGGGGGCGCGGAGTCGAGCGCGGGCTCTATCGGCTAGAGCGGCGATTCGGCGGGCGGGGGGCGGCTGGCGGGCGGGCGGCCGGCCCCGAAAATGCGTTCGCCGGTCGCGCTTTTCCGCGCGAGCGCTCTGGTGACTTCCGCTCTTGAGGGGGACGGGACCGATGGCGATCAGGCTGATTCCGAAGCGGCTGGTGGGGCAGACGATCCGGGGGATCCGCAACCGGCTGGGGCAGACGCAGGCGCAGTTCGCCGAGACGGTGGGCGTCTCCGGCGGGGAGGTGATCGAGAACTGGGAGGAGGGGCGCTCGCAGCCCGAGGCGGGGACGCTGGCGAAGATCGCCGCCATGGGCCTGGTGGACGTCCTGGTCTTCCACGACGACACCCCCGCCGACGAGCTGCCGCAGCTCACGCCCGGCGAGGCCAGCGAGCTGCGCGGGATCCTCACGCGCATGGAGGCGCTCCTCGCCGAGGCGCGCGCCATCGTGGAGGTGGCCGCGGACCGCTCGGTGGTGGAGGTGCTGGAGGCCGCCTCGGGCCGCGCCCCCGCCACCTCGCTGGAGGCGGACGGCGAGCTCACCCTGGCCGCCGAGGTCACCGTCAAGCCGCGCGGCCGCCTCACGGCCGGGGGCTCGTCCTCCGGCGGATCGAAGTCGGGCGGATCGCGCTCGTCGGGCTCCGGGACCGGCACGTCGTCCACGCGGGGCGGGGGATCGAAGTCGTCCTCGTCCGGCGGAAGCTCGCGCTCGTCGTCGTCGAAGTCCGGATCGGGCGGATCGGGATCGGGCGGCGGATCGACGCGCTCGGGATCGGGATCGGGCGGATCGTCGTCTCGGGCCGACACGGGATCGTCTTCCGGATCGAAGTCGGGTGGATCGAAATCCAGTGGATCATCTTCCGGATCGAAGTCGAGCGGATCGAAGTCCGGCGGATCGTCTTCCGGATCGAAGTCGGGCGGATCGAAGTCCGGCGGGTCGTCTTCCGGGGCGACGTCGGGTGGATCGAAGTCCGTTGGATCGTCTTCTGGGTCGACGTCGAGCGGATCGAAGTCCGGCGGATCGTCTTCCGGATCGAAGTCGGGTGGGTCGAAGTCGGGTGGGTCGAAGTCGGGCGGATCGAAGTCGGGGGGCGGGAGCGGCGGATCGCGGTCCGGCTCGGGCGGGGGATCGGGATCGGGGGGCGGATCGGGAGCCTCGACCTGATCAATCGCGCGGCTTGCGCGGTGGTTGATGCAGGTCCGACATTCGGGGCGCGCGCCTTCATCGGGAGGCGCGCGCCCCGCTTCGCATCTCTCCCCTGAATCCCCGGCGACGATGATCTACGGCGACTTCGGCGTGCGGCTCTTTCGCGAGATGGCGGCCGGCGCGCGCGGGCGGAACCTGTTCGTCTCGCCCGTGAGCGCGGGGATGGCGCTGGCGATGGCGTACAACGGCGCCACGGGCGACGCGCGCGGGGAGATGGCGCGCGCGCTGGGCTTGGGGGAGATGGACCTCGCCGCCGTGAACGACGCGAACGAGCGCCTCCGCGCCGACCTGGAGAGCGGCGACGTGGAGCTGGCGATCGCGAGCTCGCTCTGGGGCGACGCCGAGGTGCCGTTCAGCGGCGAGCTCATGGAGCGCGCGCGGCGGAGCTTCGCGGCGGAGGCGGCGGCGGTGGACTTCGCGGATCCGGAGACGGCGCGGCGCATCGACCGGTGGGCGTCGGAGGCCACGCGCGGGCGCATCCCCCGCGTGGCGCCGTCCCCCGTCCCCGACAACCTGGTGCTGCTGCTGATCAACGCCGTCTACTTCAAGGGCCGCTGGAGCGTCCCGTTCGACGCGGCCCGCACCCGCCCGCGCCCCTTCCGCACCGGCGCCGGCGGATCCATCGAGCACCCGTCGATGGAGCGGGGCGGCGGCTACCGCCATCTGCGGGGCGATGGGTTCCAGGCGCTGCGGATGCCGTACGGGGACGACCGCTTCGCCCTGTACGTCTTTCTCCCGGACGAGGGCGCGGCGCTGGACGCGTTCGTGGGCTCGCTGACGGCGGAGACGATCGAGCGGTGGGCGGGGGAGACGCGGCGCGCGGAGGTGGTGGTGGCGATGCCGCGCTTCACGCTGCGCGGCAAGAGCGACCTGGTGCCGCCGCTGCGCGCGCTTGGGATGGACGCGCCGTTCGCGGCGGGGACGGTTGCGTTCGGCGGCCTCTTTCCGCCGGAGCTGCTCCCGACCGTGAAGGAGGCGTACATCGGCCAGGTGACGCAGCGCACCTTCGTGGAGGTGAACGAGGAGGGCACCGAGGCCGCCGCCGTCACCGACATCGCCATGATGGGCGGAGCCGCGAGCGCCGACCCGCCGCCGCCCATCCGCTTCATCGTCGACCGCCCCTTCGTCGCCGCCATCCGCGACGACCGCACCGGCGCCCTCCTCTTCCTCGGCCAGGTCAACGATCCATCCGACGAGGGCGATCCGGACGGCGGGTGATTCGGCGATCGAGGTTCGCGTTCCCTTCCTGGGTCAAGTCAACGACCCGTCCGACGAGGGCGATCCGGACGGCGGATGATCGGCGATCGAAGTTCGCGTTCCCCCCGTCCACCCGGTTGAAACCGGGCGCTACGACGGCACAAGGTCCGCCTTCGCGGACTGCGGCGACGGGCGGCGGCGCGCATCCGGTGCCGTCGATCGTGGGCGATCGGAATCGTCCGCCGGGGCCAGGTCTTTGTCGCGGGCCCTGGCCATGGATCCTTCGGCCTGCGGACCATCGTGCTGGCGACGGGGTCGGCGGGGCCGGCCTCAGGATGACAGAATCGGGTGGGTGGATGGGAATCGGGTGCGAATCGACCTTCATCCATCCCGCAACAGAGGGCGTGGCTCGCGGGTACACGTCCGCCTCGCTACAATCACGCGGATCCCACGGCGTCCGGAGAGCCATCCGGACGCCCGCCGCACCGCATCACCTCCGGAGCATTCCGTGACCGCATTCCGCGCCACCGCCGCCGCGTTCCTCGCGCTGGCCACCCTCGCCCCCGCCGCGCGCGCGCAGACGGCGGGCGAGCTGCCGCGCACGCACGCGCCCCGCCCCACCACGGCCGCGCTCACCCCGGCCGACCTGATGACCCGCCTCTACATCCTGGCCGACGACTCCATGGCGGGGCGCGAGTCGGGGACGCCGGGGAACGTGAAGGGGACCGACTACGTGGCGGACCAGTTCCGCCGCGCCGGCCTGGAGCCCATGGGCGAGAACGGCACCTTCTTCCAGACGGTGCCGCTGGTGCGCAACGGCCTGCGCCCCGGCGCCACCCTCACCGTGGACGGCGCGCCCCTCGCGCGCGGCACCGACTGGATCCCCGTGCCGCCCACCCAGGGGGTGATCCGCTTCGACACGGTCTTCCGCGCCACCTCCGCCCCGGTCGTCTTCGGCGGGCGCATCGGCGGGACGATGCTTCCGGCGGCGCAGGCGGCGGGGAAGGTGGTGGTCTTCCTTCCGCCGCGCGACGCGCAGGGGCAGGCCAGCTACCGCTTCTGGGACGGGGCACTTCTGGACGCCTACCGGGGCGCCGCCGGCGTGGCCGTGGTGTCGCTGGAGGCCACCCCGCCGGGGCTGCTCGAGCTGTTCAGCCAGTCGCGCATCTCCATGGCGGGCGGGGACGCCCCGGCCATCGCGGGCGCGCCGGGGATGCTGGTCAGCGCCGCCGCGGCCGAGCGGCTGCTGGGCGGGCGGCCGGAGACGATGACCGTGGGCGCGGCGGGGAAGACGGTGAGCGGCGCGTACGGCTTCGGCGCGGCGGCGGTGGAGGCGCCCGCGCGCAACGTGATCGGCGTGCTGCGGGGGAGCGATCCGGCGCTGCGCGGGCAGTACGTGGTGATCAGCGCGCACAACGACCACGACGGACTTCTCCCGCAGGCCTTCGACCACGACTCGGTGCGCGCCTACAACCGGGTGATGCGCCCCCAGGGCGCCAACGACGATCCCGGCGAGCCCAGCAACGGCCAGTGGGCGCGCATCACCGCCCTGCGCGACTCCATGCGCCGCGTCCACGGCGGCGTGGTGCGCATGGACTCCATCATGAACGGCGCCGACGACGACGGGAGCGGCACCGTGACGCTGATGGAGATCGCCGAGGAGCTGGCGGCGCGCCCGCGGAAGCCGCGGCGCTCCATCCTCTTCGTGTCGCACACGGCGGAGGAGAAGGGGCTGTTCGGGTCGCGCTGGTTCACCGACCACTCCACGGTCCCGCGCGACTCCATCGTGGCCGCGCTCAACATGGACATGGTGGGTCGCGGGCGGGCGGACGAGGTGGCCAACGGCGGCCCGTGGTCCATCCAGATGATCGGCTCGCGCCGCCTCAGCACCGAGCTGGGCACGCTGATCGACTCGCTGAACGCGAAGCGGCCGAACCCCATGCAGGTGGACTACTCCTTCGACGCGGCGGGGCATCCGCTGAACCGCTACTGCCGCAGCGACCACTTCATGTACGCGCGGCACGGCATCCCCATCACCTACTTCTCGCTGGGCTACCACGTGGACTACCACCAGGTGGGCGACGAGCCGCAGTACATCGACTACGACCACATGTCGCGCGTGGCCGCCTTCGTCCGCGACATCGCCGTCGCCGTCGCCGACCGCGACCGCCGCCTGGTCGTGGACGGGCCCAGGCAGAACCCGAACGCGCCCTGCCGGCAGTAGGAGACCGGCCCCGGGCTCACGCGGCGTCGGGATCCGCGTGAGCCCCGAGCCTCGTGAGCCGATGCGCCGCGAGAGCCCGCGGGACCCCGCGGGCCGAGCCGCCCCGGCCTGCCGCGCATCCATCCCACGGAGTTCCTGGTGCCCTGTCAGCCGCGAGCGGCTCGACAGGGCACTTTCAGCATCTCCCATATCTCCGAGCAGTGCCGCATGATTTGACCGCCCGGCACCCCTCGCGCCATCTGCGTGATCCCGCCAGTGATCTGGCTGAATACGCAGAGCAGGCGCTGAGGCAGCCGCATCCGGGGAGAGGAAAGCCTGCCTCCCACCGTGGAACCCTCGGCGGAGATGAGGATCGAAATTTTTGTGAGGAGGCACCCTTCGGTCATCCCTCTATCCGATCCGCGTCCGCCGCCACGTGCGCGCCTCCAAGAATCGCAAACTGCGTCATCAGGAGGGTTCGCGCGGAAGCCGCCCCATGCTCCACATCCCCCCGATGACGCAGTTAGCATGGCCGGGCGAGCACCAGATGCCGGTGATGCGCGAGATCGATGCACGATCCAATGCGACATCCGGGAGCAGTGGCGAGCCGGACCAGCTAAACGCCGGGTTTCCAGAGTGATGTCCCTGAGTGGATCGGCACCGGAATGCCGGCAGGGAACTTTGGGCTGCGACTGGTCACAGTACGCGGACGGATATCATCAACCGACATTTGTTGAGAAAACAAACGTCGCGACGACCTGCGACGCCGGGAAGTACGCAGGGTGTCGGAGCTGTTTGGGTACAATGGATTCTCGGGATTGCACCTTTTGGCCCGACAAGATCAGCCACGGAGACCGAAGGCTTCCCATCGACATGATTCGCGTGTTTCGTAGCAATAAATTCGTCTTGCGGATGCGGGCGCTTCCCGGCAATTATACGGAGCCGCTGGCGGGCCCTCGTTCAGCGGCCCTTCATGGCCCTTCCCCGACACCAGGCCCGGCGGCGTCCCACCGCGAGAGCACCCATGTCGAACGACCACGCCGAGCAGCCCTCCACGGACGCCCAGACCGCCCTCCTGAGCCACCCGGACCCCGCCGTGCGCTTCAACGCCTGGGTCGACCGGGCGAAGGCCGGCGACACGGCGAGCATCCCGGCCCTCATCGAAGCGCTCTCCCACGACAACGGGCTCGTGCGCCTCTTCCAGGCGGGGAAGGCGCTGGTCGAGATGGGCGCGCCGGCCGTCCCCGCGCTGGAAGCGGCGCTCGCCGATCCGCGGGCCCGCGTGCGCGTGGACGCGGCCATCGTGCTGGGGCGCATCGATCCGTCGCGGCGAGAGGCGCTGGTTCCCCTCGCGATCGCCACGCTGCGGGACAACGACCACGCGGCGGCGAGAGACGCCGTGACCTTCGTGGTCGAGGCCGAGGCGCGGGCGGCGATCCCCACGCTCATCGAGCTGATGGAAGCCCCGGCCACCCTCGACGATCCCCAGGCGTGGGGAGACGACCGCCGCGTCCGCTTCATCCAGGTGCTCGGCGGCCTCGCCGCTCCGCGGGACGAGACGGAGACGGCCGAGCCGGCCGCCCTGGCCGCCCTGACGAACGCGCTGCGGTCGGATGCGCCGGGCCTCCGGTGGGGCGCGGCGCGGGCGCTGGAGCAGCTGGGGGATGCGGCCGCCCCGGCAACCGCCGCGCTCGCCGCCCTCGCGCGCGACGAGGACGAGGCCGAGACGGTCCGCATGGAGGCGGGCTATGCCCTGGCCGTGATCGGGGACCCGGCGTCCGAGACCGCACCCGCGCTCCTGTCGATGCTGGAAAGCCGGGACCCGTGGGCCCGCCTCTTCGCGGCGCGGATTCTGGGCGACGCCGGCGAGCCGCCCCCGTCCGGCGACGGCCGCCCGCCGCAGCGGGACTCCTGGAAGCCCGGCACCCGGCGGCAGGTGCGGTGGATCGGGGAGCCGGGGCCGGTGGTCGCCGGGCTCGCCGCGGCGCTCGCCGATCCCGACGCGAACGTGGCGCGGAACGCCGCCCACGCGCTTTCCCGCCACGGCGCGCGCGCGGCGGCGGCGGTCCCCGCGCTCGCCGCCGCGCTGGAGAGGGCGGACGTCGGGCCGGTCGCGGCGGAGGCGCTCGCCCGCGTCGGCGACGCGGCCGTCCCGGCGCTCGCGGCGTGCCTGTCGGAGGCGGGGGACGCGCGGCGGGCCCTCGCCGTCTACGCGCTCCGGCTCCTCGGCTCGCCCGCGGCCGGCTCGGCGCTCGCGGATGCCCGCCACGACCCGGAGGATCCCGGCTTCACGCCGGCGGTGGAGCACTTCTTCGCCACCGTTCCCGTGGAGTGGAGCGCGGAGAAGCGGTCCGCGTTCGAGGCGCTGTACCAGGAGACGCTCGCGCGGAGCGACGGCGGCGTCCCCACCATCGAGTACACGCTCCCCCACCCCCGGCACGAGTTCCTGCGCTACCTGGTCGAGGAGAAGCGCCTGCTCCTGCACGGGACGGACTGGATGCGCCTGGAGGTGCTCCGGCCGCTGCGCACCTCCCTGGGCACCACCGGCGTCGGCGACGTGGCCGGCATCTACGCCGACCGCGACCCGGTCCGGCCCATCTACTTCGCCGTCGTCGACAAGGCCCGCTCCTGGGGGCTCAACAACGGGTTCTTCGACCTCGACGAGAACGATCAGGCCATCGAGGGCGAGGCCCCCACGTGCGAGCGCCGCTTCTACCGCCTCGCGGTCTCCGTCGTCGGCCTCCCGCGCGAGCCGTGGCGCTCCGGCTGCATCTACGTCCTGCCGGAGGAGAGCTTCGTCTACAAGAAGGAGTGGACCAGCCGCGAGCCCGTGCGCCCGCTGATGCGCCTTCCCGTGGCGCCGGAGGACCTGCCGCTGCGCGACCAGGTCTGGGGCGCCGACTGGCGGTACCCCGTCAACCTGTGGGTCCGTCCCAACCACCCGTTCCCGTTCCTGGCCGACACGCGGGCGACGCCGGTCCGCGCGCCGCGCTCCCTCCGCCGCCGCTGACGCCGGCCGCGGAGGATCGGGAGCGCGCCGGCGCCGTGCCTCGCGCCGTCGCCCGCCGTCGCCGATCCTCCCGCGGAAGAGCCGCGTGTTTCCATTGAGCCGCCGCGGCCGGCATCCCTCCATCCCCGCCCCCATCGGTCTCCGACGCGTGGAGACCCCCGGATCTTCCCGCCGGCGCGGCCCGGCGGCTCCCCCATGGACCGACCGCGCGTTACAACGCCGATGCAATGTCGGCATGCCGTGATGTGATATCGTGATCTCCGGCGGGCCAACGCACCGCCCGCTCCGCCGAAAAACCCGCATGGATGCCGAAAGAGCCCGCCGACGGGCCGCGCCTGTCCCGCGGATGGGGATGCAAAGGCGAAGGTCAAGCAGCGTGCGCGGCGGGACCCTTTTCCCCGCCGGAATGCCGACACCGCCCCCCGCGCGCCACCCTTTCGCCCGATTCGTGAGCGATCGTAGGCGCATCACGATGCGCCGCAACGCACTGCCCGCCCTGGATCCGCCTCCCGCCGGCGGGTGCAGGAGGCTCTTTTACCGCTCACTTCGTACCGTTGGATGTGGAAACGTTCATCGATTTGCCGATTTCACCCCGGAAGGTGAATGAAGGTATTCCGTTTTCCGTGACGCGCCGCTACCATCCATCGTCAACCCTTCCGTATCTCCCGGATCATTGCCATTCCATCGCGTCGGATTCCCACGGGGATCTCCCACGCTCCTGGCGTCCCGTTCGCCCCACCCGGCAGCGGACGTTCCCCGCCACACCCCGGTGACGCATGCCCGTCACGAGCCTCGAGGTAATCCGCATCGCGGGCGCGTCCCGCCCCCGGGATCCGGCCGCCACGCAGGCGCTGGAGCGGCTGGCCTCCTTCGCCGAGCGGATGCTGGAGGTGCCCGTCTCCCTGATCACGCTGGTGGACGGCGGCCGCCCCTACTCGGCCCCCGCGCCGGCCGAGGGGTGGCGCGCCCGCCGCGAGGCCCCGCTCTCCCGCTCGCTGGACCAGTACGCCGCCAGCTCCGGCCACGCCGTGCTGATGGAGGACGCCCGCACGCACCCCATCGTCCGTGACAACCCGGCGCTCTGGATGGGCGAGGTGGGGTACGCCGGCGTCCCCATCCGCACCGCGGACGGGCGCGTCACCGGCACCCTCGCGGTCATCGACGGCCGCCCGCGCGCCTGGAGCGCCGAGGAGGTCGATATCCTGGACCAGCTGGCGTCGTTCGCCGCGCTGGTGATCCAGCGGCGGATGGGCCCGGGCGCGGCCGAGGCGGGGTTCGTGGGGGCGCTGGGCGAGTCGCGGGGCCGGCTCTCCCTGCGGATGCTGGAGAAGGCGGTGGAGACCATGCAGATCGGCGTCACCATCACCGGCACCGACGGGCGCATCCTCTACACCAACCCGGCCGAGGCGCGGATGCACGGCTGGCGGATCCAGGAGCTGCGCGGCCAGCACGCCCGCATCTTCGCCCCGCCCGAGCACGCGCGCCCCATCGAGCCCGAGGCGCTGGACGACGTGACCAGCTGGGCGCGCGAGACGGTGAACGTGCGCAAGGACGGGACGATCTTTCCCGTCCTCCTGCGCAGCGACGTGGTGAAGGACTCGGCGGGGCTACCCGTGGGGCTGGTCACCTGCTGCGAGGACATCACCCAGCGCAAGGAGATGGAGCGCGAGCTCCTCCACAACGCCTTCTACGACCCGCTCACCGGCCTTCCCAACTCCGGCCTCTTCAACCACCGGCTGGAGGCCGCGGTGGAGCGCGCCCGCCGGGGCGAGGCGGCGTTCGCGGTGGCCGTGGTGGGGCTGGACCGCTTCAAGCTGGTCAACGACTCGCTGGGCCGCCGCGCCGGCGACGAGCTGCTGGCCGCCGTGGCCGACCGGCTGCGCGGGTGCGTGGGCTCCGAGGACCTGCTGGCGCACATCGCCGGCGACGAGTTCGCCATCCTCCTGGACGGCATCGAGGGGCTCTCGGCGGCCACCCGCGCGGCGGCGTGCGTGCAGGAGTCGCTGGCGCGCCCCTTCGACCTGCACGGCCACGAGGTGTTCACCGGCGCCAGCGTGGGGATCGCGCTCAGCTACTCCGGCTACGAGCGGGCCGAGGACGCCATGCGCGACGCCATGCTGGCGCTGTACCGCTCCAAGGACGCGCGGAAGGGGCAGTACGAGGTCTTCGACCGCGACATGCACGCGGCGGCCATGGAGCGGCTGCGGCTGGAGATGGACCTGCGGCGGGCGCTGGAGCGCGGCGAGATGCGGGTGCACTACCAGCCCATCGTGTCGCTGCGGACGGGGCGGATCGCGGGGTTCGAGGCGCTGGCGCGGTGGCAGCACCCGGAGCGCGGGCTGGTGCTCCCCGACGACTTCATCCCCCTGGCCGAGGAGACGGGGCTCATCCTCCCCATCGGGATGTGGGTGCTGGAGGAGGCGTGCCGCGAGCTGCGCGGCTGGCAGGAGCGCGCGCCCGAGGACGACCCGCCGCTGACGCTGGCGGTCAACCTTTCCGCCAAGCAGTTCGCGCAGCCGGACCTGGTGGAGCGGGTGGCCCAGGTGCTGGCGGAGACCGGCGTCGCGGGCGCCACGCTGAAGCTGGAGATCACCGAGGGGGTGATCATGCAGAACACGGACGTCGTCGTGGAGACGCTGCGGGCGCTGAAGGCGCTGGGGGTGCAGATCCACATCGACGACTTCGGCACCGGCTACTCGTCGCTCAGCTACCTGCACCGCCTGCCGCTGGACGCGCTCAAGATCGACCGCTCGTTCGTGGCCCCCGGCGCCACGGGCGAGAGCCTGCAGCTGGTGCGCACCATGGTGGCGCTGGCGCACGCGCTGGGCGTGGCCGTGGTGACGGAGGGGGTCGAGACGGAGGACCTGCTCCGCGAGCTGCGCGGCCTGAGCTGCGAGTACGGCCAGGGATACCTGTTCTCGCGCCCCCTGCCCACCGAGGGGATCGACGCGCTGTTCGCCACCGATCCCACGTGGTGAGCGGCTGAACGGAAGGGGACAGGGGACAGGGTACAGGGGACAGCCGGCGGGACCGGCGGATCCGCATCACCCGCCCGAACGCCACGAAGCCCGCCCCCGCATCGCGCGGGGGCGGGCTTCTCGTCCCGCGCCAGGTGCGCGGAATCCGGCATGAGGCCGATCGGTGCCGCCCGGCCGTCGCCGCGCGACGCGGCTCAGATCGGGCCGGTGAAGTCGACGGCCACGCCGCACACCGTTCCGTACACGTGGTAGTTCGGCGTGCCGGCGATCGCCACGCCGGCCACCTGCGCCTCGCAGCGCCCGGAGGTGCCGTCGGCGCGCCTCCACGTCACGGCGCCGGTCTGGGTGATCAGCAGCGCCTTGATGCCGGTGGCGTTCCCCGCCGCCGTCAGCGTCAGGTCGACCGCCGGGTCGCCGGTGACGGTGAGGAGCCCGCCGTCGGCCTGCACCGGGCATCCCTGGTGGCGGAGGGTGACCCGCGCGTGGACGCCCACCAGCTGCGTCACCACGTCCCAGGCGGCGCCGATGGTGCCGGTGACGTTCACCGAGCCCGAGGGCTGGCACGGGAGGGTGAAGCCGAAGGGGATCTCGCCGGTCTCCACGGCGGCCGAGGGGCCGCCGGCGTCGGGCGAGGACGACGGCGAGGTGCCGCTGACGCCGTTCCGCGCCACGTCCACGCCGGGCGAGAGGAGCAAGCGGCTGAGCGCGCTCGCTTCGGATGCGTTGAGGTTGCGGGGCTGCTCGGGGCCGCCGTTTCCGCCGCCGTTGCCGGGGCCGGTGCTGTCGCCGCCGCACGCGGCCAGCGCGAGCGTCAGGACGAGGGTGGAAGGAGGGAGGATGCGCATTGGAGTGCTTCCTTGTGGTGGGGTGGGACTGATTTCCCCGCCGTCTCCGATCCAGCATGGAGCGGCCGGTTGGTCACGCCCTGCACTCCAAATTTAACCGGTGAGCGAAAGCGAATCCAAGGATGATGATGGTCGGGAGCATCTAAACCTCCCTTGCGCAAGCACGTTGCGACCGGCGCCGGAACGGCGTCCAGAGGCACGGAAGCCGGGGCTCGGCGGTCGTGCTCTCCCGGAGAAAGGCCGAAAACGTCTCCTCGGGAGGACGGCGCGGCGGCGTGGCGGGCTCCCGCGGGGCCGGCGGCCCGGAGCCGGCGCCCAATCCGGGGCGTTCGGGGAGGGGTTTCGCGTCGCCCGGCGATAGATCCTTCGGCCTGTGGAAGCCCGTGCCGGCGACGACTCCGCGCGGCCGGCCCCGGATGGCAAATCGATGCAGGGAAACGGGTTAGGACGAGTCCCCGCCTACGCCGCGAATCCCTCCAGCGCCACCTCGCACAGCTCGGACGGGCGGCGCGGGTCGTCGCGGTCCACCAGCACCCAGGCGGTGCGGGCGTCGCGCATCTCGATCGCCTCGATCTTTCCGTCGAAGGGCGATCCGTCCTCCCCCATCACCCGCGCCCACCGCGCCACGCCTGCGTCCAGGATGCCGACGGCGCTCCCCGCCACCGGCCCGTCGCGCACCGCGTCCGGCGACGCCTCGGCCGTGGCGGTGAACCAGACGCGCCCCTCGTGCAGCGTGACGTCGGTGAAGGTCAGCGGATGGCCGTCGATCTCCCCCAGCTCGTAGCGCGCGACGTTCCCGGGAGACGGGGGAGACGCGGACGCGGGGGCGCGCAGGTAGTCGATCAGGGTGGGGAGATGGAGGTCAGCGCTGGCGTCAACGGGATGGCGATCGTCCACGCTGGCCCCGTTGCCGCGGTTGAACAGGCGCAGCGTGTCCCAGCTCAGGATCATGGCGCCTTCCACGTTCATCTCGCTCCCGGCGAAGGCGGGGGCCGCGCGCAGGCCGGCGTAGAGCGCCCGCGCCTCGATCACCCGCACCTCCGGCCGCGCCCCGCCGATCCCGCGCACCGCCACGATCCGCTCGCGCAGCGGCGACGATCCGGAGCCGAAGGCCAGGAGCACGGGGACGCCGCCGTCTTCCAGCAGGACGGCCGATTCCAGGTCCAGCTTGAAGCGCTTGTTGCCGCGCAGGTCGTCGAACTGGCGAAGCCCGCCCTCGCCCGCGGGGAGCGCGACGGCGTCCGCGAGCCCCGTGGCGGGGTCCACCAGCGCGACGAAGTTGGCGTCGTCCTGCACGACGGCCAGGCGCTCGCCCAACCTCACGACGGCGGAGGCCGCGCGCACGTGCGCTGGCCGGTCCAGCGCGGGGTCCGCGCCGGCCGCGTAGCGCAGCGGGATCGCGCGGGTGATGCGGGCTGATGAAACTTCTGTCATAAGACGTCCGTCTGACGCATTCGATTGGGAGAGCAGGGTGCGACAGGTGTGGCGCGGATGTCCCAATCGACCGCGCAAACCCCGCACCGCGACGGAGCGGGGAGTCGGGTAAATCGGTTGCGTCATTCTATTTAGGCCACCGTGTTTGCAGATTTAGCGGATCGTGCCTAAATATCGGTGGCGGCGCGACGGGCGCGCCGCCCCAAAACTCTACGACAAGGGAATACCCCAATGAGCAAGCTTACGCTGGACGCGCTGACGGTGGAGTCGTTCGAGACCCAGGGCCTCGAGATCGCCACCTTCTCGGCCGACAAGAAGAGCAAGAACTACTCCGACTGCGGCAGCTGCGGCATCGCCTGTACGGCCATCGACTGCCCGGTGCCGAGCGCGAACTACACCGACTGCGGCAGCTGCGGCATCGCGTGCACCGCGATCGAGCCCTGCTGATCCGGACGCAGTCCTGAAGCAGCGGTACCGAGGTAAACGGGGTGGGCGCGCGCTGCGTGCCCACCCCGTTCCCGTTGCGCCCGTAGCTGGTCTCGCCAGCTCGATGGCGGCGTGATGGACGCGCCGCCCCAACACTCCACGCCAAGGGAAATCTCCATGAGCAAGCTTTCTCTGGACTCGCTGGAGGTGGAGTCGTTCGTTGCGCTGGGCATCGGCGACCTGTCGTACGCGGCCGTCGCGTCGCTCAAGGACAAGAGCCGCGACGACTCGGACTGCGGCAGCTGCGGCATCGCCTGTACGGCCATCGACTGCCCGGTCGAGAGCGCGAACTACACCGACTGCGGCAGCCGCGGCATCGCCTGCACCGCGATCGAGCCCTGCTGATCCGGACGCGGTCCTGAAGTGCCCGTACCGAAGTGAAACGGGGCGGGCGCGCGCCGCGTGCCCACCCCGTTCCCGCGTCCCTCACCGCGACGGCGACGCTCAGCCGCCCCAGTCCTCGACCGTCACCGTGTGTGCCCCATAGCCGTCGGTCACCTGCACGGTGGCAGGCCTCTCCGGCAAGAAAGCGCTGCCGGACCCCCACGAGGCGGTGATGAATTCGACGAGATCGTAGTGGAACCTCGGCTCCTCCTGCATCAGTCGGAGCCCGCCCTCCGCGGATCCCTCGAAGGAGATGCTCCAGTTGCCGACAGGGTAGTAGCACGAGGCCACCACCATCACGACGTACCCCGAGACTCCCTCCAACTGCCGCGCGAACGCCCGGTACTCGAGCCCGCTCCCCATCGCCGGGGCCCTCCCGCTGGTCTCCACGGGGGCCGCCGCTGCTTCCGCCATGATCTCGCTCATTGTCGTTCCCTCGCATGAAATGGATGATGGGTACCGCTATCGGACACGCAAATAGATGCGCGGAGAGGACGCGCCGCGCAAGGGACACGAGCTTGCGACATACGTTTCCCGCCGGTGTCCTTGCCCGCCCGCGCGGCGCGACCTACCGTTCGCATGATTCCCGAATCACACCCATCGAATCACGCACGGAGGACCGCATGCGCAAGCTGTCGCTGAAGCTGGACGAGCTGGAGGTGGAGACGTTCGAGACCGTTGCGCCGCGGCGCGGCGCGGGCACGGTGAACGCGCACGAGACCTTCGAGAGCGAGTGCGTCTGCGAGACGGGCGGCGGCGGCGGGAGCGCCGAGAGCTGCACCGCATGCGGATGCGACACCCCGGGCTACACCTGCGAGGACCGCTGCTGGCCCGAGACCGCGGCCCCCCAGACCACCAAGTCCGAAGTCGCCGCGCGCGTCGCCGTCATCGCCTGCTGACCCCCGACCCGGAGAGTCTCATGCGCAAGCACCAGCTGAAGGTGGAGGACCTGGCGGTCGACTCGTTCGAGCTCGCCTCGGGGGGAGCCGGGGCGATGGCGTCGATCCACAGCTGGTACGGCGAGAACACCTGCACCTGCCGCATCTCGTGCCTGGTCCTCTGCCAGCCCGAGGAGACGCCGCCGTGAAGTGTCGCCGCCGGTGAATCGGCGGGATTCGACGCGTGGAAGGGTGGAGCCGGAGAGCGCACGCTTGCTCTCCGGCTCCACCCGCGTTCACGATCAGCCGGGCCTCCGGAGGACCGGACGGCACCGCACGGAAGTCAGGATTGAGATCGTTTTCTTAACGACCTAAAGGCATTGACGCATGATTGAAATGACCGTCCGGCATCCGTCACCCGCCAAGGGGAGGTCGTCGCCATGCGCAAGCTGAAGCTGGATCTCGAGAGCGTCGCCGTGCAGTCGTTCGACACCGAGGCCGCGGCTCCGGCCGCGGGAACCGTGGTCGCCCGGGAGGAGCTGGTTACGCCGGGGATCTCCTGCCCCGACACCTGCGGCATCTCGTGCCTGACGAACTTCGACATCTGCTGCGACTGAAGAACGAGAAGATGCAAAGCGGGGCCGGGAGACGTGGATCTCCCGGCCCCGCTTCGTTTTCCCGATCGGTCCCGATCCGGAGGCCGTGGCGGCCCCGGCTTTCCCGCCGCTGCCGCGCCCGTGCCTCGCTGCTGCGTCGGCTGGATCCTCACTGCCCTGCCGGCACCCGAGACGCGGCGGCTCTCCGCGGCCGGGCCTCGGAATGACAGACCGATGGCTACGGATCACCCGGATTCCACGCCACCTCGACGGCCGCGGATCATCCGGATCCGACAGCGGAGCCCGGGCCGCTACAGCACCGAGCGCAGCTTGGCGATCTGGGCGGCGACGGCGTCGGGGGCGGTGCCTCCGGTGCCGGCGCGGGCGGCGAGCGACGCCTCGGCCGAGAAGAGCGAGGCCAGGTCGGCGCCCTCGAAGTGCGGCGACAGGTGGGTGAAGAAGCGCGGCTCCAGCTCGTCCAGCCCGCACCCCAGCTCCTCCGCCGCCCGCACCAGCCGGCCCACGGTGCCGTGCGCCTCGCGGAAGGGCACGCCCGCCTTCACCAGGAAGTCGGCGAGGTCCGTCGCCAGCATGGCCGCGTCCACCGCCGAGCGGCAGCGCGCCGCGTCGATGGTCATGGTCCGCACGCTCCCCGAGACGGCGGGGAGGAGCGCCTCCAGCGTGTCCAGCGCGTCGAACAGCGCCTCCTTGTCCTCCTGGAGGTCCTTGTTGTAGCCGGAGGGAAGCCCCTTGAGCAGCGTCAGCACGCCGGTGAGCCCGCCGATCAGGCGGCCGGCCTTGCCGCGCGCCAGCTCCATGGCGTCGGGGTTCCGCTTCTGCGGCATCAGCGACGAGCCGGTGGAGTAGCGGTCCGACATCTTCACGAACGCCCACTCCTGCGACGAGAAGAGGACCAGGTCCTCCGCCAGCCGCGAGAGGTGCACCCCCACCATGGCCGCCACGTACAGCAGGTCCGCCACCCAGTCGCGGTCCGCCACGGCGTCGATGGAGTTGGCGGAGACGGCCTTGAAGCCCAGCGTCTCCTTGAGCAGCACGCGGTCCACCGGGAACGGGCACCCGGCGATGGCGCCCGAGCCCAGCGGGAGCACCGCCGCGCGCTCGTACGCCTGCGACAGCCGCTCGCGGTCGCGCGCCAGCGGCCACACGTGCGAGAGCAGCCAGTGCGCGGCCGAGACCGGCTGGGCGCGCTGCAGGTGCGTGTACGACGGCATCACCGTGCCGCGGTGCTGCTCCGCCTGCTCCAGGAGCGCCCGCTGCAGCTCGCGGAGCGCCGTGTCCAGCCGCGCCACCGCGCCGAACGCCCAGAGGCGTGAGTCGGTGGCCACCTGGTCGTTGCGCGAGCGGCCGGTGTGCAGCTTCCCGGCGACGTCCCCCGCCTCCTCGTAGAGCAGGCGCTCCACCAGCGAGTGCACGTCCTCGTCGGGCGCGGCGCGCCAGTCGTCCTCCGTCCACCCCTCCAGCCGCGCGGCCACCCGGTCCAGCCCGGCGTTGAGCGCCAGCCACTCGGCGTGCGTGAGCACCCCGGCCGCGGCGATGGCGCCGGCCCAGGCCTGGCTCCCGGCCACGTCCTCGCGCCACAGGCGCCGGTCCACGGGGAGCGAGCGGTTCAGCCGGTCCATCTCCTGGTCCGGCCGCGCCTGGAAGCGGCCACCCCAGAGGCGGAGCCCGGAGGTCTCCGGCTGCGTCGCGAGGTCGAGCGCGGTATCGGTCATCGTTGTCTCCCAGCTCGTCGCCGTTACCCACGACAGGGGTGGGCAGTTGTGCAGTTGCGGACAATTAACTACGCTTGAGGGATCCCCAATCCCCAATCCAGCTTCCCCGGAGGTCTCCGATGAGCAAGCTCCATCTCGACACCCTGGTGGTCCAGAGCTTCGTCACCACCGACGGCTCCCCCACCGACCTGCCCGCCGGCCTGACCATCATCAGCGACGGGTACGAGTGCAGCCAGTCCCTCAACTCCTGCAAGTGCAACACGCCGGCGTACAACTGCGTCTGAGCGCGAGGTCGAAGCGCGAGACGTCCGCCGCATGGGGCGGATGCCTCGCACCTTCGCACCCGCCGTTCAGTCCGCCGCCACGTCCAGCGACAGCCGCGGCGCGGCGCGCTCCTGCTCCTTGAGCGCGGCGACGCGCATGGGGAGGGCGAAGAGGCGGATGTAGCCGGCGGCGTCCGCCTGGTTGTAGACGTCGTCCTCGCCGAAGGTGACGAAGCGCTCGTCGTACAGCGAGAAGGGGCTGGTGCGCCCGGCCACCGTGGACGAGCCGCGGTACAGCTTCAGCCTGACGTCGCCGGTGACCTTCTTCTGCGTCACGTCCACCATGGCGTCCATGGCCACTCGCTCGGTGGTCCACCACCGGCCCTCGTAGACCAGGTCCGCATAGCGGGGGGCCATGGCGTCCTTGAGCGCCAGCGTGCGGCGGTCCATCACCAGCTGCTCCAGCTCGCTGTGCGCCTGGTAGAGAAGGGTGCCGCCGGGGGTCTCGTAGATCCCGCGCGACTTCATCCCCACCATCCGGTCCTCCACCAGGTCGATGCGGCCGATGCCGTGCAGCCCGCCGATCTCGTTCAGCCGCGCCAGCAGGGCCACCGGCGAAAGCGCCTCGCCGTCCACGGCCACGGGGTAGCCTTCGTGGAAGGTGATGGTGACGTACTCCGGCTTGGCCGGCGCGTCCCACGGCGCCCGGGTCATCAGGAACAGGTCCTCGGTGGGCTCGTACGCCGGGTCCTCCAGCGGGCCGCCCTCGTGGGACACGTGCCAGATGTTGCGGTCGCGCGAGTAGATCTTCTCCTTGGTGGCCGCCACGGGGACGTTGTGCGCCGCCGCGTACTCGATGGCGTCCTCGCGGGAGCGGATGTCCCACTCGCGCCAGGGGGCGATCACCTTCATCTCCGGCGCCAGGGAGGCGTAGGTGAGCTCGAAGCGCACCTGGTCGTTCCCCTTCCCCGTGCACCCGTGCGCCAGCAGCTCGGCGCCGATCTTCTTGGCCACTTCCACCTGGCGCTGCGCGATGATGGGCCGCGCCATGGAGGTGCCCAGCAGGTACTTGCGCCCGTAGGTGGCGCCGGCGCGGAGCGTGGGCCACACGAAGTGGGTGAGGAACTCCTCGCGGAGGTCCTCCACGTAGCAGGCCTTGGCGCCCGAGGCGAGCGCCTTCTTCTCCAGCCCGTCCAGCTCCTCGCCCTGCCCCACGTCGGCGGCCACGCAGACCACGTCGCCGCCGTAGTTCTCCTTCAGCCAGGGCACGATGATGGAGGTGTCCAGCCCGCCCGAGTAGGCCAGGACGATGGTGTTGTTGGTCATCTTCGTAATCCCCGGGTTGATGGCGTACGGTTGATCTCTGCTCGTTTCGGTCTCTGCTCGTTCGACCGGCTATCCCAACGGAAGTCCTTAGTCCTTAGTCCTTAGTCCTTAGTGCTTGGTCCTTGGTGAACAGCTTTCCCGCCAGGGACATCCACCAAGCACCAGGCACTAAGGACCAAGGACTTCTTTTCATCCCTACAGGACTTCCTTCACCACGGCGATCTCGTCGCAGGCGTGCAGCTTCGGGCATGCCCGGCAGTCCGCCCACACCTTCTGCGGGAACATCTCCTTGGGCACCGTGCGATAGCCCAGCTTGTGGAAGAAGACGTCCTGCAGCGTCAGCGCGAACACCGTCCCGATCCCCAGCTTGCGCGCCTCGACCTCGATGCCGGTGACCAGCTTGCGGCCCACGCCCAGGCCGTGCGCGTCCTCGTGCACGGCCAGCGAGCCCAGCTCCGCCAGCTGCGGGGTGTAGACGCGCAGCGCCGAGCACCCCAGGATGCGGCCGTCCACCTCGGCCACCACGAACTCGCGGAAGTTGCGGGAGAGCTGCTCGATGGTCTTGGGGAGCATCAGCTCGCGCTTGGCGAAGCCGTTGATCAGCGGCTCCACGGCCAGCATGTCGGCCACCCGCGCGGGGCGGACGATCACCTGGAGGGCGGGGGCGGCGACGGCGCCGGACCCCACCAGGAGCGCGGAGTCGGCCGCGTCCGGGGAAATCCCGATATCCATCAGCATCTCAGATCACCTCGTCCAGGATGTCGACGCCCCGCGCCAGCTCCTCCTCGCTCGCGACGAGCGGCGGGACCAGGCGCACCACGCTCGGGCCGGCGGTGCAGAGCAGCAGGCCGGCATCCATCGCCCGCGCCACCACGTCGGCGGCGGGGCCTTCCACGTCGATCCCCCAGATCATCCCCACCCCGCGCACGTCCTTCACCCGCTGGTTGGTCACCACGAGCCGCTGGAGGTGGTTGGCCAGCGCGTGCGACCGCCGCTGCAGGCCGGCCAGGAACTCCGGGTCGCCGATGGTCTTCACCGCGGCCAGGGCGGCGCTCGCCACCAGCGGCCCGCCGCCGAAGGTGGTCGCGTGGTCGCCCGGCCGCAGCGTCGCCGCCACGCGGTCGGTCAGCAGCACGGCGCCCATCGGCAGCCCGCCGGCGAGCGGCTTGGCCAGCGTCATCAGGTCGGGCGCCACGCCGGCCTGCTCGTGCGCCCACAGCGTCCCCGTGCGGCCCAGCCCCACCTGCACCTCGTCGAAGATCAGCAGCGCGCCGGCCTCGTCGCACAGGTAGCGCAGCGCCTTCAGGAAGGCGGCCGGCACCGGGAGGACGCCGCCCTCGGCCTGGATGGGCTCGATGATGACGGCGGCCGTGCGGTCGGCGCGGATCAGCCGGTCGGCCTCGGCGGTGTCGCCCACGTCGCAGAAGCGCACGCCCGGCATCAGCGGGCGGAAGGGCTCCTGGTAGGCGGGGCGGTCGGTCGCGGCCAGCGCGCCCATGGTCCGCCCGTGGAAGCCGCCGTGGAAGGCGACGATCTCCGTCTTGTGCTCGCCGCCCTGCTCGCGGGCCCAGCGGCGGGCGAACTTCATGGCGCCCTCGTTGGCCTCCGCGCCGGAGTTGCAGAAGAAGACGCGGTCGGCGAAGGAGCGCTCGACGAGCCACTCGGCCAGCTCGGCCGCGGGGCGGGTGTGGAAGAGGTTGGAGGTGTGGATGAGCCCCGCCTCCAGCGACGCGCGGATGGCGTCGGCCACCGCCGGGTGGCCGTAGCCCAGGGCGTTCACCGCGATCCCCGCGGTGAAGTCCAGGTACTCGCGCCCGTCCTCGTCGATGAGCAGGCACCCCCGGCCCCCCGTGAACACGGGGCCGCTCCGGCGGTAGACCTCCAGCAGCGCGCCCGTGGCTTCCATCGTGGCAGCAGTCACCTCAAGCCTCCGTTGCGATCGATGCGGGCGCGACGCGCGTCCCGGCATCCGTGTCTTCCAGCATCTCCACCCCCCCGATCCGCACCCGGCCCACGGCCGAAGCCGCGCGCGCCGCCGAGCGGAGCTTGGGCGCCATCCCCCCCGAAGCCGTCCCGTCCCCGATCAGCCGCTCGACGTCGTCCGCATCGATCGACCCGATCAGCGATCCCTCCGCCAGCACTCCCGCGACGTTGGAGACGAAGAGGAGCTCGTCCGCCCCCAGCGCCGCCGCGACCGCCGCCGCGGCGTCGTCCGCGTTCACGTTCAGCGCGCCGCCGTCCGGGCCGCGCGACACCGGCGAGACCACCGGGACGATCCCCGCCTCCATCCATCCGAGGAGCAGATCCGTCCGCACCGCCTCGATCTCGCCCGTGCGCCCCAGCGCGCCGCCGTGGGAGAAGCGCGCCCTGAGCAGCGCGCCGTCCTCGCCCGAGATCCCCGCCGCGTCCGCGCCCGCCGTGAGCAGGGCGGAGACGATGCGCTTGTTGACGATCCCGCTGAGCACCATCGCCACCGCGCGCATCGTGTCGGGCGTGGTGACGCGCAGCCCGTCGCGCCACTCCGGCTCGGCGCCCATCGTCCGCTGGAGGGCGGAGACTTCCTTGCCGCCCCCGTGGATCACCACCGTCGCGCCCGATCGATTCGCGATCGTCGTCGCCATCCGCTCCAGCCAGGCGGGGTCGTCCACCTCGTGCCCGCCCACCTTGACCACCGTGATCCCGCTCACGCCAGCCCCTCCGCCTCGGGGAGCCCGAGCATCAGGTTCAGGTTCTGGATGGCCTGCCCGGCCGCGCCCTTGACCAGGTTGTCGATGGCCGCGGTGACGATCAGCATCGGCGCCGCCACGTCCTGGACCGTCGTCACGCTGATGGCGACCCGGTTGGTCCCGACGGCGTCCGCCAGGGAGGCGGGGCGATCGGCGATGATCTCCACGAAGGGCTCGGCGGCGTAGTCCGTCCGCCAGAGCTCCGCCGGGTCGCCCATCAGCGGCTCGCGGAGGGTGACGTGGATGGTCTCCAGGATCCCGCGCCTGACCGGAAGAAGGTGCGGGGTGAAGACCAGCTCCGGCGCCGCGCCGGGTCCCGCCAGCCCGCCCGCCTGGTCGCGCATCTCGGCCAGGTGCCGGTGCACGTTGCCGATGGCGTAGGGGCGGTAGTCCTCCGCCACCTCGGCGAAGAGCAGCTCGCGCTTGGGGCTCCTGCCCGCGCCGGTGACTCCCGACGCCGCGTTGACGATCACCGGGCCCACCGCCAGGCCGCGGCGGAGGAGCGGGGCCAGGGCCAGGATGGCCGCCGTCGGGTAGCATCCCGGGTTGGCGACCAGGTCGGCTCCGGCGATGCGGGCGCGGTGCAGCTCGGGGAGCCCGTAGACCGCGCCGCGCGCCCACTCCGGCGTCTCGGGGCCCACCACGCGGAGGTCGTTGGAGAGGTCGACCACCTTCGCCCCCGCCTCCAGCGCGGCGTGCGACCACCGGGCGGCCTCGCCGTGGGGGAGGCAGCAGAGCACCGCGTCGCACCCCGCGAGGTCGGCGTCCGCCAGCTTCACCAGCGGCAGATCAGGCGCGCCGCGGACGACCCGCGAAAGAGAAGCCCCAGCCTCCGATTCGGAAGTAGCCAGGGCGATGCTCAGGTTTTTGTGTCCCGCGATGAGGCGAACCGCCTCCCGTCCGGCGTATCCCGACGCGCCCAGCACTCCGACGCGCAGGGTAGAATCGCTATTCATTGGTGTGAATCTATATCCACTCTGATGAATAGTCAACCGTTTCGATGCATAGAGATGCAGATCGCGGATCGGTGCCGGAGGTGGGTAACTGTCGGGCGGGCGGCGGTTTGGGTGATACAAACGATCGGAGTGGCTCGATGGGCGGTTGTCGCATGCCTACGCGGCCCCCCTCTCCCCGGCCCGCGGCCGGCGGACGATGATTCGGTGCGCTTCGACCGGGCGTGTCGCATTCCGCGGCGGTCCCCTCCCCCGCCCTCCCCCCGCTGCGCGGCGGGAGGGCCTTTTCTACCGCGTGGCGAGCTTCGGCGCGCGCGAGATCCTTCGCCAGCAACCTCCTACCGAACGGGGGAGGACAGACCGCCCCAGCGGCCAGGAGGGGGCGCCGCCGCCGCGGAACCGCGCCACCGCCCGCCCGCGCGACGTCGTTGCGGCGCTGGACGTGCGGGGTAGGTTGGGAGCGGGGGAGATGCGGGATCGCGACAACGGGGAGGGGACCGATGGACGACGCTGCGGCGAAGGAGTGGAGCTACCGGGGGCGGTGGGCGCTGGTGACGGGGGCGTCGGCGGGGATCGGGGAGGCGTTCGCGCGGGAGCTGGCGCGGCGGGGGATGAACGTGGTGCTCACCGCCCGCCGCGAGGACCGGCTGCGCGCGCTGGCCAACGAGCTGGGAAGCACGCACCGCGTCCGCACGGCCGTCATCCCCTCGGACCTGGGGAAGCCCGGCGCGCCCGGCGTGCTCTGGGCCGAGGCGACGGACGGGCGGGAGATCCACCTGCTGGTCAACAATGCCGGCTTCGGGCTCAAGGGGCGCTTCGACGAGCTTCCGCTGGAGCGGCAGGCGGAGATGGTGCGCGTCAACTGCGTGGCGCCCATGGACCTGGCGCACTACGCCCTGCGCGGGATGCGGGCGCGCGGCGCCGGCGGCATCGTCAACGTGGCCTCCATCGCCGGCTACCAGCCCATCCCCTTCCTGGCGACGTACGCGGCCACCAAGGCGTTCATGATCGCCTTCTCCGAAGCCGTCGCGGAGGAGGCACGCGGCTCCGGCGTGCGCGTCGTCGTCGTCAACCCCGGACCCGTGGCGACGGAGTTCCAGTCCGTCGCCGGCACGCAGGTCAACGAGAAGACGCTCGGCATCCGCACCCCCGAGCAGATCGTGGCCGACGCCCTGCGGGCGCTGGAGGCGGGCCGCGCCACCGTCACCCCCGGCGCCGTCAACCGCCTCGCCGCCTACGCCGCGCGCGTCTCCCCCCGCGGCATCGTCATCCGCGCGGCCAAGACGGTGATGACGAAGCTGCGGTAGGGCGCGGCGGGCTTCGTGGATGGCAGTGGCGCATGTCCGGGCGGCGGTGCGCGCCCGCGGCTCCGCGCCCCCTCCTGACCGCTGGGGCGGTCTGCCCTCCCCGTTCCGGGGGAAGATGGCGGTGCGAAGCCTTTCGCGCGCGCCGATGCCAGCTATGCGGTAGAAAAAGCTCCCTCCCACCGCTTGCGGGGGGAGGGGGGCCGCCGCGGCATGCGACACGGCCGGTCGAAGCGCACCGGATCATCGTCCGCCGGCCGTGGCGCGCGCGGGTGCGTGAACACACCCGCCAGAACAACGGAAAGCCTCGCCAGAGATCTCCATGGAATCGGGGATCGAGCGGCGAGGCTTCGTGCGCGCTGTCGTTGCAGTTCTCCCCTTTCCCGCCTGCGGGGGAAGAGGTCTTTCTACCATGTCGCTGCCGCGCGCGTATCATCCATCCTCTCCCGGAACGGGGGAGGACAGATCGCCCCAGCGATCAGGAGGGGGCCGCCGAGGCATTGTATACCGCCCGTCGAACCTCCCAAATCCGTCGTTCCGTCGTCGCCGTTGCCGTTCCCCCTCTCCCCCGGGGGCTTTCGGGGGAGAGGGCCGGGGAGAGGGGGCCCGCCGCGGCCGCGATGAAGCCCGGCGACCTCGATCAGTCCCCGATCGCCGCCGCCAGCCCGTCCAGGATCCCGCTCCACCCCTCCGATGCCCGATCGGCGTACTCGGCCCACTTCGGGTTCATCTCGTGGGCGAGCGTCACCTCGCATCCGCCGGTCTCCAGCGGCGTGACGTAGATCGCCACGCGGTCCGCCTCGGAGCCGTCGGCGGAGAAGGTGAAGACCAGGCGGCGCGGACGGTCGATCTCCAGGTACTCGCCGGTGTGCGCCACGTCGTCGCCGTCGCGCCGGTCCACGAAGGCGTATCGCCCGCCCACCCGCGCGTCGATCTCCACGCGCACCATCTCCCCCGTGGGCGTGGCGAACAGGAAGCGGCCGGCCTTCGCGGGGTCGAGGAACGCGTCGAATACGCGCTCGGGCGACGCCGTGTAGCGGCGGGTGACGCGGACGACGAGGGGGTGCGGGGTGCTCATCGGGACCGTCCTCTCTCCTCAGGAGTTCTCGGCTTCGTCTTCGGCGCGCAGGAGGTCGTCGAGGGCGTCCAGGCTCGCGGTCCACCGCGCTCGAGTCGATTCGATCCAGGCGGCGGCCTCGTCCAGCGGCCGGGGGTTGATGGAGAGCAGGTGCTCGCGGCCGATCTTCCTGCGCCGGACCAGGTTGGCGCGCTCCAGGACGAGGATGTGCTTGGACACCGCCGCCAGCGAGATGGCGAACGGCCGCGCGATCTCCGTCACCCGCGCCTCCCCCATCGACAGGCGGCGCAGGATGGCGCGGCGCGTGGGATCGGCGAGCGCGGCCAGCGTGTGGTCCAGCGTGGTTTCGGGCGCGATGCTCGTCATCGTTCAACCTCCTGGTTGAATGTCGTCGCGGAGGATCGTCCTGTCAACGGCGCCGACGGAGGGGGGTTGCGGGAGTCGGGGAGCGTCGTTATCGTCTCCCTGCGCTTCACGGCGCCGCGGCGAGTTCTGGCGATTGCTCCGCGTTACAAATGTGCTAAACCGCTGGGAGGGGTTCCCCAGCGATCGCTGCGGAACCCCTTTGACATTTCCGGATCCGGCCCGCCTTCACCGGCGGGCGGGGCGAGCGCTTTGAAGCGACAGCTTGGCGAGCTCGCCCCCCAACGGGATCACCCGCCTAAAGCGTCGTCACGGGCTTTCGCGTCCTGACACGGCGCGAAGCCCGTTTTCTTTTGTCCGCATCCTCCGAAAGTGCGGACGTGGCGAATCACCCCGAGGGAGATTGATATGAGCACGGTTCTCGAGCCCACGCGCGCTCCGGCCACGGTGGCGTACACGTTCACCTCCGAGTCCGTCTCCGAGGGGCACCCGGACAAGGTGTGCGACACCATCGCCGACGCCATCCTGGACGCCCACCTGGCCGCCGACCCGCGCAGCCGCGTGGCGTGCGAGGTCCTGGTCAAGGAGAACCGCGTGGTGCTGGCCGGCGAGATCACCTCGTCCGCCGTGGTGGACTACGACGCGCTGGTGCGCCGCGTGGTGGCCGAGATCGGCTACACGGACGCCGACCAGCCCTTCCGCCCGGAGAACCTGGAAGTCCTCTGCTTCCTCTCCGCCCAGGCGGCCGAGATCGCGCAGGGCGTGGACGCCGACACCTCGCTCTCGGGCGAGCAGGGCGCGGGCGACCAGGGGATCATGTTCGGCTACGCCACGGACGAGACGGCGGAGCTGATGCCGCTCCCCATCCTCCTGGCGCACCGCCTGGCCCACGCGCTGGCCGACCACCGCCGCCGCGGCACCGTGCCCTGGCTCCGCCCCGACGCCAAGACGCAGGTCTCCGTGCGCTACGAGGACGGCCGCCCCGTCGCCGTCACCGACGTGCTCGTCTCCACCATGCACTCGCCGGACGTGGAGCGCGACGCCATCCACCAGTTCGTGGCGCTCACGCTGGTTCCCGAGGTGCTGGGCTCGTGGTTCCACGACGACATCAACATCATGGTGAACCCCACCGGCAGCTTCGTGCAGGGCGGCCCCTCGGCCGACGCGGGGGTCACGGGGCGCAAGATCATCGTGGACACGTACGGCGGGATGGGGCGCCACGGCGGAGGCGCGTTCAGCGGCAAGGACCCGAGCAAGGTGGACCGCAGCGGCGCGTACTTCTGCCGCTACGTGGCCCGCCAGGTGGTGAAGGCCGGGCTGGCGAAGCGCGCCGAGGTGCAGGTGGCGTACGCCATCGGCGTGGCGCAGCCGGTGTCGGTGAAGGTGGAGACCTTCGGGACGGGCGACGAGCACGCGGCCGCCGAGTTCGTGCGCGGCTTCGACTTCCGCCCCGGCGCCATCGTGGAGCAGCTGGACCTGCTGCGGCCGATCTACAGCCGGACCACGAACTACGGCCACTTCGGGAAGGCGGATCTCCCCTGGGAGGCGTAGGAAAAGCGAGAAAAGAAGTCCTTAGTGCTTGGTGCTTAGTCCTTAGTGCGGAACTGCACCAGGGATGTCGTCGGCGGATTGAGCACCAAGGACTAAGCACTAAGGACTAAGCACTTCTGTTCAACGATCGCCAGAAGACCACGAAAGCACCGTACGATGACCACCAACCGCGTCCGAATGATGATGTGCTGCTGCATGTGTCGGCCTCTCCGCAGGGAGGGACGGACGGGCGCGGCCGTTGCCATCGGTCGCGATCACGGCGGATAGATCAGGGGAGATCCACTCCCACCGATCGCTCGCCAGCCCGGCCCTCTCCCACGAGAGGGCCGGGCTTTTTTCATCCATACGCCAGGGAGAACGGAAGATGAGCATCATCGAGACGACGGAGCGGAAGCTGGGGCTGGGGACGCGCGCGGTGCGCTCGGCGCAGGAGACGGCGGACACGGCCACCAACGCGCGCGCGGTGCCGATCTACGCCACCACCAGCTACGTCTTCAACTCGCCCGACCACGCGGCCAGCCTCTTCGGGCTCCGCGAGTTCGGCAACATCTACACGCGGCTGATGAACCCCACCTCCGACGTCTTCGAGCGCCGCATCGCGGAGCTGGAGGGCGGCGTGGCGGCGGTGGCCACGGCCAGCGGGCAGGCGGCGCAGACGCTGGCGCTCCTCAACCTCTGCCAGGCGGGCAACTCCATCGTCGCCTCCTCGGCGCTCTACGGCGGCACCTTCACGCTCCTCAAGTACACGCTGGGCCGGCTGGGCATCACCACCCGCTTCGTCGATTCCAGTGATCCGGCGGATTTCGCGGCGGCCATCGACGAGACAACCAAGGCCGTGTACGTGGAGACCATCGGCAACCCCCGGCTGGACGTGCCGGACTTCCGCGGGCTGGCGGACGTGGCGCACGCGGCGGGCGTCCCCCTGGTCGTCGACAACACCTTCGGCACGCCGTTCCTGGTCCGGCCGATCGAGCACGGGGCGGACATCGTCCTCCATTCCGCGACCAAGTGGATCGGCGGGCATGGGACGGCCATCGGCGGCGTGGTGGTGGACGGCGGGACGTTCGACTGGGCGGCCAGCCCGCGATTCCGCGCGCAGTACGTGGATCCCGAGCCGGCGTACCACGGGCTCTCCTTCGCGACGGCGTTCGGCAACCTCGCCTTCGCGCTCCGGCTGCGCGTGCTGATCCTGCGCGACGTGGGGGCGGCGCTCTCGCCCTTCAATTCCTTCCTCTTCCTGCAGGGGCTGGAGTCGCTCCACCTGCGCATCCAGCGCCACAGCGAGAACGCGCTCGCCGTCGCGCGCTTCCTCGAAGGCCATCCGGCGGTGACGTGGGTCAGCTACCCGGGGCTGGAGTCGCACCGCACGCACGAGACGGCGAAGCGCTACCTCACCGACGGCTTCGGCGGCGTCCTCACCTTCGGCGTGCTGGGCGGCGCGGACGCGGCGAAGAAGGTGATCGAGGCGTCGGAGCTCTTCGACCTCGTGGCCAACGTGGGCGATGCGAAGAGCCTGATCATCCACCCCTGGAGCACCACGCACGAGCAGCTGGCCGACGAGGAGCGGATCGCCGCGGGCGTCACGCCGGACCTGGTGCGCCTCTCGGTGGGGATCGAGGACGCGGCGGACCTGGTGGCGGACCTCGACCAGGCGCTGCGGAGGGCGGTGGGGCTATGAGCGACCCGACGCTGGTGATCAAGTTCGGCGGGACGTCGCTGGGGTCGCCGGCGCGCGTGCGGCTGGCGGCCAGGCGCGTCCGCGCGCACGCCGCCCGCGGCCGCCGCGTGGCCGTCGTCGTCAGCGCCGTGGGCGGCGCGACGGACCGCATCGTCCGCATGCTCTCCCGCGTCACCCCGCGCGGCGTCCCCGATCCCCGCGAGGCGGACCGCGCGCTGGCCACGGGCGAGGATCTCTCCGCCGCGCTCCTGGCGGCGGCGCTCGGCGGGCTCGGCGTCCCCGCGCGGTCGCTGCGGGGCGGGGAGGCGGGGGTGGCGGCGGAGGGCGGCTTCTGCGGCGGGCGGATCGAGGGCGTCGATCCCGCTCCGCTGCGGCGGCTGCTGGCGGCGGGGATCGTCCCCGTCGTCAGCGGCTTCCAGGGGGAGCGGGACGATGGGGAGACGGTGACGCTGGGGCGCGGCGGATCCGACACCAGCGCGGTGGCGATCGCCGCCGCGCTGGGCTCCCCCTGCCACATCGTCACCGACGTGGCGGCCGTGTTCGACCGCGATCCGCGCATCGACGCCGACGCGCGGCCCATCGCCCGGCTCACGCACGACGAGCTGGTGCGGCTGGCGGAAGGCGGCGCGCGCGTCGTCCACCGCGAGGCGGCCGCCCTGGCGCTCCGCCACCGCGTCCCGCTCTCCGTCTACCACTTCCGCGCCCCGCTCTCGGGCGGACCGGGGACGCGCGTCGTCCCGGTCGATGCGATTGACATCCGCGCGATCCTGGAGGCGCCGGACGCGCCGGAGGTGGCGGCATGAGCGCGCCGGAGCTCCGCACGCGGCGCATCCCCCGCTTCCGGCTGGAGTCGGGGGCGGTGCTGGAGGACGTCGTCCAGGCGTACGTGCTGGTGGGCGAGCTGAACGAGGAGCGTGACAACCTGGTGGTCGTCTTCCACTCGCTCACCGGGCGGGCGGAGACGGTGGGCGGATGGTGGGGCGAGATCGTCGGCCCCGGGCGCGCGATCGACACGGACCGCCACGCCGTCCTCTGCGCGAACCTGCTGGGGTCGTGCTACGGGACCACGGGGCCGCGCGAGCGATCCCCGTTCCCGGAGGTGACGCCGGGAGACCAGGCGCGGCTGATCCAGATCCTGATCGAAGCGCTGAAGATCGAGTCCGTCGCGCTGGCGTGCGGCGGGTCGCTGGGCGGGATGGTGGCGATGGAGTGGGCGGCGAGGAATCCCCATCTCCCGCGCTCCGTCGTGATCTTCGCCGCGCCGGCCGCGCACACGGCGCACGCCATCGCCTGGAACCACGTCCAGCGCGCGGCGATCGAGGCGGCGGGGGAGCGGGGGCTGGAGATCGCGCGGATGGTGGGGATGATGAACTACCGCACGGCGGGCGAGCAGGCGGCGCGCTTCGGCCGGCGGCGGGACGGGGACGGAGGATGGGCGGTGGCGGGATACCTGGAGCACCACGGCCGCAAGCTGCGCGGCCGCTTCGACGTGGAGAGCTACGTGACGCTGACGAAGGCGATGGACGCCCACGACGTGGGGCGCGGAAGAGGCGGCGCCGGCGCGGCGCTGGGGGCGATCGGGGGGCGGCTGATCGGCGTCGGCATCCCCGGCGACCTGCTGTACGCGGCGGACGACGTGCGCGAGTGGGTGGACGCGGCCGGCGCGGAGTACCGGGAGATCATCTCGCCGCACGGCCACGATGCCTTCCTGCTCGAATCCGCGCGGATCGCGGAGATCCTGGGCGACGCGCTGGCCGGCGCCGCCTCCCCCGCCCTGTCCGGAGGCGCGAGATGAGCATCATCGATACGATCGATCCCGCCGACGCGGTCGATCTGACTCCATCGACCGATCTGGTTCGCGCGACCAGTCCGGTCGATGCGACGAATCTGATCCGCGCGACCGGTCCCGTCGATGCGGCCGATCTGATCCCCGCGATCGGTGCGGTCGCTGCGGCCGATCTGATTTCCGCGATCGATCCGGGAGATTCCGTTCGCATCGCCCGCGTCCCGCGCCGTCGCGTGCGGACGATCCGCGTCGCGCTGGCGGGATGCGGCACCGTGGGCGGCGAGCTGGTGCGCATCCTGGCGCACGGCGCGGACGAGATCCGCGCCCGCCACGGCATCCGCTTCGAGCTGGTGAGCGTGCTGGTGAAGCACCCCGACCGCCCGCGCCCCGGCGAGCTCCCCCGCGACCGCCTGACGACCGACGTGGACGCCTTTCTCCGCACGGAGGCGGACGTGGTCGTCGAGGCCATCGGCGGCATCGACCCGGCGCTCCGCGTCGCGCACGAGGTGCTGCGCGCGGGACGGCGGCTGGTGACGGCCAACAAGGCGCTGATCGCGGCGCACGGGCCGGCGCTGGCGGCGGTGGTGCGGCGCTCGGGCGGGCGGCTGGACTTCGAGAGCGCCGTGGCGGGCGGCATCCCCATCGTCCGCGCCCTCCGCGACTCGCTGGGGCTGACGGGGATCGGCTCCGTGCGGGGGATCCTGAACGGGACGACCAACTTCATCCTCACGCGCCTGGGCGACGGCCGCCGCTACGCCGACGCGCTGGCCGAGGCGCAGGCGCGCGGATTCGCCGAGGCCAACCCCGCGCGCGACCTGACGGGCGAGGACGCGGCGGACAAGCTGCGCATCCTGGCGTGGCTGGCGTTCGGCGTGCGCCCGGACGCGCTGGTGCTGCGCCGCCGCGGCATCGACCGCGATCCCGAGCGGCTGGCGGCGGACGCGGCGCTGCTGGGAGGCGTGCCCCGGCTCGTCGCGGAGGTGGTGGACCTCGGCGGCGGCCGCATCGCCTCCGCCGTGGAGCCCGTCATCGTCCCCGCCGCCTCCGAGCTGGGCCGCACGCGCGACGAGGAGAACGCCGTCGTCGTCGCCAGCCGCCTCAACGGCCGCGTGCGCCTCTCCGGCCCCGGCGCCGGCGGCGCGCCGACGGCGAGCGCGCTGCTGGGGGACATGCTGCGCGGCTCGGGCCGCGCCGGCCGCGCGCCGGCGCAGCTCTACACGCCGGTGGAGGATCCGCGCGAGCACCGCTGGGTGCTCAGCATCCCCCGCGAGCCGCGCGCGCAGGGCATCCTGGACCGCACCCTCCGCCGCGCCGGCGTCGCCCTGACCGACGTGCACGCCGAGCCCGGCCGCCTGGTCGCCGTCACGCGCCCCGTCGCCTGGCCGCGCCTGGACCTCGCCACCCGCGTGCTGGAGGCCGAGCGCCTGCTGCCGGTGGTGTCGCGGTGCGAGGTGGAGGGGTGAGATGTGCTGGGCATCGGAAGGGATGTGCAACGAGACGGGGGCCGGCGCGTGCCGGCCCCTGTCTCGTTCCGTCCGTCGTCCCCCGCGGTTATGGGATGCGCGAAGCCGTGCCATACCAGACGAGAACACGCTTTCAAAAAGCTTGTGCCCACATGGAATCGGACACACAATAGGAATACTTCCATTGGTCCGGCCATGCACTCCGTCAACAATTGAGCGACGGCGGCACATACACCGATCCCGTTCTGTGGCGATGCATCGGGTGATTGGTGCCGTGGCATGCCGGGACCCGCTGGCACACCCTTCCCTGGAGGCGCGGATGAAGCGCACGATCTTGCCGGTTGCCGCGATCCTGCTGGCCGGCGCGGCCGGCGGATGCGACCGTACGGAGAGCCGCCTGACGAACCCCGACGACTCGGGCCCGCGGCTGGTGGTGGGACCCACGGTCTCCGTCACCCTGGCCTGTCCCAACAGGCTGGACCGCGGCGCCTCCGGGAACTGCGTGGCGTTCGGCTACGACGCCTACGGCTACCTGAAAGAGCAGACGGCGAGCTGGTCCAGCTCCAGCTCGTCGCTCGTCTCCGTCTCGAACGGCGTGGTGACGGGCAGCTCCTCCGCCACGGGGACCGCGACGATCACGGCGGTCATCAACGGCGTGGGGGCCACGGCGAACGTCTCGGTCGGCAACAGCGACGCCCCCGCGCCCCTGGTGATCATCGGCGGCCCTTCGTCCATCAAGCCGTACGCCGGCTGCTCCTGGGTCGCCATCGTGGGGGGAGACGACGACCCGCCATTCACGTTCTCGTGGTCGCAGTCCGTCGGAACGGGGACGAGCTCCGGCGCGAGCTACAATGGCTCCAGCCCATCGAGCTTCACCCTGTACCTGACGTTGACCGACGGCAACGGGCACAGCTCCTCCACCTCGAAGAACGTGACCGTCACCTCGGGCGCGGGGGGGTGCACCTGACGGTTGGACGGCCGAACGAGAAGCGGGCCCGGGAGATCGCTCCCGGGCCCGCCGCTCGTCTCAGCCTTCCCCAGCCTTCGCCTGGCCCTCCAGGAGCATCTCGATGAAGCCGTCGGGGCTCACGCCGGGCGGGAGATGGGTGATGTTCTTGAAGCCGTTCTCCGGCGTGATTATCGACTCGTCCTCGGGAACGGCGCCGCCGCGGACCTGGTCGATGCCGCCGTTGGTCCACTGCTGGTCGTGGAGCTTCTGGTCGCGCCGGTTGATCGGCTCCACGCAGAAGACGCGGCCGGAGCGCTGGTCGCGAACGAAGTACCGTCCGGTGGTGCTCATGATCTCTCCTCGAGGTCGTCGTTGATGTTCGCCGTGGATGATCCCTGTCCGCCGGCGCAACGCCCCTCGAGGCGGCGCTCAGCGGCGAGCGTCCTGGTCCATGTCGCACCTTCCTGCCGAAGTACGGATTCGTGATTTCGGACAAACGAAAAGAGCCGCGTTCCGGATCCGCCATCCCCACTGAAGGCTGGATGACGGGCAAGAGGCGATCGGTGCTGCACCGATCCGGCTCCTGCGATGCTCAATTGAGGCACGGGATGGACAAATATTGGGACGCAACCTCCTCACGGCGCGGATCCCTGGCCTGAACGGCGCTCACGAGCGACGTTGGAGACCTCAGCTTCGAGAGTCTCCCCGCAACGCGCATCGCCCCGATGTCCTTCACGCAGACGCCGCCGCGGCTCGGCAACCAGTACGACGAAGACGCCGCGCTCCGCTCGCTCCTGGCGCGCATCCTCCCGGAGGGCGTGCTCGCGGACGTGGAGCCGTCGCTGCGGGAGATGGGGCGCATCTCGGCGGAGCTGTACCCGGCGCAGCTGGCGGACCGGCGGAGCGAGCCCACGCTCACGCAATGGGACGCGTGGGGCAACCGCGTGGACCGCATCGAGCTGACGCCGCTCTGGCGCGAGGCGGAGCGCATCGCGGCCGAGCAGGGCGTGGTCGCCACGGCGTACGAGCGGGCGCACGGCGCGCTCTCGCGCGTGCACCAGCTCGCGCTCACGTACCTCTTCACCCCATCCACCGACATCTTCTCCTGCCCGCTCGCGATGACCGACGGCGCCGCCCGCGCCCTCCTCGCGTCCGGCAACGAAGCGCTCATCGCCCGCGCGGTCCCGCATCTCACCTCGCGCGATCCGGCGGCGTTCTGGACCAGCGGGCAGTGGATGACGGAGACCACGGGCGGCTCCGACGTCGGCCGCTCGGAGACGGTGGCGCGGCGGGACGATGCCGGGGAGTGGCGGCTGTACGGGCGCAAGTGGTTCACCTCCGCCGCCACCTCGCAGATGGCGCTTACCCTGGCGCGGCCGGAGGGAAATCCCCCGGGCGGCGCCGGCCTCGCCCTCTTCTACCTGGAGACGCGGGACGACGGCGGCCGATTGAGGAACATCCGCATCGACCGCTTCAAGGAGAAGCTGGGGACGAAGAAGCTCCCCACCGCCGAGCTGACGCTGGACGGCGCCCCCGCCGAGCTGGTGCGCGGCGATTCCGGCGGCGTCCGTAGCATCGCGCCGATGCTGAACGTCACGCGCACCTGGAACGCCGTGAGCGCCTGCGCCCTGATGCGCCGCGGCATCGCCCTCGCCCGCGACTACGCGACGCGACGCACCGCGTTCGGCGCGCCGCTGATCGAACAGCCGCTGCACGTGGACACGCTCGCCGGGCTCCAGGCGGAATTCGAGGGCGCGCTGCACCTCACCTTCCGCGTGGCCGAGCTGCTGGGACGCGACGAGGCGGGGGAGCTGGACGACGCCGGACGCGCGCTGCTCCGCATCCTCACCCCCATCGCCAAGCTCACCACCGCGCGGCAGTCCGTCGCCGTCGCCAGCGAGGTCGTGGAGGCGTTCGGCGGGGCGGGGTACGTGGAGGACACGGGGATCCCCGCGCTCCTCCGCGACTCGCAGGTGCTCACCATCTGGGAGGGGACCACCAACGTCCTCTCCCTCGACACCCTCCGTGCCCTGGAATCCGCCGGCGGCATCGATCCGCTGATCCGCGAAGTGGCGCGATGCGCGGCGGAGGTGCGCCACGACTCCCTCGCCCGCCCGGTCCAGGCGGCGATCCGCGCCATCGAGCACGCGGCCGGATGGCTCCGCGAGGCGAGCCGCGCCGGGCGCCCGGAGATGGAGGCCGGCGCGCGCCGCTTCGCCCTCACCCTCGGCCGGACGCTGGAGACGGTGCTCCTCGCATCCCACGCGCAGTGGGCGCTCGACCAGGGGGACCCCCGCCCCGCCGCCGCCGCGCGCCGCCTGGCCGCGAACGGCATCGACGGGATCACCGTCGCGAGCGCGGAGGATGCGCGGCTCCTCGCGGGCGAGCGCATCGCCGTCCGCGAGACGGCGGGAGACGTGGAGCCGGCGGAGGCGGAGGCTCGCTGATCATCTGATCATTGGAGAGGTCGCCGGAAGCCCGCCGAGGCGGATCGATCCCGCAACCGACTGGGATGGATGGAGATGGGGGCCGCGGCGCATCCAGCCGCGGTCCTTCATTTTTGGGGATCCGGTGTACAGAACGCGCTACCTACCCGATCTGGTAGGGCCGGCGTTGCGATGCGCAGGCACGGACGGTAACTTTTCGCGCTTGCGACACACAGGCGGAACGCGATGTGCGGTCCCGGAGCCGGCTTCCGGACCCGCCGCCACGCCGGATCTTGAGGGACCATCCGCGGGCGGAGGACGCCCGGACGGGAGACGGAGACCGATGAGCAGCACCCAGGCACCCGAGGTCCCCACGCGCGGCTACGCCCCGCAGGGCAAGGACAACGGGATCGTGAAGAGCAAGGGGACGGTGACGCTCCCGCGCCCCGAGGGGTCGGAGCCCATCGCCCACATGTCGCGCAAGCCGCCGTGGCTGAAGGTGCGCGCCCCGGGGGGCCCCAACTACCTGCGCCTGAAGCAGCTGATGCGGTCGCAGGGCCTCCACACCGTCTGTGAGGAAGCCCACTGCCCCAACATCGGCGAGTGCTGGGAGAGCGGCACCGCCACCTTCATGATCCTGGGCGACGTGTGCACCCGCGCCTGCAAGTACTGCGCGGTCGCCCACGGCATGCCCACCGAGCTGGACCGGGACGAGCCCCGCCGCGTGGCCGACTCGGCCGCCGTGATGGGGCTGGAGCACGCGGTGATCACCTCGGTCAACCGCGACGAGCTGAAGGACGGCGGCGCCGCCATCTACGCCGAGACCATCCGCCAGATCCACGAGCGCATCCCCGGGTGCACCGTGGAGGTGCTGGTCCCCGACTTCAAGGGGAACGAGGCGGCGCTCCAGGCGGTGGTGGACGCGCGCCCGGAGATCCTGGCGCACAACATCGACACCGTCGAGCGGCTGTCGAGGTACGTGCGGCCGGGGGGGCGCTACTGGCGCTCCATCTCGGTGCTGGGCGCCGTCAAGCGGATGAACCCCGGGCAGCTCACCAAGAGCGCCATCATCCTGGGGATGGGGGAGACGGAGGAGGAGATCTACCAGTCCATGCGCGACCTGCGCGAGGCCTCGGTGGACATCCTCACCCTGGGCCAGTACCTGCGCCCCTCCGAGCACCACGTCCCGCTGGACCGCTGGGTGACGCCGGAAGAGTTCGCGCGGTGGAAGGAGATCGGCGAGCGGGAGCTGGGGTTCGGGCACGTGGAGAGCGGGCCGCTGGTGCGCTCCTCGTACCACGCCAGGGAGCAGGCGCGCACCATCGATCCCGACGGCCCGGGCCGGATCACCGAGATCCTGGAAGCCGACCTGGACGGCGCCGTGGTGATCGACGCCCGGGAGGCCGCCCTGCGCGCCTCCCTGGCCGGCGCCCCGCCCGCGCGTCCCACGCTGGTGCAGCTGGGCAGCCTGTAACTTTCGCGCAAAGGAGACTCGCTCCCGTGCCGACCGCCACCGACGATCCGACGATCCCGCCGGAACCAAAGCCTTACGGGCGGCCGAGCACGCCGCCATCCGTGGTCCGCGAGCGCGCGGCCGAGTACAATGCGCTTCCCGAGCCCGGGCGGATCTCGCTCGATGAGTACCTCGACGCGGAAGAAACGGCCGAGTTCCGAAGCGAGTTCATCGACGGCGTGGTGCGCGCGATGGTCGGCGGCACGCTGGACCACGGGCTGATCGTGCAGAATGTCGCGTTCCAGTTCGGAAGCCAACTGCGCGGCGGTCCCTGTCGCGTAGTGTCGCAAGGCACACACGTTCGTGTCGAACGGACGGAGCGCGTCTTCTATCCCGATGTCGCGGTTTTCTGTGGTGAGGTGAAGCGCGAGCGGCGCATTCGAGATCTTACGCTGAATCCGTCCGTCCTGGTGGAAGTGCTTTCACCTTCGACGATGAACTATGACTGCGGATTCAAGTGGGAGAGCTACCGGCGCATCCCCTCGCTGCGGGACTACCTGCTGATCTCGCAGGATGAGCCGCGGGTGGAGCGCTACTCGCGGCACGCCGACGGAATGTGGCTCTTCAGCGAGACGATTGGTCTGGACGCGACGATCCAACTTGAGTCCATCGGGGCCGAGTTCGCGCTTCGTGACGTCTACGAAGGCACCCTCCTGGATGGGAGCGGGCCGCCCGTCCAGGAGGAAGGCGCAGCCAATCCGCGCAGCCTCGGCGTCGCGATGAGCAAGCGGACGGAAGAGAAGCGGATCCTCACGCTGGAGGAATACCACGCGCTCGAAGACGTCAGTGAGGCGCGCTGGGAGTTCTACGGGCTTCATACCGATCCGGCGACGGGTGAGCCGGACGCGGCGGAGCTCGAGGAGTGGGGCTTTACGCCCGGGGGGCCGACGGTGATCCCCGGCGACTCCGTCGAAGTGGAGCCCGGGATGTTCCGAATGATCGACAGCGATGCGACGGACCCACCGAAGCACTGGTTCGAGAGATAAACCAAATGGCTGAAGAGCAGACGCAGACCGCGGAGACCGAGGCGCCGGAGGACCAGGCGCAGGAGGCCGCGCACTCGCCCCAGGAGGTGCCGGCCGCGGAGCAGCGCCGCTGGCAGGAGGCGCAGAAGCCCGAGATGTCCGACGAGGAGCACCTCCAGGGGCTATCGAAGGAGCAGCTGCGCAAGATCATGTGGGACATGCTCCTGGCGCGCCGCTTCGAGGAGAAGACGGCCGAGGCGTACGCCCTGGGCAAGATCGGCGGGTTCTGCCACCTGTACATCGGGCAGGAGGCGGTGGCCGTGGGCGCCATCCACGCCCTGCAGCCCGACGACTACGTGATGACCGCCTACCGCGAGCACGTCCACGCCATCCAGGCGGGCGTCTCCCCCAACGCCGTCATGGCCGAGCTGTACGGCCGCGCCGACGGCTGCAGCAAGGGGAAGGGCGGCTCCATGCACATGTTCAGCGCCGAGCACAACTACCTGGGCGGCCACGGCATCGTGGGCGGCCAGATCCCGCTGGCGCTGGGCGTGGCGTGGAAGATCAAGTACCGCAAGGAAGAGCGTGTCATGCAGGTGTACTGCGGCGAGGCCGCGGTCAACCAGGGCGCCTTCCACGAGGCGCTGAACATGGCCGCCCTCTGGAAGCTCCCCATGGTGCTGATCGTGGAGAACAACCGCTTCGGGATGGGCACCGCCTGGGAGCGCGCCGCCTCCCTCTACGACATCTGGCAGAAGGCCAGCGCCTACGCCATGCCCAGCGCCGTCGCCGACGGGATGGACCCGCTGGACATGTACCGCGTCAGCAAGGAGGCCGCCGACCGCGCCCGCCGCGGCGAGGGCCCCACGCTCATCGAGGCGCGCACCTACCGCTTCGTGGGCCACTCCATGTCCGACCCCGTCTCCGGCGTCTACCGGACCAAGGAGGACGTGGAGGCCGAGAAGCTCAAGGACCCCATCCGCATCTACGCCGACCTCCTGGCCCGGATGGACATCCTGAGCCAGGACGAGCTGGAGAAGATGGACGCCGAGGTCAAGAAGCTCTCCGAGGAAGCGGCCGACTTCGCCGACAAGAGCCCCGAGCCGGGCGTCGACCAGCTGTACACCGAGATCTACGCGGAAGAGAACGTCAACGGCCGGCTCTACTTCGACATGAGGGAGCGTTAGAGGATGGCGGTCATCACGTATCGCGAGGCCCTGAACCAGGCGCTCGCGGAAGAGATGGAGCGGGATCCGGACGTCTTCCTGATGGGCGAGGAGGTCGGGGTCTACAACGGCGCCTACAAGGTGTCCAAGGGGCTGCTGGACCGCTTCGGGGAGATGCGCGTGGTGGACACGCCCATCACCGAGCTGGGCTTCGCCGGCCTGGGCGTGGGCGCGGCCATGACGGGGATCCGGCCGGTGATCGAGTTCATGACCTGGAACTTCGCCATCCTGGCCTTCGACCAGATCTTCAACGCGGCCGCCAAGATGCGCTCCATGAGCGGCGGCCAGTTCAAGATGCCCATCACCTTCCGCGGCCCCACGGGCGCCGCGCTCCAGCTGGCCGCGCAGCACTCGCAGGCGCTGGAGTCGCAGGTGGCGCACTATCCCGGCGTCAAGGTGGTGGTCCCCGGCACCCCGGCCGACGCCAAGGGGCTGCTGAAGGCGGCCATCCGCGACGATGACCCGGTGTGCTTCTTCGAGGGGGAGATGCTCTACAACCTCAAGGGCGAGGTCCCCGAGGACGACGACTACGTCATCCCGCTGGGCGTGGCCGACCTGAAGCGCGAGGGGGGCGACGTCTCCATCATCACCCACGGGAAGATGATCCACGTGGCCCTGCAGGCCGCGGCGCAGCTGGAGAAGGACGGCGTCCAGGCCGACGTGCTGGACCTGCGCACGCTCCGCCCGCTGGACACCGACGCGATCCTGGCCACGGTGGCGAAGACCAACCGCGTCGTCCTGGTGGAGGAGGGGTGGCCCTACGGCGGGATCACGGCCACGATCGCGGCGATAATCCAGGAGGAGGCGTTCGACCACCTGGACGCGCCCATCCTGCGCGTCACGCAGGCCGACGTGCCGATGCCGTACGCCAAGGCGATGGAGAAGGCCGCCAAGCCCAGCGTGGAGCTGGTGGTGGAGAAGGTGAACCGGGTGCTGTACCGCTAACGAAAAGTGCCAGGTGCCCAGTGCCGAGTGCCCAGTGAACGGCACCGCGACTGGGCACTGGGGACCGGGCACTGGGCACTTCACGGGGTCGATATGGCAACGAAAGTCTACATGGAGGCGCTCTCGCCCACGATGGAAGAGGGGCGCCTGGCCACGTGGCTCAAGAACGAGGGCGACGAGGTCAAGGAGGGCGACGTCCTGGCCGAGGTGGAGACCGACAAGGCCACCATGGAGCTGGTGGCCCGCGGCTCCGGCCTTCTCCGCAAGCGGATGCTGGGCGACGGCGAGAACGCCGCCGTCGGCACCGTGATCGCGGTGATCGCCGCGGCCGACGAGGACATCTCCGGGCTCACGGGCGCGCCCGAGGCGGCGGCCTCGCAGGCGGCGTCGGCCGAGGAGGCGCCCGCGAAGGAGAAGGTGGAGGCGGTCGCGGCGGGCGGCGACGTCGGCAAGGGCGCGGCGGCGGTCGCGGCGGCCGGGCAGACGGAGCAGGACCAGGCCGAGCGCGGCACGCCGGCCGAGGCCACGCCCGCCGGCACGAAGCCCACGCCCACGCCGGACGCCGGCACCCGCGCCGCCACGGGCGAGGGGCAGCCGTCCATCGTCCCCGCGGGCGGCGGCGGCGAGTCGACGGGTGCGGGGAACGGCCGCGTGAAGGCGTCGCCGCTGGCGCGCCGGATGGCGGCGGAGTCGGGGATGCAGATCGGGACCGTGCAGGGCTCCGGGCCCGGCGGGCGCGTCGTCAAGCGCGACGTGGAGGCGGCGGTGGCGGGGGGCGGTGCCGCTCCGGCCCAGCCGCAGGCTCCGGCCGCCCAGCCGGCTTCCGCGCAGCCGCAGGCCGAGGCGCCCGCCCCGGCGCCGGCGGCCGCGCCCTCGCCGGGCACCGGCTATCGGGACCAGGCGCTCTCGCCGATGCGCAAGACCATCGCGAAGCGGCTGACGCAGTCCATCGGCCCCGTCCCCCACTTCTTCCTCACCATCGAGGTGGACATGGGCGAGGCGATGGCGCTGCGGGCGCGGGTCAACCAGCGCTTCGCGGACAAGGGCGTGAAGGTCTCGCCCAACGACCTAATCATCAAGGCGGTGGCCGCGGCGCTGCGGAAGCACCCTTGGGTCAACGCCTCGTGGCAGGGAGACACCGTCCGCTTCTACGACGCGGTGCACATCGGCGTGGCGGTGGCGGTGGACGAGGGGCTGATCACGCCCGTCATCCGCGACGCGGACCGCAAGGGGCTCTCGGAGATCTCGGCCGAGGTCAAGGAGCTGGCCGGGCGGGCGCGGGAGAAGAAGCTGAAGCCCGACGAGTACACGGGCTCCACCTTCTCCATCTCCAACCTGGGGATGTTCGGGATCGAGGAGTTCACCGGGGTCATCAACCCGCCCGAGGCGGCGATCCTGGCGGTGGGCGCCATCGGCCCCAAGGTGGTGGTGGACGACGAAGGCAACATGGCCATCCGCCAGCGGATGCGCATGACGCTCAGCTGCGACCACCGCGTCATCGACGGCGCCACCGGCGCCCAGTTCCTCCAGACGCTGCAAGGCTACCTGGAAGACCCGATGATGATGATCTCCTGACGGACGGTCGTCGGATGACGAAGATGCGCCCCGGTCCAACCTGGATCGGGGCGCATCTTTTTCGCACGATTCGACGGAGCATCAGTCACCCGTTGCCGTTCAGCCGTCATTCAGAGGGCCGGCGGAACGGATCTCGCCTCCACGCCACCGTCCGCAGGCCCGTGGAATCCAGCCTGCCAGCGAGAGGCCTGGGCGCGGCAGCGGCGAGAGAGCCCGCCCTCGGAACCGCCGGCGCGGCGATGGACCATGGCCGAGCGAGGTTCCACCGAGTCCGCTCGATCCGCGGCTGTTGCGAGCCCGGCTGTCTCGCCGCTGCCGCGCCCGAGCCTCGCTGTTCGCGCGCCAGATCGCACGGCCTGCCGTCATTTCCGAAGCGGTGAGATCAGCGTGGCCGGGCCTCTGGATGACTGCTTTACGGCAACAGATCATCCGGGTCGCCATCAGCGGTAGAGCAGGTACGGTTCGCGGCTCTTCATCCACTCGGCGGCCTCGCGGTCCCACTCCTCCAGGAGCGCGGGGAGGCGGCCTCCTTCGATGGCCAGGCGCACCTTGTCGGAGCCGGTGAGGCGGTCGATGGTGCCGGTCCAGGCGAAGTCGCGGGGGTGCCGGCGGCGGATCTCGTCGATCAGCAGGAGCGAGGTGCGCACGGGGCGGTACGCCCGGCGGTCGGTGACGGCGAAGCGGATGGCGGGGATGGTCCGGCCGGCGAACTTGGCGGCGGAGGGCTCCACGGGCATGGTGATGGCTTCGAAGCGGATTCCCGGGAGGCGCATGTCGTTCATCACCCCGGCGATCTCCGGCGCGTTCAGCCACGAGGCGCCGATCTGCTCGAAGGGGCGGTCCGTGCCGCGCCCTTCCGTCAGGTTGGTGCCCTCGAAGTAGACGGAGCCGGGGTAGCTGGTCAGCGCGGCCAGGGAGCGGAGGTTGGGCGAGGGGTTCACCCACGGCAGCCCCGTCTCGTCCTGCCACCGCGAGCGCCGCCATCCCTCCACCCGCGCCACGATCAGCTCCGCGCCGATCCCGTGCCGCTGGTTGAAGATCGCCGCCAGCTCGCCGACGGTCATCCCGTGGCGCGCGGGGATGGGGTACATCCCCACGAACGACTTGAAGCGCGGATCGAGCAGGGCGCCTTCGACGATCTCCCCGCCGATGGGGTTGGGGCGGTCGAGGACGACGAAGGGGATCCCCTTCCGCGCCGCGGCCTGCATCGCCAGGGCCATGGTGGAGACGTAGGTCCAGGTGCGGCCGCCGACTTCCTGGAGGTCGTAGACCAGCACGTCCACGTCGCGGAGCATCTCCGGCGTGGGGCCGCGGTCCTCCGAGAGGTACAGCGAGTGGATCGGCACGCCCGTGCGGGGATCGGTCTCGTCCTCGATCCTCACGCCCGCCTGGGCGTCGCCCCGGATGCCGTGCTCGGGGGCCAGGAGCGCCACCAGCTTCAGGTGCGGATGCCGCGCGATCAGGTCGATGTCCGGCGTCCCCGCCCGGTCGATCCCCGAGTGGTTGGTGATGAGCCCCACGCGCTTGCCGCGGAGCACCGCCGGCACGTCCGCGAGAAAGGTCTCGATCCCCGGCCGGACCACCGTCTGATCGCCGGACGTCGTCGCCGCGGTCCTCGCTGTCGTCGGAGCCGGCGCCGGCGCGCACGCGGCGAGGAGGAACAGCGCGGGGAGGAGGATCTTCATCGCCGCTCGTGGTTGTGGGGAAAGGATGGGAGAGGATACGATCCCCGTCCGCCCGGCGAAACCCCGCTCCCGGCCGATCGAGGCGCCCGATCATCCTCCAGCTTCGGAGATCCCGATGTCCGCACGTCGCGCATCACGCACACCGCGGCTCGCCATCCACCTGCTCGCCGCCCTCGCGATCGCGCTCCCGCGGGGGGCGGACGCGCAGGCGGCGCCCGTCCCCGACACCGCGCGGGTGCGGATCGTCTCCATCCCCGGATCGCTCCCGCAGCCCCGGAACGCGGTGGTGGTGCTCCCGGCGGGGTATCACCAGTCGTCCCGCCGGTATCCGGTGCTCTACCTGCTGCACGGGCACGACGGCGGGCACCGCAACTGGATGGAGCGCACCAACCTGCTGGCGTACACGGCGCATCTCCCGCTCATCGTGGTGCTGCCGGACGGGGGGAACTCGTGGTACACCAACAGCGCCGCCCGCCCGGACGAGAAGTTCGAGGACTACGTGGCGAAGGACATCCCGGCGTACGTCGACCAGAACTACCGGACGCTGACCTTCCGCGAGGCGCGGTACGTCGCCGGGCTCAGCATGGGGGGATACGGGGCGATGAAGATGGCGCTCAAGTATCCCGGCCGCTTCTCGCTGGCCGGCAGCTTCTCCGGCGCGCTCACGGCGGCGGGCGATACGTCGTCGTTCCGCACGATCGTGGAGGCCTTCGGGCCGCCGGGGAGCGCGTCGCGGGCGGAGAACGACCTGCTGGCGATGGCGCGGGACGCCAAGATCCCGGAGGGGACGCTCTTCTACTTCGACAGCGGGAGCGCGGACTTCGTGCTCCCCTCCAACCGCGAGTTCGCGCGGGCGATGGCGGCGCGGCCGCTCGTCTACGAGTACCACGAGGTGCCGGGGGCGCACAGCTGGGAGTTCTGGAACCGCCGCCTCCCCGTCTTCTTGGCGCTGGTGGAGGAGCGCATCGCCCGCCTCCCCGCCGCCGAGCGCGATCCGGCGCCGCGCCCGTCGCCGACCCGCCGTCCGCGCTGAATCCGCGTCGGAGGATCGGGAGATGATGCGGCGCGATTCCGATCTCCCGCAACCTGGGGCGCACGAAGCGGGTAGCACATCGTCCCGCCGGCCAGACCGGCGGACGTCCGAGACTTTCCGGGGAGGAAGCATGAAGATGAACATCGACCGACGCATGATCGCGGTGCCCGCCCTGCTGGCGGCGCTGCTGGCGGGACCGGGGACGGCGGAGGCGCAGCAGCAGGACCTGCGGACGCCGGGAACCATTCGCGTGAGCGCCACCGGCCAGACGAGCACCCCGCCCGACCGCGCCTGGGCGGACTTCGGCGTGGAGACCGAGGCCGCCACGGCCGGCCAGGCGGCGGACCAGAACGCGCGCAAGATGGAGGCGGTGATCACGGCGCTGGTGCGCGCCGGCGTGGCGCGCGAGAACGTGCGCACCAGCGACTTCAACGTCTTTCCCGTGCACGAGCAGACGCGCGACGGCAGCGGCGAGCCCCGCATCCGCGGCTACCGCGCCTCCAACGTGGTGACCGCGCAGACCGACGACGTGCGCCGCGTGGGCCCGCTGGTGGACGCCGCGCTGGCGGCCGGCGCCAACCGCATCAACGGCGTGCGCTTCGGGATGCGCGACCCGGACCGCGCCCGCGACGTGGCGCTCCGCGACGCCCTCCGCCGCGCCCGCGCCGAGGCCGCCGTGCTGGCCGAGGGGATGGGCGTGCAGCTGGGCCGCGTGCTGGACGTCAGCACCTCCATGGCCCCGCCGACGCCCTTCCCCATGTACCGCGTGCAGGCGCAGATGGCCGACGCCAGCATGGCCGCGACCCCCATCGAGCCCGGCCAGCAGACCGTCAACGCCACCGTCACCGTCGTCTTCGAGATCGGCGGCAGCTGAACGGCGGGAGATTCGGGGGATGGTGATACCAATCCCCTCGACCCGAACAGGTTACGCTGTCATTCCGAGGCCCGGCCACGCCGAGCAATCGTCATCGAGAGTGACGGCAGGGCCGTGAGAATGTGGCCGAGGCCGCAGCGAGGCCCGGACGCGGCAGCGTCGACACCGCCCGGGCAGCCACAGCCTCGGCTGGAGTGGAGTGGGGATGATACGACGAAGCCGGCCCGGGACAGCACTCCGGGCCGGCTTCGTCGTTCCGATCATGATCGATTGATCAGGGCTCTTCCACGCCGCAGCGCTGCACGGAGGACTGCGAGCGTACGAGGATGGTGGTGCGCAGCGGCACCAGCGAGCCGAATACGCCGATGCCGTCGCCCACCACGCTGGAGACGCGCACCTGGCCCGACGGGTTGAAGCTGCCGCCGCGCACGCCGTTGACCCAGTTGCGGTCCGCCGCGGCCACCACCAGCTCCATCTGCACGTTGTCGGGGAAGCCGCCCTGGATGGCGGTCAGCAGGTCCTGGTCGAGCTCGAAGCGCTCGAAGACGCCGAACTCGCTGGGGAGGACGATGTCGGTGTCCGTCTGCGAAATGGCCAGCCCGCGCAGCTCCAGCGGGTCCGGCGCGGCGATCCCCGCCGGCTCCAGCGCCCGCCGCAGCCCGCTGACGCGCAGCTGCGCCACGTAGCTCCACGCCCCCACCGCCTGCGTCCACTCCAGCGGGAGCCGCGTTCCCGGCGGGATGGAGCAGGTGCGCCCCACCGTCTGGAGGCGCGTGTCGTAAGGCATGCGCCGCAGCGCGAACTGCCGGGGGACGGTGGTGGCGCCGCGCACCACCTCGCCCTGGGGCGTCTCCACGCGCAGCTGGTACGTCCGCCCGGGCTGCACCCAGTTCCTGTCCAGCGGCGCGCTGGCGTAGCAGGTGCCCGCGAAGGCGATGGAGTCCGTCTCGAAGTAGCGCCGGTCGATGCGGTAGCAGTCGCCGCCCTGGAGGAACTGGCGCGCCTCCCCCTCCTCGTTGGTGATGGTGACGGTGGCGCCCTCCACCGCCCCCACGCTGCGCCCGTCGAGCGTGCGGTGCAGCAGCACCCGCTGCGGATCGATGTCCGTGCGCAGCACCGCCTCCACCACCAGCACGTCCTCGCCCGGCACGGTGGTCACCTCCGACAGCTCGCACGCGCCGGTGGTGAGAGTCAGGGCGAGAAGCAACGTGTGTCTCAGGAACCGCATTCGATCAACCCTCTTCATGCGTTGTCCGATCGTCTCGCGCGGGCACGCGAACAGCCGCGCCGCACATCCCCCACTCACCCACACCGCCGCGTCAAAACGACGCCTCGAAGCCGAACGCGGGGAGCGTGGGGAACATGCTGATGCCGGAGCGGGTGGCCGGGGTCCTGTCGTAGTCGTAGAAGTAGAAGAGCACGTTGCGCTTGTTCGTCGCGTTCAGCACCTGCAGGTACGGCGTCACCGTGCCCCACCGCTTCTGGTAAGTGCGGCGGAAGGTGAGGTCCAGGCGCTGGTACGCCGGGTACCGCTCGCGGTTGCGGTCGCCGGGGACGATGTAGAGCGGGATCTCGGGATCGTCGCCGGTGGGGCGCGGGACGCGGTAGCCGCCCTGCACCACGTCGGTCTCGAAGCCCACGAAGGAGGCGGTGGGGCGCGTGTACGGCACCCCCGAGCCGTAGTTCAGCCGCAGCCCCGCCTCGATGCGCCCCGGGAGCCGGTACTGCATCACCACGTCCACGTCCACCCGCCGGTCGAACACCGGCGCGAAGGTGACCTCCTGCGGCACGCCCTCGATCCCCTGGGCCGTGGGATCGGGGAAGGTGCGCCGGGCCTTCAGGAGCGACACCGTGGTCCACCCGGTCAGCCTCCCCGTGCTCCGCCGCAGCATCAGGTCCACCCCGTACGACCACCCGTCCCCCTCCAGCAGGTCGTCGGTCTCGTCGTTGGGGTCGTCGGCCGTGTTCAGGTCGGTGACGCCCTCGTAGCCCCGCCAGTACCCCTCCACCGACGCGTACCACCGCTCGCCCCAGTACTTCTCCACCCCCAGCTGCACCTGGTCCGACACCAGCGCCGGGACGTTCTCGTCGCTGGTCACCCAGTTGTCGTTGGCGATGGGGAGCGATTCGTCGCGGAGCGAGTGGAGAAACTGCACGTAGCGCCCGGCGGCGAGCTTGACGGCCCCGTCGCGCCCGGCGCCGAAGAAGCGCTTGACCGCCAGCCGCGGCGAGAGGTGCGCGCGCGTCACCCCCGCGCGCCAGACGTCGCCGCGGAGGCCGGGCTCCACGATCCAGGCGCCCGGCGTCCACCGCAGCTGCCCGTAGCCGGCGCCCAGCACGCCGTCCCCCTCGCCCTCGAAGAAGGTGGTGCCGCCCGCCTCGCCCAGGTTGCGGTAGCTCATCCGCGACGCCTCGGCGCCCACGCGCACGGTCAGCGCGCTTCCCAGCGAGCGGCCGGCGTCGGCCTTGAGCGCCAGGAGGTCCACCCGCGAGAGGAAGCGGGTGTCGTCGAACTCCACGAAGCCCAGCGACTCGGCGTAGCGCGAGTAGCCCAGCGACGTCGACGTCACCCACGCGCCCCAGGGCTGCTCCCAGCGCACGCCGGCCACGTCGTTCCCCCAGTTGTAGCGGATGCGCAGGATGCTCTCGTCCTCCTCGCCGGGCGGCTCGAAGTTGGTGAGGTCCAGCACGTCCTCGCCCGTGTACCCCACGAAGCGCAGCCGCCCGCCGCCGCCCACGCCGATGGTGGCCGACCCCTGCAGGTCGGTGAGGTGGTAGGGGAAGTCGACCACGGGCTTGAGGATGACGTCGAAGTACGAGCGCCGCCCGGAGACCAGCCAGCTCCCCTCGGTGCCGCCCAGCGCGCGCGGGACGGCGCCCGGCAGGTTCCCGGATACCGCGACGCGCGACGCCAGCATGGAGACGCCGGCGTCCACCTCGATCCCCTCGGGGCCGCCGCCGGGCTCCGTCTCCACCGAGAGGACGGAGGAGACGCGCCCGCCGTACTCGGCGCCGAAGCCACCGGCCAGGAGCTCGGCGCGGGCGATGGCGTCGGAGTTGAAGACGCTGAACAGCCCGCCCAGGTGGAAGGGGTTGAAGATGGTGAAGCCGTCCAGGAGGATCAGGTTCTGGTCGGCGGAGCCGCCGCGGACGTGGAAGGCGCTGGAGAAGTCGGAGGTGGAGACGACGCCCGGGAGGACCTCGATGGCGCGCATGACGTCCGCCTCGCCCAGGCCGGGGAGCATCTTGATCTCGGCGCCGGTGATGACGCGCGTGGTGACGCCGGCCTCCGTCTCGAAGCGCGTCCGCTCGCGCTCGGTGTCGCGGCGGCTGGTGGCCTCCAGCGGGTCCAGCACCACGCTCTCCTCCGTGAGCCGCAGCTCCAGCCGCGTGTCGGCGCCGGCCGTGACGGACGCCTCCCGCTCGGCCGAGGCGAACCCCAGCCGCGTCGCGCGCACGCGGTAGGCGCCCGCCGGGAGCCGCGCGATGCGCCACGCGCCGCCCGCGTCCGTGCGCGCGCGCCGCGTGTCGCCGCCGCCGGCGGGGGTGGCGTAGACGGCGGCGCCCTCCACGGGGCTTCCGGCCGCGCCCAGCACGCGCCCGGAGAGCGTCCCCGTCCCCTGCGCCGCCGCGGGGAGCGCGACCAGCGTCGTCGCGAGAACGAGGATGGGTGCGGCAATACGTCGGGCGATGCGAAGACCACGCATGCGATTCGGTTCTTTCAGGGTACGGCGCGCGCCGGCAATTCGGCGTCCGATCCGGATCCCCGGACGCGCTCGCGCGGCTGACGATGCTGCGATCGGGCGGACGGCGTTCGCCGGCCGCGTCCCTTGATCGCGCGGACGCTTCGGCCGGCCGCGCTCGCCGGTTCCGCGGACGTGCCCGGCCGGGGCCCGCGAGAGGGCCAAGGGAGCGGACGGAAGGCGGCGCGGGATCGGGTTTCCCTCCGAACATGGGCGGAGGGAGACCCGCGCGCAACGCCACGGAGCCCGTTGCCGGCAAAAACGTTAGGGCGCGCGGGGCTCCCGCAGCGGGCGGACAGACCCCGCAAGCCGGCGGCCCGACGGGACGCGCCGGCGAGGAGGCTGGCCGCCCCCGCGGAGGAGACAGGCCGGATAGGGGTTTCGTCCGGCCCGGCTCCGGAGCGGCACCACGGCCCGGGATACGACGGACGCCGACGCATCGGACTCGCCCGGCGCCCGGCGGACGCCGCGAACGCCCTTGACGCGGCGGGGGCGGCGGGAGAGTTTGACGCCCGGGCACCCCCATCCCTCCCTCGACAACGTCGCATGACGCGATTCCGGACACCCGACGCCGTCCGCGCCCGCGCGCGCCCGTCCGGCGCCCGGCCCGGGAGCGGCGCGTGAGGCCCGAGACGTTCGCGCGGCTCCTGTCGCTGGAGTCGCTGATCGACGCGGAGGTGGGGTACTGGCTGGAGCGCCGCCCGGCGCAGGCCGACCGCTACCGCGAGACGCTGGTGTCGCGGGTGAGCGACCTGGTGGACGAGATCGACGCGCTGGACGCGGTGGCGGCGGCGCGGATGTACGACGCGGTGGTGGACTTCCTGGCGGAGCTGCCGGAGGACGACGACGCCATGGTGGAGGCGGCGCTCCGCTTCAAGCGAGCGGTGGACCGGCTCACCGACCGGGCCATGCGCCCCGGCGACCTGGACGACCCGGCGACCTGGGCGGTGGTGCTGGACGAGCTGCTGGAGGACCTGCTGGACGAGTCGGCGCGGGCGGCGGCGCGGACGGTGCCGGACCCGCGCGGGTCGCTGCGCGCGCGGCTGCTGCTGGCGCGGGCGCGGCAGGCGGCGGACCGGCTGGTGGTGGCGGTGCGGGCGGAGCGGCGGCCGGAGCTGCGCGACGCCATGGACCGGCTGGCGTTCGCGGTGCACAGCCGCCACGCCTCGCCGGAGGGGCTGGAGCCGCTGGTGCGGGCGGTGCAGCGGGTGGCGCGGCGGCACCGGCCCACGCGGGTCACCAGCATCGGCGCCTTCGTGGTGGGGCAATTGCTGCGGCCGCGCGGCCGGCGGGGCAACACTGACGCGGGAGACTAGGGTGATGAGCACGATGGGGGAGCGCCGGCTGGTGAGCATCCGGCGGCTGGTGCCTACGGACCGGCTGGAGGAGTACGTGCCGCTCTGGCTGGCGCTGCGGGTGGCGGCGACGGCGCGGGGGGCGCACGCCTGGCACTTCGCCTCGGCGGACGTGCCCAACGTGTACCTGGAGTTCCTGGAGTTCGGCCCGGAGAGCGACGTGCGCTCCGACGTGGCCACGGTGGAGGCCATCCGCAAGCTCCACGAGACCTTCGGCGACGTCTACCCCACGCCCAACACCCTCGAGGAGTGGGTGGAGATCCCCGCGCCGAAGTAGGTCGTCGGGGTGCGGAGGTGCGGAGGTGCGGAGGTGCGGGAGATTGGAATTCTTTGCCCGCACACGAAAGTGTCATCCTGAAGGAGCCTGAGCGACTGAAGGATCCATAGCTCAGGCCTGCGCCAGACCTCGTCGGGGCACCAGGGGGATTTGTCGTGGCGTCGGCTATGGATCCTTCGGCCCGCGGGCGGTTGTGCCGGCGACGGGTTGGGCGGGACCGGCCTCAGGATGACGAATCGTTTGATCACACGCAGTTAACCGGATATCGGAGCGATGAGCGAACGCGAACGCCTTCTGCGCCTGATCCTGGAGCGCTCGTTCCGCACGGGCGACTTCGTGCTCGCCTCGGGGAAGCGGAGCCGCTTCTACGTGGACGCGCGCACCACCACCACGCACGCCGAAGGGCAGGCGCTCCTCGGCCGCCTGGGTCTGGCCACCCTCCGCGACGCCGGCCTCCGCCCCGACGCCGTCGGCGGGCTGACGATGGGCGCGGACCCGGTCTCGTACGCCATCGCGCACGCCTCGTGGATCGCGAACGATCCCGTGAGCTCCTTCACCGTGCGCAAGGAGCCCAAGGCGCACGGCACGGGGAAGCGCGTCGAGGGCTGCTTCGCGTCGGGCGATTCGGTCGTGATCGTGGAGGACGTGATCACCACGGGCGGCAGCGCGCTCAAGGCGATCGAGGCGGTGGAGGCGGAGGGCGGAAAGGTGCTGGCGGTGCTCGCCGTGCTCGACCGCGAGGAGGGCGGCCGCGCGGCCATCGAGCAGGCCGGCTACCCCGTCCACACGCTCTGCACCATCAGCGACGTCTTCGCCGCCGCCGGTGTGTCGGCCGAGGAGATGCGGGCGGCGGACTGACGGAATCTCGCGAGGGGAGAAACGCGAAGGGCGCGGAGAACCGGGTGTTCTTCGCGCCCTCCGCTTTTCCGCGTCCGATGGAGGTGGCTTCGATCTACGGCGACGGTGGAGGCTCGCCGCGGTAGCCCATCTCGTTGGTGGCGACGAAGCCGAGGCGCTCGTAGAGGGAGCGGCCTTCGTCGGAGGCGTGGAGGACCAGGCTTTCGACGCCGTTCTCGCGCGCCCAGGCCAGCAGCTCGCGCATCAGCAGCTCGGCAATGCCGCGGCGGCGCCAGGGGCGCTCGGTGAAGACGTTGACGATGAGCCCCTGGCGGCCTTCCACCAGGGAGCCGCCGTCCAGCGAGGGGCGCGGGATCAGGCCGCGGAGCTGCATTCCCGCGCCGGCCACGATCTCGTCCGGACGACCCGCCGGATGCGCCACCCACGCCACGTACTCGCCGGCGGGGATCGCGCGCTCGTACCACCGGCGCGTGGCCTCCACCAGCGGCGCGAACGCCTCGTCCGCCAGCGCGCCCATGTCGCGGAACATCGCCGCGCGATGGCGGGCCAGCGCCTCCACGTCCGCCAGCGACCCGCGGCGGACGGCGACCTCGCCGCTCATCGCCGGGCGCGCGCGTGCCAGGCGGCCAGCAGCTCCGCCTCGCGCTCCGGGGAGAGGCCGGCGACGCGCTTGCCGGGGTGGTACGCGCCCTCCCACGCCGCCACGTCGCGCGCGGTCTCGGCCAGCGGGCGCAGGGTGAGGCCGGCCTCCACGGCGCGGCGGTTGGAGAGGGCGAAGAAGGCCTCCTCCTCGGGGGTCTGCCAGAACGGGAGATCGTCCGACTCCGGGACGTGGCCGTGCTCGCGGAGGAACTCCTCCGCCACCCAGGTGAAGCGCGCGTCGGAGCCCGTCGCCGCGCGCGCCGTCTCCAGCATCTCGGCGAAGGTCGTGGGCCGGTCCGGCCCCACCGCGTTGAAGGTGCCGGCGATGCGCTCCGTCGCCGCGCGCAGCATCCACGCCGCCAGGTCGCGCGCGTCGATCCCCTGCACGGCCTGCTCCGGCCGGCCGGGCGCCAGCACCTCGCCGCCCTGGCTGGCGCGCCGCACCCAGAAGGTGAAGCGGTCCGTGTAGTCGTTGGGTCCGATCACCATCCCCGGCCGCACGATGGTCGCCTGGGGCCGGCGCTCCCGCACCGCCATCTCGCACGCCACCTTCATGGGCCCGTAGCGCTCGTTGGTGACCTCGCCGCCCTCCCAGTCCGGCTCGTAGAGCGGCACCTCCTCGCCCATCCCCGCGCGCGGCACCGCCGGGTAGACGGAGATGGTGGAGACGAAGACGTAGTGCCCCGCGTCCGCCGTCTCCTCCACCGAGCGCCTCGCCCAGTCCGCCGCGTAGCCGGAGGTGTCGATCACCGCGTCCCACGTGCGCCGGCCGAGCTCGCCCAGCCCGTCCGCGCGGTCGCCGCGCACCTGCTCCACCCCCGGATGCGCCTCCGGGTCCGTCTCGCCGCGGTTGAAGAGCGTCACCTGGTCGCTGCGCTCCAGCGCCATCCGCACCAGGTGCCGCCCGATGAACCGCGTCCCGCCCAGAACCAGCAGCCGCATCCCATCCTCCCGTCGAAGTCCGCTCATCCGAGATCGATCCCGAAAATACAACGACGGGCGAGATCCCGCCTCGCCCGCCGCCTCGATCCATCCCCCGATCATCGCCACCGGCCGCGGATCACTCCACGATCGCCGCCCAGGCCGCGTCCACGTCGCCCAGGTCGGCGAAGACGTGGTCGGGATCGCACGCGGCCAGCTCGTCCACGGGGTGCTTTCCCGTCGCCACGGCCACGGTGCGGACGCCCAGGTGCCGCCCGCACGCCACGTCCAGCGGCGTGTCGCCGATGATGACGATCTCCTTCCCCGAGAACTCCACCCCCACCAGCTCCCGCGCCCGCCGCGCCGCGATGGCCGGCAGCTCCGGGCGGTCCGCGTGGTCCGACCCGAACGCCCCCACGCGGAAGCGGTCGAAGCCAAGCCCCGCCGCCTCCACCTTGATCCGCGCCCCGTCGCGCACGTTGCCGGTGAGCATCCCCAGCACCACCTCGCCGCCGGCCGCCTCCATCCGGTCCACCAGCGCGGGGATCCCGGGGAGGGGCGTCACCTCCACGCCCACGATCTCGCGCTCCAGCTTGGCCACGTAGCGGCGGAACACCTCGGGCATCCGCTCGTCGATGTCCGCGTCGTCGAAGCCCGCGCCGCGCATCAGGTGGCGGACGATCTCCGGGTCGGTGCGCCCCGCGAAGGAGTATCCGTCGATGGGCCCCGTGGTCCCGAACACCTCCACCAGCGCGTCGCGCACCGCGTTCCGCCCCGCGCCGTCCGCGCTGAGGAGCGTGCCGTCGATGTCCCAGAGAATCAGCCGCCGCATCTCGCCTTTGCCTTTGAAAAGAGTCCGGAGCGCCCGGTCCCCCGGCACGCTCCGTACCCAAAGCTTCTACGCACCTTTGATCTACGGCGGAACTGACCCGGCCGGATTCGACGGCGGGTTGAACGGAAGGGGACAGGGTACAGGGGACAGGGGACAGCAAGATGGGATCGCAGGTCGATTCGCCGCGCGCCGGATCGTCCCCGCCGGATCACCCGCGCCGCATCGCGATCGCCGTCGCGGGGCAGGCGCCGCGCAGCTGCTCCGATGCGTCGAGCGACGCCGGCATCTCCTCCCGCGCCACGCGGACGAAGCCGAGCCGCGGGAAATATCCTTCCGCCCCCGTCGTCAGCAGGTACGTCTCCCGCACCCCGCGCTCCGCCGCCAGCTCCATCGCCGCGCGCGACAGCCGCTCGCCCAAGCCCTGCCCGCGCGCCGTCTCCGCCACGGCGACGGAGCGGAGCAGCCCGGCATCGCCGTGGATCTCCACCCCCGCCGTCCCCCGAAGCGCGCCGTCCTCCCCGCGAGCGACCAGGAAGGCGTGCGGGAAGTGATCGTCGATCCCCGCCGGTGGGAGCGCGCACGACTCCAGCAGCGCCACCACCTCCTCGCGGTCCGCCGCGCTCGCCGGCGCGATCCGCACCTCCGCCGCGATGCTCATCCGCCCTCCACTTCGCCGAAGTCGCGGTAGCACGACGCGCCCGTCGCCCCCGCGTGCGCCGCCGAGGTGCGCGTGAGCTGTCGCAGGAACGCCAGCATCCCCGCGCGCACCTCCGGCGCGAACCCCGCCAGCATCGCCTCCACCTCCCACACCGCGTCGTCGCGCAGCTGTGCCTGGAGCGCGGTGCCGGCGGGGGTGGGCTGGATGCGGATGGCGCGGCCGTCCACGGCGTCGGGAAGGCGGACGACGTACCCGCGGTCCTCCAGCGCGCCCACGATGCGGCTGGCGGTGCTCTTGTCCACGAACAGCTCCGCCGCCAGCGCGTTCAGCGACAGCGGCCCCAGCGCCTCGAGCGCGTCCAGCGCGTGCGCGCCCGAGACCGTCACGCCGTACGCCGCCACCCGGTCGCGGTCGCGGAAGCAGTGCAGCCGCACCATGTCGCGCAGCACCCGCTGGAACTCCGCCGCCTCCGCCTCCAGCCCCGCCGCCATCGTCGTCGGAGACATCCCCACCTCCCGCGAGGAGTTCGGTTGCATCCCGCAACCACATCTTGCTCGGCATCACCCTCTCCGTCAAGCAATCTCTCCGCCTCCCTCGCCCGGAAATGCGCGAGGGGCGGCCTCCCCCCATGGAAGCCGCCCCCAAGAGTCCGCGAAGGCGGACTTCGCGCCGTCGTTGCCGCGAATTCATTCGCCCGCTTCGGCCTGCCGCCGCGCCGAGCCCTCCTCCCCACGCGAATGCCGACGATGCAGTCCGCACAGGCGGACTTTGTGCCTTTGTAGCGGCGGGTTTCAACCCGCCGACGCGCCGGACTGCGCGCCGGCATCTCGGGCTCAACCGGGGTGATACCGGACGAATGCGCCGATCCCCCGCCCTCGATCCCCCTACTCCTCCCGCAGCGCCGCCATCGGGTCCAGCCGCGACGCGCGCCAGGCCGGCGCCGCGCCCGCCGCCACCGCCACGGCCGCCAGCAGCAGCGCAGAGACGACCAGCGTCACCGGGTCCGACGGCGTCACGCCGAAGAGGAACGACGCCACCAGCCGCATCCCCGCCAGCGCCGCCAGCGTCCCGATCACCACCCCGATTCCCACCATCCACCCCACCTCCCCCAGCACCATCCGCAGCATCCTGGCCCGCTGCGCCCCCAGCGCCAGGCGAATCCCCATCTCCCGCCGCCGCCGGGCCACGCCGTACGAGAGCGTCCCGTACAGCCCCACCATCGCCAGCAGCAGCGCCAGCGCGCCGAAGAACCCGGAGAGCGTGGCCAGCAGCCGCTCGCGCCGGAGCGACGCATCCACCTGCGCGGCCATGGTGTTGAACTCCAGCGACAGGCTCCCATCCACCTCCGCCACCGCCGACGCCACGGCGGCCGTCAGCGCGGACGGCGGCCCCTCCGCCAGCACCTCCAGGACGAACCACGGCGGCCCCGGCCCCGCCTGGGCGATGGGGAGGAACGCCGTGGGAAGGGTGGCCTCGCGCAGCGAGCGGTACTTGGCGTCGGCCACCACCCCCACCACCTCGAGCTCGCGGCTCCCCGGCTCGCTGTGGAAGCGCTTCCCCAGCGGGCTGGCGTCGCCGAAGAACCTGCGCGCCATGGTCTGGTTGATCACCGCCACCCGCGGCGCGCCCTCCCGGTCGGACGGGCCCACGTCGCGCCCGGCGATCAGCCGGGTCCCCATGGTGGAGAAGTAGCCCTCGCTGATGCCGTTGAAGTACGCCATGTCCTCGGCCTCGCCCGCCGGCGCCCTCCCGTCCACCGTGACGATGCCGTTCCACGCCGCGCCGCTGATGGGCGTGATGGACGACGCGCTGGCGCCCCGGACGCCGGGGAGCGCGCGGAGGCGCTCCAGGATCTCGCGCCGCGCCGCGTTCGCCTGCTCCTCCGACAGGGGCTCGCCGGGCGAGCGGACGGTGGTGAGGAGGACGCCGTCGCGGTGGAAGCCGGGGTCCAGCGCCGCCAGCCGCGCGAACGAGCCCAGCAGCAGCCCCGCCGCCGCCACCAGCACCAGCGAGAGCGCCACCTGTCCCACCACCAGCGCCCGCCCCATCCCCAGCCGCGGCCGCCCCCCGTGCCCCGCCTCGCCCCCGCCCTTCATCGCCGCGTGCGGATCCACCCGCGTGGACCGCCACGCCGGCGCCAGCCCGAAGAGGACGCCCGTCGCCAGCGACGCGGCGAGGGCGAAGCCCAGCACCCGCGGGTCCAGCGAGAGGTCCAGCCACACCATCCCCGAGCTCCGCCCCAGCATCCGCACCAGCAGCTCGCTGGCCCACCGCGCGAAGAGGACGCCCACGGCCATCCCCAGGAGCGAGAGGAGCACGCTCTCCGTGAGCAGCTGGCGGACGAGGCGCCCGCGCCCCGCCCCGATGGCCAGCCGCACCGCCATCTCCCGCCGCCGCGCCGCCGAGCGCGCCAGGAGCAGGTTGGCCACGTTGGCGCAGGCGATCAGGAGCACCACCCCCACCACGCCCATCAGCGCCAGGAGCGCGGCGCCGTACTGCTCGCGCACGCTGGAGAGCCCGGTGGGCGACGGCCGCGCGGCGAGCGTGTTCTTCAGGAAGCTCTTCTGCATCTCCGGCGGAAAGTCCGGCGGCACCGTGGCCGCGAAGACCGCGGGCGACGCGGCCTCCAGGCGCGCGCGCAGCTGCTCCGGCGTCACCCCCTCCCTGGGCCGGCCGATGACGGCCAGGAGCCAGGCGGATCGCTGGTCCAGGAAGCTCCCCGCCCCGCGCACCGCCGCTTCCGCGCAGAGTGGCGCGTAGACCTGCGACGACGTCCCCACCTGCACCCCCGTGAACGCCGCGTCCGCCACGCCGACGATGGTGAACGGGTGCCCGTCCAGCGACACCGTCCGCCCCACCACGCCCGGGTCGCCGCCGTACTCGCTCTTCCAGAAGCCGTGCCCCAGCACCGCCACCGCCGGGCACCCGCGCGCGTCGTCCGCGCGCTCCAGCACGCGCCCCAGCGCCGCGCGCACGCCCAGGGTGGAGAAGTACCCGCCGCTCACCCAGTTGCCGGCCACCGGACGCGCCGGCCCGCCCGCCGCCAGGTTGAACTGGTTGGCGGTGAAGGCGAACACGCCGTCGAAGACGTCCGCGCGGTCGCGGATCTCCTCCCAGACGGGGTTGGGAAGGTCGCTCGATCCGTCGCCCAGCGTCACCTGCACCAGCTGGTGCGGGCGGTCCACCGGGAGCGGGCGCAGCATCAGCGCGTTGACCAGCGAGAAGATGGCCGTCGTGGCGCCGATCCCCAGCCCCAGCGAGAGGATGGCGACCAGCGCGAACGCGGGCGACGCGCGCAGCGCCCGGGCCGCGTAGCGGAGGTCGCCGGCCAGCGAGTCCAGCCACACCAGCACGTCCACGTCGCGGGTGCGCTCCTTCTGCACGGTGGGGTTGCCGAAGCGGCGGCGCGCCTCGCGCAGCGCCTCGTCCGGGCTCATCCCCTCCGCGGCCAGCTCGTCCGCGCGCTCGGCCAGGTGGAACTCCATCTCGCGGTCCAGGTCGCGCGAGAGGCGGTCGGGGCGCAGCAGGTTCAGGAGCCGGCGGTGCCAGGACATGGCGCTATCCCTCTAGGTTTGATGTGGATCGGATCTGATGTCGATCGCCCGCTCACGCGAACCGCAGCACCCGGCCGACGCCCTCCGTCAGCCGCGCCCAGCGCTCCTGCTCGTGCGCCAGCTGCGCCTCGCCCAGCGGGGTGAGCGAGTAGAAGCGCGCCTCCCGGTTCTTTTCCGTCGTCCCCCACTCCGCCCGCACCCACCCCTCCTGCTCCATCCGGTGGAGGGCGGGGTAGAGCGATCCCTCCTCCACCCGCAGCAGCTCCGCCGACGCCCGCTGGATGTGCGAGGTGATGGCGTACCCGTGCATCCGCCCCCGCACCGCCAGCGTCTTCAGCACCAGGAGCCCCAGCGTCCCCTGCAGCACGTCGTTCTTCTGCTTCCCCATACCGATCCGGATCGTTGCCTAGACATCTACCCCTAGCTTTCTAGGTATGCTAAGCACGCCCCTTTGCCGGGTCAAGATTTTCGTTCGCGGAAGATGCCGATTCCCCAAACGCACCAGGGGCGGCCCCCCACGAAGGAAGCCGCCCCCAACGAGTCCGCGAAGGCGGACTTCGCGCAGTCGTTGCCGCGATTTCAATCGCCCGCCCGGCCGCTGGCGCGCCAACTCCGACACCTCGCACGGATGCCGACGATGCAGTCCGCGAAGGCGTCGCGAAGGCGGACTTCGTGCCGTTGTAGCCCCCGGTTTCAACCGGGCGGTCCCCCAACCGGGCGGATCTAAACCGGGTTGATCGATGGATTCGGTTCGATCGACCGACGAACCATCACGGCCTCGGTGCCGTCCCCGTCCCCGATCCCGCCGCCGGCGTCGCCGCTGCGGCCGGCGCCGCCGCCTCCGGCACCAGCGTCACCTGCACGTAGCGGCTGGTGTCGATGTAGCGCCGCGCCGCGTCGCGCAGCTCGTCGGAGGTGATGTCGGCGGAGAGGGGCGGGGCGGGGATCTGGCGCGGGTCCCAGCCGTAGCGGTCGTAGGTCATCAGCGCGCCCAGCCAGTAGTTGTTCTCGCGGAGCGCCACCTCGCGCTCGCGCCGCTGCGCCTCGCGCACCTTCACCAGGTCCTTCTCCGGGATCCCCATCGCCTTCACCGAGTCGATCTGCGCGAAGACCACGCGCACCAGCTCCTCCACGCGCTCCGGGTCCGCCCCGAAGTCCACCACGAAGCGGTATTGCGGCCGCGGATCCCGCTCCGCGCTCCCGCCCACGCTCACGCTGTACGTCCCCCCCAGCTCCTCCCGCAGCCGCTCGCGCAGGCGAATCTCCAGCGCCTCCCCCAGCGACCGCAGCACGACGACGTTGCGGCGATTGAACTCGATGGGCCCGGTGAACACCAGCTGCGTCCGCGCCTTGGGCTCCACCCCGCGGCGGACGGTCCGGCGCACCACGCCCGTGGGCGGGCGGATCCCCACGTCGCGCCACGTCTCCCTGCGCCCCGTGGACGGCAGGCTGCCGAGATACGTCTCCACCAGCGGCCGCACCGAGTCCACGTCGAAGGCGCCCACCATGTAGAAGGTGAAGTCGCCCGCGTCCGCGAAGCGCTCGCGGAGGACGGCCAGCGAGCGGTCCAGCGACACCGAGTCCAGCGCCTCGGGCGTCAGCCGGCGGGCTCGCGGGTGGCGCTGCGTGAGGATGGCCGTGAGCGTGTCCCCGAACACCGCCTCGGGAGACGCGTCGCGGTTGGCCAGCATGGCCTTCGCGCGCTCGCGGTACGCCTCCCACGCCGCGCTGTCCCGCCGCGTCGCCGTGAAGTACAGGTGCACCAGCTGGAACATCGTCTCCACGTCGCGGGGAGACGCATATCCCGACACGCCCTCGCCCAGGTCGTCCAGGTAGATCCCCGCCACCGCCGTCTTCCCCGCCAGCCGCTTCTGCAGGTCGATGATGGAGAGGTCGCCCACCCCGCCCACCTGCGCCGCCGCCGCCGCCGTCACCCCGGAGAGGTAGGCCGAGTCGGGGAGGAGCGATTCGCCGCCGGGGCTGCGGCCGGCCAGGATGATCTCGTCCTTCTTGAAGTCCGTGGGCTTCAGCACCACCCGCACCCCGTTGGCCAGGCGCCACTCCGTCACCCCGGTCTCCGCGGTGGACCGCGTCTCCACGACGCGCCCCGGCGCCGGCGACCGCGCCAGCAGCGGCGCGTCCGACACGGCCTCCGTGTACGCCGCCACCTCCGCCGCCGACACCGAGTCCACCACCGCCGCCAGCGCCGCCGGCGACGGCGCGGGCGTGGCCTCGGGCCCGCTCACCAGCACCGTGCGCCCGGTGCGGGCCAGCGCCGCGCGCGCCACCGCGTCCACCTCGGCCACGGTGATCCCGGGGAGGAGCGAGCGGTGCAGCTCGTACTCCGTGGCCGTGGTCAGCAGCGGGCCGCCGTACAGGTAGTGCCCCGCGTACTGCCCCGCGTACCCGGCCGACGTCTCCTTCTCGCGCTCCGCGTACATCTGCTCGTAGGCGCGCAGCAGGTCGGCCTTCTCGCGCTCCAGCTCGGGCGCGGTGAAGCCGTGGCGCGCCGCGCGCTCCCCCTCCGTCAGCACCGCCGCCAGCCCGCGCGCCGCGCCCCCCTCCGGCACCTGCGCCGAGAGGTAGAAGGCGTCCACCGGCCGCACCAGCCCGCCCCGGTAGGTGGACACGCCGACCAGGGGAGATCCGGGGCGCTGGGTGATCTCGTTCAGCCGGTCGTCCAGCATCCCCGCGTACAGCGACTCCACGATGGCCTCGCGGTACGCCGCCCGCGTGGCGCGGATGCGCGACGGCACCATCCGCAGCACGCTCACCGACGTCGACGCCAGCTCGCGGTCCGTCGCCACCGAGTAGCGCGTCTCGGCGTGCCCGGGGACGGGGAAGACGGTGCGCGGGCGGGCCCCCGCGCGCGCCGGGAGCCGCCCGAAGCGCTCGCGGATCATCGCCTCCACCCGCCCGGGATCGAAGTCCCCCACCGCCACCACCGCCATCAGGTCGGGGCGGTACCAGTCGCGGTAGAAGCGCCGCAGCGCCTCCACCTCGAAGCCGCGCAGCGTCTCCACGTCGCCGATCGGCAGCCGCTCCGCGTAGCGCGAACCCGCGAAGAGGACGGGGAACTCCTTCTCGCTGACGCGCGCCCCCGCCCCGCGGCCCAGCCGCCACTCCTCGATCACCACCCCGCGCTCCTTGCGCACCTCCGCCGTGTCGAAGGTGATCCCGCCCGCCCAGTCCTCCAGGATGTCCAGCCCCCGGTCCAGCACCCCCGCCGTGTCGGTGGGGAGCGAGAGCATGTAGACGGTCTCGTCGAAGCTGGTGTACGCGTTCACGTCCGGCCCGAACCGCATCCCCACCGATTCGAGGAAGTCGACGATCTCGTGCTTCTCGAAGCGGCGCGTGCCGTTGAACGCCATGTGCTCCACGAAGTGCGCCAGCCCCCGCTGGTCCGCGTCCTCCAGGATCGACCCCGCGTTGACCACCAGGCGCAGCTCCGCCCGCTCCGGCGGCTCCGCGTTCCGCCGCACGTAGTAGCGCAGCCCGTTCGGCAGCGTCCCCACCACCACCGACGTGTCGTTCGGCAGCAGCGAGTCCGCGCGGATGGTGGTCGTGGGGGATGCGCCCGGCGTCTGCGCCGTGGCGGAGATCGGGAGGAGGAGCGCGGCGAGGGTGAGGATGCTGCGATTCAAGGTCGATCTCCCGCTTGGGATTGCGATGGTTCGATCAGAAGCTGGACAGCGCGAGCCACACCAGGAGGATGAACGGGCCGCCGAGCCAGAAGCCCAGGAACCCCCAGCCGGCGATCCGCGCGCGCTCCGCGGCTCGCTCCAGCACGGGATCGCGCAGGCGAAGGTGCTCCTTGCGCCGGAAGTACCCATCGGCCCAGCGCCCCTCGTCCAGGCTCTTCCACGTCGCGAAGTGCCGCTGGCGGAGAACCCGGTTGCGCCGAACGCGGAGCACCAGCCGCGCGGCCATGAACCCGGCCGTTCCCAGCCACGCGGCCATGAAGAAGGCCGCCCCGACCGCCTCGGCGGCCTCCGCGGCCATCCCCTAGCTCGCCAGGTTGGCGTTCACGTACTCCGGCTCCCCGGTCACGTCGCGCACGACCAGGCGCCGAAGCCACACCGGCGGCTCGGCGACGGTGTCCTCGCTGGGCAGCTCCACCTCGGCCAGCACCAGCCGGCGGTCGCGGAAGCGGTCGATCTCCCAGGTGAAGGCGCCGTCCCGCACGCGGTAGCGCCGCTTGCGGACGCGCTTTCCCTTCGTGAGCTCCCACAGCCTGCGGAAGGTGCGCTCGTCCGTCTCCTCCTCCAGCTCGAACCGGCTGATCCCCGTGCCCAGCTTGATGGTGCGGTAGTAGGTGACATTGCCGTCCACGCGCACCCGCCGCAGCCGCTCCACCAGCCGCTCGCCCGGGATGTACCCCTGGTCGATCTCCCGCACCTCCACCGTGAGCCCGGAAAGGCTCGGCATCCGCCTGAGCAGGTACTTGCGCTCGATCTCGCGGTCCGGCTGGCCGGTGGCGGCCACGCGGCGGCCCATCTCCCGCACCTCGTCGCAGAACTCGGCCGCGCCGCCGGAGAGCCAGCGCTCCTCCAGCTGCCCGTAGCGCTCCGCGCGCGCGGCCAGCGCCTCCTGCTGCAGCGCGCGCAGCCCGGCCTCGTCGTCCTTGCCGCGCGCGTCCTCCATCTCCTCCGCCACGCGCGACGCCAGCACGTCCGCGTCGTGCATGTCGCCCAGCACGTCCTGCAGCTTCTTGATCCGCTTGACCGCGTCCGCGCCCCCCTCGATCTCCTCCGCGAACGGCTCCACCAGGTAGCGCAGCCGCTTGGCCGTGATGCGCGCCTCGTGCGCCTGGTCCTGGTCGTCCACCGAGCGCACGCGCTTCAGGTGGCGCTCCAGCTCGTCCGCCGTCTCCCGCGCCAGGCGCCCCAGCACGGCCGAGAGGAGCGGGCCGCCGGCGGGATCGTCCAGCTCCACCTCCACGCGGTAGAAGCGGAGCCGCCGCGCCAGCCGCCACCGCTCGCGCCCGAAGTCCTTCGCCACCTCGCGCCGCATCTCGTCGTCCGCCTCCGCCTTCTCCTCGCGCAGGCGGGAGAGGAACGATTCCACGCCCGGGCGCGCGTGGCGGTCGAAGCGGTCCAGCCGCTCCTCCACCCAGGAGATCTGCACCTCGGCGTCGCGCGAGGCGCCGGTGGCGCCGGCCAGCGCCTTCAGCCGGCGGCGGTCCTTGGGGCCCAGGCTTCCGCCCAGCCAGCGGCGGTACGCGCGCACCGTGCTGCGCAGCCGGCGGAGCGCCACGCGGAAGTCGTGGAGCGCCTCCGCGTCGTCCGCCTCGTCCAGGCGGGCGTGGGCGGCGCCCGCCTCCTCCAGGAAGCGCAGCGCCAGCCAGCGCGCGGAGCGCTCGACGGGCTGGTCCAGGAGCTCGGCCGTGGTCCGGGTCATCTCTTCATCTTGCGCAGCTCGCGCAGGTGGCCGGGCGCCAGCGACCACAGCAGCGTGGCGTTCCCCGCCGCCGGCGGATCGTCGAAGTCCAGGAGGCAGGCGGCGCCCTTCTTCAGCTCCACGAAGCTCTCGTGCCGCCCCGTCAGCAGCCACCCCACGAGGAAGCTCAGGTGCGGCTCGTGCCCCACCACCGCCACGGTGGAGTCCTGCTCGTGCGCCCGCAGCCAGGGAAGGAGCGACTCCGGCTGGTACTCGGGAGACAGCTCCTGCACGATGGTCAGCTCCCGCCCGCCGTACTCGTCGGCCACCATCTCGGCCGTCTGCACGGCGCGCAGCAGGGGCGACGTGGCCACCAGGTCCAGCCTGGATACGAGGGCGTGCAGCCCGCGGGCGGAGCGGCGCATGCGGTCACGTCCATCCTTGGTGAGCGGGCGCTCCGCGTCGGGCTTTCCGCTGAACGCCCACTCGTCGCGGTCTTCGGCGATGGCGTGGCGGATGACGAGCAGTTTCATGGGCATGATCCCCGGAGGATTCGTCAAAGGGCCGTCCAACGTAAGCAAAACTCGTTCATCCCGCACAGCCGAGCGCCGCCCGTATACGCATCCACCCGCCCAATTGGTTCCACCACAACGACTTCAACGAAAGATGCACACCACCAGATCCGGAAGATGCACATCATCCGATGAGGAGATGCGCATCAACGGATCCGGAGATGCACATCATCCGAGTGGAGAGATGCGCACCAACGGATCCTGGAGACGCACCTCATCAATCCGCCAGATCCGCCGCCAGATCCGCCCGATGCCGATCCGCATCAATCCGATCCCCACGATCCGATCCGCACTCTCGCGCCGTCCATCCCGGATGCCGCATCGACCGTGCGCCGATCTCGCCCACGATCGACACCTCGCGTTCATCAGGCCATGCCAACTGCGTCATCGGGGGATGTAGAGCAGGGGCCAGTCTCCACGCCGATCCCCTGATGACGCAGTTCGCGATGCCTGATGGCGCGCGCGGCGCCTTGCGTTGTGCGACAGCGGCACGGACGCGGCGGCAGATGCGGGCTCAGGTGTGGAAAGACCGAAGGGTGCCTCTCCGAGAAAATTTCGATACACATCGCCGCCGATGATTCCACGGCGGGATACGGGCTTTCTCTACCGCAGATACGGATCATCCACGCAGCTGATCAAACGAAGAAGTGCGCGGGCCCGCACCGGAGCCCACGCACTTTCGCACTTCGCACCTTCGCACTTCCTCCCTACTCCCCGTCCGCCCCCTCCACCGAGACCTCCGCCGCGCCGTCCGTCCCGTACGCCACGGACACCTGCCAGGGCCGGCAGCAGACCTCGCAATCCTCCACGTATTCCTGGCGCGTCCCGCTGCCGGGGTCCAGGACGATCTCGACGGACTCTCCGCAGTACGGGCACGAGACGGTCGCGCCCGTGTCGGCGGTGCCGTCGCCCAGCGGGAACTCCTCGTCCAGCGACTCGTCGGCCCAGGCGGACGGGTCGGGGTTGTGGCCGTAGCCCATGGCTACTCCTCCTCCGTGAGCGTGGCCAGCAGCTCCATCAGGCGCGCCCGGTCCGGGTCCGACAGGCGCTCCAGCACCTCGCGCTCCGCCCCGTCGCGCGCCAGCCGCGCCCGGTCGAAGCTGGCGAGCCCCTTCTCGGTGATCACCGCCACCACGCAGCGCCGGTCCGCCGGGTCCGGCACGCGGCGGACGAAGCCGTCCGCCTCCAGCCGCTGCACCAGCTGCGTCACGTTGCTCTTCACGCAGCACAGCCGGTCGGCCAGCTGCCCCAGCGGCAGCCCCTCCGGCTCCTCCGCCAGGTGGTGGAGCGCGCGCAGCTTGGCCAGCGAGAGCCCCCACGGCTCCAGGCTGCGCTCCAGCCGCTCCTGCACCGCCGTCCCGGCGCGCAGGAGCGAGGGCAGCAGCTTCGACGATGGTTCCCCGCAATCGTTCATGCGTGAAGGATGCCGTTCCGGGGCCGATCGGGCAAGCCCCCGCATCCCGTGCGCCGATCGGTGCAAACGGAAGCGGCGGCCGGATTTCTCCCGCCGCCGCCTCCATCCGCCGGGCCGAGCGCGGCGCGGCCTACGCCTTCGCCTTGCAGCTCGCCGCGGTGATGCTGTAGTTCGACGTCGCCGTCGCCCCCGAGGCCACCGTCACGCTGGCCGGCGTCGCCGCGGCCGTGAAGGTGAGCGAGTCGCCGTTGGTGAAGGAGATGGCCGGCGCGTAGCCCATGGTGTAGCTCCCCGCCGGCACCGAGAGCGAGTACTGCCCGGCCGGGCTCACCGTCGCCCCCAGCGAGTCCGCCCCGGCGATGGCCAGCGGGACGAAGCTGGCGACGTCCACCGCCGCGCCGCCGCAGGTGGGAAGCGTCACCCCCTGCGCCACCGTCACCGTGCCGCCGATCCCGCCGGAGAGCCCCACCTCGGTGGCCGTCAGCACGGGGCGCATCACCCATCGCCCCGAGCTCCCC